>ENA-OXQT01000682-OXQT01000682.1-human-gut-metagenome-genome-assembly--contig:-NODE-682-length-9120-cov-8.90789_pt1 | contig 9120 bp, 9 predicted proteins | sample MGYA00249584_ERZ652567 | MGnify/ENA primary metagenome ERZ652567 (study PRJEB26925, sample SAMN05826683) | human gut metagenome | biome: ENVO:2100002; feature: ENVO:00000062; material: ENVO:00002003... | reverse complement strand
CCCCAAGGGCAGCAAGGAGGAGCGGGCCATATCCGTCACCCCCTATTTTGAGGCCGGGAACATCTGGTTCCCAGACCCCAAGGAGGCCCCCTGGGTGAACGACCTGATCCGCGACCTCCTGATATTCCCCAAGGGCACCTTCAAGGACACCACCGACGCGCTGGTGCAGGGCATCCTTTACCTGATGGATAAGCCCCCCACCTCCTCCCCGCCGAAGGACATCAGCACACGCAAGAGCTATTGGCGCAATTAGTCGACGGAAAATGATGGAAGGCGCGTGTCGAACCGTCTATAATTTTATCGGGCTTTGCGAGGAGGTGACGAAAACAGGGTGGAAATCTCCCAAGCGGCAGCGCCTCCACCGTCATACGGCAGCCGTGGAATAGCGGAGGCTGGCTGGTGAACTTCCGCCCATCAGCGGCCGGCCTTCCCCGGACATTGATAGGAGGAACTGCACCAATGAAAGAAACCAGATACATCATTTCCATCGCTGCCGATGAAGACCCCGCCATCTTCTCCAAGGAGGCCAGGGACGGGGCCACCGTGACCATGATTACCGCCCGGACGTTTGAGGAGGCCACCGCCCTGTATGAGCAGGCGGCCGCCGAGAACGCGGAGTAAAAGCGAAGGGGGCCCCATTCCGGGGCCCCCGTTTCTCCTTGAAATTCGGTGTTGACTTTTGCCCGACAAAATGTTACTCTAATTATGCCAGACAAAAAGGAGTGATTAAATGTCGGCGCAAAAGAAAGGTCGTCCGACAGATAATCCGAGGCCCCATAAAATCAGCATTCGGCTCAATGATAGGAGCAAGGAAGTCCTGGAGGCTTATTGTTCCCAAGAGAATGTCAGTAAAACCGAAGCGATTGAGCGAGGCATCGAGAAACTGTCAGAAGACTTGCAAAAGTAGGAAGGACACCCGCCGCCCGTCAAAGCATAGCGAGTGCCCTCCATAAACAACAACCCCGAAGGATTGATAAATCCATTCTATCAGACCTCCGGGGGAATTTCAAGGAGGAAAAATAGATGGAGGCACGGTATTATATTACCATTTCCCCCGACGAGGAGCTCCACACCTACACCCGCCAGGCCGAGGACGGGGCCACTGTGGTTCTTATCACGGCGCCCACCTTTGAGGCCGCCGCCGGCGCCTATCTGGCGTTTACCGGAGGGAGGGTGCTGGCATGACCGCGAGAGATACCATTGAGGCCGAGCTGAAGCAGATGGTCTTTGACCTTCTCCATGAGCAGGATATGGACGACCTGAAGGACGGCGAGAAGAAAGCCCTGGCCCATATCTCCGCCGCCGAGCAGGCCCACATCCTGGACAGCACCCAGGCCACCGCTTGGCGGAAAGAGATCGAAAAGGCGGCCACCTTCAGCCGCCTTCTGAAAGGAGATGCAGAGCCGTGAACGGGCTCCAAGTGTTTAATTATAACGACCACAGGGTGAGAGCCATCAACCACCGTGGCGAAGTTTGGTGGGCGCTGTCCGATGTGTGCCGGATTTTGGGCATCCAGAATAGCCGTGATGCTTCCAAACGGCTGGATGAAGACGAAAAGGGTGTAGATTTAATAGACACCCCTGGAGGCGTCCAAGAAATGACCGTCATCAACGAGAGCGGTCTATACACACTGATCCTTCGTTCCGACAAGCCGGAGGCGAAGCCCTTCCGAAAGTGGGTGACCTCGGAGGTCCTGCCCGCTATCCGCCGCACCGGCGCATACAGCGCCCCCACGCCCCCTGTGAGCCCCCAGGACAAGGTTCTGGAGCTGATGGAGGAATTGATGCAGGCCCGGCAGGAAATCGCCGATATAAGGGTCGCAGCGGCCCAAAAAGAGGCCGAAGACCTTCGCCTGGAGCTGGAATTTGCCCTGGGCCATGATGAAGCCTCCGAGCGCAAGCGGGCGCAGGCCCGGGAGCGGGTGCGGAAGTACCGGGAGAGACAGAGACAAGAGAAAGCGGCCCAGCAATAGACGGGACGCGCAGGGGCTGGGGGCCATGAGCTCCCGGCCCTTTCTGTCTGGAAACGCGCCTGTAATTCGGGTGTAATCGGAGTGTAACAATGGTGTAATGCGTTACCTTTTCGCACGTAACGCACATGAAATCTGGTGTAGCATTTCTGTGTAATTTGGTAATCGCTCGACGAAATTTCATGCGGATTTTTTTGAAGGGGATTATTTGTCCACATGGGCAGACTGATATGGGTATTTGGAGATAGACTTGCGTGCAAAAAAGTGTGGAAATGTTGATAAAATCCCGCAATTCTTTTCTGAAATAGAAACTTTTATGAAAGGGATTAGTGTGTAACGCACTTGTAACGCACCAGTAATCCGAAGTTACGCGCCTACCTAACCTAACCATACCTAACCTAACCTACCATACCTGACCATACCATACCAACCAAACCAGACCCGGAGGAAGCACCTCTTTGACCACTGAAAAGTTGTGGGCGGTAGCTGGGTATGGCCTGGGCATTTTCGATACCATGAACAACAGAACAGAGCCAGTCAGACGGCCGCCGCTTGGTGGCCGTTTTCTTATACGCTGGAGAAAGGAGGAAAAGCGTGGCTACTTTGCGTGAAATCGGCCGGATAGGACAAAACCGCTGGGGCGGTGTCTTCCGGGAGGAGTTCTTGACGGAGCTTCAGGGCCGCCGGGGCGTCCAAGCGTTCCATGAGATGTCGGAGAATGACGACATCGTGGGGGCCATCCTCTTCGCCATTGAAATGCTCATCCGGCAGGCCGTGTGGGAAGTGCAGCCGGCCGGAGACACAGCCAAGGATAAGGAGGCCGCCGAGTTCGTGGAGAGCTGCATGGGCGACATGGCCGACACCTGGACGGACACCATCGCGGAGATCCTGTCCTTCCTGACCTATGGCTGGAGTGCCCACGAAATCGTCTACAAGCGCCGGGTCGGCCGGAGCAACGACCCCCGGCTCCAGAGCAAGTACGGGGACGGCCTGATCGGCTGGCAGAAGCTGCCCATCCGGGCCCAGGAAACCCTATATGAGTGGCGCTATGACGACCGGGACAACCTCATGGGGCTGGTGCAGATGCCGCCCCCGGACTATGGCCTTATCGAGATACCCGTGGAAAAGCTGCTGCTCTTCCGCACCAAGAGCCGGAAGGGCAACCCGGAGGGGCGCAGCATCCTCCGCAACGCCTACCGGGACTGGTACTTCAAGCGGCGTATCCAGGAAATCGAGGGCATCGGCATCGAGCGCGACCTCGCCGGGCTCCCGGTGATCACCGCGCCGGAGGGCATGGACATCTGGGACACCGAAGACCCGGACATGGTGACAGCCAGGGCCCAGGCAGAGCGGATCGTGCAGAACGTCCGGCGGGACAGCCTGGAGGGTCTTGTCAAACCCTATGGCTGGACAATGGAGCTGCTCTCCACCGGCGGCCGGCGGCAGTTCGACACCAACAGCATCATTGACCGCTACGACAGCCGGATCGCTATGACGGTGCTGGCGGACTTCGTGCTGCTGGGACATCAGAATGTGGGCAGCTTTGCCCTGTCCAGCGACAAGACCAAGCTCTTCGGCATCGCCATCGGGGCTTACCTGGACATCATCTGTGAGGTTTTCAACAACCAGGCAATCCCACGGCTCATTGACCTGAACGGCGAGCACTTCAGAGGCATCACCGATTACCCGGAAATGACCCACGGCGATGTGGAAAGCCCCAACCTCTCCACCCTGGGCACTTTCCTGCGGGAAGTTACCGGCGCCGGCATCCTGATCCCGGACGAAGGCGTGGAGGACTATGTACGCCAGGCTGCCAACCTCCCGGAGCGCCTGGAAGACTACGGCACCCGGCTAAACCAGCAGAACCGGGAGCGGCGGCAGCCACCCAAGGGCCAGTCTATGAGGCCGGCCGCCGGCCAGGAGGAAGACCAGGAGGGTGAGCTCCCAGACGATGATGAAGCGGCCGTGGAGGCCGCCAAGCGGCGGCTCGGGAGGGATGATTGATGCGGAAACTCGCCATGGTGAAACGGGCCCGGGCGCGTCCCATCCTAAAGGCCAAGAAGAGCCAGGGCGCCCAGGATGTCCTTGACCGCCTCAACGCCTTCTTGAATGCCGCGGAGCCGGAACCCGTCTACTGGCTTACCCGGCTCTGGAACGACCAGCAGCAGGCCGTGACCTATAAGGAGCTGCGGGAGGCTATCCAGCAGGGCTATATCGACGAGAAGACCCTGGCGGCCTGGCAGGCCGACTACGCCAACTTCGTCAATGAGCACCTGAAGGGCATCTGGCAGGATGCGGCCAAAGCCGCAAACGCCGCCCTGGAGGCCCAGCACCCCGATTTCTTCTATGACCCTATGGGAGAAGGCATCCAGAATTGGACGGCCACCCACGGCGCCGAATGGGTAACGAATATCTCGGACGACCAGCGGGAGGCCATCACCAGCATGATCGACCGGGCCACGACCGGGGCATGGACAGGAGACGAGCTGGCTCGTGCCATTCGCCCACTAATCGGGCTCACTAAGCCCCAGGCTCTCGCCAACCTGAACTACTACGAGCACCTGAAGGCGACCCTGCTGGCGAATAACCCAACCATGAAGGAGGCCACGGCCGCCAAAGCCGCTCGGGACGCAGCGGCCAAGTACGCCGCCAAGCAACACCGGCAGCGGGCCTATACCATCGCCACCACGGAACTTGCCTACGCCTACAACAAGGGCGCCGACGATGGAATCATCCAGGCCCAGCAGCAGGGCTTCATTGGCAAGGTGAAGCGCGTCTGGAGCACCGCCTATGACGACGGTGTGTGTGAGATATGCTCGGCCCTGGAAGGCCAGGAAATCGACATGGATGGGGAGTTTGACTTCAAGGGAAAGAGCCTATATGCCGGCCAGAAAAAGACACCGCCGGCACACCCGCGCTGTCGGTGCGCCGTGGAATATCGGGAGGTGGAGCCACCAGAGGTAGAGCAGCAAGAGCCGGAACAGCCCCCTACCACCTGGGGGGAGCCCCCGGAGCAAGACCTCCCGGAGCCGCCGTCTCCTGCGGCTGCCCCAAGTATTCCCATCCCGTCCGGCATGACCTATCAGGGCAAGCCAAATCTGGGCGGCACCGGGGAGATGCACTTATACCGGAACGGCGCCGGCCAGGAGTGGCTATTCAAGCCGGCCCAGACCAAGAGCGGCTCCCCTGAAGCCTTCCGGGCCTATGTCCAGGAGGCCGGCTATAAGGTGCAGTACATCGTTGACCCAGATACGGCCGTTCCTGTCGGCGTCGGGGAGCTGGGCGGCAAGTTCGGCGCCTTCCAGAAGCGGATCACCACCATCGGCAGTGCCACGGACTATAAGGCATGGCAGCACAGCGGCGGCCCCCTCCCAGACGGCTCCGCGCAGCAGTTCCAGCGGGAGCATGTCACTGACTGGCTCCTGGGGAACTACGACAGCCACGGCGGGAACTTCGTCACCGACAGCGCCGGCCGTCTGGTGGGCATCGACAAGGAGCAGTCCTTCAAGTACATCGGCAAGGACGGCGCCCAGGCCATGAGCTACGCCTTCCACCCCAACAAGAGCTACGGGGAGACGGAGCCCATCTATAACACCATCTATCGCCGGTTCGCCAAAGGTGAGCTTGACCTTGACCTCCAAGACACCCTTGCTTATATCAAGCGCGTGGAGGCCATTCCTGACAGCGAATATCGGGAGATATTCAGGGACTATGCCGAGGCCCTGCATGGCAAGGGCAAAGAGGCCGAGGCTCTGCTGGACGCCATTGTGGAGCGGAAGGACAACCTTCGGGAGACCTACCGAGCCTTTTACTCCGACCTCCTCACCGAGCGCACCGGCCGCAAGCAGATATTTACCTGGGCCGACGAGGTGGCCCAGCAAGCCAAGCAGCCCCTCGCGGCTGTCACCCATTCCGCTGATGCTCTGAAGAAGATGAATGTGGCGGAGCTGAAGCAGCTCGCCAAGCAGAAGGGAATCCCGTACTACAACAAGTTCAACAAGAAGGAGCTGATCGAGGCCATCTCCGACCCGGTGAAGGCCGTGGAGATCAGCGCCAAGACCAAGGCCAAGCTGCTGAACCTGGAGTCCACCCGCCCAGAGCGCCTCGGCCGGACAGCGGAGAAACCGCCCCGGCCACCCCGCACCAGCGCAGTTGACGCCGGCGACCTGTTTCAAGACTTCGGCCAGATCCCGCCGCAGCGCATCGGCGTCGCGGTATCCAGCGACGAGGGCATGGTGGAGGGCCTGAATCTGACCGCCCGGAAAGTCAACCTGGACGGTCAGGATGTCTATGAAATCACCGGGAAGCTGGCCGAAAGCACCTGGTCGCAGACCTGGGACACCCTGAAGAAGCAAAGCGAGGTAAAGCAGCTAACCTTCGAGCAGGCAGACGGTACCCTCGCCCTGCTGGCCTCCCGGCCAATCAATATGCACGGGGTAGAAATCAAGGCCCGCACCATGGAGGATTCCGGCGGCACCTTCCAGCTCTATGTTCACAACGGCTCCCAGCAGTACAACGCCTGGAAGGGCTTCTTCCGGCTCCGGGTGCCGGCTACCGGGAACGGAGCAGCCGACGCCAAAGCGGCCAAAAATCTCCTTAACCGGGCCGGCCTTTCCGGCCTGGCCTCTACTCCGACAGCGGAGGCCGAGGCGATATTCAAGAAGAGCCGGCTCCTCTGGCAACATGCTCCCGGGCGGATGAAAGAGCTGAAGGGGTTGCAAGGCGGTGCTTTGGAGAGTACACTAAACACAATCCTTCAGGAAGAGGGCATCGACCCGGGCAGAACCGGGCGCATGGTCATGCGGAAGGTATTCGACGGCTATCAGACACTTGTGGAAGAGGGCATCAGCGCCGAGTACCAGAAAGCCGGCCTGAAATATCTATGGGCCGGCGTGAGAAGGCCGGAGGCCCTTGTCGGAATGCTGAATGGGAAGGGCTTCATGTCCACCAACACCCGCTGCCTGTATGGAATGGACTTCACCGGGGCAAGCCCGGGGGATGATATGAGAACCGGCGGAAGCGACAGCGTCTTCACCCGGATAGGCGTCAAAATGAAGAGCGGCAATCAGCCCCGCTTCGATGACAGCTATCTCGGTGGTTATTACCGGGTCATCATCGACCCGAAGGAGCTGGAGCGCACCGACTGGTACGCATACACCTTCGACAACTTCGGCACCACGGATGAAGGGGAGCTCCTTGGCCGGAAAAGGGCCCTGGAATTCATTGATTATTTGGCTACCAGTTGGAAGGCAAGCAACGAGGTCATGTTCCGGCACGGCATACCGAAGGAGCACTTCACCGGAATCATGTGCCCCAATGAGGCGAGGCGGGCCGACCTCCTGAAGCAGTTGAAGGATGCGGGCATCACCGAGGTAAACGGGGTTCCGATTGAAGATTTTGTGAAAGTGGGGAATGAGATATGAGCATTGACCGCCGCAAAGCCTATTACTACCGCTGGACGGGAGAGCCGAAGTTCTCCGGCATCGCCGTAGATGTCCATGTCCACACCGGGGCGGGCGGGAAAGAGCTCCGCTTCATTTCCCCGCCGGAGCGGCCCCATTCCCAGCCCGGCACCGTGCTCCGGGAGACCGCCGGCGGCTTCGTCTTCCGCAGCGACGGTTTCAAGCCCGGGGAATGGGTATTCAAAGAGCTTACCATCGAGGAGTTCCGCCGCTGGATTGCAAAGCGCGTCGGGATGGGAGAGGCCATCGCCTCCAAAATCACGACCACCGATGACCTTCACGAGTGGTATCGGAAGGCCTTCCACTTCCCAACTGAAGACTGACCCGGGGGCGGGGCGCTGCGGCGCTTCGCCCCCTTCGCATTGAGAGGAGTGATGCAAAATGTTCACATTCAATGAGCTGGCCGGCCGGCAGCCCGCCGACGTGAAAAAGACCGCCGGCACCATCACCGGCCGGTTTTCCATCAAAAAGGCCGACGAGGATAAACACCTGGCCTTCGGGTGGGCCTATGTGTCCCAGGATGAAGAGGGGCAGCAGACTGAAGATTGGTCTGGCGACCAACTGGAGCCGTCCGAGCTGGAGCAGGCGGCCTATGGGTTCGTGGAGCTCTACCGTGAAGGCGGAGAGATGCACGAAAGGGGCGGCTGCGCCGTCCTGGTGGAGAGCATGGTCTTCACCACAGAGAAACAGGCCGCCCTTGGAATCCCGGAGGGCACTCTCCCCGTCGGCTGGTGGATCGGCTTTAAGGTCACAGACGAGGATGTGTGGGCCAAGGTAAAGGACGGCACCTACCCCATGTTCTCCATTGAAGGCACAGCCATCCGAGAGGAGACCGAAGAATAAGCGTGGTATCTTCCAAAATGGAAAGAACCACCCACATGAGATAAGCCGGTGGGCAGCGGACAACCGCTGTCCACCTGTTTATATACACGCCCAAGAAAGGAGGAAAGCAGCGTGCCCACAAAACTGAAGGGCCTGGAAGTGACGAAGGTAGACTTTGTTGACGCCGGGGACAACAAGCGGGCCGATGTCGTTCTGTTCAAGCGAAAGGACGGAGAGGCCCAGGAGCCCACCCACCAGGAGGAGCCCCAGGGGGTGGTGAAGCGCCTGCTCACCAGGATTGCCAAGGCCGTCGGCCTTACCGATGCCGAGGTGGACGAGGCGGTGACCGCCATCCAGAAAGATGCCGTCACCTTTGACGAGAAGGTGGCACAGAGGCAGCGCCGGAAGACAGCGGATGAAATCTGGGATTTCTGCTGGATGCTTCAGGATAGCCTTTGCTCTATCTTCTGGGACGAGGCCCTCACCGACACCGAGAAGCAATCCAAAATGAATGAGAGCCTCACCGAGTTTACCACGGCAACCCAGGGAGCTATCCCCAAATGGGCTGGAGGTGTCCCCAGCGTAATCGCCAAGTCCGCCATGCCCGAACTTACCCCCGAGCGCCTGGCGTTTGCCAAGCAGACCCGCGACCGCCTCAACGACATGATCGCCAAGGCGGAAGACCCAGAGCCGGCCAATGAGCCGGAGCCCACTAATCCGAAATCCGAGAAAGGAGAACCTGAAGACATGAAGATTGACAAGAGCAAGCTGACCGCCGAGGAGCTGGCCGCCCTCGATGCTATCGAGAAGAAGGCCGGCATTCCCGACGAGCCCCCCGCCGCCCAGCCCACCGGGGAGCCCGCGCCC
>ENA-OXQT01000677-OXQT01000677.1-human-gut-metagenome-genome-assembly--contig:-NODE-677-length-9212-cov-8.36835_pt1 | contig 9212 bp, 9 predicted proteins | sample MGYA00249584_ERZ652567 | MGnify/ENA primary metagenome ERZ652567 (study PRJEB26925, sample SAMN05826683) | human gut metagenome | biome: ENVO:2100002; feature: ENVO:00000062; material: ENVO:00002003... | reverse complement strand
CAGGAACGGGGCTTATCGGCAGTGTGTTTGTGGATGATGCAGGAAACATCCTGAAGAGTATCGTGGTGCCGACCATCGGCTTGAAGTTTGAGGCCGGCATGTATCTGATAGCAGACGTTCCGGAGCGTGCGACCGCTCTGCATTTCTCCATTCTGAACACGGCAGAGTTTGACTGCGTGGTGCTGAGCCACAGCGGCAAGATAGAGGACATGGAACCGGACTGGGTGGCCAATGAGGAACATCTGTGTGCCGTGGTGGGCAGCTCGGAGGTGGGCAGCAAGCTGCGTTCCTGCATTACCGGCGGATCGACAGCGGGCGGCATGAGCTGGACCGACTTCCACTTCTACAGCCAGCAGCGGGGCATGCAGCAGATAGATGCGCTGATGCACAGCCGCATCGCGAACCTGTTCTTTGCAAGATACGGGCGCAGGAACAGCCAGGAAGAGTGCGGAGCGGGTTATCATAGCCATATGCGCACGACCGGCGGAACAGCGGAGCATGGTATGGAGGACACCATCGGGTACGATGCCGCCCATGCCATTGACCCGAACGTGACCAATGCCATGGTGGAAGACCTGGTGCATCAGTATGCCTGGTACAGAAGCCGGGACGAATACGGGCAGGAGTCGGTGACTCGGGTGAACAATATCTGCTGCCTGGGTTATGAGGACATCTACGGCCACAAGTATGACATGATGGACGGCGTGGACGTGCCTAACGATAGCGGCAACGTGGGGAAATGGCGTATCTGGATGCCTGACGGTACGGTGCGGATGGTGCCCGGCAAGGGGTCGAGCGGACAGTGGACAGCCGGAGTGGCACACGGCAGGTATATGGATGTGGTGCCTGTAGGCACATTGAGCGGCTCTTCATCGACCTATTATGGTGACGTGTACTGGTTCAGCGGAGCAGCCCTCCGTGTGGTCTATCGCGGGTGCTGCGATGCGAGCGCGCATGGCGGTGTGTCGGATGCGCATGCGAGCAACGGTGCTTCGGACACGAGTGCGAGTGTCGGCTCTCGTCTGGCCTTCCGCGGCAAAATCGTTCGGGCGCAAAGCGTGGCAGCGTATAAGGCGATACGCGAGGTGGCGTAAGCGCAAAGCGCCAAAGCGTGGAGCGAAGCGACTAAAACGAAAGAACGGGATTCGGATGGTTTCCGAATTCCGTTTAAAAGGTATTCAAATACCGGCGAAGCCGGTCGAAAAAAATTAGAAAATCAAGGTATATGAAAAAGATTATCGCATTTCTTAAAACGAGTAACCGCTACAAGCATCTTGTTGGCGGTCTGTTGGTAGGCCTGCTTGGATTTACTCCTTGGACAGCCCTTTATGCTGCAGTTGTTGCAGCTTCCTGTATGGAACTGAAAGATACCCTTCGGGGAAGTCTATGGGACTGGATTGATTGGGGACTCACCATTGCGGGTGGCGGTATATCCGTCTTATTTTGGCTGATAGTGTAATCCGTTTTAGCTGTTAAATCAGTAACTTTGCAGTCGGTGGAGCTTCCCGATAGTCCGTGTGGTCTATCGCGGGTACAACAATGCGAACGCAAATGGCGGTGTGTCGAATGCAAATGCGAGCAACGATGCTTCGAACACGAATGCGAATGTCGGCTCTCGTCTGGAAATCTAATGAATCGGCGTACAGCAGCGGGGACGTGTCCCCAATGCGGTGCCGAGGGAAGCAAGCCACAGCAACAGCACCAGAAAAGGTGGAAAGCTGAAAAATCACGCGTCGGGTGGAGTTTGGTAGGCTGTTATCAGTTCGAAGAAGTCAGACCCGGGGAAAGGAAGGCCCTTATCTTCTGTTTTTACTAACCAACAGCAGAAAATGTATGCGCAGGGAAGGATATATCATAGAGGAAATCGTCGAATACTCCAATATGTCGGAGGCATTCGAGGCCGTACTGCGCGGAACGGATCGTAAGGAATCAATTCAAGGGAAAAAGCTACTTGCACATAGGGAGGAAGTTATATCCAAACTTACTGCTGCCATTGAAAACGGTTCGTTTCAACTTGGTGGGTACCATGAGACGGAAATAAAAGAGTATGGCAAAAGTCGCATCTTGCAGATTTTATCCATGCATGACCGCATCGCAGTATATGCCGTAATGAACGTGGTGGACCGTCATCTGCAGAAACGCTATATCCGGACTACCGGAGCCAGCATTAAACGCCGTGGCACTCATGATCTGATGCACTGCATACGTACCGATCTGCAAAAAGACCCGGAAGGCACGCTGTATGCCTACAAGTTTGACATCCGCAGGTTCTACGACAATGTGCAGCAGGATTTTGTGATGTGGTGCTTCCGCAGGATATTCAAGGACGAAAGGCTGTTGGTGCTGCTGGAGCGGTTCGTGACAATGCTGCCGGAGGGTATCAGCTTCGGACTGCGCAGCTCACAGGGAGCAGGCAACCTGCTTCTGTCTGTATTTTTAGACCACTATCTGAAGGATAAGTACGGGGTTCGTTATTACTATCGCTATTGCGATGACGGATTGGTACTCGGTAAAACGAAAGCGGAATTGTGGAAGATTCGTGATGTTATTCACGGGCAAATGGAGAAAATAGACTTGGAAATCAAGCCGAATGAACGGGTGTTTCCTGTAGAAGAAGGCATTGATTTCCTTGGCTATGTTATCCGGCCTGACTATGTGAGATTGCGGAAACGTATCAAGCAGAAGTTTGCCCGGAAGATGCACGAGGTAAAATCGAGAAAAAGACGGCGGGAACTGATTGCCAGTTTCTACGGCATGACGAAACACGCCGACTGTAATAAGTTGTTTAAAAAATTAACAGGCAAAGAAATGAGAAGTTTTAAAGACTTGAATGTCGCTTACAAGCCGGAGGACGGCAAGAAGCGATTTCCCGGCGTGGTGGTAAGCATCCGGGAACTGGTAAACTTACCGATTGTAGTGAAGGACTTCGAAACAGGTATCAAGACCGAGCAGGGAGAAGACCGCTGTATTGTGGCCATTGAAGTGAACGGTGAGGCAAAGAAGTTCTTCACCAACAGCGAGGAAATGAAGAATATTCTCGCACAAGTGAAAGAAATGCCGGATGGCTTTCCGTTTGAAACGACCATCAAGACAGAGACCTTCGGCAAAGGTAGAACAAAATACGTGTTTACATGAGAAGAGTTGAAGGAAGTGCCGGTGTGTCGCTGATGGAATGCACGAACCCGGTTAAAGACAAATGGCGCATCCGCTGGGATGTGCAGGAGAAAGAGAACGGCTCTGCCTCCTACATGGAAGAGGAGTTTAACCATAAACCTACCGGCGAGGAAATTCGCACATTGGTTATGTCCTGGTATAACAGACAGACTGATGCAGCTATCCTGTCCGGATTCACCTATAATGGTGCCTCTGTATGGCTTTCTGTGGCGAATCAGTACAATTATAAGGCAGCATACGATCTGGCTGTTCAGACGGGCGGAGAAACCCTACCGGTCACATTCAAGTTTGGTTCGGATGAACATCCCGAATACCATACTTTTAGTCGGTTAGATGAGTTGAAAGACTTCTATACGAAAGCGGTAAGGTATATTCAGAAGGTTCTGGCTGAAGGCTGGGAAAAGAAAGATAAGTTCAATTTGGATTTATACCGGATTAAATGATTGATAATCCCTTCGGGGGAGGGATAAAAAAAGCCCCCGGCCTGTTAAAAGTAACGCCAATCACTTAGAACAACAAGTACGCCAGAGCGCACGACCGGGGGCAAATACCCTCTGTCGCGCTCTGGCTTTTTGTTGTCTAAAAATGATTGGCATTGCAAAAGTACAAAAATGATTGGATATGACATTGTTTGAAGCACTTAAATTCAATAGAAAACCGCTTGAATTGCTTATAAGTTTAGGCGGCAAGCAGGATGACCTTCGATTCATAGACTTATATACGGAGTATGAGGTCATGAAAAACCGGGGTGAGAAGACCACTTATACAGTGGCGTTTTTGGCAAATAAATATTCAGTAAGCGAACGCAAGGTGTATGATATTATCAAACGGTTTGGAAAGCACTGCACGCTCGGTGCAGTGTGATTAATATGCCGGAGATACCTTGTGTTGTCTGATGGGGCTAACTTTGCACAGACAAAGATCAATAGCTTATGAATAAGTATTACCAGACCTTAGACAAGATACTCCAAACGGGCAAGACTCAAACCAACAAGAAAGGCTGTATCAAATACCTATTGAACGAAAGGCTCATGCTGACCCCCGCTGATTTACTTGACATATTTGAAAGCCATGGGATAGCCAGAAAGAAGCTGAAAGAAGAATTGAAGCTGTTTATGCAGGGTATTCGAGATGTGGAAAGATATAAGGAGGCAGGTATCACCTGGTGGGACTATTGTGGCCATACCCTTGTGAATAGCTACCCCACTTACTTTGAAAAGCTTCCACCCCTTATAGCTAAGATTAACCGGGAAAAGCGCAACAGCAAGAACTATGTTCTGTTTCTTGGAGAGACCGGGGTGGAAAGCAACCAGGCACCCTGCCTGAGCCTTGTGCAGTTCCAGATTGAAGAGGGGGAACTGGTATTATCTGCATACCAGCGCAGTTCTGATGCCAACCTTGGGCTTCCGGCTGATATTTATCATCTTTATCTGATGGCAAGACAGGTGGAACTTCCCCTGAAATCCATAACTCTTAACCTTGGGAATGTGCATATATATGAAAATAACATTGACCTGACTCTGGAACTGTTATCCGGAGTTGAAAACATTAAATTTGACTTGAACGTATGAAGAATATGAATTTATCTGCACCACTGCCATTTGTAGGCCAAAAAAGAATGTTTGCTAAAGAATTTATAAAGGTTTTAGACCTGTTCCCTGATGATACGGTTTTCGTAGATCTGTTTGGTGGCTCAGGCTTACTTTCCCATATTACAAAAAGGATGAAACCAGCTGCCACTGTTGTCTATAACGATTTTGATAACTACCGATTTAGGCTGGCTCATATTCCACATACAAATAAGCTTTTAGCCGACATTAGATCGCTCGTAGGGGATTCGGTACCCAAACATAAGGCAATCAAGGGAAAACTAAGGGAATGCGTTTTAAAGCGTATTGAAGAAGAGGAAGCGAGTGTGGGGTATGTGGACTTCATTACTCTATCGTCATCCCTTATGTTCTCTATGAAATATAAGTTGTCTGTGGAGGAAATGAGCAAGGAAGTTCTTTATAACAATATCCGTAAGAATGGATACCCTGAATCATTGGACTATTTAGAAGGGCTGGAAATCGTTTCATGCGACTACAAAGAGGTATATAATCAATATAAGGACGTACCTGGAGTGGTGTTTTTAATTGATCCTCCTTATCTATCCACTGATGTCGGAACGTACAACATGTATTGGCGTATGTCCGATTACTTAGATGTTTTAAAAGTCCTCGAAGGTCATTCTTTCGTTTATTTTACATCCAACAAATCATCAATACTTGAATTATGTGAATGGATTGGAGCAAACAAAACTATCGGCAACCCATTTGAAGGCTGCACAAAAAGAGAATTCAATGCCCACATGAATTATTCTGCAGGATACACTGATATAATGTTGTTTAAAAAGCAAGGCATTCCCTTTGATAAAAGGGCAGCTTAACTACTAACAAAGATACGTTTTTTCAATTAGTTAGACAAATTATTAAAGCATTATTTTAATGCCGTTATAAAGTCATTTTTATAAAACTATAAAGCCGGAACAGAGGTCTTCATTAACCTTTTGCTCCGGCTTTATAAGTGTTGTGTGCAGCCTTTTTTTGAACGCTTCGTTTTGTTCTTTTGCCTGAAAATTGAACGCTTCGTTCCGGAAACCGCGGAAATTTGGATTTGCGGATTATATAATCTCATTCTACTTTGTCCTGAATGTCATAAACTGATTGACAGGAATGAAGAGAAATATACTGTGGAAGTGCTTAAAAAGATGAAAAAAGATCATGAAGAGAGAATTCTGCTTGCAACTGGAATTCAGCCTAACATGAAGAGCCTGATAGTTGTGTATAGCCCCAAAATTGGAACTGACACTCCACATTTCCATAAAGATGCTCTATTCAACACAATCTTCCCCGAAAGATATCCGGCAGATTCGTCTCCCATTGAAATTCAGATGAAGTCTGTACTGCATGACGGTGAGTCTGAATATTGGATGGTAGAAGAACGTCAAATAGAACAAGTATGTAATAATAAAGTATTTAGGGCATTAGAGGATGGGGTTGCGACACATATTTCACTTTTCCCATTAGGGCCCCAACCCCTCTTAGTAAAGCTAGGTACGGTACTTAATGATAAATATAACGTGAGGGTTTACCAGAAACATCGTGTGCCTGATACTTGGCGCTGGCTTGACGAAAGTGTTCAAAATGACATATATTTAGAAGAACCAGCAGATAAAAGTAAGGAGCCTGTACTTGTATTAGCATTAAGTGCAAATGCTATTAAAGAAAGGATTACTATGAAATATAGGGATACTGCAAGTATTTGGACTATAACTTGTAAAAAACCAGAAAATGACATGATGAGATGTGAGGGGCAGTTAATGCAGTTCAATCGTGTAGCCCGCGCAACGATGGATGCTATTAAGACAACACATCAGAATGCAGATCGTTTGAAAATTTTTATGGCAGCACCAGCCTCTTGCGCAGTGGAACTAGGGCGTATTAGAATGCCCAAAGCTGACCTTCCTTGGGTATTGTATGACTATCGGGGGGAAAAGGATGAAGATGTGGAAGCGATAACAATAGATTAAAATGTAATGGGAAAAATTTTAAGTAAAGAACAAAAAGAAGAATTTAAGGATATTCTTGAAACACTGGGTGAGTCTTTAGATATCACCCAAACACAGTATGATAATCTAACGAAGAGTTATCAGGCTGTAGGTGGATTCCTGCAAAACGATCCTGAGTTTGAGTCGTATAAGCCTATTGTGACGCCTCAGGGGTCACTTAGATTAGGTACTATCATCCAACCTATTAATCCAAACGATGACTTGGATGTAGACTTAGTATATAGACTTACCGAAAAAGATCCAGAGTGGACACAGAAAGACTTAAAGGACAAAGTGGGAGTAAGACTTAAAGGTAGTGACCGCTATGCACCAATGCTTGAGAAAAAGGAAGGACGTCGTTGTTGGACGCTATTATATAGGGACAATTCCGACAATCCCAAAGAGAAATATCATATGGATATTCTTCCTTCAGTAGTAGATGGCAAGTACGTTGAAAGAATGACACGATTGTTTTCTGAGAGTTTTTCTGCTCAAACAATAGATCGGATTTCTATAAGAATTACAGATAAGGAAGCGGAGGATTATGCAACGTCAACATGTAAAGAAGAATGGCTGAAAAGTAATCCTGATGGATATGCATTGTGGTTCGCAAACAGATGTAAAGCTGATGAATCGGTGAAACTTATGGCTGAGGCAATCGTTCCTATAGAAAAGTATAATAAGGATAAGACGGTTTTGCAACGTATAGTACAGATCCTGAAACGTCATAGAGACATGATGTTCCGCTATGATACAGATGATAAGCCTATTTCTATTATTATTACAACTTTAGCGGCTCGTGCCTATAATGGTGAAAAAAATTTGCTTGAAGGATTGGTGAACGTAATAGAAAATATGGAAAAGAGTATTATCAAAAATGATAAAGGTGAGGATGTTGTACCTAATCCAGTAAATCCGGAAGAGAATTTTGCTGACAAATGGCCAACTCATCCTAAAAGACGTGAGAATTTCTATAAGTGGTTGGCTGTTGTGAAAAAGGACGTGCATGAGATTCTTGATGGGGCAAACAGAATACAGATCCAAAACACAATGAATCGTGTATTTGGTAAGGATTTAATTACAAAGGCTTCATCTCTCTTAGTAGAACGACGGAAGTCAAAGCTTGCAACCGGAGCCGCACTATTAACCAGTACGGGAAAAGTAACTGCAAGTACAGTTGGAAGAATTGTAAATACAGCAAATACGTTTTATGGGGAATAAAGCAATAACAGCAATTCAGCAATACAACATTTTGAGACATGAATTTCCCGAATCGTCAGGTTCGGTTCGTTGTGGCACAATGACTTGGTTTGGGGAATTCATGCCTTCTGCTTTATCTGACACTTATAGACTGAAAATAACTTATACTATTGGAAAGCTGCCCAAAGTTTATATAGTGTCTCCTAAGCCATTACCGTTGGCAGAAGGGGCTAAACGATTACCACACACATACAGCTATAGTAATGGGAAACAACAGTTATGTCTGTTTCTACCGAAAGCTGGCGAGTGGAATTCTTCAATGTTTATTGCTACAACAATTGTACATTGGGCCGTTCAATGGATGTACTATTATGAGATATGGGTAACTACTGGAAAGTGGATGGGGGGAGGTCATGGAAATTGGGATGTTGAAAAAAAAGATAGCAATGATTCAGGAACAACATGATGAATCTGTTATAGGAGGTGACTCAAAAGTCAAATTTCATAAAGGCGAATTTACAAACAGTAACTTGACCATCGTAATTTTATTAATAAGAGCCTTATCAAAGCACCAAAAAAGGAGCCTGATAAGGTTCTTTAATACTTAGAACTTACAATTTGTAATTTCTTAGAAAATGTATTTTACTTTTGGGTCCCCTATACACATTAGAAATTAAGTTTAGGCAACGTATTTACTATATCTACTGTTTGACAAGAGAGCATAATCACCGATAGGAGCAAGTCAAGGATATAACGAGGTTGTTCGTATTCTCGTGACCAGGCGTTGGGATCATTTTTGATTTGAGATGCTTTGTCGATGGTTACGGCATAACGTTCTATTATCCATTCGATGGCAGACTTGCCATTAACGATGTACTCGTAGGCTTTGAGCGGAATGTTCTCAATAGTGATATGGCTGTTGTAAATGATGCGTGTCTTGTCAGCTATGAGCTTTCCGTTTTCGTCACGCACTTTGGCAAAGCGCATCTTTTCCACGGCAAAGTATTGGTATGTTTCTTCTGTCCACTCGTTCTGCCAAATGTCAATGTCTCCCGTAACAATTACACCGAGTGTACTTTGTGCCTGCGCCGACATTTCCGAATAAGTGCCTGCGCTTTGTTCTGTAGCAGAAGTATTGATGCCTTGCTCATAGTTCAAATGTAAGTCGGCAAGTGTTTTTCCAGCTTTATAAAAAGCCTGTCTCTTATACACATCTGACGCTGCCGACGAATTAGACGGTGTAGATCTC
>ENA-OXQT01000658-OXQT01000658.1-human-gut-metagenome-genome-assembly--contig:-NODE-658-length-9411-cov-5.72852_pt1 | contig 9411 bp, 9 predicted proteins | sample MGYA00249584_ERZ652567 | MGnify/ENA primary metagenome ERZ652567 (study PRJEB26925, sample SAMN05826683) | human gut metagenome | biome: ENVO:2100002; feature: ENVO:00000062; material: ENVO:00002003... | reverse complement strand
AGAGCATCTGCCTTACAAGCAGAGGGTCGGCGGTTCGAATCCGTCAACGCCCACTCTATACGGAATCCTTGCAGAATATTTCTGTAAGGATTTTCTTTTTCTGTATTTTACCTGATACAATGGTGTATTAATTCAAGTTATTTTTTAAAAGAAAACAAAGGGAAATTTGGCGGGAAAGTGATTTATTTCTTTACTTTGCTTCATCAATAAACCTATTAATACTACCATGCGAACAAAATCGATTTTTTTACTTTTGTTGTTGGCTGTCATGCCATTGTGCGTGTTCTCGCAGTCGAAATCTACGTTTGAAATCAAGAATGGACATTTTTATCGTAACGGAAAGATAACGCCTGTTCTTTCCGGTGAGATGCATTATGCCCGTATCCCTCATCAATATTGGCGTCATCGGTTGCAGATGATGAAAGGTATGGGGTTAAATACAGTGGCTACCTATGTGTTCTGGAATCTTCATGAGCCGGAGCCCGGAAAATGGGATTTTACAGGTGACAAGAATTTGGCTGAATTTATAAAAACCGCAGGTGAAGAGGGGATGATGGTTATTTTGCGTCCCGGTCCTTATGTTTGTGCCGAGTGGGAATTCGGTGGTTATCCTTGGTGGTTGCAAAATGTGAAAGGAATGGAAATCAGGAGAGATAATCCGGAGTTTCTGAAATATACAAAAGCGTATATCGATCGTCTTTATAAAGAGGTCGGTAGTTTGCAGTGTACAAAGGGTGGTCCGATTGTAATGGTGCAGTGTGAGAATGAATTTGGTTCATACGTTGCCCAGCGTAAGGATATACCTTTGGAAGAACATCGCGCTTACAATGCTAAAATCAAGCAGCAGTTGGCTGATGCAGGATTTAATGTACCTCTGTTTACTTCTGATGGCAGTTGGCTTTTTGAGGGTGGGGCTACTCCGGGAGCTTTGCCTACGGCGAATGGCGAAAGTGATATTGAGAATTTGAAAAAAGTGGTTGATCAATATCATGACGGCAAAGGTCCGTATATGGTTGCAGAATTTTATCCGGGTTGGCTGTCGCATTGGGCAGAGCCGTTCCCGCAGATAGGAGCTTCCGGGATTGCTCATCAAACCGAGAAGTATCTGCAAAATGATGTTTCTTTCAACTTCTATATGGTGCATGGAGGTACGAATTTTGGTTTTACGAGTGGTGCTAATTATGATAAGAAGCGTGATATTCAGCCGGATATGACCAGTTATGATTATGATGCTCCTATTAGCGAGGCAGGCTGGGTAACTCCAAAGTATGATTCGATTCGCAATGTGATCAAGAAATATGTTAAATATACAATTCCTGAAGCTCCGGCTCCTAATCCTGTTATCGAAATACCTTCTATTCGATTGAATAAAGTTGCGGATGTGCTTGCTTTTGCAGAAAAACAGAAACCCGTGTCGTCTGATACTCCCTTGACTTTTGAACAATTGAATCAGGGGTATGGATATGTATTGTATACTCGTCATTTCAATCAGCCGATTAGCGGAACACTTGAAATTCCGGGGTTGCGTGACTATGCCGTTGTTTATGTGGATGGTGAACAGGTAGGAGTGTTGAATCGGAATACCAAGACCTACTCCATGGAGATAGAGGTGCCGTTTAATGCTACTCTGCAGATTCTGGTTGAAAATATGGGACGCATTAATTATGGTAGCGAGATCGTACATAATACCAAGGGAATTATTAGTCCGGTTCAGATAGCCGGTAAGGAAATTGTCGGCGGATGGGATATGTATCAGTTGCCGATGGACGAAATGCCCGATTTGACCAAATTGAAAGCTGATACACATAAAAATGTACCGTCTGAAGTGGCTAAGCTGAAAGGCTGTCCGGTGCTTTATGAGGGGACTTTTACGTTAGATAAAGTCGGAGATACATTTATGGATATGGAAAGCTGGGGAAAGGGTATCGTTTTTGTGAACGGTGTTAATATCGGACGTTACTGGAAAGTAGGTCCTCAGCAAACACTCTATGTTCCGGGTGTATGGCTGAAGAAGGGTGAAAATAAGATTGTTATCTTTGAACAATTGAATGAAACCCCTCAAACAGAAGTGAAAACAGTGAAAACACCGGTGTTGATGAAGCTTAAGGGCTGAGTGAAACGATGAACGGTTTTTGAATGATGAATGATCAACGATGAACTATCTTGCAACGATGGTAAAATGCAAGTAGTTCATCGTTGATTGTTTAAAGACTGTTCACCTTTGGCCGTTCATCGTGATTTTAGTCTCTTTTATACAAACTTTCTCTCCCCTTATGCCTTATAACTCAGGAAAAAGAGTTAATTTTGCAGCCTGATAATTATCTAAACGACAATATGAAACTTGATTTACTTACGGCCATCTCTCCGATTGACGGCCGATATAGAGGCAAGGCTGAAGCTTTAGCTGCATATTTTTCTGAATATGCGTTGATTAAATACCGTGTGCAGGTAGAAGTAGAGTATTTTATTACTTTGTGCGAACTGCCGTTGCCGCAACTGAAGGGAATTGATAAGAGTGTGTTCGAGTCATTGCGCAATATCTACCGTAATTTTACGGAAGCCGATGCGCAGCGTATCAAGGATATTGAAAGTGTGACTAACCATGATGTGAAAGCCGTAGAGTATTTCCTGAAAGAAGAGTTTGATAAGTTGGGTGGATTGGAAGAGTACAAAGAGTTTATTCATTTTGGACTGACTTCGCAGGATATTAACAATACATCGATCCCTCTTTCTATCAAGGAAGCATTGGAGCAAGTTTATTATCCGCTGATTGAAGAACTGATTGCGCAGTTGAAGACGTATGCTACTGAATGGGAATCCATTCCGATGCTTGCCAAAACTCACGGTCAGCCGGCATCTCCAACTCGCTTGGGAAAGGAAATTATGGTTTTTGTTTATCGCCTGGAACGTCAGCTGGCTACTTTGAAGGCTTGCCCTGTAACTGCTAAATTCGGCGGTGCAACCGGAAATTATAATGCACACCATGTGGCTTATCCCGAATATGATTGGAAAGCATTCGGAAATCAGTTTGTTGCAGAGAAACTGGGATTGGAACGCGAGGAATATACAACGCAGATTTCGAACTACGACAATCTGTCGGCTATCTTCGATGCCATGAAGCGTGTCAATACGGTGATGATCGATATGAACCGTGATTTCTGGCAATACATCTCGATGGAATATTTCAAGCAGAAGATTAAAGCCGGAGAGGTGGGATCGAGTGCGATGCCGCATAAAGTAAATCCGATTGATTTTGAGAATGCAGAAGGTAATCTCGGAATTGCCAATGCCATTCTGGAACACCTCGCAGTGAAACTTCCCGTATCACGTTTGCAACGCGACCTGACAGATTCTACTGTGCTGCGTAATGTAGGTACTCCGTTCGGGCATATTGTGATTGCTATTCAAAGTTCGCTGAAAGGATTGCGCAAGTTGTTGCTCAACGAAACGGCTATCTATCGTGATTTGGATAATTGCTGGAGTGTGGTGGCTGAGGCTATCCAGACTATTCTTCGTCGTGAGGCTTACCCGCATCCGTACGAAGCCTTGAAGGCTCTGACTCGTACGAATCAGGCTATCACAGAAACTTCTATCAAGGAGTTTATTGAAGGATTGGATGTGAACGAAGAAATCAAAAAAGAATTAAGAGTAATTACTCCCCATTCGTATACGGGAATTTAAGGGTGATTATTGTTATATATAATATAAGTGTCTAAAATCAGGCCGTGAGGCCAAAAGTTTAATTTTTATTCGAATAAGAAAATGAGCACAGAAAACGAAGAATGGCGCGAAGACTCCAAGAGTGAGAATACGGACGCCGGCCGTGATGGTAACAGAAGTTTTAACAGAGAAGGCGGATACAGTCGTCCTTCATACAATCGTGAAGGTGGCGACCGTCCTTATCGTCCGAGATTTAATAGTAATAGTGAAGATCGTCCTCAGCGTTCTTATGGTGATCGTCCGCAACGTCCTTCATATAATCGTGAAGGTGGCGACCGTCCCTATCGTCCGCGTTTTAACAGCGAGGGTGGTGACCGTCCTCAGCGTTCTTATGGCGACCGTCCGCAACGTCCTTCATATAACCGTGAAGGTGGCGACCGTCCCTACCGTCCGCGCTTTAACAGCGAAGGTGGTGATCGTCCTCAGCGTTCCTATGGCGACCGTCCGCAACGTCCTTCATACAATCGTGAAGGCGGTGACCGTCCCTATCGTCCGAGATACAATAACGATAACAGATCGCAGGGATTCTCACGTCCGATACGTCGTACGGGGGATTACGATCCGAATGCTAAATACAGTAAGAAAAAACAGATTGAATACAAAGAACAATTTGTTGATCCGAATGAACCGATCCGTCTGAATAAGTTCCTGGCTAATGCAGGAGTCTGCTCTCGTCGTGAAGCTGATGAATTTATCACGGCAGGTGTAGTTTCTGTCAATGGAGAGGTTGTTACAGAGTTGGGTACAAAGATCAAGCGCGCTGATGTGGTGAAGTTTCACGATGAAACCGTTAGTATTGAGCGTAAGGTGTATGTGTTGCTGAACAAGCCGAAAGATTGTGTAACTACTTCAGATGATCCTCAGGCTCGTCTGACTGTTATGGATCTGGTAAAAGGGGCCTGCGCTGAGCGTATTTATCCGGTAGGACGTCTGGACCGTAACACAACAGGTGTATTGCTGTTGACTAATGATGGTGATTTAGCTTCTAAACTGACACATCCGAAATACCTGAAGAAAAAAATCTATCATGTATATTTGGATAAGAATCTGACTAAGGCAGATATGGACCAGATTGCAGCCGGTATTCAGCTGGAAGATGGTGAAATCCATGCGGATGCCATCAGTTATTCTGACGAGGTGAAACGTGATCAAGTGGGTATCGAAATCCACTCCGGAAAGAATCGTATCGTCCGTCGTATATTTGAATCGTTGGGTTACAAGGTGGTGAAACTTGACCGTGTATTCTTTGCCGGACTGACTAAAAAAGGATTGCGCCGTGGTGAGTGGCGTTATCTTACAGAACAGGAAGTTAACTTCCTCCGGATGGGATCTTTTGAATAATAAAAGAATTTAGAAGATGGCAGTCAGTGGTCAGTAACCGGGCGTTTGTCACTCCCGGTTGCTGACTTCTGGCTACTATATATAATAATGTATATAAAATAGTTGTATGGAAAAGATTAGTAGAACAAAAATTGTCGACCTGATGAAGCGCGAAGATTTTGGCGCTATGGTCAATGTGAAAGGATGGGTTCGCACCCGCAGAGGCAGCAAACAAGTTAACTTTATCGCACTGAATGACGGTTCTACAATAAATAACGTGCAGGTCGTAGTCGATCTGGCGAACTTTGATGAAGAGATGCTGAAGCAAATCACGACCGGTGCTTGTCTGAGCGTGAACGGTGTGTTGACGGAGTCGGTAGGCGCCGGACAGAAGGCTGAAGTGCAGGCTCGTGAAATTGAAGTGCTGGGAACTTGTGACAATACGTATCCGCTACAGAAGAAAGGGCACTCTATGGAGTTTTTGCGTGAGATAGCCCATTTGCGTCCGCGTACCAATACTTTTGGAGCAGTATTCCGTATTCGTCACAATATGGCTATTGCTATCCATAAATTCTTCCATGAAAAGGGATTCTTCTATTTTCATACACCTATCATTACAGCGTCTGACTGTGAAGGTGCCGGACAGATGTTTCAGGTGACTACCATGAACCTGTATGATCTGAAAAAAGATGAAAGCGGTTCTATCGTGTATGATGATGACTTCTTTGGCAAACAAGCCAGTTTGACTGTTTCGGGACAGTTGGAAGGTGAGTTAGCTGCTACCGCTTTAGGTGCAATCTATACGTTTGGTCCTACTTTCCGTGCCGAAAATTCTAACACTCCGCGCCACTTGGCCGAGTTCTGGATGATTGAACCGGAGGTAGCTTTCAACGAAATTCAGGAGAATATGGATTTGGCTGAAGAGTTCATTAAATATTGTGTGAGATGGGCTTTGGATAACTGCGCAGATGATGTGAAATTCCTGAACGACATGTTCGATAAAGGATTAATTGAACGTTTGGAAGGTGTACTTAAAGAAGACTTCGTCCGTCTGCCATACACGGAAGGTATTAAAATACTGGAAGAAGCTGTTGCCAAAGGACATAAATTCGAATTCCCGGTTTACTGGGGAGTTGATTTGGCTTCTGAACACGAGCGTTATCTGGTGGAAGACCACTTTAAACGTCCGGTGATCCTGACTGACTATCCGAAGGAAATAAAGGCCTTCTATATGAAACAGAATGAGGATGGTAAGACTGTGCGTGCCATGGATGTACTTTTCCCTAAAATCGGAGAGATCATTGGCGGTTCGGAACGTGAGTCTGATTATAACAAATTGATGACGCGTATTGAAGAAATGCATATTCCGATGAAGGATATGTGGTGGTATCTGGATACTCGTAAGTTCGGTACTTGTCCTCACTCCGGATTCGGACTGGGATTTGAACGCTTGTTGCTCTTCGTGACGGGTATGTCTAATATCCGCGATGTAATTCCGTTCCCGCGTACCCCACGTAATGCCGATTTTTAATGAATCATATCTGAATATTCATACAAATGATAAGAAACTCGCATATTCTTTTGATTATGCGAGTTTTTTTATGTCTTTAGATTGCTATTTTTATAAAAGAAATCTTTATATTTGTGACAGACAGATGAATTAAAGTGTTAACTAAAATCGTACAGATATGAAAAAGCTTTATTTCTTTACCATGCTGGCGGCGATGCTGTTTGCGGTAACAAATGTGATGGCACAAAAGGCTAACTTTAAGCCAGCTAATCTGAAAGGAATCTGGCAATTGTGCCACTATGTTTCAGAAAGTCCGGATGCTCCGGGTGTACTTAAACCGAGTAATACTTTCAAAGTACTGAGTGACGATGGAAGAATTGTGAATTTCACGATTCGTCCCGGAGCAGATGCTATTATAACGGGGTATGGTAGCTACGAGCAGTTGTCGGATCATACATACGCTGAAAGCATTGAAAAGAATATTCATTTGCCGATGCTCGACAATCAGGATAATGTTCTTACTTTCGAACTCGTTGATGATAAAGTATTGCATCTTAAATATTTTATAGAGAAGGATCTGAATGGCAATGAACTGAATTGCTGGTATAAAGAGACTTGGAAACGTATTGAGATGCCGGACAAATTCCCGGAAGACATTGTAAGATAATTCAGATTATAAGATCGACTTACGGACTGCAGGTAGCAAGCTGCCGATTATGTATTGTAGCATTGATCGTGTGTGGCTTGTTGCCTGCAGTCTTTTTTTGTCTTGTTGGGCGCTGTTTACGGCAGATAGCTTGTGGCTCGTTATCAACCGGATAAATCCAAAAAAAGACAGAAATAGTTTGCCAATTCAAAGAAAAGCCGTACTTTTGCAAGCCGATTATTATCTCAAAAGGATAAGAGATTAATTCATAGCAAGTTAATCTTCCTTTGTCCGGGGAAGGTTGATAAGTGGTGAAGAAAATTTTTAGTAGTAACATTTAAAAAACAAATTAAGAGTGGATACTTTAAGTTACAAGACCATTTCTGCAAACAAGGCAACTGTAACCAAAGAATGGGTTATCGTTGATGCTACAGACCAAACTTTAGGTCGTCTGGGAGCAAAAGTTGCGAAACTGTTGAGAGGAAAGTATAAACCAAACTTTACTCCTCATGTAGACTGCGGTGATAACGTTATTATCATCAATGCAGACAAAGTTAAATTAAGTGGTAACAAATGGAATGACAGAGTTTATTTGTCTTATACTGGCTACCCGGGTGGTCAGAGAGAAATGACTCCTGCTCGTTTGATCGCCAAACCTAACGGTGAAGACAGATTACTGAGAAAAGTAGTGAAGGGCATGCTTCCGAAGAACAGACTGGGAGCTAAGTTGCTGAGCAATATGTATGTTTACGCAGGTAGCGAACACAAACACGATGCTCAGAACCCGAAAGCAATTGATATAAACTCACTTAAATAAGATATAATGGAAGTAGTAAATGCATTAGGCAGACGTAAACGTGCTATTGCACGCGTATTCGTAAGCGAAGGTACAGGAAAGATTACTATTAACAAGAGAGACCTTGCAGAGTACTTTCCATCAACTATTCTTCAGTATGTTGTTAAACAACCATTGAACAAGCTTGGTGTTGCTGAGAAGTATGACATCAAAGTGAACCTGTGCGGTGGTGGTTTTACTGGTCAGTCTCAGGCTTTGCGTTTAGCTATTGCCCGTGCACTGGTTAAGATCAACGCTGAAGATAAGCCGGCACTTCGTTCTGAAGGCTTCATGACACGTGATCCTCGTTCTGTTGAACGTAAGAAACCGGGTCAGCCGAAAGCTCGTAGAAGATTCCAGTTCAGCAAGCGTTAATGGGCTGCCTGACGGAAGATGTTTAGTATCTAAACTACCGGGACTCTTACTATACAGGCTACCCGGCGGTTGGTTTAGAAAAAACAAAAAAGAAAGTAAACGATTTAAAGAAAAAACAAGATGTCAAGAACAAATTTTGATACATTATTGGAAGCCGGTTGCCACTTCGGACACCTTAAAAGAAAGTGGAACCCTGCAATGGCTCCTTATATTTTTATGGAACGCAATGGTATTCATATCATTGACCTCCACAAAACAGTTGCAAAAGTTGATGAAGCCGCAGAGGCTCTGAAACAGATTGCAAAATCAGGCAAGAAAGTCCTTTTTGTTGCTACTAAAAAACAAGCTAAACAGGTAGTGGCTGAAAAAGCTGCATCTGTAAACATGCCTTATGTTATCGAACGTTGGCCGGGTGGTATGTTGACTAACTTCCCTACTATCCGTAAGGCAGTGAAGAAGATGACTACTATCGACAAGTTGACTGCTGATGGTACTTACTCAAACTTGTCAAAGAGAGAAATTCTTCAGATTTCTCGTCAGCGTGCTAAGCTGGACAAGACTTTGGGTTCTATCGCTGACCTGACTCGTCTGCCGTCTGCTTTGTTCGTTATCGATGTAATGAAAGAAAATATCGCTGTTCGCGAAGCTAACCGTTTGGGTATTCCTGTATTTGGTATCGTTGATACTAACTCGGATCCTACAAACATTGACTTCGTAATTCCGGCAAATGATGACGCTACTAAATCAGTAGAAGTTATCCTCGATGCTTGCTGTGCTGCAATGATCGAAGGTCTGGAAGAAAGAAAAGCTGAAAAGATCGATATGGAAGCTGCCGGTGAAGCTCCTGCTAACAAGGGCAAAAAGAAATCAGCTAAGGCTAGACTCGATAAATCTGACGAAGAAGCAATCAACGCAGCTAAAGCTGCTGCTTTCCTGAAAGAAGACGAAGAGGCTTAATATAATAATGTGCCAATTTGCTAATGTGCCGACGCATCTGTAAGGGTG
>ENA-OXQT01000650-OXQT01000650.1-human-gut-metagenome-genome-assembly--contig:-NODE-650-length-9578-cov-4.89142_pt1 | contig 9578 bp, 6 predicted proteins | sample MGYA00249584_ERZ652567 | MGnify/ENA primary metagenome ERZ652567 (study PRJEB26925, sample SAMN05826683) | human gut metagenome | biome: ENVO:2100002; feature: ENVO:00000062; material: ENVO:00002003... | reverse complement strand
AGCGGCAGGAGCACAGCAGTTCCACGGCCAGCACGCGCGCAAAGGACGGAATCGACCGGCGCAGCTTGCGGGCGGCGGCCCAACCCATCGACACGTGATCTTCCTGCATGGCGGAGCTTGGAATCGAATCGACCGAGGCAGGCACGGCGTTACGCTTCATTTCGGAGACGATGCCGGCAGCGGTGTATTGGGCGATCATGAAACCGGAGTCCACGCCCGGGTCACCAGCCAGGAACGCCGGCAGGCCGCGGTTGCGCGCCACGTCAAGGAAGCGGTCGGTACGACGCTCGGAGATAGAGGCTACGTCGGCGGTCGGAATCGCCAGGAAATCGAGCGCATAGGCCAGCGGCGCGCCATGGAAGTTGCCGTTGGACTCCACACGGCCGTCCAGCGTGACGCACGGGTTATCGATGGCGGAGGCGAGTTCCACGCCCGCCACGGAGGCCGCGTATTCCACGGTGTCGCGGGCGGCGCCGTGCACCTGCGGGGTGCAGCGCAGCGAGTAGGCGTCCTGCACACGCACGGTGGAGCCTGGGCGGCCGGCCTCAATCAGACCAGAGTCCTTGAGCATGCGGGCGATGTTCGCAGCGGAATCGCCTTGGCCGCGATGCGGGCGCAGCGCCTGCAAGTCGGCGGCGAATACGCGGTCGTTGCCGAGCATGCCTTCCACGCTCATCGCGGCGGCGACATCCGCGGTCTTGAGCAGCAGGCGCAGATCGGTGATGGCCATACACAACATGCCGAGCATGCCGTCGGTGCCGTTGACCAGCGCCAGTCCTTCCTTCTCTTTCAAATCGACGGGCGTGATGCCGGCCGCACGCAGCGCTTCGCCGCCGCCGATCTTGCGGCCGTCAGCGTTGCGGGCCTCGCCTTCGCCCATCGCCACCAAAGCGCAGGCGGCGAGCGGCGCCAAATCACCGGAGCATCCGAGTGAACCGTATTCGTAGACCACCGGGGTGATGCCGGCGTTCAGCATATCGGCGTAGACCTGCGCGGTTTCCGGGCGCACACCGGTGCGTCCGGTGCACAGGGTGCTCAGGCGCAGCACCAGCAGGCCGCGCACCACCTCACGCTCCACTTCCGGTCCGGCACCGGCGGCATGCGAGCGAATCAGACTTTTCTGCAGCTGCGCGCGCTGTTCCTTGGGGATGGAGGTGGAGGCGAGCGCGCCGAATCCGGTGGAGATACCGTAATGCGGCACGGTGTCGTCGGCCAAATGATCGATAACCGCGCGACTTAGCGCCATCTCATGCTTCGATTCGTCCGAAATCGCCACTTTGGCACCGCCGCGCGCTACGGCGATAACGTCCTCGATGCTCAATGCCCCAACGCCTACGGTGACCGTCTGCTCTGCCATGTTTTCCTACCTCTCTATCGTGCTGAGCTCCACTTGGTATTGGATATATTCATCTCGCCAGCATGGCATATCAACGTTACGGGACTGTCCACAATATGCACCGTCCCGCGCCAACGCCGCGCGAACGCTCCTATACTCACGGCTGGTTTGTTATGCGCCTGACCGCCGCCGGTGCTGCGGCGGGTGCTTGTGGGATAAGAGAAGAACATGATTTTTCAGGCCGGTTCGCTGCTGCTCGTTATCATCGGTGTCTACATACTCAAACATGTCCACATTTTCGGCGAGCGTGATTACAAAATCGTGCAGGGTCTGGTATTCAATCTGACGCTTCCTTGTGCGATTATCCTGTCGTTCGCCACGAACAAGCACGACATGCGCATGCTGTGGATCGTGTTGTTCGGCTTCTTCGCCTGCGCGATTCCGCTGTTCATCGTGTATTTCGGTTCTCGCGGCGACGAGAAGAACTACCGCGCCTTCCAGATGCTCAACGCCTCGGGCCTGAACCTGGGCGCGTTCTGCCTGCCTGTGGTTCAGACGTTCATGGGCCCGTCCGCCGGTCTGCCGATCATCATGCTCGATATCGGCAACGCCACCGTGGCCACGGCCGGGTCACTGACCATCACACGCACGCTGCTGCATATGGATGACAATTTCAAGTCGCTACCGCTCATCCTGCGTCTGCGCAATATTGCCAGGGACTTCCTAAGCTCGATTTCCTTCGACATCTACATGCTGATGCTGGTGTTCATGTTCCTGCACATCACGATCCCACAGCCCATCGTTACGCTCATCACCCCGTTCGCCAATGCGAACGCCTTCTGCGCGATGGCCATGATCGGACTGATGATGGAGATTCCGAACAATCGCAAGGACAAGGTGGAGTTGGGCAAGGTGATTGTCTGGCGCATGGTATTCGGCGCGATTATCGCCGTGGCCGCCTGGTTCCTACTGCCATTCGACATGAGGATTCGCGAGATCATCGTGTTGGGCTCGTTCGCCCCTATCACGATCTTCTCAACCAAGTTCACCGATTCGCTAACCGGCAACGCCAAGCTCGCCGGCTTCTCGCTGACAGTGACGGCCATCATCAGCTTGGTGGTGATGACCGCCCTGCACGCACTTCTGCCGGGAGCGTAAGGCGCGTTCTTGGTTCCCCTCAGTCAGCTTCTCCGCCTGGACGGCTCCCCTCAGAGAGGGGATCCAGAACGAGTCACGCCCGAACGATTACGTTGCGCAGATCGCCGATGCCCTCGACGTGCACGATGGTCTCGTCGCCTGGGTCGAGGTGGCCGGAGGCGTTCGGGGTGCCGGTCATGATGACGTCGCCAGGCAGCAGCGTGGAGAACGACGAAATGGCGGCAATCTGCTCGGGGATGCCGTGAATCAGGTTCGCGGTGGTGCCAGACGCCATCGGCACATCCTCGCCGTTCAGCGTGAAGGAAATCTTGGCGTCCTTCCAGTCGAGGTCGTCACGCATCACGATCCACGGGCCAAGCGGACAGGAGGTATCGAAGCCCTTGGCGCGCGTCCACGTGGGGTCGATGCCCTGCAGATCGCGCAACGTCACATCATTGACGCAGGTGAAGCCGAGCACGTAATCCATCGCGTTTTCAACGGACACGTTCTTGGCGATACGGCCCATCACCACGGCCACTTCCGGCTCGAAGTTCATGTCCTTGGAGCAGGCCGGGTACACGATCGGATCGTCGGGGCCAATCACCGAGGTGGACGGCTTGGTGAAGATCACCATGTCTTCCGGCGCGTGGGCGATTTCGGAGTGGCCGGCCTCGTGCATGAACTGGGCGTGGGCCTCATAGTTCTTGGCCAGACCGTAAACCTTGGAGGGGATGACCGGGGAGAGCAGACGGATGCCATCGCCGTCGACCGGGTAACGAGTGCCGGTGGGCTTGACCTGGTCGCCGGCCAGCGGATGGCCGTCCAGTTCGATGAGGTAGTCCTTGCCGTCCGTTTCGTCCTTCTGCACGAAGGCGTAGCGCGGCGAATCATTCAAAGAAAAACGTGCGAGTCTCATGCCTGTAAGCCTACTCCTTGGCGGTTCCTTCCGCAGAAGCATCCGTCCAAGGAGCAAGCAGACCGGCCTTCAATCGACCAAAACGCACGTTCGCTGGGATTGCTACTTTTCGGTCCAGGTTTTGTCATACAGCGACTGGCCGCTTTGCGTGTGCATGATGACGCGCAATGATGCCTTGCCGCTGGAGGTCTTGCACATCGAGCCCAGCAGATTCGCGGTGGATTGATAGGTGCTGTCCATAGCATCCAGTGAGGAAGCGGCGGTATCGCCTAGCGAGGCATAGCTGTCGTCGAGCACGTACTCGTACACCAAGGTGTCACCGTCGACACGGTAGTTGAAGGTGATGCCGGTGTCTGCAAACGTATCCGCTTCGGATTCAATGGAGTCCTTGAATTCCAAAGAGTCGACGAAATCCTGAATCGAATCGTACAGCCCATAATCGCCGTCGGTTAGATCGTCATGGGTTTCGCCCAACGTGTCGTCCAGCGCATCGTCAAGATTATCTTGAGCTTTGCTCTTATCGCTGCTATCACCGTTGCCCGAAGAGGACTGACTATAGAAGGAATCGGTTTTCGCCTCATCTATAGCCTTGCTGGCATACGAGGCACCGCCGACGATCAGCGCGATGACCAGTATTACCTGTATCACCATGCCCGCCGCACTGATGATGATGCCGGCGATGGCCAAGCCCTTGCCCTTGCCGCCCTGTTTCTTAATCTGGTTGAGGCCCACGATGCTCAGGATCAGACCGGGGAGTGAGACAAGGAACGAGCAGATAAAACCGGCAATAGCCAGGCCGTTGTACTTCTGGTTCGCTTCAGGCGGCACACTGCCGTAAGAACCAGACCATCCCGGCTGGCCGTTCGGTTGGCCGCCTTGCATATACGGGTTATAGGGCGTTTGCGGAGGCACGGCCCCGCCGCCCGGATATACCGGAGCACTACCGCTGCCATAGACCGGAGGAACCGATCCGCCTGCCGGAGCCGCCCCCGGATAGGGCGAATTGGGCGCTGCCGATGCGGGCGCGGGCGCAGCGGCAGGAGTCACTGGTGGCAAAGCCTGCGTAGGCGGTACCGGCTGATTGACCGGCGCAAGAGGCTGGGTGGACTGCTCGGCAGGTGTAAACGCCTGCGTAGGCTGCTCAACAGGAGTGAACGCCTGAGTGGGCTGTTCGCCCGCTGCGAGTGCTTGGGTTGGAGCATTGTTGGCGGCGGTTCCTGCTTCCCCCGTCATCGCATTTAACGGCTCAGTCGGATTGGCGTCAGCTTGCTGCCACGGCACCTGGCCGTTCGGATTGACATTCGGATCAGTCATGACATGCACTCCTTCAACTGCATCGCACCCCACTTGCGAGATGCGCCCCTCGTCTTACGCGCCACATTGTGCGTTACAGACAACTGTACTCCTCGTGGCGAGCCTTAAGTACCCCAGGAAATTTGGCTTCCCAAAAAACACAGAAGCCTGAAACCGGCTATTGCCTCAGCAATATTCAGTCGGTTTCAAGCTAAATCGTTAATCCTCTGGTGAAACGACGGTCTACTTCTTCAGCAGCGGCGCGACTTGTTCCTCGTAGGCGGTCAGGGCGGTGTCGATCACCTGGTGCATGTCGTAGTACTTGTACGTGCCCAGACGACCGCCGAACACAGTGTTCGGCTCGGCCTTGGCCTTGGCCTCGTACTGGGCGTACAGGGCCTTGTCCGCGTCGGTGTTGACCGGGTAGTACGGTTCGTCGCCGCGCTCGGCGAAGCGGCTGTACTCCTCCCACACCACGGTCTTGTTCGGGTTCTGGGAGTCATGACGTTCCGGGTTGAAGTTCTTGAACTCGATGGCGCGGGTGTAGGGTACGTCCGCGTCGGAGAAGTTCATCACCGGGCAGCCGAAGTGGTCGCCTTCGTCGTAGCGTACTTCCTTGAAGTCCACCGTGCGCCACTTGAGGTCGCCCAGCTCATAGTCGAAGTAACGGTCCACCGGGCCCGTGTACACCACCGGCACGCCGGCGGCCTTGAGCGCGGTCTTGTTGTACGGCTGGGACTCGTCGAAGAAGTCGACGCCAAGCTCCACAGTGATGCGCGGGTCGTCAATCATGCGCTCCATCCACTTGGTGTAGCCGTCCGTGGGCAGGCCCTCCCACGTGTCCTTGAAGTAGCGGTTGTCGTAGTTAAAGCGCACGGGCAGGCGCTTGATGATGGCGGCCGGCAGCTCGGACGGGTCGGTCTGCCACTGCTTGCCGGTGTAGTTCTTGATGAACGCCTCGTACAGCGGGCGGCCGATGAGCTGAATGCCCTTGTCGTTCAGGTTCTGCGGGTCGGTACCGGCCAGCTCGCCCGCCTGCTGTTCAATCAGGGCCTTGGCTTCGGCCGGCGTGTAATGCGCATGGAAGAACTGGTTGATGGTGCCGAGGTTGATGGGCAGCGGGTAGACCTCGCCGTCATGGGTGGCGTACACGCGGTGCACGTAGTTCGTGAAGCTCGTGAAACGGTTCACGTAGTCCCAGACGCGCTTGTTGGAGGTGTGGAACAAGTGCGCGCCGTACTTGTGGATCTCCGCGCCGGTTTCCTTATCCAGGTACGAGTAGGCGTTGCCACCGATGTGATCGCGGATATCGATGATGTGCACGCGAGCACCCGTGTGCTCAACCGCCTGCTGCGCGACCGTCAGACCGAACAGGCCCGCGCCAACGATAACAAGATCGGGATACTCAACAGAATCTGCCATGCTCAGGCAATCCTTCCGGTAATAAGCGTTCAAGCGCAAGGTTCGATTCGTCATTATCCTACCGATGAGACGAGCCATACCAAAATTACGAGCTCAAACTCAATGCTGGATTGTCACATATTTCATTCCACACAGATTTATGGCTCTTCAACGAACTCATCAACGATTTGATCCTCCGTCTCGCCGAGGAACACCTCTATGCCCCATACTGGTCACAACAGATACTCGATGAGCTGAGGAGAGACCTCCAATTACGCATAGGAGAAGAGCGTTCGGCGCAACGTATCAATGCGATGACTGCCGCATTCCCAAAGGCTCTAGTCACTGGTTACGAAAGCCTCATCAAAAATATGACATGCGACGAGAAAGACCGGCACGTACTTGCAGCAGCAGATTATTTACCCGCACAAACCTTGGTCACCTTCAACACGAAAGATTTTCCTGAAACTTCGACACAGCCTCTTCGCATCGAAGTAAAGAGACCCGATGATTTCTTCCTCGATGTATTGGATCTCGATCCAGGAAGAGTGGCAAGAGTTTGTCACACGGCACTGCTGAGCTATAAATGATAGCCACAAACGCCTGAAGACTACGCAGACATGCTCCGGAAAAGCGGTGTACCCGAATTTGCGAATCGCCTCTACCCCATTCTCGATGCCTTGAGTCTGAATTGACTTCCACAGGTGTCTTCATCGTCAATAATCAAACATCCTCGAGCAAAAGTACCCCATTAAACGTTGCGCAGCTCGGCTAGGAAACGTGCCATACTGGATACGTCCGCATATACAAAGAGGAAGCATAAGCCTTGCCGAACAACGCCACTCCCCTCATCTCCGTGATCGTGCCGGTGTACAACGCCGAAGACTACCTGCGTTACTGCATTGATTCGATCCTGCAGCAGTCGTATACAAACCTCGAGGTGATTCTGGTGGACGACGGGGCCAAGGATTCCAGCCCGGCCATCTGCGATGAGTATGCGACGCAGGACAGCCGCGTCACCGTGATCCATCAGGAAAACGGCGGCATCGCCAAGGCCCAGAACACCGGCCTCGATGCCGCGCATGGCGAGTACATCGCGTTCTCCGACAACGACGACATCCTCAACCGCCGCAATATCGAATACCTGCTGCACGCACTGCAAAGCACCGGGGCGGATATGAGCAAAGCCCGCTGGCGCCAGTTCGGCGTCTCCCAGCTGGGCGAGGTGTCCAAAGAGGCTGAGGCAGGCGCGCAGGCGCCCGGCAAAATCACCGTGTTCGAGCACCCGCTCGCCGCCTACCAGACCGTGTTCTGCAAGAGTCTGCGACTGCTTGGCAGCAAACTCGGCCGCAATACCGAGGCCCGCTACTTCAACGAGGCGAACTGGTGCCGCCTATACAAGCGCGAGCTGTGGGACGGCCTGCGGTTCCCCGAGGGCCATTACGCGCAGGATATCCGCATGGCAGGCCCCCTGTACGCCCGCATGGGCAAAGTGGCCGACATCGATTGCGTGCTCTACTACTGGCTTCAGGAGCCCGACTCGGTGACGCACTCAAAGCGAACCGCCGCATTCTGGCACGATAACGTGCTCTCCGCAGCCGAGAATTTCCAATTCACTCTGGAGCAGGGCATCACCCCGTGCCGGAACTACTTCGGTCTGACCGCCAGCGTGCGCGATGAAGGCAAAGGCCTCAAGGCGCTCAGCTCCGAAGAACTACATGACAGCGACTGGCAGAACCATCTCGATGACGTGGCCACCATGCGCGCCCTGATCAGCAAGCTGAGCATCGGCGAACGCCTGAAATGCGCGGTACTTGCCACGATTCGCTCATGCGAGAACGTTGTGTATGACAACCGCATTCACTCGATGAAGTAGAGCAATAGCCGAGCCAGCAAACCCTTATCATCAGCAAGCTAGGGCGCGCTGGCTTACCTTCCTATCGTCAACTATGACTAGTCCCAGCAGGAATACTGGCAACACCCGGAGCACATACCGTCCCTGTATTCCTTGGAACACTCCGAATCGACTCATCGATTCCAAGTCATTCCAAACCATTCCCACAAAGAGCACGAACGCTGCTATCTCAGCAGCTGCAATCACTAGGGCCAAGATCAGGAACCGATACTTTCCCACCCATGCGGACGGTGCCATACGAACAGCCCCAGTTGTCACCGTAGGGACTGTCTCTCGAAGTGTGTAACTGGCCTTAACTGGCCGGTCGTGTGGCCGGTCGGAAAGGCTGGTGGACGATGTCTGCTGGGACAATGGGAAACATGACACCGACGAAGAAGCCGGACGCGGAAAAACGCAACGCCGAGCGGGAGGCAGCGCTCACATTCGTGCGCATGGCCAAGGAAAAAGGACTGGACCTGACAGGGCCCGACGGACTGCTCAAACAGTTCACCAAAAGCGTGCTGGAGACGGCCCTGGACGAGGAGATGACCGAGCACCTGGGCCGCGCCAAGCACAAGAAATCCAAGGACGGCAGGGCCGCGAACACGCGCAACGGCACCACCGCCAAGACCGTGGTCACCGATTCGGTAGGTCCGGTCAGGATCGAGGTGCCGCGAGACCGCGATGGCTCGTTCGAGCCGGTCGTCGTCAGGAAACGGCAGCGGCGGCTGCCCGGGGTGGACGAGGTGGTGCTGTCCCTGTATGCCAGGGGCCTGACCACCGGCGAGATCAGCGCCCACTTCCAGGAGATCTACGGGGCGGACGTGTCCAGGGAGACCGTCAGTCGCATCACCGAGCGGGTCATGGCCGAGAAGGACGAATGGTGCTCGCGTCCCCTGGATCGTGTGTACGCGGCCGTGTTCATCGACGCGACCGTCGTCAAGGTGCGCGACGGGCAGGTCGCCAACCGCGCGTTCTACGTGGCCGTTGGCGTGGATCTGGAGGGCGACCGCGACGTGCTGGGCATCTGGGCGTCGCCCGCCGCGGAGGGCGCACGCTATTGGCTGTCGGTGCTCACCGAGCTGAAGAACCGGGGCGTGGACGATGTGTTCTTCCTGATCTGCGACGGGCTCAAAGGCCTGCCCGACGCAGTGGGCGCGGTATGGCCTCTGGCCATCGTGCAGACCTGCGTGGTGCATCTGCTGCGCAACACGTTCCGCTACGCGTCGAAGAAGGACTGGGACGCCATCAAACGCGATGCCAAACCCATCCACACCGCGGCGGCGGCCCGCGACGCGATGCTGGACAAGTGGGAGGCGAGATATCCCGCGATCCGCAGGCTGTGGATGGACGCGTGGGAACGGTTCATACCGTTCCTGGACTATGACGTGGAGATCCGGCGCGTGATCCGCACGACCAACGCCATCGAATCGCTCAACGCGAGATTCAAGCGCTCCATCCGCGCCCGCGGCCACTTCCCCGACGAGCAGGCCGCGCTCAAGTGCATGTACCTGACCGTCCGCTCGCTGGACCCCACCGGCAAGGGTGTATTTCGTCAAGTCGGTGTTTCGTGTTTAGTCATGTATTTTTTTCGGGTTTAG
>ENA-OXQT01000622-OXQT01000622.1-human-gut-metagenome-genome-assembly--contig:-NODE-622-length-9990-cov-139.061_pt1 | contig 9990 bp, 14 predicted proteins | sample MGYA00249584_ERZ652567 | MGnify/ENA primary metagenome ERZ652567 (study PRJEB26925, sample SAMN05826683) | human gut metagenome | biome: ENVO:2100002; feature: ENVO:00000062; material: ENVO:00002003... | reverse complement strand
ATGTGTATATATAGCAAGAAGTGTCCTTGTCGGACAATTCTTGCTTTTCTCGCTTTGCTCAAAAAGATTTTTTGCCTATCTTCGTGGCATGGAAGTAAGACGGAACGAAAAGATAACATTCCGATGCACCGCACTTGAAAAGGCGGCACTTTCGGAGCAGGCAGCCCGGTACGGTCTGAGCACATCGGAGTACTGCAGGAGTCTTTCCCTTGGTGGTCGTCCCAGGGAGAGGTACACAGAAGAAGAACGGGAACTTCTCCGGGACATTGCCCGGCTGAAGGGGACACTTCAGAGACTGAACAACTATTTCGGTGGTCGCCAGTACCGGGAAGTGTTCGAGGAGAACCGGACACTAATAACAGAACTCCAAAAAATACTCTCACGATGATAGGGAAAGGGAAAAGCATATCACATGGCGTGGCGGCACTGGAGTATGACCTCGCCAAAGAGATAGACGGGCAGGCAGTAGCCACCGAGATAGCCCGGCATGAACTTTACGGGTGTACGGGTGCGGAAATGGTGCAGGAAATGAAACCTTACTTCACTGATTTTCCGAACGTAAAGAACAACTGCCTGCGTTTTGAGGTCAGCCCCTCGATAGAGGAAAGTTCCAGCTTCACCGATGCGGACTGGGCAGAACTTGGTAACGACTTCATGCAGCGCATGGGACTGATGAACCACCAGTACATCATCATCCGGCACAGCGGTACGGAGAGCAAGAAAGAACAAGCCCACCTGCACATACTGGCAAACCGGATATCCCTTTCCGGGGAACTCTACCGGGACAACTGGATAGGTAAACGGGCAACGGAAGCCGCCAACGCCATAGCCAAGGAACGGAACTTCGTGCAGTCGCAGGACATCGGCAAAGCCAACAAAGCGGAAATCAAGGAAGCCATGAACAGCGTACTGAAGAAAATGCAGGGTTTTGACTTAACCAAATTTCAAGAAGAACTTGGTAAACTGGGCTTCAAAGTCCGGGAAGCCAGGGCAAGCACCGGGAAACTTAACGGCTACTATGTCACAGCCCGGAGCGGTACGGAGTACAAGGCAAGCGAGATAGGGAAAGGTTACACTCTCGCCCATATTGAGAGGACACAAAGCAAACTGAAGTATAACTCAATGAACATATCACATGGAAACAAACTCACGTCCGGAAAAGGAGGTTTCCACCTCTAAGCAAGGACAATACCGACCACGCAGGAAAGATACCACCCCGAAAGTGAACCCGCAGCTTGCGGTAGAACTGGTATATCAAGAATTGAAGCGTGTGGAAGCCTATACGAAACGCATAGAGGACGCAACATCCAAAAAGGTACAGATAGACGGGGAAAACCTTGAAAGTGCTGAAAAACGCCTAAAAAACGTATTAGCGGATTTTGAACGGCAGGGGAACAGGATGAAAAACGGTGGCTATGTGGATAAACGGGTTTCGTTCTACTCCATTCTCTGTGCCGTTATCTCCCTCTTGTTTGCCTGCCTCATGTGTTATTTGTGGGTGGATGCTGCCAAAGACCGGGATAACTACAAACGGTATTACGAGTATTACCAACAGCAGATGAATGAAGATACAACAATAAAATAGGCGGAAATTCCTGCCTATTTTACAATTTAGTCTTTCTTCTTTTTCGAACTACTAAAACGCCTATAACCCAAATAAAAGCAAGAAGTTCTATATTAAGAAAATATTCTTTCCAATTGGTAGGTAGAAGACTCATGTAATAGTCCGCATAAATAATAATGAAAACTATTCCGCAAAAGGAAAAGTAATATTTAAATAGTTTATCTTTCATTTTTGAGAATTAAAGCGACTATAAAAATTAGCAAATCAACATCTGTACTAACGCCGTGCATACAACCATACCAATACTGGCTCCCATTGTTGGTGCTGCAAGTGCACCTGCTGCGGCTGCGGCAGTTCCAATGCCTACATTGCAAGCAAAGCTGTACCAACGTCCTCGTGTTGTGGGGGTGGCAATAGCATCATTTCCATAGTTGCTGATAATAACTATATCTTGTTTTTCAAAATCATATTTGACATCGCATATAGGTTCGTTTGTTTCGTTGTAAAGAGTGTAGATGTTATCAGATGTTTTTGAGAGTTTCAGTAGATAAACAATTTCATTATCAAGGCTAATTCCTGCTAAAAGCTCATTTTCCGTTTTAGTAGAGGGTATAAGATATAGTTTTTCTTGTTTATCCGAAAAATTTGCTATCATGGATTTTGTGAAATCGTATTCGTTTAATAATATTCCACTTTCAAGGGACCGCGTTTGAAATGTGTGAGAAGAAAAAAGTTGTTTGATAGCTTCAATATTTTCACCTTTAGAAATAGAAAACTTGGGTTCTTCTTGTGTGGTTACATTCTCATTTAAAGAGTTATTGTCACAGGAAACTAATAAAGAAGAAATGGAAAAAAGAAGGATAAAAAATAAACAATAGGTTTTCATGGTAGTATTTTTTTAGGTTTGACATTTTGCAAATATATAAAATAAATAATTAAAAGTCAATATATTAAATTAATTATTTATCTTTTATTTTTCCCTTTAATGCATTAATTATCCAACCTTTCGGGTTGTTCTTTTCTCGTGATTTTCCGTTTAGGAGCGCCAGTTCTCCGATAAGGTCGGTTATCTTTTCTTGTGCTGTTATGAATGTTTCTTTGTTCCGGTTTATTTCTTCCGATGTGAAACCGCAGGAATAACGGAGATACTCGTACACATGGCTGTCTATCTGATAGCGTGCTGTAACCTTTGCCTGTAATTCTTTTTCTTCCAGTTCTTCATCTCTGAACTGTGGCTGATAGACTGGGTAGAACCTAAATCCGGTTACCTTGCTACGCTTGTTGTTCGGGTTTTCACGTACTTTCACGTAGTTGAAAGTGTATGGGCAGCTCTCATCAAGCGCAGCCTTTGCAGGTTTCAAAACTCTTTCCTCAAAATGGTCTATCCTGTCTTTCCCGTTCTTGTCCTTGTATTTGTCCGCAGGTATGCCAAGGCGTTCTTTTAAGTTTTCAAGGGATATATCCAAAGGGTACACTTGACCACTCATTAGCATGTAAAATCTAAGGGAATATCCGGTAGGCAGTGCAAGAGCCTTGTTTAACTCAAATTCTCTGTACCCCTTGGCGAACTTGGTAAACACATCCCAAAGGTCATTAGACACACGAAAGGTTATAATGCCAGTGCGTTTTTTATATTTGGGGTTAGATATAAATCCGCATTTCCACCACTCCTCGTCATCTTCGTAAGTAAAAAAACGTCCTGCCAGAGAATCGAGTGCGGCTATGATTTCATTGTAATCACGTCCGGAAAAAATAACGTCAGACACATGCATTTGCGCATCAACATCCCAAAGTCCATGCTCAAACTTGCGTTTTGTTCCTGCATAATCTTTCAGCTTTATTCCTTTCAGTTCTGCCTGGCACGCTTCCAAGATACGAAGTACTATTCTTTGTTCGTGTATGGACATATCTTGCTGTTTAGACCATGTATATATCCATGAAACAACAACATCTTTGTTTTTGGTAATAGGTAGTTTCTTTTTCATAAATGATTGATTTGCTGCAAATATACATAATACCCACATAAAAACAAAAAAAGAGGGGTAAAACTCCCAAAGTGTGGGGATTAAACTGTTTTTAAACTCCCAAAGTGTGGGGACTAAACTCCCAAAGTGTGGGGAAACACCCCAGTCAATCCCTTTATTTATCGGTGTTTCCGCAAAAGTGATAGAGCATATTACAGACGATGCTTATAACAGACAAGGGGAATTTAGAGGTTAAGAAGGCGTTTTTTGCTATCGGGAAAAGAAAAACAATAGGGAAAAAGCAAAGCAAAACCAACCGTAGGGCGGTAGGATTGGATACGGCTTTTTTATAGCGTGTACACAATTGTGTACAAAAAAGTTTGTATTTTATTGAAATATAGCTATCTTTGTGGCTGAATTTAAAAGCAAACAGATATGGAAGCATTATCAGTAAGAGAATACCGTAACAACCTCGCAGCGTCTTTCACCAAAGCTGACAATGGCGAGCAGGTATTAATTCGCCGGAAAAATGAAATTTACGCTTTGGTTAAAGTAGGTCGTGAGGATTTGATGATAACCCCGGAACTGCAAGTAAAGATTGACAAGGCAAGGGAAGAAATCAAATCAGGAAAGTGTATTACCCTCAAAAGCAGTGAGGATATTGACGCTTATTTCGATAGTCTATGATGTACACAATTAGGGTTTCCGACGGGGTGGATAAGGTGATTGCCAAATGGAAGAAATCAAACCCCAATTTGTTCAAGAAGTATAAGAAAATCTACAAAGAATTGTTAGAGCACCCTAAGACCGGGCTTGGGCATCCCGAAGCGCTAAGGGGTGGTGGGGATATTACATGGTCTCGACACATCACCGCCCATGACCGAATAATCTATGACATTTACGATGAAGTGGTAGAGGTCTATATTTTGGAAGTAGAGGGGCATTACAACGATAAATGATATAAAACTAATTTTTAAAGTCAAAAACAGTTATGGCTAACAAAACAGCAAAGAGTGTTTTTTTTCTCTTTCTACTTTCTGGTCTTTTGTCCTCGTGTAGTTCACTTTTAGACTTTGCAAGCCATTATAATGATTGTTCTTATCCGGGATGTGAAAGAAGGGTTAGAAAAGGTTCATCTTATTGTCCTCACCATGACGGTAATCTTATGAAAAATAATATAAATAATTCTTTGAGAAGTATCGGGAATCAGAATAGAAACAGGTAATCGCAGATTGAAATATGGTTGAATATTGCGTTTATTGGTTTGAGGGTGGCGAGCCTATGCACGAAGTTTTTTCTTCGCTTGCCGCTGCCGAGATGTTTTCATGTGCGATAAGAGGGAAAGAAAACGTCGAATGGGTGGAGGTGTCCGAAGAAGAAGCCATTGACCTTGACGAACTGGGAGCTATGTTCCCCGGTGATTTCAAGCCGTAGATTTTCTCTTTTCCGGTAGCAAAGATAACTCCATACTCCGTAACCGTCAAGGGCTTCGCAAGTCCGGATTCGGAAAAATCCTGTGCTCGCAGGCTCGTGCGGTTTTTCCAGTCCGTCCCCTTGACCGTTCTCCGTATTCCGTTGCGGAAAAGGCAGGGAAAAAAGAAAAAAATGTGTGGCTATGCAGTGTGTTAGCGCTGTGTGTATTCCCATGCGGTATGTGTATATATAGCAAGAAGTGTCCTTGTCGGACAATTCTTGCTTTTCTCGCTTTGCTCAAAAAGATTTTTTGCCTATCTTCGTGGCATGGAAGTAAGACGGAACGAAAAGATAACATTCCGATGCACCGCACTTGAAAAGGCGGCACTTTCGGAGCAGGCAGCCCGGTACGGTCTGAGCACATCGGAGTACTGCAGGAGTCTTTCCCTTGGTGGTCGTCCCAGGGAGAGGTACACAGAAGAAGAACGGGAACTTCTCCGGGACATTGCCCGGCTGAAGGGGACACTTCAGAGACTGAACAACTATTTCGGTGGTCGCCAGTACCGGGAAGTGTTCGAGGAGAACCGGACACTAATAACAGAACTCCAAAAAATACTCTCACGATGATAGGGAAAGGGAAAAGCATATCACATGGCGTGGCGGCACTGGAGTATGACCTCGCCAAAGAGATAGACGGGCAGGCAGTAGCCACCGAGATAGCCCGGCATGAACTTTACGGGTGTACGGGTGCGGAAATGGTGCAGGAAATGAAACCTTACTTCACTGATTTTCCGAACGTAAAGAACAACTGCCTGCGTTTTGAGGTCAGCCCCTCGATAGAGGAAAGTTCCAGCTTCACCGATGCGGACTGGGCAGAACTTGGTAACGACTTCATGCAGCGCATGGGACTGATGAACCACCAGTACATCATCATCCGGCACAGCGGTACGGAGAGCAAGAAAGAACAAGCCCACCTGCACATACTGGCAAACCGGATATCCCTTTCCGGGGAACTCTACCGGGACAACTGGATAGGTAAACGGGCAACGGAAGCCGCCAATGGTATAGCCAGAGAACGGAACTTGGTACAATCAAAGGACATAGGCAAAGCCAATAGGGAAGAGATAAGGCAGGCTTTGGATGGCGTTTTGAAGGAGATGCAGGGATTTGACCTTACCAAATTCCAAAAGGAACTTGGTAAGCTGGGCTTCAAGATCCGGGAAGCCCGGGCAAGTACCGGGAAACTGAATGGCTACTACGTCACAGCCCGTAGCGGAACGGAGTACAAGGCAAGCGAGATCGGAAAAGGCTATACGCTTGCCCATATCGAAAAGACACAGAAAAACTTAAAATACAGCTCAATCAGCAGGAATTATGGAAACACCATCAAATCCAAAGACGGAGGATTACACCTATAAGCAGGGACAGTACAGCCCCCGCAAAAGAAAGGACACCACGCCTAAAGTAAATCCGCAGCTTGCGGTAGAACTGGTGTACCAGGAACTGAAGCGGATAGAAGGCTATACAAAGCGCATAGAGGACGCAACGGCAAGAAAGGTGCAGATAGACGGGAAAAGCCTTAAAAGTGCCGAAAATTGCCTTAAAAGCGTATTGACGGACTTTGAACAGCAGGAGAACAGAATGAAAAAAGGCGGTTATGTGGATAAACGGATTTCATTTTATTCTATTCTTTGTGCCGTTGTTTCCCTTTTGTTTGCCTGTCTCATGTGCTATTTGTGGGTGGATGCAGCAAAGGAAAAAGATAAGTATCAACAGTTTTATGAATACTACAAACAGCAAATAGAAAATCAAAACGGCAAATAATCATGATTATTTGCCGTTTTGATTAAAACTAAATTACAGCGCTTCATAGACACCGACCAATAGTGTTACGGCTTTATCTATGTGGCTTATTCAAGAAATAAAGTTATTTCGTCTCCAAAGAACTGTTCTTTTTCATATGGTCCAATGATAGAAAATCCAGCATTATCTATTCGATCTTTTTTTAAAGAACCAACAAAATTTAAAATATAACTGTCTGTTGTTTCATCTGGTTCAAGTCTTTTTCCATAAGGGCTTCTTATTATGATCTTGCCATTATCTATTTCATATTTTGATTTTCCTTTTAAAAGATATAAAGTGTTTTTGGTTCGGAAAGATACAGAATCGTTGCCTTCAAAGGTAAGAGAGAGGCTTTGATTGCTAAAGGTCTTTCCAAGAATCATTGATTCAATATCTATCTGTTCTTTTTCGCATGAATATAAACAGAAACATAATAATATTATTAAGGAGCTAAGAGTTTTCATATTTTTAGGAATTTTACAGATAGTGAAAAAACATTACTCATTGGAATTATTGTTATCTATACGGTATTCGATACTAAGAAAGCTATGATCATAAAAGAAAGAAGCTCTATATACAAGAAAATATTCTTTCCAAGAAGTGGGAAGAAAACTTATATAATAATCTGCATAAAGAATAATGAAACTTAGTACAATATAAACTTTATATTAATTTTTAAGGTAGATCTGAATGCGTCATCATTGGTTAACATACCATCTAAACTCCCTTCAATACCCGGCCATCTATGTTCAGTAAAATCTAATTTGTAGTCATAAAGTTTTGTTAAATTTTTGAAGTCTTTTTCAACCTTCATCATAAACATTTTCCATTCAATATCTACGGGGGTTGGATGTGTAGGGTGGTAGATAGATGTCGTATTATTCTTCAAATCTTTGACCGTAGCGTAGCAAGTGCTTTGGGTCTTAATTGGATCTTCATCGTTTGGAGAATATATCACTTCGTTGGTCTTCTTCAAATCATCGAGATGCAGATGCAGCGTAATAACCGAGTCTTTTGTCTCGATTAGCTTCACTTCCCAATCAAACCATGCAGGAATATCCGTTTGGTTTCCAGAACTGAACTGAAAATCTGACTTGTCAATCAGTATATTAGCATTGATATCGTTTATTGCAATATCATGATTGTTGAGTTTCCCTTGAACATAGTTCTGATGTAAGATGGATTCTTCAGTATCATCGTTATTACTACACGAAGTTACAGATGTTATTGCCATAGTCACCAACATGATCAAGGCGCTAACTTTTAAATTTCGAAGATATGACATTTTGCTATGATTTTATCTGATTCTTTTCGGTGCAATCACAATGTCCATTGCGCCAGTATTAAGCGGATACATTTGATATCCCTTTGAAGTTGCATACTCATCGGATACGATGACAGGGTCTTTAAAGTTGAGCAAGACACTCCCAAGATCATCATTTTCATCCTTATATTGATAAGAAATAGTATAGGTCTGTTGAGTTGTTAACTGACCACTAAAGCCTAAATTAAATTTGGCTTTATCATTACCTGCGCTCAAACCAAATTCCGACTTTGCGACAAAACTTGCAGTATAGTTTTCCGAAGTTGTTTTTAATGTACCGTTGTCTTTTTCAATAATCTTTATATAATAGCTAAGCGGGCTGTTGACTAAATCCCATGCATCAGTAAGATATAGATCCATAGAGGACAGGTCTACCCACTTGCCTTTCAAATCGTCAGGCGTTGTTGAGTACCACCATTTGCTATGCCTAAATGCAGTATGATGCTTGTAGCGCACGTGAAATTTATCAATGTAGAACAAATCTGAGCCCTTTACAGAAATTGGTTTGGTTTCTACTAAGCCATTTCCTCCTTTATATGATTGAAAAACGATTTCAAAAGCTCCATTTGTCCACAAATCTTTCGCAATTTGCTCTGTTGAAGGATGCCCTTTTTTATAGAATGCATCATTCTTGAGTTTAGGATCTTCTTCTAACTGCTCGTCTATAATTTGATTGTATTTATTAGGAGAAACTCTAAACATATAAAGTTTTTCTCTTACGTAAGGGTCTAACTCTCCATTTGAACGATTCTGAGGGGAAAGATTGTAGTAAATATACTCTCTATCTATCAAATGTTTATTATTCTTTGCAAGGTTGTAGGCTTCAATACAACGTGAATCAAGTTGCTCTTTTTCCAAATACGGTTTCTCCTCAGGGGCAACTTCTGAGTTCTTTTCATCATAATAGGAAGCTCTGGTTTGGTTCACTTTTGTTCCATCATATGCTGGGTCTACAAAGTCATAGTGTGATGGTGCATTACCTGCGCGTGTTGATGAAGTACCTCCGACAACCTTCATTCTTTCGTTGCTTTTGACAACTAGGAATGGAAAGTTAGGTAAACTTCCAGCGGGCAAAGAAAGTAGAGAATCACCCTCGGCAAAGAATACAGAATTATCGTTACCTGTTGCATAGGTTGTAGCAATTTGATCCTGAGAGGGGTCCCAATTGTTGACACTAAAAGCATTGAAGCTACCCAAATCAGGTATCATAATTGTCAAGAGAGGTACACTGCTTTCTATGACACCGATTTCTTCCTCTGAAGAATATTCAACAAGAATGTCACGTAGTGTTTTTCCCTGTTCTATCACCTTGTCCTTGACATAAGGATAAAATACATCGTAGTCTTTGTCAAATTGTTTTTGTGCCTCTTGTTTGAGAAAGGTTCTCAGAGAGGAATCTTTCGTAGCTGCAACTGATAGAATCTTTGCAAAGTTCCTTTCTGCCGTAACTTTGCTCACATTCTCTCCAATGGGGCCATTTGTTATTTCATTACTTGCTGTCTCGACCATATTATTGAATTCCTCATCTGCTGAACAAGCATAGAGCCCTCCTAATAATAGAATCGTTAAATAAAAGAGTTGTTTTTTCATGGTTCTTTTTTAAAAGGTTTATATTTTGCAAATATAAAAAAATATATTTTTAGATATTTATATCCTTGATTATTTTATTTGAAATTCCTCACATGTGATTTTTAAGAGTAGTTTTTTTGTGTCTCTTGTTTTGCATCCCACTACATATCCTGTTATATTTCCCAAATAGTTGAGTTAATTTTACTCTTGTAATTCTTTAATCTTTCTTTTGATAGCTCCAATAACATAACCTTTTGAATTTTCTGCCAGTCGTGCGCCTTTCTTCAATTCTCCCAAGAACCCCATAAAATCGG
>ENA-OXQT01000621-OXQT01000621.1-human-gut-metagenome-genome-assembly--contig:-NODE-621-length-10015-cov-11.8588_pt1 | contig 10015 bp, 9 predicted proteins | sample MGYA00249584_ERZ652567 | MGnify/ENA primary metagenome ERZ652567 (study PRJEB26925, sample SAMN05826683) | human gut metagenome | biome: ENVO:2100002; feature: ENVO:00000062; material: ENVO:00002003... | reverse complement strand
GAAGGAAATGATAAAACTGCTCCATCTTCGAAAAGTTCAGATAAAGCAGATTTCTTTCCGACGGGAAGTATTTCACCGACAGACGTGGCTGAATACTATAGTACGACCGGTGGTGCTGTGGGCAATAGGCCACTCCATGCACACCCACCTGCACTGAGAATTCTGGAGAAATGCGCAACAGGTTGTCATAATAAATCGACACCTGATTCACCGGCTCATGCCGTACCCGCATCTCTTCACCTTGCGACACCAAATCGTAGACTTCATACGCATATTTCACTCCCCAGCGCGCATGATAAAGATTCTCCAGCGAATAGCTAAAATCCGTCGTCACGTTATTTCCCAGTCTTCCCTTCTGCGTGGCAAACGAGAGCTGATAGGCCTGATTGTCCCAACGCAACACTGACACATTTTCTCCGTTTTCCTCGATGGGTAAATGAAAATCATCCCGGGCACCGTAGGCCAGAAAATTCATCATGGTAACAGGAGACAAGTTATACGATAACTTGGCATTATAATCATAAGTAGAGTGATTCAAACGATTTTCCTCCGACAAAAGACTGTCAAAGAAATCCAGCCAGCTTCTACGTGCACCAACCATGTACGATAGTTTATTCTTGATAATCGGTCCCTCAAGCATGACGGAGGCAGCCGGCATGTCCAACGTCAATGTACGTACATGCTCCTTTTTATTTCCTTCTTTCAAATTGACTTCCGTGACCGACGAAATACGCCCCTCCAGAGGAGTCGGGAAAAAACCTTTATGAAAGACCATATTCTTCACGGCATCTCCATTGAACACAGGTAAAAGCGAACTGAAATGTCCGGGATGAAAAACCGGCACGCCATCCAGCAGTAGCTGATTTTCATCATATCCTCCTCCATCAACCATAAAATTCTGGCCAGCCAAGGAGGAAGTCCCCCCGGCAGAATCCATATCTGTGAAAACAAATCACCTCCACTAAAAGCCAGCAAGTTGGATGGAGTCAGTTCTCCCAATTCATTTTCTCGTTTACCCGACTCCACGGTAACTTCTTCTATCTCAAACAACAACGGTTTCAGACAAGTACGCACAAAGCAATCTCTCGTTACCCTAACCGACTGTGACTGCGGAGCATATTCCTTCGGGTACATGCAAACGGAAAATACCTTTCCCGTTCGAAATAGTATTCCATTGTTTTCCATCTTTATCCTCCAATGTAACGACCGCCCCATACAAACGTTCTTCGCTGTCCTCTTCGGACACCGTACCGCTGACATCATAACTTTCAATCTTCCGTGCATGAATCACCAGCTTCCGAGGAGGTACTACAGCAATTTTCATCTGATAACCGGAGAGAATGCGACGCACAAGTGTCTCCACAGTCATTTTTCCTCCATGCTCTATCCGGCATACATCCCCCAGTTCCATCTGTGCCGGATTATATGACAATACGATTCCCGTACTTTTTTCAATCCATTCAAACCACTGCAATACGGTAGCGGAAGAGGAGCTCACCTGTATCCACTCTTCCGCTACCGTATTCGCTGATTTGACTTCCTGCCCCATGCTTCCGGCCGTACTATCACGCACATCCACAGCAAGAGGAACAGCCATTTACTTTTCATATAATCTGTAATGTTTTCCCTTCACCAATGTCTCGCATTTACATCCACAAAGAAAAGCCAGTTCTCCGGCTATGTCCGGTTTTCCAGGCGTGGCTCAATTTTTTGCCAGGCCTTACCCGCATCAAAATGAATTTCTGCAGAAGTCTCCATCGGAGTATTCATCAATCTGCGCATCTGCTCAAATTCCTGTTGATGCGACGCAATCCATGCATCCAGTTCCTGTTGCTGAACAAGACTCAGCGTTTCACCCGTAAAATAGCGGGCCAGTAGTTGGTTGATATCTTCCTTGTTACTCATAGTCTTATTCACAATTTATAATAATGGACAATATAATGACAGCCACTGTCACCAGCAGTGCTCCATGCTCTGACACTTCCAGTTTTTCAGCAATTTCACGATATTTCAGTCCATGGAGTTTAGCCAGCAAAAAAACTTCCCGGCATCTGGCAGGTAGAGTATCTGGCGCCGATTCCATTATATCCTGAAGGGTTTTACCTTCTTCAGGAGCTTCGTCCGGCATGCAACTGGCAGAAGCCGGATATGCGTCTATCGACACCGTATCATCCCTACGCTTCCGCAGAAAGGATACACAACTGTTTCTCACGGAAGTCGTCATATAAGCAGCAAACTCCTTTTCAGGCATACCATCCAAACGCTTGTTCCATACGCTGATAAACAGTTCCTGCACAATATCTTCCGCATCATCCTGGTCAGAAACATATCCATAGGCTATACAGCACAGCCTTGAATAATGTTCCTGAAACCGAGATTTGAATATGTCCTTTCTATCGGCACTCATTATCATGATTCTGTCAATACAGATAATCAGAATTTCAAACTTACACCTGCTGTCAAGAAGCCTTTATTTCCTAATCCTGCTTCTACAAAACCACCAATCCGGTCATTTCCTACTCGCAAGGCTATCGGATTTACCTGGTAGGCAAAAGAAGTGCTCAAATCGGCTTTCTTTGCGGCTTTTTTTCCTGTTTCCGTCAAAACTGTTTCTTTGTGACGACTCAGGTTTACACCGGCTGCCGCTGTTCCATATAATTCAAACAAGCCTCTTTTATAATATACAAATTCAGCAGCAGGAAGAACCAGGAAGTTTACATTGCTTTCTTTCAATGAAGGAGTCTGCTCACCCGCCAATGCCAACTTACTGCTGGAAGTAGAAAAGCCCAAATCAGTTCCTACCTTGAAACGCCCTAAAGAATAGCGATAGCCAAAGCCATATACCAGACTGTAATTTTCATCGGTCCGCTTGCTTCCTGTCACTGCATCAACTAATCCCATTCCCAGTATATCTACCGTACCCTGAGTCAACCCGTCACTGACAGACAAACGTATTTCGTGTTTATTTTCAGAAGGAGTAAAACCCTGTCCTTTTACCAGATTTGTACTTGCCAACATACACAAAGAATAAAGCAATCAATTGAATTTTCATAATGTCTAGTTTTTTTAGTTTTAAAAAGTCTTACGTTTAATTCTCTGTTGTTTCACCCGGCCTGGTGGTTTTGTCTTCATAACGCAGTTCTTAGGTAAAACCCCTATCCGAAAAATCATTTTTTTTGAAAAAAAATCTCCACATCCCATTAAATACCTGATAATGAAGCTTAAATAAAAAAACATCTGTAACTGATTTTTTTCATTTATCAATATTCTACCGACAAAAAGTGAGAAATAATTATTACTTTTGTCTACAGGAAAAAGTTTTTTACTAAGGTATTTTTCTGATTGTATTTTATAAGACTTCTGAAACGACATCATGCATAAGGAAATCATTCAACTGTTAAACGAGAAAAGATTAAAAGAAGCGTTTACCCAAATTAAGGAATCGGCAAACACGCTTAATAACTGGGAACTAAAGTCACAGGTTGAAACCCAACAGACGACTTATGAATATATGCTTCAATACATGGCAATGGGCACACAAGACCCACAACGTGAAACAATTTATAACCAGTTGCTTTGCAAGGGATATGAACTGGCTGACAAGACTTATTTCCTGAAAGACTGGGAAAAAGCGTATGGCTATTTTGCCGATAAATTCCGTAAATTTTCTCAAACTCCTCCACACTCATTCAAGGAAATCGGCTTCATGCTGGAAGCAGCTAAGCACACGTCTGCCACTCCCCAAAACACAGAGGAAGAAGAAGCTCAAAAATTACAATGCTACACGCTTCACAAAAATACAGTCGATGAATTATTCAATAAGATATGGGTATCTACACAATGGAGTGAAGAAGACTATCAGGAAGCCCGTGAACTTCTACTTTCTCCGTCTATGGCCACCAACGACAAAGCAGTAATGATGAGTGCCGTCACGCTCAATCTGCTTCAGCTCTTTGACTGCCGAAAATTCCTGCTGTTACTCACAGCCTATCAGCAAACCCAAGAACCGGCTGTTACCCAGCGGGCATTGACAGGAATTGCTCTTGCCACCTATTTCCAGACTGACCGGATTAAACTCTATCCGGAACTGGTTTCTGCCTTGAAGCTGATGGAAGATGACCCTACAGCATTGAAACAATTGCACGATATACAGATTATTTTCCTTCTTTCACGCGAAACGGAGAAAATAGATAAAAAAATGAGGGAGGAGATTATTCCCCAAATGATGCGCAATCCCAATCTCAGAAATTCAGAGTCAAAAGTCATTGAGATAGAAGACATCGAAGACCTCAATCCGGAATGGCAGAAAGACATGGAACAAATAAACAGCCACATTCGTGAATTGGGAGAGCTGCAAATGGAAGGAGCTGATACCTACATGACTGCCTTTTCACAACTCAAGACCTTCCCGTTCTTTCAGGAAGCAGCCCACTGGTTTTACCTGTTCAGCATGAAAGTGCCCGATTTATACCAGATTTTCAAAGACAAGGAATTCAATGAAAAATCGTTGTTCGGACTCATGATTAACTCACAGATGTTCTGCGATTCCGATAAATTCTCTTTCTGTCTGGCCATGCAGTCGTTGCCTCATGACCAGCAGACATTCATGCGTTCGCACATGAAAGGAGAAGAATTGATTCCCAAGGAACTGGAAACAAGTGAAAATCCGGAAGAACAGAAAATCAATGCCATACAACGGCAATATATCCACAATTTATACCGGTTTTATAAATTATGGAGATTCAAACAGGAAATGCAAGACATTTTCCGTGAAAAACTGGACTTCTGGAACAACACCTTGCTCCGCCCCTTGATACTGAAAGGAACGTATCATAACCAGATTGCCGGATATCTTTTTTCAAAAGGATACATGCAAGAAGCTGCCGAACTTTATGAAAGTCTGGCTCAACAAGATCCGGCAAATGCAGAAACCTGGCAAAAACTAGGATTCGCCTACCAGAAAAACAAGCTTTATGATAAAGCGGTAAAAGCATACGTGCAGGCAGACGCACTAAAGGCCAACCATTTATGGACACTCAAGCATCTGGCACAGTGTCACAAACTGTCGGGTAATTACTCTCAAGCTGCTTTCTGCTTTCAGAAAGTGCTTGAGTTCGATCCAGACAACCTGCACATCCTGATGCAAACCGGACAATGCCTTGCGGCACTGAAGAATTATCCGGAGGCCATTAAGGTTTTCTATAAGGTGGAATTTCTGGAAACACATCCGGAAAAGGCACGGCGTGCCATCGGATGGTGCAACTTCATGTCCGGGAAGTACGAAGAAGCTGTCCGGATGTATGAAAAGTTGCTCGCTCTGGAAAACCCACAAGCCAATGACTGGCTAAACTCAGGCCACGTGTATCTGGCTATGGGGAATATACCTCAGGCACTAATTCACTACCGGAAAGCGGAAACAGCCTGCAAATCGGACGAGGAGTTCATCTCACAGTTTCTGGCCGACAAAGATGCGCTGACAGCACAGGGTCTGTCAGAAAGTCAGGTTTACCTGATGGCCGATATCCTGCGCCAGAAATAACAGCACATAAGATATACCAATAGAAACAAGTCCGATAAAGCTTATCACCCTACCGGACTTGTTTCTATTTTTTTGATATAAGCCAATGCAGCTCCTATGGCCGTCTGATATTCCGCATTTGCTGGAATGATAAAACGCACATCATACATCTGCGCAATGGTATCGAAAACCGGACGGCATTGAGGCAATTGTGTCAGATTGCCAATCAGCACAAAATCACGGATTCCCATTTCCAATGCTGAAAGTACGGCTGCCTGCCCGATGGACTGCAATACCATGTGCATCAAGCCCAAAGCCAAATCTTCGGGAGATACATTGTTATCTAATTTTCCCAACAAGGAAGCCGTGGCATCAAGCGGCAATCCGGGCAAGGAAGTCTGGCAAATATCTTGAATCTGTAAGTCCACGTTCTGCAAATTACCTTTTCCAGCCAGTTCTGACACCCACAGAATGTCCTGCGTATGCAACAACAGACGCGACAATCCCATCAGTGTACCTCCCCCGATACCGATTCCGCCCACATGGCGAATCACATCGTGTTCCACTTTCACAAAGGAAGTACCCGTTCCCATACTCACCACCATGAGCCGGTCCAGCCCCGTGGCATACTGGGCACTCAGGCCGTTGGCGATAAATTCATCCGTACGAGCCGTAGGCAGACCGTACAAGGGCTGCTGAATGTATGAACTTCCTACTCCGGTTAGCATTACCTGCTCCACCTCCGAAAGCTGGATGGAATGGTCGTATATATATTTTCCGAATGCACCAAACAACGAAGTGACAGGGTCCTTGGCAGTCACAAACATCGGATGCTTTATTTCACCGTCTTTCACCCCGACAATCTTGGTGGTACTTCCTCCCACATCTATTCCTATTATCATAACTTAAAAGATTTTGCTATTTTTACAATATGGGCGCAAGTCTACAAACTTTTTTCGGGAAAGCAGACACTTCTGTTACTTTTTTATAAAAATTTGAAAGCCTTTCCCTATGTAGCCCACTTTCGAATGAAAAGACACTTTGCTTTTTTTGCAAAGTTCCGAAAAGAAAAACGCTTATTTTCAAGACTTTTCAAGAGCACTTAAACGCATGTTCCCAAACGTCCAAGCGTTTTGAATCAAACGCACTTACGCTTGATTCAAAATGTACTTATGTTTCAACTAAAACACTTAGGCGTTTGCTCTTAAACGCACTTGCGTTTTTGGAAAGAAAAATTCGGAGCACGAAAAGGAATCACATTTTTATTTCTATCTTTGCAAAGATATAAATGAAACACCATGCAGACAAGTGACAGTATTGTGATTATTCCTACTTACAATGAGAAGGAAAACATCGAAAATATAATCCGGGCGGTATTCGGACTTGAGAAAACATTCCACATTCTAGTCATCGAAGACAACTCTCCCGACGGAACAGCCGACATCGTACGCCGTCTCCAAAAAGATTTCCCCGAACGTTTGTTTATGATTGAACGAAAAGGCAAACTCGGGCTGGGAACTGCTTATATTACCGGCTTCAAATGGTCTATCGAAAAGGGATACGACTACATCTTTGAAATGGATGCCGACTTCAGCCATAACCCCAATGACCTGCCAAGACTTTACAAGGCTTGCCATGAAGAGGGAGCTGATGTATCCATCGGTTCACGCTACGTAAGTGGAGTAAATGTGGTCAACTGGCCCATGGGAAGAGTACTGATGTCCTACTTTGCTTCTAAATATGTGCGGTTCATTACCGGACTGCCCATTCATGACACCACTGCCGGCTTTGTATGTTACCGCCGTAAAGTACTTGAGACCATCCACCTGGACCATATCCGCTTCAAAGGGTATGCTTTCCAAATTGAAATGAAATTTACCGCTTACAAATGCGGTTTCCATATTACAGAAGTACCTGTTATCTTTATCAACCGCGAATTAGGTACTTCCAAAATGAACAGCAGCATCTTTGGGGAGGCCGTATTCGGTGTCATCCAACTGAAATGGGACAGCTGGCTCAAGAAATATCCCAAACATGCTAATTAAAAAGTACTTATGAAACGTACGTGGATACATCATGCAATCATCGTAAATGAAGGACGCCGTTTTGCCGGTTCTGTGGTGATTGAAGGAGAAAAGATACAAGAGGTCATTGAAGGAGACGGCAAACCCGCTGCCGACTGTGAAGAAGAAATTGATGCACAAGGATGCTTTCTGCTGCCAGGAGTGATAGATGACCATGTGCATTTCCGCGATCCGGGACTTACTCACAAAGCAGACATGGCTACCGAAACAGCTACGGCTGCGGCTGGAGGAGTAACTTCGTTCATGGATATGCCGAACTGCAACCCTCAGACTACCACACTCGAAGCACTGGACAATAAATTCCAGGATGCAGCCACTAAATGCATTGTCAACTATTCTTTCTATTTTGGGGCTACGAACAACAATGCCGACCAACTGAAAGCATTGGACAAAACACACGTATGCGGTGTGAAACTGTTTATGGGAGCCAGCACCGGGAATATGCTGGTCGACCGCATGGAAGCCTTGAAAAAAATATTCTCTGAGGCAGGTATGCTGATTGCTACTCACTGTGAAGACCAGCAGATTATCCGCGAAAATACCGAACGTTTCAAACAGCAATATGGCGAAGATCTGGACATTTCTTTCCATCCGCTGATACGCAGCGAGGAAGCCTGTTACCATTCTTCGGCACTCGCCGTACAGTTGGCGAAAGAAACAGGTGCCCGCCTGCACATACTTCACATCAGCACGGCACGTGAATTGGGCCTGTTAGAAGACCGCCCGCTCCAAGAAAAGAAAATTACGGCAGAAGCCTGCGTATCGCACCTTATGTTCTGCGATGAAGACTATGCGCAACTAGGGGCACGCATCAAGTGCAATCCCAGCATCAAGACAAAAGCCGACCGTGATGCGCTGAGAAAGGCTCTGAGCACTAACCTGATCGACGTCATCGCTACCGACCATGCACCTCACCTGTTGAGTGAAAAAGAAGGAGGAGCACTGAAAGCCGTATCAGGCATGCCGACCCTGCAGTTCTCATTGGTCAGCATCTACGAACTGGTACACAAAGGTGTCCTGTCTATCGAACAGTTAGTTCAAAAAATGTGTCACGCACCGGCCCAACTTTTCCAGATTTGTAAAAGAGGATTTATCCGACCGGGGTATCAGGCCGACCTGGTACTGTTGAATCCGCACAAGGAATGGACTGTAACAACCGACTGCATTGAAAGCAAGTGTGGATGGAGTCCGATGGAAGGCCGCACCTTCCATGCACAGGTAGAAAAGACATTTGTCAACGGTACGGCAGTTTACGAGAATGGAAAAGTAAACAAAGCACACCGTGGACAAGCCCTTCGGTTTGAACGTTAAAAGAAAGCGAATGAAAACAGACATCACGACCGTCCGTTACGACATACACGACCTGGCTGAATACATCAACTGGATTTATTTTTTCCACGCATGGGGGTTTCAGCCACGCTATGCAGCCATTGCCGACATTCATGGCTGTGATGCCTGCCGCGCCGGGTGGCTGGCTTCATTTCCCGAAGCTGAACGCGCCAAAGCTGCCGAAGCCATGCAACTGCACAAAGAAGCAGTACGCATGCTGAACAAAATCGACGGGAAATACAAGGTCTATGCCATTTATCGCCTGATGGAAGCCAATGCCGAGGGCGACAACCTATGGTTAGAGGGCACATTATTTCCTCTGCTCCGCCAGCAGACCCGCGTCCGCCCCGACGACCCGTTTCTCTGCCTGAGTGACTTTGTCCGTCCCCTTTCTTCCGGTATCAAGGATACGGTAGGAGGATTCGCCACGACCATCGATCCGGCCATGGAAGAAGAATTCAGCCATGACGACTACCAGTCCTTGCTCATCAAAACACTTGGGGAAAGACTGGCAGAAGCCGCTGCTGAAAAGATACACGAAACCCTGCGCAAAGAGGTATGGGGATACGCCAAGGACGAAAAGCTGACCATGAAACAGTTGCTCAATGAAGACTATCAGGGCATACGTCCTGCCGTGGGGTATCCTTCCCTGCCCGACATATCGGTCAGCTTTCTGCTCGACAAGCTTATTGACATGAAACGCATCGGGATACATCTGACAGAGAACGGAATGATGCAGCCTCATGCCTCGGTATGCGGACTGATGTTTGCTCATCCGGCTTCACGCTACTTCTCGGTAGGAAAAATCGATGAGGAGCAACTCATGGATTATGCTTCCCGCCGGAAGATAGATGCCGACGTATTGCGAAAATACCTCGCAGCCAATCTGCAACCCTAAAATGAGTACACAAATATGATTCTACTACGCGTGTCACTGATATTCTTAGTCTTGTTTCTGCTACCCGACTGGTACATATACAAGACGTATCTGACCAGCCTGCACCACAGGAGGTGGAAACGGGCTTACTGGCTACCTACTGTTTTGCTGTTGCTTATTCTGGTCATCTTCCTGATTGGTCACGAC
>ENA-OXQT01000614-OXQT01000614.1-human-gut-metagenome-genome-assembly--contig:-NODE-614-length-10099-cov-6.19773_pt1 | contig 10099 bp, 5 predicted proteins | sample MGYA00249584_ERZ652567 | MGnify/ENA primary metagenome ERZ652567 (study PRJEB26925, sample SAMN05826683) | human gut metagenome | biome: ENVO:2100002; feature: ENVO:00000062; material: ENVO:00002003... | reverse complement strand
ATACTAAATCTATCTGTTATTTATATATTTGCGTTTATAAATACGGAATAACTATGAATAGACATAAATTAGCCTTATCTTTGATCGGTATTTTCATCGTTCAATTATCTTACGCCGGATATTTTAAGCACATAGGTAGAGAAGAAGGTCTTTCGCAATCGTCCGTTATGGCTATCTATCAAGATAAGCTGGGTAGAATGTGGTTTGGTACACGTGAAGGAGTCAACATCTACAATAGTAATAAGATGGTCGTTTATAAGGCATGGATACAAAACGGAAATCGACCGGATCAGAAAATCCTGATAGGGAATGAGGTTAGTGCCATTACAGGGAGTCAAAACGGAGATGTGTTTCTGATTGTTGACCATGCTTTACTGAAATACGATATTCGTAAAGAGACTTTCGAACGTCTGCGTCAAGGATCTGTCTATGCTCTAACATCTCATGCCGGTGAGATATGGTGTGCCGGACACGACTCTATTTTCCGATACAACCCCCAAAACAATCAATTAGACTTTCAATTAAAAACAGGTATATCATCCATCAACTATCTGACGATAAATGGCAACAGGTTTTATATCGGTGCCAAAGAAGGTCTATATACCACGGAAAACAAAGGGAGGGTTCAATGCCTGATCCCTAAAGTAGATGTTTATCGTATTTTTCAAAGCTCCTGTCAGGAACTTTGGGTAGGCTGCCGTACACAAGGGCTATACCGTATCAACCGGAACGGACGAATCAACCGCATTCCTTATGACCCCTCATCACCAAACGGCATTTCCAGCGAACAAATACGTGAATTTGTAGAAGATCAGCAAGGAAACATCTGGTTCGGGACCTTCGACGGTTTACAAAAATATGATCCAAGCACCCAAACCTACAGCCTCATCAAGCAAGAACAACGCCCGGGAGGACTCAGCCATTCTTCTATATTTTCACTCTATCAGGATGTACAAGGCACTATCTGGATAGGTAGTTATTATGGAGGAGTCAACTACTTTAACCCGGATAACAACGCATTCAATTACTACACTTATAATCCCGATCGTAGCGACTGTCTCAACTACCCGTTCGCCGGGGCTATGACCGAGGACAAAGATCACCACCTATGGATATGCACCGATGGTGGTGGATTGGCATGCTTAGACCGACAAGCGGGACATTTCACCACTTACACTGCCGGAGGCCCCAACTCACTGCCCCACAATAATCTGAAAAGTATTTGTTACGACCCTAAAAGAGACTGCTTATATATCGGTACACATATGGGAGGGCTCTCCCGGTTCGACCGCAAGACCGGACGTTTTTACAACTACCTCAATCATTCCACGAAAGGTCTCAAAGAGCCCAATGATGTTATCTTCCAAGTATCTTTCTATAACGACCAGCTAATCGTTTCCGCTCGTAACGGAGTTTTTTCCATGAATCCCGATACAAATGAATTCCGCTTGCTTTATGACGGATATTACTATCAAACTTTCACCATTGATCCCAAAGGTTTTCTCTGGTTGTCGGCAGGTACTAACTTATATAGTATAAATCTGAAACACCCTGAAGAAGTCAAATCATTCAGTCTGCCTGCATCCATTGGACAGTTCGGCATCAGCAAGATTTTGAAAGGTAACAATCAATATCTTTATATCGCCACTTTAGGTTCAGGACTTTTTTGTTATAACGAACAAACTCAGACCTGCATCAACTATACTCCCGAGCAGAACCAATTACTCAGTAATTATTGCTATAATCTTCTACAGACTTCGACAGACAACATACTCATCACAAGTGATCGGGGTATCACACTGTTTAATCCAACCACCGAATCATTCCGTTCCATTGAACTGGATAACGGACTGTCCCTTTCATCCATCATTAATGGTTGTGGTGTATGGATGTGTAGTGACCATACTATATTTATCGGAGGTACAGGAGGGCTTAGTTCTTTTCTGGAAAAAGACCTGAACAAAGAATATCCCAAACCTAAGCTCTATTTTTCAAGTTTATCCGTCAACAACGCACGGATAAGTCCGGATGACAAAAGTCGTATACTGACAGAAGGGCTCCCTTTTGTCCGGGAAATAAATCTAAATGCCACCCAAAATAACCTGACTGTTGAGTTTGCTTCTTCCAACTATGTGGATATACTGAATAATACTTGGTATGAGTATCAGTTAGAAGGTTTTGACAAGCAATGGTCACTCACCTCACAAACAAGCCTGAAATACACCAATCTGGATCCTGGAGACTACGTGTTACACGTACGGCAAAAAGGCAACTCCCTGAAAATGCGCAAAGCACAAGAGATCTTATTACAAATACATATCAATACCCCATGGTACCTTACTTGGTGGGCATGGCTCAGTTACATCACTATCAGCATTTCAGTGACCTATTTTATCTGGCGCGAAAAAAGTTCCAGAAGAACTTTGGCGATATTACGGCAAAGCCTCTCTTCTCTTACCTATCATCAGATTCTTTTTAATCCAGCTATTTAAATAGACCATGAGTCCATATTGATTAAATAGTCTTCTTTACGAGCATGAATTTACTTTCAGATGTTATTCCCCTTATCTGGTATCCGCCTTAGGTCATTTAAGATTTTCCTGTTTAGCTCCTTTGCGATATTCCATCGGAGTAACGTTATATTGATTTTTAAAACAACGGCTGAAATAGCGTGGAGAACCGAAACCTAATCTATCGGATATTTCTGCTACCTGTAAATAAGGTTCGTTCTTTAACATCAGCGATGCTATTTTCAACCGGTGATTTAGAATAAATTCATTGGGTGTCATCCCTGTCAATGCTTTAAATTTGGTGTGCAACAATGTTCGCCCCATTCCAAGTTCCTGACATAACATACCAATATCAAAATCCTCATTATCAATATGTTTATCTACCACCTTAATCACTCTATCCAAGAAACCTTTATCTATTGGATTAGCTGCCAACAGGTTGATTTCTCAAATCTGATCTTTGGCAAAACGGCTTTGCATCAACAAGCGGTTACGAATCAAATTATTGCAACGGGTTATTAAGATTTTTGCATTGAAAGGCTTGGTGATATAATCGTCTGCTCCACGGCGTAGCCCTTCTATATTTTGATCTACAGTGTCAAGTGCTGTCAACAACACAACCGGAATGTGACACAGGTTTATGTTATTCTTTATTTTCAGACACATCTCCGTTCCTGTCATTACCGGCATCATAACATCACTCACTATCAAATCGGGAACTTCTGCAAAAGCCTGTTTCAGTCCCTCCTCGCCATTAGCAGCCGTCACCACCTGATAAAGTGATGAAAATATTTCTTTGAGTACCTGCAAAAGCTCCACATTATCTTCTACCAATAATACTTTCCGTTTCCCTTCCCGTTCATCTATCAAGGGAGTTTCGAATGTAGAATCATCCTTTTTCATAAAATTCTCATCCGGTATGGTATTCTCTTGTACCATAGGTTCCTTTTCCGGAGATTCCAGAAAAACGACTTCAGTATCCTTTTCAAAACAATCACGGGTTTTAGGTAACTTCACAATAAAACAGCTTCCTTCATTTAACTCACTTTCTACCTCAATTGTACCATGATGTAGCTGAATGATACTTTTCGTTAATGCAAGTCCGATACCAGTGCCAACATGAATCGCTTTATTCCGATTGTCCGCCTGATAAAAACGATCAAATATCCGTTCCTGTTCTTCTTTACTAATGCCATTCCCGGAATCCTTAACTGCAATAACAACCTGATCCGGTGTGGTAGAGGTTAATATGCTTATTTCTCCTTTATCCGGAACATGTTTAAATGCGTTCGAAAGCAAATTAAACAAAACTTTTCGCATTTGCCAGTCATCTATCCAAATAGATATATCCTGCTCCAACAGCTTCAGATGGTAAGAAATGGACTTCTGAGAGGCATAAGCAGAAAAAGAAAGATAGACTTCTTCTAAAAATGTATTCAGACTTTGTTCCGATAGTTTTAATTGGATATAGTTCTGATCGAATTTCCGAAAGTCAAGCAATTCTGAAATTAGAAGTTTCATTTGTTGGGCATGCTTCCTTATCCTGAAAATACTATTATGCAAAGATGGAGGTATCGTATTCTTTTGTAACATAAGCTCTACCTGACTTATAATAAGAGTTAAAGGAGTGCGAAACTCATGGCTCACATTGGTAAAGAATCGTAGTTTAGCTTGGTTCATCTCTTCAATATGTTCCTTTTCAATACGTTCTTTCTCCAGCGACATCGCCAAAGTTCTTCTGGAACTTCTACTTAGTTAAGAACAATTAGTGCCTATATTGCGAACAAAAATAGCATAGAGGGGCCTCTTCCACGACATAGTTCAACCATGTTATTCATATTTTGTAAAGTTTAATAGTATACGGATAATGAAAAAGAACAAATTATGTCCAATATTTCTATCTGATTAAGTATCCTATCGCAAAATTTTGTACATAAAAGCCATATAGGAAATACGGATTAAGTCAGACTCCAAATTGACTATGAATAATTAGTGTCCTTATTGAGAATAAAAGTATCACATCGGATCAGATCAGTTACCGTAGTTTTGTGGTGTATTTAACACTTTTATTAACTCAATCTAAAGTATTATGAGAAAAAGCAAATTACATTTGCTACCCTTATCTTCTAAAAGGGTACTTGTAAGTACATCGTTAATAATGCTTTTAAGCGGTAGCGCTTGGGCTGTTTCTTCACAAGAGACAGTTGAAAACGGAGATGCGATCACAGCAGTCCCCCAACAGCGCAGAACGGTTAAAGGTATTGTAAAAGATGCAAATGGAGAACCGATTATCGGAGCCAACGTCATTGTGAAAGGTAATAAAACTATTGGCGTCATCACAAACCTGAACGGAGAATTTAGTCTCGAAGTACCGTCCAACGCAACACTGCAAATCTCTTACATCGGCTATCTTAATAAAGAAGTCAAAGTAAGTGGCAACCAGGTGTCTTTCAACATCCAATTGGAAGAAGACAGCAAAACACTCGATGAGGTAGTAGTAGTTGGATATGGCACACAGAAAAAGGCCAATTTAACAGGTGCCGTATCTTCCGTTGATTTTGAAGAACAAACTAAATCACGCCCCATTACGACAGTATCTTCGGCATTAGCCGGTCTAAGTCCGGGACTTCAAGCCAGTTCAGGCTCGGCAATGCCGGGAGAAGATAACACAACCTTACGGGTACGTGGTAACGGCACAATGAATAATGCCTCACCTTTGATTATCATAGATGGTATGGAAGGTTCATTGAATGCTATTAACCCTCAGGACATAGAAAATATCTCTATTCTAAAAGATGCAGCTTCCTGTGCTATTTATGGTGCCCGTGCTGCCAATGGAGTCATCTTAGTCACAACAAAAAGCGGTGATCGAGACAAAATACAGGTAAACTATAGTGGACGCATCTCTTTCAACAGCCCGACACGCATGATCGAAACGATGAGTAACTATGCGGATTATATGGAATTAATGAACGAATCTTGCGAAAATGTTGGCTCCGGTACTCTTTTTGACCAAAAGTATATCGATTTATGGAGAGAGAAATCAAAAGATCCCAATGGAGTAAATGAAAACGGTGTTCCTAATTACATCGCATACCCAAATACCAACTGGCTGAAAGAATTATACTCAGGAGGTATGATACACGAACATAACCTTTCAGTCTCAGGAGGATCTAACAAAATTCGTTTCCTATTGTCAGCCCGCTATCAGGATAATGAAGGTATTGTAGACAATACAGCCAACAAGACCTATTCTGTACGTGCCAATATTGAAGCCAATCCAACTCAATGGTTGACTTTAGGTACGCGTACTTATGCTTCACAAATGGATCGTGAAGTGGGTGACTTTAGCAATGCCAATACTTTCCTCCGACAATCTACAGCCGGTACTTATCCCGAATGGAACGGAAGTTTCGGCTACCCGGAATGTCCGGACGAACGTGCAACAGCCAATAACCCACTATATAAACTGGCACGGAATGATGGCTTCAAACGCTACAACCGTTTCAACACGACCCTATTTAGCAAGGTCAAGTTCTTTAAAGATTTAAGCTGGGATTTCAATTTCAATTACAACCGTTACATCTACGAAACCCGCCAATGGGGAGTGCCTGCTTATCAGACACGTTTCAGTGACGGGGGAATTGTCGATGGTATCACTCCTCCTTCTCAATTAAGTACAAGTTTCGGTTATGAGTCCAATTACTCTTATACATTGGAAAACCTGTTAAACTACCATCATACATTTGCTCAGAAACACGATGTATCCGCGCTGTTAGGCTATCAGGAATTCTATAAGAATTACTATACTGTAGATGCCGCAAAGAAAGGTTTGATCGACGAATCACTGAACCAGTTTGATGAAGCAACCGAAATGACAAGTACCAAAGGTGCAACCCAGGATTATGCCACACGTTCTGTATTTGGACGCGTGAACTATGCATATAATTCCCGGTATTTATTTGAGGCAAATTTCCGTTATGACGGCTCCTCACGTTTCCACAAAGATCATCGTTGGGGATTCTTCCCTTCCTTATCAGGTGCATGGCGCATCTCAGAAGAAAGCTTCATGGAAAATACCCGTACCTGGCTGGATAACCTGAAAGTCCGTGCATCCTGGGGTAAATTAGGTAACTCTGAAATTGGTAACTACGAATACATGTCGGTATACAGTACCACCAACGCAGTATTTGGAAATGCCTTAAATTCTGCATTGTATATGGGCGCCATCGCCAATAGCTTACTGAAATGGGAATCTACCACCTCTGTCAACTTTGGTATTGATGTTAATTTATTAAAGAACCGTCTGAGCATAAGTGCCGACCTGTATCAAAAGAAAACTGACGGTATCTTATACCGCCCGACTATTCCTTATGTATTCGGAACAATGACTGCCCCCCGTCAGAACCTCGCCAAAGTGAGCAATAAGGGAGTCGAGTTATCACTGGGATGGCGTGATAACATAGGAGGGGTAAGCTACTCCATTAACGGTAACTTCTCATACAACAAAAGCAATATCGATGCCTATAACGGCACTTATGAAAGAACATGGGTAGAAGATCCGAATAACAAACTGACCGGTGGTAAATGGGAAGATAATATCGGTAAAGTGTCCAGTGGTGGCACAACACCCATTGTTGAAGGCCGCATGATGAACGAATACTATTTACGGAACGTTTATCATGGCAATGGCTCTTACTACAATGCAGATGGCAGCGTAAACCCTCAAGGAGGACCTAAGACCGGTATGATCCGTACAGAAAAAGATATGGCATGGGTGAAAGATATGATCGCAGCCGGATATGAATTTCAACCGGGGAAAACGGTTGCTAAAAACAAGATCTGGTATGGTGATTACATCTATGCCGACTCCAATAATAATGGAGTATATGGCGATGATAATGACTATACTTTCCAAAAAACTTCCAATAAGCCTAAATACAATTTCGGTTTTCAGGCCTCTGCCGCATGGAAAGGATTCGACCTCTCTATGGTATGGGCAGGAGCTGCCGGATTCAGCATATATTGGGGGGCAACCACAGGATACAACGCCGCATCTACTGAATGGGGTAGTACTATCGCACAACGGGTTGCTGAGAATCATTATTTCTACAATCCCGAAAATCCGGATGATCCACGTACCAACATCAACGCAAAATATCCGCGTATGGCTTATATAGACGGCTATGTACAAAATCGTCATGGCAATACAACCTTATGGCTGTACAGAGGTGATTACATTAAATTGAAGAACCTGTCTCTAGGCTATACTCTACCGAAAAACTGGGTTTCAAAAATTGCTATGCAAAATGCACGTGTTTATGTTTCAGCTGAAAATCTGCTGACAATTACCGGATTTGAAGGCCAAGACCCGGAATCTGCTACCGGTATGGGCTATTCTCCGTTTAGGACAATTGCAATAGGTGCCAATATAACATTCTAAATAAATCTTGAAATCTTATGAAACTATTAAATAAATTATTCATATTAACAGCCACAGCAATTGCTATAAGCAGTTGCCAAGGAGATTTACTGGACACAAAGCCATATGATAAAGCATCATCGGGCAGTATGTGGAGCAACGAAAACTTTTGTACTATGGGAGTAGCATCTATCTACGCTACCCTGCGCGAAGGTTATGTAGCAAAAGAGGCTTATCTAATGGAGGCATTCAGCGTGGGAGCAACCTGCCGTGACAACGATTATCCGCTACTGGCCGGTACAGCTTCCATCGGTTCCGGAATATTCTCAGACTATTGGAAACAACATTATGCAGGTATCTACCGTGCCAATGATGCCATTGTACATCTACCCGACGCACCGATAAGTGAAAGCGTAAAAGGTAAATTATTATCCGAAGCAAAAGTATTGCGTGCATTTTATTATTACAAACTGAATGCAGTTTTCAGGGGTGTTCCTTATTATAATACGCCTATGGAACTTGATCAGGCAGACAAACCACGTGAAAGCGAAGAGAATATATGGAATTTCTGCATACAAGATTTAACCGACGCAATAAATGATCCGAATTTTCCCGACCGTATCGCTGCCGGTAAAGCAGAATGGGGTCATGTCACCAAATCAGTGGCTTATGCATTACGTGGAAAAATCTATCTATGGACCAAAGAATGGAGCAAAGCGGAAGCAGATTTCCGTAAAGTAGGTGAATTGGGACATTCATTATTTCAGGATGGGTACAAGCAACTCTTCAAAGAAGCTAATGAACAGAGTGATGAAGCTATCTTCTCTTTGCAGTGTATCGATAATAATGGTAGCACTTACGGAAATTCCATGAGCTTCCGTTATGGTGGTCGTACTACATTTGGTTCTTGCTGGAACACTATGTTAGCCAGTGTGGATTTTGTAGAAACCTACGAAAATATAGACGGCAGTAAATTTAACTGGGATGAATACATTCCGGGATTCTCAAGCTTAGATATTAAAGACCGTGAAGTATTCTTCTTGCGTAATACCGATCCGGCAACAGTAAAAGCACAGTATCGCGAAATCGGCTTTGACGGCACGGAAGAGGCATTAGACGACATGGTAAAAAAAATAAAAGCCAAAGTAGACGGACGTCTGGAGAAGTTGAGTGACAAGGCAAAAGCATTATATCTCCCGGCAGGAAACGAGGCTCGTATCAAAGCTGCTTATGACAGCCGCGATCCTCGTTTAGCCCAAACTGTCATCACTCCATATGCTACATATGACGGTTCGGGAAACAGTGTAGACCACACCTTCACTTCACGCTGGCCCTACTATGGTGCTGACACCGATTATCCTTATGACTTACGTACTGACACTCAGAGCCATTTATACTATTTGTTCCGCAAATTTGTTGCTGAAGGTTCAAGTGAGATGACCAATCGTGAACAATCTCCGATTGACCTGCCAATTATCCGCTACGCAACTGTCGTCATAGGATTGGCAGAAGCATTGAATGAGCAGGGTAAAACCGATGAGGCCATCGAATGGCTGAATAAAGTACGCCAACGTGCCGGTGTTGCACTGTTGAACAGCAATACTGCCACTATGGTTCAGGGACAGGAAGATATGCGCGTTCGTATCCAGAATGAATTCCGCTGGGAAACAGCAGGTGAAGGAGTTGACTTTTACGAAGAACTCCGTTGGAAAACATGGAAAGAAAGTAAATTTAATAATGCTGATGGTACAGCCGGGATGAAAGATGTATGGGGGACTATCACCTATCCTTACACATGGGGAGGGGACCAATATTATGTATGGCCAATCCCAAAACATGAAACTGATATGAACAAATCCCTGACCCAGAATTCGGGCTGGAATTAAACAAATACGTTTAAGCTACTGATTCTTATAAACCAAAGGGCTGTGTCAAAAACTCTTTTCACCACAGATAACACGGATTATCACAGATTATCAACATGGATAATCAATGACTTAGAATTCATTTTGTGTTACTCAGTGTCCTCTGTGGTGAGTTTAGACACACGCCCTCTATTCCATCTGAAAAGAAAGTTCTAAACAGACTCTTTTATCATTTTTTCCTCTTTTGAAGGTTGATTCCCTCAAATATCCAACTAAAATAGAAAAATTATATAGCATTAAGA
>ENA-OXQT01000603-OXQT01000603.1-human-gut-metagenome-genome-assembly--contig:-NODE-603-length-10246-cov-5.61633_pt1 | contig 10246 bp, 7 predicted proteins | sample MGYA00249584_ERZ652567 | MGnify/ENA primary metagenome ERZ652567 (study PRJEB26925, sample SAMN05826683) | human gut metagenome | biome: ENVO:2100002; feature: ENVO:00000062; material: ENVO:00002003... | reverse complement strand
TTATGTGATTGTCCAGGATCCGGCTCTCGAAGGGATGGCTACCATCTATCCGGTGACGCTGGAGGAGCTTCAGAACATTCCCGGTGTAGGCGCCGGAAAAGCCAAACGTTACGGCGAAGAGTTCTGCAAGCTGATAAAGAGGCATTGTGAAGAAAACGAGATTGAACGTCCGGAAGATTTGCGGGTACGCACGGTGGCCAATAAATCGAAGATGAAAGTGGCCATCATTCAAGCCATCGACCGTAAAGTAGCCCTGGATGATATTGCGCTTTCCAAGGGTATTGAGTTCAGCGAATTGCTCGATGAAGTGGAGGCAATCGTTTATTCGGGTACTAAGTTGAATATTGATTACTTCCTGGATGAGATTATGGACGAAGACCACATGCTCGACATCTATGATTATTTCAAGGAGTCGACAACAGATAAGATTGACGATGCGCTCGACGAACTCGGTGACGAATTTACCGAAGAAGAAGTTCGTCTGGTTCGTATCAAGTTTATCTCCGAAATGGCTAATTAAAAAAAGCGAAAAAAATTGCGTGCACTTATGCAGTCTTGAATAAAAACTGTATATTTGCACGCAATAATTTTTAAACGCATAGCCCTATGTCATTTATTGCTGATAAGATTGTAATGGACGGATTGACTTATGATGATGTATTGTTGATCCCCGCTTATTCTGAAGTTTTACCGCGCACTGTCGATCTCTCGACAAAGTTTTCAAGAAACATTGAGTTAAAGATTCCGTTTGTAACTGCTGCCATGGATACGGTTACCGAAGCTAAGATGGCCATTGCCATTGCGCGTGAGGGAGGAATCGGTGTGATTCATAAGAATATGTCCATTAAAGAACAGGCTAAGCAAGTGGCTACCGTGAAACGTGCCGAGAACGGTATGATTTATGATCCTGTCACTATTAAGCAAGGATCTACCGTACGCGATGCCCTCGCATTGATGGCCGAATATAAAATCGGTGGTATTCCGGTAGTGGATGACAATAGATATTTAGTCGGTATTGTAACAAATCGTGACCTTCGTTTCGAGCGTAACATGGATAAGCGTATCGACGAGGTGATGACAAAAGAAAATCTGGTGACTACCAATCAGTCAACCGACCTGGAAGCGGCTTCACAGATTTTGCAGTACCATAAGATTGAGAAATTACCGGTTGTCGACAAAGAAGGAAAGTTGATCGGACTGGTGACTTACAAAGATATTACAAAGGCCAAGGATAAACCCATGGCTTGCAAAGACTCGAAAGGCCGCCTGCGTGTTGCTGCCGGTGTGGGTGTGACGGCTGATACATTCGACCGTATGCAGGCATTGGTAGATGCCGGCGCCGATGCCATCGTGATCGATACGGCCCACGGACATTCAAAGGGAGTGATCGACACGCTGCGCGAAGCTAAAAAACGCTATCCCGACATTGATATTGTAGTTGGTAATATTGCTACGGGGGATGCAGCCAAAGCTTTGGTGGAAGCCGGAGCCGACGGTGTGAAGGTAGGTATCGGTCCGGGTTCCATTTGTACGACACGTGTTGTCGCCGGAGTGGGCGTACCTCAGCTCTCGGCTGTTTATGATGTTGCGAAAGCTTTGAAAGGAACGGGCATTCCTTTGATCGCCGATGGCGGACTCCGTTATTCGGGCGATGTGGTGAAAGCCCTGGCTGCCGGAGGATATAGCGTTATGATTGGTTCATTGGTTGCCGGAACAGAAGAAAGTCCGGGTGAAACGATTATTTTCAATGGCCGTAAGTTTAAGTCATACCGTGGTATGGGCTCGCTCGAAGCAATGGAGAATGGTTCAAAAGACCGTTATTTCCAGAGTGGCGAGATGGACGTAAAGAAACTGGTTCCTGAAGGAATTGCCGCCCGCGTGCCCTATAAAGGAACTTTGTATGAAGTGATTTACCAATTGACCGGTGGTCTGCGTGCCGGTATGGGATATTGTGGTGCTCCCGACATCGAGAAACTGCATGATGCCAAGTTTACCCGCATCACCAATGCCGGGGTTATGGAGAGCCATCCGCACGATGTGACGATTACGAGTGAGTCGCCTAATTACAGCCGTCCGGAGTAATAGATAGTAAAAAGACAAAAGGAATATTGGCAGATATTCTTTGAAAATATCGATTGAGCGGGTTGAACGGATCACCTTTGGAGGTGCTCCGTAACATCCGCTCATTTTTTTTGTTTTGATATGAACATCTGAATGTAGAATGATATGAAGAAGATTCTGGTTGGAACACTGACCTGTTTGTTTGGGGCGATTGCCGGCCATGCCCAGCAAGATCCGGTATTGATGCGTATTAATGGGCAGGATATTACCCGTTCGGAGTTTGAGCGTTTCTGCCACCGGAATAAACCTTCGGGAATAGCCGGGAAGGAGACTCTGAAACGCTGTGCCGATCTTTTTGTCGATATGAAGTTGAAGTTGTCTGCAGCGCAAAAGGCCGGATTGGATACTGTTTCTGATTTTCGTACAGAGATGGAGAATTATCATCGAGCCTTATCCAGGTCCTATCTTACCGATTCTGCTACCGATGAGGCCTACGCAAAGAAACTCTACGATCAGATGAAAACCCGCTCTGCTGCCGGCGAAGTTAAGGTTATGCGTATTTTCCGTTATCTTCCGCAGACTGCCTTACCCCATCATTTGCGGGAGGCACAGATCTTGATGGATTCACTCTATCATGTCTTGGAGACTCATCCCGATATTGACTTTAAGACTCTGGTAAACAAGTACTCGGATGATAAGAAAGAGTTTTGGATGGGTTGGTTGCAGACTTCGCAGGAGTTTGAAGAAGTAGCCTTCTCTTTAAAAGATGGAGAGTATTCAAAGCCGTTTTTTACACCCAAGGGTATACAGATTATCAAGGTGACAGGCAGGCGGGAAATTCCTCCATTCGAACAGATACGCGGAGAATTGATTCATAAACTCTCCCGTCGTCCGGGTACGGATAAAGAAATTGAGTTATGGGTGAACAAGCTGAAGAGTATCTGTCAATATACTCCGGACAAGGCCGGGATGGAAGAGTTGCTTGCCTCGGGCAGGACTTCCCGCACTCTTTTTACGCTGGACGGAAAAAGCTTTACCGGGAAAGACTTTGAACGGTTTGCCGATGCCCATCCCATGGGGATAAAACGACAATTGAATGCCTTTGTTGTGAAATCAATTCTTGATTACGAAAACAATCGCCTTGAACAGAAATATCCTGATTTCCGACTGGCCTTGCAACAGCGCCGTGACGATCTGCTTTTAGCCGCTATAACCCGTCGCGAATCGCGTCAGGTCAGTCTGTCCGATTCTGTTGCGCTGAAAGCCTTTTTTAAGGAACACCGGACCGATTACAATTGGGATTCGCCCCGTTACAGGGGTGCCGTATTGCATGGAACCCATAAAAAGACTCTGAAAAGTGCACGTAAATTCTTGAAGAAACTTCCCGAGGAAGAGTGGAAAGACGCCATCCGCCTGACGTTTAATACTCCTGCTTCGCCTGCCACTATCCGGATAGAACAAGGAACTTTTGCCGAAGGTGACAATGTTTTTGTTGATAAGTTAGTGTTTAAAAAAGGAGATTTCGAACCCTTAAAGTCCTATCCTTTTACTGTTGTTCTAGGTGAGAAAAAGAAAGGGCCGGAGTCCTACCATGAGATCATTCCCCAATTGATCCGGGATTATCAGAATCATCTGGATGCACTTTGGACAGAACGTCTCAGAGCTTCAGCTAAGGTTGAAATTAACCAAGAGGTTTTAAAAACGGTTAATAATCACTGATGCAACGAATTATTGTATTATCTTCGTACCTTAAATTAAGTATAATTCAGTTGACAATGCGAAAAACGGGCCTTCTGCTAATCTCTCTCCTTTTCTGTGCGTCGTGTGCCGACAAGCATGACCACAAAGGACAGACTCCTTTGGTAGAGGTCGATGGAAACTTTTTGTACAAAGAAGACCTTCAGGCCGTGCTCCCTGCCGGTTTGTCAAAAGATGACAGTCTTCTTTTCGCCGAGCACTACGTCCGTAGCTGGGTAGAAGATGTTTTGTTGTTCAATCAGGCGCAAAGCAATATTCCCGATAACGGAGAAATCGATAAGTTGGTCGAGAATTACCGGAAAGCATTGATCATGCATACTTATCAGCAAGAACTAATCAGCCAGAAATTGTCGGGCGAGATCCCCGAACAAGAAATAGCAGACTATTACGAAAAGAACAAAGAACTGTTTAAGCTGGACCGTCCATTGATGAAAGGTCTGTTTATCAAAGTTCCTCTGACCGCTCCCCAACTGGGCAACGTTCGTAAGTGGTACAAGACGGAGACTCAGGATGCCGTTGAGCATTTGGAAAAGTATAGTTTGCAAAACGCAGTGAAGTATGAGTATTTTTATGATAAATGGGTGCGGGTGGCCGATGTGCTGGATATGATCCCGTTGAAAGCGGAATCCCCTGAAGCCTATATGGATAAAAACCGGCATATTGAACTGAAAGATACGGCATTTTACTATTTTCTGAATATCAGTGATTTCCGTGTGGCGGGCGAACAGGAACCTTATGAATTTGCTCAGCCGAAAGTCAAGGATATGCTTGTCAACATCAAGCGGGTTGACTTTATGAAACAAGTGAAAGACGATCTGTACGAGCGTGCAGTAAAAAGAAAGAAGATTATAAATTATTAAATACACAGAATGAAGAAGTTTGTGAACTTTAAGTTTGTTGTTATGTTTGCCCTGGCACTGGTTGCTAACGTGGCATCCTATGCACAGGACAATGTGATTGACGAAGTGGTTTGGGTCATTGGCGACGAAGCTATCCTGAAGTCCGATGTGGAAGAAGCACGACTGGCCGCTTTGTATGAAGGGCGTAAGTTTGATGGTGATCCTTATTGTGTGATTCCCGAAGAGTTGGCCGTACAGAAACTTTATATGCACCAGGCTGTGCTCGACAGTATTGAAGTGCCCGAGGCAGAAGTCATACAGCGTGTCGACTATCAGATCAGTAATTATATTCAGGCTTTGGGTAGCAGAGAAAGAATGGAAGCAGAGTTTAATAAGACCTCTACACAGATTCGTGAAGCCATGCGCGAGAATGCCCGTGACGGATTGATTGTACAAAGGATGCAGCAGAAACTGGTAGGTGATATCAAAGTGACTCCGGCGGAAGTACGCCGTTACTTTAAGGAGCTTCCCCAGGACAGTATTCCTTACGTCCCCACCCAGGTAGAAGTACAGATTATTACGCAGCAGCCTAAAATACCTGTTGCCGAAATTGAAGATGTAAAAAGACGCTTGCGTGAATACACCGACCGTATCAATAAGGGTGAAAGTGATTTCTCTACGCTTGCCCTGCTGTATTCCGAAGATCGCGGCTCTGCTATCAAAGGTGGTGAAACCGGTTTTATGGGTAAAGGGCAGATGGTTCCCGAATACGCCAATGTCGCTTTCAACTTGCAGGATACCAAGAAGATCTCTAAAATCGTAGAGTCTGAGTATGGTTTCCATATCATCCAGTTGATCGAAAAACGTGGCGACCGTATCAACACCCGTCATATCCTGTTGAAGCCCAAAGTGTCGGATAAGGAGTTGGATGAAGCCAATGCGCGTCTCGACTCTATTGCCAACGATATCCGTAGCGATAAGTTTACCTTTGATCAGGCTGCTTCTGCTTTGTCTCAGGACAAAGATACGCGCAACAACCACGGTCTGATGCAGAACCCGCAGAACCAGACCGCTAAATTCGAAATGCAGGATTTGCCGCAGGAGATTGCTAAAGTGGTGGATAAAATGAATATCGGTGAGATTTCCAAAGCTTTCACAATGGTTAATCCTAAAGATGGTAAGGAAGTTTGTGCCATTGTTAAACTGAAGTCACGTATCAACGGGCATAAAGCCACGATCACCGATGACTACCAGAACCTGAAAGAAATCGTGCTCGACAAGCGTCGCGAAGAAGCGTTGCAGAAATGGATCGTTGAAAAACAGAAGCATACATACGTACGTATTAATCCGGCATGGCAGCGTTGCGATTTTAAATATCCGGGGTGGATTAAAAAAGACTGATCCTATTTTGATATGTTTAGATTCAATAAAGAAAATAAATTCCAAGGCAGGCATAGATTTCTCTTAGCGGGTACTCTATGCCTGCTTGCTGTATGTTTTCTGATGGCTCAGGACAAGAAACCTCAGCATGACAAGAAAGCGCAGCCGGAGCAGAAAGTTGAACCGGAAAAGGCACAGGGTAAAAAGAAAACACGTGTCGACTTGCTTCATGCCGATCAGGGACAGGCCGATAAGTTGGCCCGCCCCGATGTTCAGGTGCTGATCGGTTCGGTCAAGTTGCGTCATGACAGCATGTACATGTATTGTGACAGTGCCTTGATTTACGAGAAAACCAATTCTTTCGAAGCATTCAGTAATGTACGTATGGAGCAGGGGGATACCCTTTTCATCTATGGTGATTATCTGTTTTATGACGGCATGACCCAGATAGCGCAGCTTCGTGAGAATGTAAAAATGATCAACCGGAATACTACCCTGTTGACAGATAGTCTGAATTATGACCGTTTGTACAATTTGGGCTATTATTTTGATGGAGGCACCTTGATGGATGAAGAAAACGTGCTGACTTCTGATTGGGGCGAATACAGTCCCGCCACCAAACTGTCCGTTTTCAATCACGACGTCAAGCTTGTTAATCCCCGTTTTGTACTGACTTCCGATACCCTGAAGTATAGCACGGATACGAAGATTGCCACCATCCTGGGACCCTCTGATATTGTCAGTGAACAAAATCACATCTACTCCGAACGTGGCATTTACAATACGGTTTCCGGACAAGCCGAGCTGCTGGATCGCTCAGTACTGACCAATGATGGCAAGCGATTGATCGGAGACAGCCTTTTCTATGACCGTAAAGCCGGCTATGGCGAAGCGTTCGATAATGTGCAGATGAATGATACGGTGAATAAGAACATGCTTACCGGCGATTATTGTTATTATGACGAGCTGAAGCAGAATGCCCTCGCCACCAAGCGTGCCGTGGCTGTGGATTATTCGCGTGGCGACAGTCTTTTCATGCATGCCGATACATTACTGATGAATAGCTATAATCTTGACACAGATTCCCTTTTCCGTGAGATGCGTGCTTTCCACAAAGTGCGTATGTACAGCATCGATTTGCAGGGTGTTTGCGACTCTTTGGTTTTCAATACGAAAGATTCCTGCCTTACTATGTATCGCGATCCTATTCTTTGGAACGAAGGGCAACAACTGTTGGGTGAAGAGATTAAGGTCTATATGAATGACAGTACGATTGATTGGGCCCATATCATCAATCAGGCACTTACGGTAGAACAGAAAGACTCCATTCATTTTAATCAGATTTCGGGAAAAGAGATCAAGGCTTACTTTGCCGAAGGTGAAGCTCGCAAGGTAGATGTGATAGGAAATGTCCTGGTAGTTTATTATCCTCAGGAGCAAGATAGTACGATGATTGGCATGAACACATCCGAAACCAGTTTGCTAAATATGTATCTCAAGGATCGGAAAATGGAGAGAATGGTAATGAGTCCAAAGTCGAATGGTACACTTTATCCGATGAATCAGATTCCGCCCGACAAAATGAAACTGCCCACCTTTAGTTGGTTTGATTATGTCCGTCCTTTAAGTAAAGAAGACATTTTCAACTGGAGAGGGAAAAAGGCCGGTGAGGCTTTGCGTAAAACCGAACGTAAAGCTATTAGTGGTCCGAAACGTGAAATAATTAATATGAAATAGCTATGGGAATGTTCAATGTACGAAAGCCGCGTGGATTTAATCATCAATATATCTATGTGGACGAGAGGAAAGAAAAACTGGCAAAAATGGAAGAAGATGCCAAGCGTGATCTGGGAATATTGCCCGAGAAAGAATTTTCTCCCGAAGATATTCGCGGGAAGTTTATCGAAGGTACCACACACTTGAAGCGTCGTAAAGAGAGCGGACGTAAACCCGCCCATTTGGGAGTAATTCTGGCTATCATTGCCCTGCTTATTTTTCTGTGGCATTATTTGCAGACCGGCAGTTGGTCTTTCTAAGTCCTATAAACTAAAACAGTCAAAGCTAAATCTATTATGAGCGATATCATTCATTTATTACCCGATTCGGTTGCCAACCAGATAGCTGCCGGAGAGGTGATACAACGTCCGGCATCTGTCATCAAAGAGTTAGTCGAAAATGCCATCGATGCTGAGGCGCAGAATATTCATGTGTTGGTCACCGATGCAGGTAAAACCTGTATACAGGTGATTGATGACGGTAAGGGAATGTCCGAAACCGATGCACGCCTCTCTTTCGAGCGGCATGCCACTTCAAAGATCCGTGAAGCATCCGATCTGTTTGCCCTTCGCACGATGGGGTTTCGCGGTGAGGCATTGGCTTCCATTGCCGCCGTTGCTCAGGTCGAGCTGAAGACACGTCCCGAATCCGAAGAGCTGGGAACCAAGATTATCATTGCGGGTTCCAAAGTGGAGAGTCAGGAAGCGGTGTCTTGTCCCAAAGGAAGCAATTTTTCTATTAAGAATCTCTTTTTCAATATTCCTGCCCGGCGTAAGTTTCTGAAGGCTAACTCCACCGAGCTCAGTAATATTCTGGCCGAATTTGAACGTATTGCCCTGGTACATCCTGAAGTTGCTTTTTCACTGTATAGCAATGACTCCGAACTGTTCAATCTTCCCGCTTGCCATTTGCGGCAACGTATTCTTTCTGTTTTTGGTAAGAAACTTAACCAACAACTGCTCAGTGTAGAAGTCAACACTACAATGGTGAAAGTTTCGGGTTATGTAGCCAAACCCGAAACAGCCCGTAAGAAAGGCGCCCATCAGTATTTCTTTGTGAACGGGCGCTATATGCGTCATCCTTATTTCCATAAGGCAGTGATGGATGCTTACGAACAGTTGATTCCCGCAGGCGAACAGATTTCTTATTTCATTTACTTTGAAGTCGATCCTGCCAACATCGATGTGAATATCCATCCTACCAAAACAGAGATCAAATTTGAAAACGAGCAGGCTATCTGGCAGATTCTTTCTGCTTCGATCAAGGAGTCATTGGGCAAGTTCAATGCTGTCCCTTCTATCGATTTCGACACGGAGGACATGCCCGATATTCCTGCTTTTGAGCAGAATCTGCCTCCCGCGCCGCCTAAGGTACATTTCAATTCCGATTTCAACCCGTTCAAGCCCTCCTCTTCTTCCGGTGGAGGCAACTACTCCCGTCCGAAAGTGGACTGGGAAGATTTGTATGGCGGTCTTGAGAAAGCCAGTAAGATGAATCAGCCTTTCTCCGACTCCGATCCTGAATCGGAAGAGTTTGCGGTGATCGAAGAAGAGAGCATTGCTACAGCGGTTCCCGAAACTCTTTATGCCGGTGAGCCGGCCGTGATTGAAAAAGGTACGCAGCATTTGCAGTTCAAAGGGCGCTTCATCCTTACGTCCGTGAAGTCCGGATTGATGTTGATCGATCAGCATCGCGCACATATCCGTGTGCTCTTTGACCGTTATCGTGCCCAGATTCAGCAGAAGCAGGGATTCTCACAAGGTGTTCTTTTCCCGGAAATCCTGCAACTTCCGGCTTCCGAGGCGGCTGTGTTGCAAAGTATCATGGACGATTTATCCGCAGTGGGCTTTGATCTCAGTGATCTTGGTGGCGGCAGCTATGCCATTAACGGAGTACCTTCAGGCATCGACGGGCTGAATCCGGTCGATTTGGTACGTAGCATGCTGCACACCGCTATGGAGAAAGGCAATGATGTCAAAGAAGAAATTCAGGATATCCTTGCGTTGACTCTTGCCCGTGCGGCTGCCATTGTCTATGGGCAGGTGCTGAGCAACGAAGAGATGGTCAGTTTGGTCGATAATCTGTTTGCCTGTCCTTCACCCAACTATACGCCGGACGGACGCGTGGTGCTGACTACCATAAAAGAAGAAGAGATCGATAAGCTTTTCCGGTAATTATCATTCTTCTGTACTTATCAGAATAAGTATTACGTCGACTGCATTCTGTTTCTTTTATATAGATGAGTTTATTCTATTTTTTGTCTTTTTTGTTGTTTTGATGAATTAATAATTCCCGAAAATAAAATGAATTAGGCCAATTAATCTACTATGGATTAGTTGGCTTTTGTATTCCTAATTTATTTCTGCTTAAATAAAAGGGAATGGCAAAACGATGGAAATAGACTTTAAAAGGATAGAGATTAGATATATAGT
>ENA-OXQT01000594-OXQT01000594.1-human-gut-metagenome-genome-assembly--contig:-NODE-594-length-10358-cov-5.51558_pt1 | contig 10358 bp, 10 predicted proteins | sample MGYA00249584_ERZ652567 | MGnify/ENA primary metagenome ERZ652567 (study PRJEB26925, sample SAMN05826683) | human gut metagenome | biome: ENVO:2100002; feature: ENVO:00000062; material: ENVO:00002003... | reverse complement strand
GTATTAGATTTAAGGTTAACAAAGGTTGGAGCAAGGCGTTGCTCCTTTTTTTATGCCCTAATCTCTCCTATGCTTTGTGTATCCATATTGACAACATCTTCTTTTTCAGTATAATAACGTTGATGGAAGACACCAATAAGAATAAAAATATACCTATGGCGAAAGTTGGCCAGAGAGATCCGACAGACATTTGTGGAAACAACAGGTTCAGTGTCGTAAGATAAGAGGTGCGTGCCCACGAAACAATGCCGACGGATAGTAACAGTACAACAACATTGAGTCCTAGTGTAAGAATCTGATAGGGGAGTACTACTCTTGAAGGGCTGTAACCTATCAGAAGCAAACTTTCCAGTTTCACGGTGTTCTTTTGTAAAAGCAGAAAAATGCTGAGCATCAGAATGTAGAAAGAGAGTATGCTGATAAATAGTCCCACTGCAAGGACAATACCCACAATCAGACGCAGAAAATAAGTGGTTTTCCCGGCGTCCAGTTTTCCGTCTTCTGTCTCATAACCCTTTTGTTGGAAATACTTTGCAATGGAGGCATCAGCGGGATTGTCTACTTCAATAATCAGCCGTGAAGGGTCCGGCTGGCTATCCGGTGCAAAGTTTTGGTTAGCCCAGTTCATAAAAGATTGTGGAACCAAAATAGTATTCAACCGGTTGGAAAAGCCGACGATGTTTCCTTTATATTGCTCAACCCGTCCGTTGCCCCGCATCAGAATATCCATTTGGATCAGGCTCATCAACCCTTCCGATAGTTTAGGCAGGCTTCGGCTCTGGGCAAATCCGAAGTTATATAAATTCAGATAATTGCGCGGAATGATGATAGGGATGGTGTGCGTGTTTTCATCAAAATGCCATTTATCGAGGCTGACGTCTACAAACTTATCAGGAACGGCCTCAAAGAACATTTCGGTAGAAAGGTGAATTCCTGCTTCCTGCATTCCCAATCCTGCGGAGACTTTAAATTGCGAAGGAGTGAAAGCACCTACGCTCCGGGTGAACGGTTGTTTCTTCAGTTCCTCTATTTCCTCAGACGAAAAAGTGTTACTCTTGCCCGCAAAAGATCCCAGCGTACTGATTTTCTTAGTAGCTGTCATATAATCTTTCTTCATAAAGCTATCCCCTTCGGTAAAGATGGGAACTACATCTTTGTAGAATTGTGCGCTGAGTAGCACAATAACCATTCCGAAAAGGTTGGCAAAGAAGAAACCGGTCAACTGACCGATGCTGATATGCTGACGGAGTAGCTTCCAGACTAAGTTGTTCATAATTTCAATATTCTGTCATACGTTAACTCGATATGCTTGCCGATGGACGTTACGATGATTCCCGCCCCTTGTTTGCTGGCTTCTTCCATTACCAGTTCTCCCATAATACGTGCATTGTTGTCGTCCAAATGACTGATGGGCTCGTCCAGGAAAATGAAGTCGAAAGGTTGACAAAGCGATCGGATGAACGCCACTCGCTGTTGTTGTCCGAAAGAAAGTTTGCCTGCCTTCACGTTCAGTTTGTCCGAGAGTCCCAAGGCTTCGAACAGTGATAATACTTCTTTTCGGGTTTTATATCCGGTCAGGTTATTCTTTAGTCGGATGTTTTCGATGGCGGTCAACTCCGTAAAAATGCGTAAATCCTGAAAAAGCATACTCAGTGAATGCTTCCGGATTTCCACCCATTGCTTCACCGGGTATGCTTTGATATTGGTTTCGTCGAAGTTGATGATTCCCTGATAGTCGTTTCGGTAGCCGTAGATGTAGCTGCACAACGATGATTTACCGGTACCGGAGGCAGCCTCGATCAGGTAAGATTTTCCTTTATGGAAAACAAGATTCCGATGCCATACATCCGAAGTTATCGAATTACGGTCAGCAAACACTTGGGGAAGTGTTTGCTGTAGGTGAATGCTGTCCATACACGTTGAAGATTACATGCCGGCGAACTGCTTGGCAAAGTCTACTATCTGTTTTAAAGCATTGTCGTCTTTGTTTTTCAGAAGAATGGCTGTTTCGGTCTTACCTTCGCTGTCACTGAATGCCTCGATATACGAAATTTTTGAAGCGAGTTTATAATAAGTTTGATATTCTTCACCGCCGAATCCGGCCATCATTTTCACAACAGGGAGATCGAGAATAGCATCCATATTGATAACAAAGAATACATTTTTGCCTTTCATATCCGATACATATCCGGCATCTTTGATTGATTTCTCTACAGGTTTGCTGATACTCTTGTACAGAAGTTCATCATTAGTGGCATACATCTGCTTGTTGCGGATGCCAAAGAATACGTTGGTTGCTCTTGACTTATAAACATATTCGTTTTCGCCCAATTGGATAATATCTTCGTTTTTACCTAATTTTAATTGTTTCTTATTGTCGTACAATGCTTTCAGGGCATTTCCGTTCTTTGCATCTGCATAAGCAGCAAAAGTAGGAACACTGTTCAAGGTTACATTAATTAGTCCGATGGAAATATCTCCATCGAAAGAGGCGAATAAACTTTTTACTTCATCGGCTTTCGCAAGAGACACGTTTCTACGGAATTCTTCATTATTGAACAGCAAATCGTAGAATGCTGCTCCATTGACTCCTATATTTAAGAATGCGAGAGTCGATTCGGGGAAGTTCTGGAGGAAAGTTGTATTTAACTTTTTAACAGCTTGAGCCTGTTTCTTCAGTAACGCATCCGTCTCTGCATTATTCGAGTAGGTTTCGATCTGCAGAGCGATTTTTCCTTTCTCAAAGTTGAGGTTACCCACAGCTTTTACTTCACTCAAGTCGATTTGTGAAGAGAGTCCCAGACTGATTTGTTGAGTATACATTTTGGGAACCGCATCCATTGAAGCAAAAAAGTTGATGTCTCCTTTCTGATCCTGCATCTTCCGGAAACTGCCGTTTGAGGCGATACTGTTCTCTTCGGTCTGTTTGAGCAGTGTGGAGATGGTTTGTTTGGCAACATCCATTTGAGAAGTTCCGTAGGCTTCTGTCAAAACTGCTGCATTTTCATTAAAGACCAATAGATTGTTCTTCTGCAAGGATGTGAAACTGTACCCCTCTTCTTCTGCTATAGGCTGGCAGATTCCTTCTTTGGCCATTAAGTCGAGCGAAGCACGCAAGTCCTCGATATTACTGACTTTGGCAACTATAGTGGGACTAATGAAAGTCTTGGAAGTAAATACGAATACAGGAGCTTTGACATCAATCCCCGATTGAGAAGGATTTTTCATTATTTTTTCCAGTTGCTGGAAAGCAGCTGCATTCATTCCGCTTTTCAGGGCTTCCATCATTTTTTGTTTCATCCCTTCATTCTGTTTATCATTCAAGCCGGCTTTGTCGGCAAGAGAATTCAGATTAATGGAAGCAACAGCCGAAGCATCGGCCGGAATCACATGGATATATTCCGCTTTCTTGGAGCAGGCTGCCATGAAAACGATCAGTACTGCCAGTACCGAAAGTCGGGAAATCATTCGTTTTACCATAATTACTATCTTTTTTATTTCTGTAAATTACATATTCATTGTGTGGCAAGCCACCAATGCTGCTGTTTCTGTGCGCAGTCGCGATTTGCCTAAACTAATAGGGACAAATCCTTTCTCGATTGCTTTCTTGACTTCCTCTTCGCTGAAGTCACCTTCCGGTCCGATCAACACCAGGGCATCTTCTCCTTTTGTCAAGACATCTTTCAGTAAAGGTTTCTCTCCTTCGTAACAGTGGGCAATGAACTTTTGCCCTTTAAAGTCTTTTTCGATAAATGTGCAAAAATCAGTCATCTCGTTCAGACGCGGTAAACGTGCTTTTAACGATTGCTTGATGGCAGACACCAATATCTTTTCAATGCGTTCGGTTTTAATTACTTTCCGTTCGGAGAAGCGGCAGTTCAGGAATGTTAATTCGTCGAACCCTATTTCAGTTGCTTTTTCAGCAAACCATTCATTACGATCCATATTTTTTGTGGGTGCCATAGCAATGTGCAGATGTCCGTCCCACAAAGGCTCTTGGTAAATTGTTTCTTTAATATTCACCAGGCAACGTTTATGGGTTGCCACGCTGATCTCTGCCCGATAGAAGTTTCCCTTTCCGTCGGTGAGACTAATTTCATCTCCGGCTGTCAGGCGGAGCACACGTACACAGTGCTGTGCTTCCTCTTCAGGAAGTTCTGTGCTGGTTTGTATATCAGGGGTATAAAATACGTGCATATCTTTTATTTATGTCGGTTTATTTCGTCACGAAGTCGGGCTGCCAGTTCGTAATTCTCTTCTTGAATGGCTTTATTCAATGCTTCTTCAAGAGAAATAATGCTGACCGGCTCCGTGCGTGAGTTTTCATCCTCTTCCGGAGTATCGGGACGTTCGTCCCCGTCTGTCAACCGTATACACTCGCGTTCAAGAATAGATTCGAATATAAAGATAGGACAATCTGCCCTGACGGCCAGTGCCACTGCATCCGAGGTACGGGCATCTATCCGAATAATTTCTTCGTCTTTTTTAAAGTAGATATACGAATAGAAAACGCCTTCTTTGGCTTTGTATATTAGTACCCGGAGCAGAGTTGCTCCCAAAACATTCAGACACGAATAGAATAAATCGTGTGTCAGCGGGCGTGGGGCCTTTATTCCTTTCAGGCAAATGGCTGTAGCTTGTGCCTCGGCAGGTCCTATTATAATAGGTAGCTGCCGTTCGCCATCTACTTCTCCCAATACCATTGCATAGGCACCTACCTGCGCCTGGCTGTTAGAAATGTTCAATACCTGTAATTCTACTTTCTTATCCATTGTTAATTGTTCACTTTCTTAAGTTCTCCCGGTTGATGTTTGTATCTGAAAACAATTGCAAACAAAATACCGATAGCCAGTGCATATGCTGCAAATATGAACCAGATAGCCGGCCAGTTGCGACTTGCCAACATTCCGTTTTCATATACAGAGAATGCATCCACTACGGCTCCACTGGCATATCCTCCGATGACAGCGCCCAATCCGTTTGTCATAATGAAGAACAAACCTTGTGCACTGGCCCTTGTCTCAGGTTTGGTTTCCAATTCAACAAATAAAGAACCGGAAATGTTGAAGAAATCAAATGCCATACCGTATACTATCATTGATAAAATCAGCATCCAGATGCCTGATCCCGGATCACCAAAGCCAAACAGTCCGAATCGGAATACCCAGGCAAACATACTGATGAGCATGACACGTTTGATTCCGAAGTGCTTCAGGAAGAAAGGAATGGCCAGGATAAACAGTGTCTCGGACATTTGTGAGATGGACAGCAGGATTACCGAGTGCTTGACACCGAAAGAGTCGGCAAATTCGGGTATTTTGGCGAAACTCCCCAAAAATGCATCACCATATGTATTTGTGATTTGCAAGGCTGCACCCAGCAACATCGAGAAAAAGAAAAAGATAGCCATCTTTTTTCTTTTGAATAGGCTGAGGGCATCTAGACCGAAAGAAGACAATAGGGTTTTGCTCTGATTTTTTGCAGGGGGGCAGGGGGGCAGAGTGAAAGAATACAGTCCGAGAAGTAATGCTGAGCTTGCTCCGACATAAAGTTGAGCACTGGAGTTTTTGAATCCGGTAAGGTCCACTGCCCACATAGCACAAATGAAACCGATGGTTCCCCATACACGGATAGGCGGGAAGTCTTTTACTAAATCGCATTTATATTGTTCGAGTGCATTGTACGAAACAGTATTGGCGAGCGAAAGAGTAGGCATGTAAACCATTAGATTGAGTAACATGGCCCAATACATTTGACTATAGTCGGTGGCGGTAGAAGCGTAGAACAAGCAGCCGGCTCCCAGCAAGTGGCAAATACCATAAAGGCGTTCGGCATTGAACCATTTGTCGGCTATAATGCCTGTTATTCCCGGCATGATAATGGATGCGATTCCCATTGTTGCGAAAATGGCTCCGATTTGCCCACCTTCAAAATGGAGGCCTCTTTCCATATAGCCACCTAGTGAAATTAACCACGACCCCCATACAAAGAATTGCAGGAAGTTCATAATAATCAAACGATTTTTTATATTCATAACTTTTATTGATGTGTTTCCCGTCGTGCCTGTCTATGGCAGATCAGGTGCAAATATAATATTTTTAGTTGACAGAGTGGAAAAAGCATGGAATAAAAGGAAATGAGAAAAGGAAAATGGCAAAAGAAAATTGGAAAAAACAGAGAATGAAAGGTCTATAAAAAAGAAAGCGGTCTATTCCAAATGACTTACTTCTATTGTATAAATGACTAAATGTCAGAAATAAACCTGCAAAAGTACGATTAATAATTTGTTTTTATAATGTGGGTATATATAATCCGTTGCTACCTTATTTAATCTAAGAGCCGGTTTAAGTTTTCCTCCATAATAATCTTAGAGCCTGTTATTTCGATAACGAAGGTGTGGCAACCGAACTTTGTCCGGTATTTGAGGGGCGATTTCAGCGGACTCTAAAACCTTTTGTACGCTTCTCATACGGAAAATGAATTTCGATCTTCCATTTTCCACTCTTCGTTTTAGTATAGAAAGTAAACGTAACGGTTTGACATATAGCGTGATGTATCTGTTATCTTATTTGTTTATGCCTATAAAAGCATTTTGTTTTCCTTCGTATCTTTAGCGAAGATGGTCTGAATCTTATCCGGGTATGCGGGCCGGAGTAAAGATCGCATGAAGGATCGTAATAGTCTTGTTTATAAGGACTTATGATAAGAGGGGAAATCCATTTGTTTTCTTCTTTATTTGCGTAGGGAAAAAAAGGTCTTTAGGGAATTTCTCTAATAGCAAGTCAAAATCCAACAAGGTCGCCCATTTGCGATAGTAGTAGTAAACCAACTGCCACTTAGGGAGGTCAAGAGGAAGCATATGCCATTGGCAGCCGGTCTTCACTAAATAAAAAATGGCATTCTAAATCATTTGTAAATCTTATTTTCGCTTTCTTTCTTTCTTTCTTTCTTTCTTGCAGGTTCAATACTTTTGTTATATATTGCCACTCTCTTTCCTTAAAATCAGTCTGATATATCTTTTTTAAAGTTTGGTTACTCCAAAGAAAGAAACTATTCGGCTGATACGGAAAGTTTAGATTAAAAAGATTTCAGCCATTTTTTTACAGGCTCTAAACAGGTTCTTCTTTATCAAATAAACAATAACTGAAATGAAACAAACAAAAACGATTTTAGCAGTCATTCTGTTGGTGGTATTAGCGGGGTGTGGAGAAAATAAACAGTCAAACAATGATTTAATCATTGTTGACGTTTCGAAAAGTTATCCTAAAAAAGAATTGATTCTTCAGGACTTTATGGATGTAGAATATGTTGCGTTGGAGACCACTGACGAGTTTCTTACACAAGGTCTGGTGCAGGATGTGGGAAAAGAATATATATTGGCGACAAATAGGAATAATGATGGGGATATTTTTATTTTTGACAGAAAAACCGGTAAGGGAGTGAGGAAGATAAATCGTCGGGGGCAAGGAGCAGAAGAGTATGCGAGGATTAATGAGATTATTCTTGATGAAAACAATGGTGAAATATTCGTAAAGTCACCGGGAAATAAAATCTTAGTGTATGATCTTTATGGAAAGTTCAAACGGTGTTTGAGTCTTGATCGGGAAGTTTCATCTATTTTCGATTATGACAAAGATAATTTGATTTGCTATGATATGTCAGATTATCACAGTAAAGGAGAGGATAGAACCAAATCATACCATATTATCCTATCAAAACAGGATGGAAGTATCACCCGTGATATTTTTATTCCTTTCAAAACGATTGATACACCAATTGTGAATGATGGAGATAGGTTTATAGCAAATTATTCTTATCAGATACGCCTGAGTAACGGGAAATGTACACTTATGGATACATCGGCTGATACATTGTATAACTATGCGTCGGATGGTACATTAAGTCCTTTTGTTGTAAGAACTCCTTCTGCACATACCATGGAACCGGAAGTTTTTCTTTATATGGGTATCCATACCGACCGTTATTACTTTATGGAAGCCGTTAAAAATGTATTTAACTTTGAAAAGGGCAACGGATTCTATGCTGATGAACTGGTGTATGACAAAGAAGAAAAGGCGGTATTTCAAGTTACCATATACAATGATGACTATGTGGCAAAAGAACAGTGGCTATGACAGCGAAACCAATTAATAGTGAAATTGAAGACGTCACAAGTCTAAATGCAGCCCGACTTGTTGAAATTTATAAGAAAGACCAACTGAAAGATGGTAAATTGAAAGAAATCGCCTCTAGGTTGAATGAAGAAGATAATCCGGTGATTATGTTAGTAAAACAAAAGAAATAAAAGGTAGAGGTTACTGCTTATTTAATTAAAGAAACAGGTCATCCACCACCTGCTGCAGGACGGTTCTTTTGCATTATTAGATGGATTGTTAACCAAATAGAGTCAATGAATAAATTGGAGGGGGTAAAGGGCTGAATATCTATCTTTATTTCTAAGTTTATTCATTGATCCCGCAGTAATCTATTCTCTCTTCATATATACAAATAAAAAAAAGGCTATCCTCCCGGGTAGCTTATTTTTGCTTCCTAACTTTCTGAATATCAAATGTAAACTAAGGTCTATGAGTCGAAAAATCGCATATCAGCCTACATGAATACAATTAATAATCAAATTTTCGCAAAGACGGATGTATATAGTTTACAACTTCTAAAAGGTTAGAAATGAATTATTTCTGAAAATCCCCCTATACAGAGCAAATTTCCTTCCTTGCCACTTCTGCAAAAAAAACTACATAATCTATTAATATTGAGCATTTCATCTCTATGTAGTAGTTTTATAGTGAAAGTCCAATAGCTGTACTATACTTCATCTGTCTTAGGGTGACAAAATAGAGTAAAACGCCCTATATTTATCACTCCTTGCAAATATAGCTATTTTCTATGATTTAGTGCATTTATCTCATAATATTTTTCGCATAGGACATCCAACATAGGAAAATCGACCTTCTAAATCCTTATACTCCATTCTTGTTTTCAGGTTATTGAAATTATATATAAATATCTTATTAACCGGAACTCGATGTCATGAATCAATCCCCCTTATGCAAACAAATGTGTTCGTTTGTTAAATATTCATGCTGTCAAGCAATAATTTCTGCATTCTAAAAAATAACTTTCAATCATCCGCTATCTTTGTTGCTATATTATAATTCAAATAAAAATAACGATGAAAGAACTTTTAGAAAAAATGCAGGACACTTATGAAACGTTTAAAGCAAATGCTACGCTTCAATTGGAAAAACAGAATAAGGCTGCCGGAACTTGTGCTCGTAAGGATTCTTTAATATTGGAAAAACTGGCTAAAGAATTCCGTAAAGCATCTTTGGAAGCAAGTAAAAAGTAGTTCTCTTTCTGAGTAAAAAATAAAGTTGTCATAAATTATGTTGGTTGCTTACTTTTTATTTATGAAAGATGCGAATCAGTATTTGATTTATTAGTTAAAAATTAGCGTAATTAGTGCGATGGCAATTTTTCCCATCGTATGTACCAGAAGTCCAGATGTAGATCTGACTTTCATCGCTCTTTGAATATTTGTTTTTTCATTCAACCAGTTGAACAATGATTCAATGGGTTGTCTGACTTTAGAGACTGCAGTTGAAAACAAGTCTCTTGCGGCTTTCTCCCTTTTGGTTATTTCAGGTGATTCTCCTTTGATAGCTTTTACAGGAGTAAATAGCGAGATTTTTTTGCATTCTTGCGTCTCTTTATAGAATGGTATATCCGAATATATTTTATCGGCATATATTTCTCTATTGTTCAGATTTCCCACACATTCTCTTTTGAATACTGTGGAGTCATTTTCATCAGCAGCGGAAAGTATGAGCATTTCAGGAAAAGGTATAGTTCCTTTTCTACGGAAAGCCACTGCATGGAGTTTTAGTCCGAAGTAATACATGTTCTTTGTCGAACAATATCCTTTGGAAGTAATCTCAGTGGCCACCTTTCCTACTTTGTTCTTTCCCGCGCAAGTAATGATAGGCATTGAGTCAACTAATGATTTCATACTGTCACAATCTTGAGGATTGAATGAATGGATTAACTGCCTGACAAGTTCACTGATTGCTTCCGGCATCAAATTCAATCTATAATTGAATGTTTGGTAAGAAGGCAAGTTAGGGAACCATGAAAGCAGGTATTCCTTGGTAAAAGTATGTATGTCTTTGATTTTAAAGTATTGCTGATAAGCTCCGCAGAACAGATATACAGTAAGCAGTTCCTGATCGGTAAAGATTGGATGATTGTTATTACTGAACCTCTGGCAGTAGAACCTGAGTGAAGACTCGTAAACATCGCAGATATACATATATATTTTTATAAGTTTTAATTCTTTCTCC
>ENA-OXQT01000572-OXQT01000572.1-human-gut-metagenome-genome-assembly--contig:-NODE-572-length-10713-cov-5.85035_pt1 | contig 10713 bp, 6 predicted proteins | sample MGYA00249584_ERZ652567 | MGnify/ENA primary metagenome ERZ652567 (study PRJEB26925, sample SAMN05826683) | human gut metagenome | biome: ENVO:2100002; feature: ENVO:00000062; material: ENVO:00002003... | reverse complement strand
TCGTGGGCTGGGAGATGTGTATAAGAGACAGCTCCGAGCCGTACTCGCCCGGCAGCTTGCCGTTCGAATCGGTGCGCTTGGAGATCAGGGTGATGACGTCCATGCGGAAGCCGTCGACGCCTCGGTCAAGCCACCAGTTCATCATGTCGTACACAGCGCGGCGCACGGCAGGGTTCTCCCAGTTGAGGTCCGGCTGCTTCTTCGAGAACTGATGCAGGAAGTATTCGCCACGCTCGGGGCAGTATTCCCATGCGGAGCCGCCAAAGTAGGAGCCCCACTGATTGGGCTCGGCGCCGGGCTCGCCGGGCGTGGTGCCGGGACGAGCCGGACGCCACCAATACCAGTCGGCGTGTTCGTCGTCTTTGTTCTTGGATGCTTCAAACCAGGCGTGTTCATCGGAAGTGTGATTGACAACAAGATCCATCACGATCTTGAGCCCACGCTTGTGGGCCTCGGCCAGCAGCTCGTCCATATCGTCGAGCGTGCCGAACAGAGGATCAATGTCCTGATAGTCGGAAATGTCATAGCCGTTGTCGTCTTGCGGAGACTTATAGACCGGGGATAGCCACAGCACATCCACGCCAAGATCAGCTAAGTAATCAAGACGCGACGTGATGCCCTTAAGATCGCCGAATCCATCGCCGTTCGTGTCTTGGAAAGAGCGCGGGTAAATCTGATAGACCACCGCGTTGGACCACCACGGATTGGGGGTGGCGCCGTTGGTGCGGATGGCGTCGGGGATTATTGCGCGGTTGAAAGTAGTCATCATTGGCTCCTTATTGATATCTATATTGCTCGTTGCTCACAGTCTAAAAATTGGCGAATTACATTCCCATTGGAGAACTGCGTTGGTGTGCCGGAAAATAAATATCAATCGGCATATGCGCTTTCATGATTGCACCCGGAAAACACGCAGTCGGCCGTACTCGATCTCGCAAGTATGGGTTTCTCCCGGATTCATATCAATCGTCGCACCATGGTCATCGATGATGCGGCAAGAGCGACCGCTAGCCGTAATAATGCCGATTTGTGGCTGCCGGCGCAATCCGACGAAAGCGATGACCTGTTCTGCGCCGAATCTTGCTGTGACACCGAGCGCATAGTCCGTATGTTCGGGGTCATTGAGCAGTGACGCAATGACTGGTCGGGCCGGCTCATCAGGACGCGGTAATGTACCATCTTCGGCAAGTAAATCACGCAAGACAGCCGCATCAGTGTGACCGCAGGCATCGGAACAATACACTGGTCCGCCGCTAAGCAATCGGAGCACGGCATGGACTCGCGCATGGGGATGCTCCGTCCAGAACATGTCCCAATCACAGTGGTACAGCTCCCCCATCAGCAGTGCACAGTATGCGTTCTGGATAAGGTGTTCGCCCAGCGAATCAGGATTGTGCGGTAGATAGTCGTCGCTACTACGGGTGATTGGCGATGAAGGACGATGCCAATAATCCTCCGGTGCCATGCCCATGCAGTTAATCAATGCGCCGCCGAATCGTCGTGAGGTCACTTCATCAAGCGCCTGATGGCGTCCCCAGGTGGCTTCACCGTAACTTTCGGTGCCACGAACCATTACTGACGTGGAACTTTGCGAATCCACTTTGACGAAATCGACGCCGGCTTCGGCGAGTTCGCCGTCCCAGGCATCCCAGAACTGTGCGGGTTGTTCAGCACGACTTCCAGGAATCAGGCAACCATTCGCCGTGGTGGTTATTGCGGTCGGGCAGCTGGCCGCGGCTACACCCGATTCGTCCAAACCATTCCAATAGCCTTGGAACGCCTGCCACACGCCTACGCTGCGCACGCCATAGTGCGTTTTGAGCAGCGCAATGGTGTGGGCAAGCCCGTGGGGGAAACGTTGGCGATCCGCGCCAAAGTCGATCAGGGTTTCCTTTGTGCGATCCGTGTTGGACCAACCGTCATCGATAAGCACCCAGGAAATGGGCACATGCTTGGCTTGGAACTCCTCCATCTTGTTGACGATGGCCTGCTCGTTGACATCTCGCCCCAATGAATCCCAAGTACACCATCCCAACCCGGTGAGCGCATCCGGGAATGGACGCTCCTTACGGGTGCGAATACCCAGCTGGCGTGCTGCCGTTTGTGTGGCAGCTCGAATGGCTACATACGGGTCGGATGCGCAAGCGATATATGCGGCAGTGTCACATAGAGTCGTGCGACCAACCCGGTTGGAAGACAGCACGAGCCGCAAAGCCGTGTCATCAGATTCTGTTGCGGTCTGCCCACTGAAATCAGCCCGAATATCCGTGCCGCAGATAGCGACCAACACTAGCCACTCGGCATCTTCGGCATCGTTGTTGCGGCGTAACAATAACTGCGTGCGTTCAGGCAGTTCAGATGGTGTACGCACCCAGGTCGGGCGCATCCACCACTCCTTGTGCTGGTATAGCGCCAGCATGGTGTCATCGTTGCCGCTGTCGACGCCGGCCATGGTGAGCGACACGTCAATCGCATGGTGGGGCTCAAACGCTTGTTGTTCCTGAAAGGCAGCGGCGCGGTCCTTGGGCTGGGGTGCATGCGCGTTCACATCGATACGCCAGAGTCGCACCTGAGCATCACCCTGGATACCCGCACTGGACGTGCACTCGTCTTCGCATGATTCGGGAACGATTGTGACGGCTTCTACCGGCAGTTCACAGATTGCCGAAGCCTGTTCGCCATAGACGGCACGACCGGTATCAAGATGGGCCGTTACCGTGCGAACGGTTATTGGACAGGTTTCGGCAATCATTGGCGTAACTCCTTGGTGTTCTTCAATGAGATTATGCTGGCAAGGCCCAGACGGTAGCAGCTGGAGGAACGCTCTCGACCTGAGTGTTCGCCTGCACAGTCGCGTCAGACACAAGTAGCACGGTCATCGGCTGCGGCAAGGCGACTGGTTGACTGTCAGAGAAGTTCGCCATCACAACCATGCCGGACGGCAAGCGCCAACCAAGCAGCGGCGCCGGACACTCTTCGTTGGTAAGCCACGAGAACTGGAAGTCCGTGCCGTTGGCCACCCACTGTTTGCGCAATGCGACAGCAGCACAATACAGGTGCAGGACGGAAGCCCCGTCACCAATCTGACGATTAGTGGCATACTGCGCAAACCATGCCGGCTGGGGCAGCCACGAAGCACCGGTGGCATTGAAGCCGAACGCCGGGCCGTCTGACTGCCACGGCAGCGGTACGCGGCAACCGTCGCGCCCTTGAAATAATGACCGGAACGTTCCCAATTGGGATCCTGAATTTCATCTTCGGTCAAATCAAAGTCCTCCGGCAAACCAAGCTCTTCACCCTGATACACAAAGGCGGTACCTGGCAGGCCGAGCATCACCAGCGCTGCTGCACGGGCACGACGAGCGGCGAGCGCGGGGTCAATCGGCGGATTCGTGCCGTTGGACGTCACCCACTGCTCGATGTTTGCACCGCTCGGCAGTCCGAGACGCGAGGCGATACGTGGCACATCGTGGTTGCCGAGCACCCAGGTGGGGGCGGTTTCGGCAGCGAGAGCATAGCGATGCGTGCGCTCAATCGTGGTGCGGTATTCTTCGCGATTCCAGGCGGCCTTTGACATGGAGAAGTCGAATACGGCACCAAGTTCATCAGGCTTGGCGTATTGGAAAATACGGGTGGTGAATGGCGACCACGATTCGCCGACCGCATACTTGGCTGGCGTGTACTGATTGAACAGGTCGCGCCATTCACGGTAGATATCATGCACGGCGTCGCGGTCCCAGAGCGGATCGGAGCCATCGGTAGCCTGTGGAGACATCAGTGTCGGGTCGATACGGTCGCGCAGCGGCTCACGCAGGTCTTTGGCCAGACCGTGCGAGACATCGATGCGGAAACCGTCCACACCGCGATCGCACCAGAATGTGAGTACACGCAGGAACTCATGCCGCACCTCGGGATTGTCCCAATTGAGGTCCGGCTGCTCCTTGGCGAACAGATGCAGGTAGTACCAGCCGTCTCCACACGACTCCCATGCGGAACCGCCGAAGTTACTCAGCCAGTTGGTAGGCGGCAATTCGCCGTGCTCCCCCTTGCCCTGCCGGAACACATACCGTTGTGCCGCTTCCGATTCCGGACCTTGAGCCAGGGCCTCTTGGAACCAACGGTGCTGATCGGACGTGTGGTTCGGCACGATGTCCACGATGATGCCGATACCGCGTTCGTGCGCTTTGGCCACTAATTCGTCGAACTGATCGAGTGTGCCAAGGCGGGGATCCACATCACAATAGTCGGCAACATCATAACCTCCATCCGCCAGCGGCGATGGATAGAATGGAGAAAGCCAGAGCGCGTCCACCCCGAGCGCCTGCAGATAGTCGAGACGATCGATCACGCCTTGGAGATCACCGTTGCCGTCTCCATTGGCATCGCTGAATGAGCGGGGGTAAATCTGGTAGATGACGGCGTCGCGCCACCAGTCATTGTTGGTGAAAGTCATATCGTTCCCCTGTCCGATTGCTCGGTACGTATGGTTTTACCAGTATGGCCGCACGAAACACTGTTCCGGCGGCCATACCCTACATCCTCTTGCCTTCGGATCAGCCCTTAACCGAGCCGGCAAGCATGGCGCGGATGAAGTAGCGCTGGAGGAAGATGAACAGGATCATCGTCGGTGCCATGATGAGCAGTGCGCCCGCGTTGAGCAGCACCACGTCGGTCTGATACTGGCCAACGAACGACTGTAGGGCACCTGCCATCGTGCGCTTGTTCGGGTCGTTCTCCAACACCACAGCCAACAGGAACTGGTTCCAGGTGGCCAGGAAGGTCAGAATACCGAGCGAGGAGATGGCTGGCAGTGCCAACGGCAGCTGAATGGAACGGAACGTGCGCAGATGGCCTGCACCATCGATGGATGCGGCTTCGATCAGATCACGCGGCATCTGCTCGAAGCAGGAGCGCATCCACACAATACCGAACGGAATATTCAGGCCGATGAGCGGCAGGATCAGGGCAAGACGGGTATTCAGCAAGCCCATGCCACTGATCTCGTAGTACAGCGGAGTGACTAAGGTTTCGAACGGAATGGTCAGACCGACGAGGAACAGCACGTAGATCAGGCCCTTGCACGGCACCTTGAGCTGAGCGAAGGCATAACCGCCGAGCGAGCAGAAGATCACCACGCAGGGCACGACCACGATCACCAGAATGCAGCTGTTGAGCAGCAGCGGGGTGATGTTTGCCATGTTCCAGGCGTCGATGAAGTTCTCCCAGTGCGGGTGGGCAGTGAACTGGATACCTTCGGGCATGGAACCTTGCGGCTGCAATGCCGCGGAGAGCATGCTCAGGAACGGCAGTACGCAGAAGAGGACGGTCAGAGCGAGCATCGCCGTGCCGGTGATGCGAACGGCTTTGGATTGCTGCATGGTCACTGCTCCTTTCCGTTGACCAGACGCTGCAGAGGTCCGACGACCAGCAGCACGAGAATCATCAGGGTGACGGCGAGTGCGGAGGCCAAGCCAACGCTCTGCTGGGTGAAGGCCAAGCGGTAGACCTGCACGCCGGGCACCATGGTGGAGGTGCCGGGGCCGCCCTGAGTGGACATGTACACCACGTCGAAGCTGGCGAGCGCGGAGATGATGGTCATGGTCAGGCATACGCCGATTTGGCCGCGCAGACCGGGCAACGTGATGGAGAAGAGCTGACGCCACCAGCCGGCACCGTCAAGACTTGCTGCCTCGTACAGGGACTGGTCGATGCCGCCGATGCCCGAGAGCAAGAGCACCACACAGAAGCCGAGCTGCAGCCAGAAACCAATCACGCCTACCGCGTTCAGGGAGGTGGATTGGTCGCCGAGCCACACGTGGGCGAAGTCGCCGAGGCCTACTGCGCGCAGCAGCTGATTGGCGGTGCCCTTGTCGGCCAGCATCCAGGTCCAGGCCACACCGGCTGCAGCGCCTGGGATAACGCGCGGCAGGAACAGGCAAACCTGCGCGAAGGAACGACCGACCTTGGACTTCATGTCTTTGATGAGCACGGCAATGATCAGGCCGAGCACAATCGGGATGATGGAGAAGAAGATGATCAGGTAGAAGGAGTGCAGAATCGATCCGTACAGATCGGGGTCGGTGAACACGGTGATGTAGTTTTCGACACCGATGAAGGTGCTAGCATCGATACCGTTCCACTCGTAGAACGAGTACCAGATGGTCTGAATGATCGGCCACAACTCGAAGGCGATGTAGAACACAAGCGCCGGAGCGAGGAAAAGCAGGCTGACCAGACCGAGGGACATATTGCGCTTGGGCTTGACCGCCTTGGCTGCCTTATGGGAATCCATGATTGTCACCACGCTTTGCTGGTTTGGTGTGAACTGGGAATCGAACATCGCACACAACGTCGTGCGCGCGATGGGAAGGAACCAGGCGGAGCGGGAAAAAGGGAAGAACACTCCGCCCGGTAAGTGCAAGGGTTACTTGACCTCCTTCTCGTACTGAGCCTGAATGGATTCGACGAATGCCTTGGGGGTCATCGTGCCGTCAATCAGGGACTGGAAGCCGGGGATAATGGCGCTGGCCTGCATACCTGCGGTGGCGTTGTTGATGTAGTCGGTGGTGTTACCGGTCTTCACCAGACCTTCGTAGGCGGTAAGGACCTGGCCGAGAAGCTGGTTATCGGTGCTCGGAGTCTCGCCTTCGCCGACCGGCGGGTAGCCGTTGTCAACTGCGATCTGGCGGGCTTCGTCGGACTGGAGGAAGTCGAGGAAGGCGGCTGCAGCGTTCTTGTTCTTGGCGTTGGCCGGGATACCGAAAGCGGTCACGGCGTTGGCTGCGGCAGAACCGGAATCGGCCTTTTCGCCGGGGAAGGCGATCCAGCCGGCGTCATCGCCAAGTGCATCGTTGATGGAGGCGGAGTACCAGCTGCCGGAGGGGAAGAACAGGGCTTCGCCGTTGCAGAAGCGGCTCAGTGCAGTGGAACCGTCAAGGGCGAGCGCGTCGGAGGAGAAGTAACCGGCATCCTGCCAGTCCTTGATCTTCTGTGCAGCCTTCACGGCACCGTCGGTGTTGAAGGTGGCGCCATCCTTCTGGATAATCCAATCCTGCACGGTATCGCGACCCTCATAGTTGGTGAGCAATGCCTGGTAGATGTAGGAAGTGCCGCCTTCCTTGGCCGGCATCATCATGGCGAGCTTGCCAGCGTCGGAGGCCTTCTTCATATCGGCCTCGAGCTCTTCGACAGTGGCCGGAGCCTCGGTGATGCCGAGTTCCTTGGCGACTTTCTTGTTCCAGTACAGGCCGGTCATCGAGACACCGTCCGGCACTGCGTAGAGGCTGCCGGAACCGATCTTACCGTCGGAGCCCACGCGGTAGACCTGAGTCTGGGAATCCGGCAGCTTCCAACCGTAAGCATCGGCGTAAGCGTCAAGATTGACGACATGGTTGCCACGCACAGCGGAGTTGATGTCGGTGATACGGGCAATGTCCGGGGTGTCGGCGGCGGAGATGATGCGCGGGCCATTCTGCTGGGAGGTGTTGTCCGGATCGTAGGTGGCCTTGATGGTGATGTTCGGGTACTTCTTCTGGAAGGCTTCGATCAGCTGGTCATCAAAGGTCTTCAGGCCAGCGCCGTCCCACAGCTTGAGCTCATACTTGGTATCGCCAAGATCAGTGCTCACCGCTTCGGTTTCGGTGTTGGCTTTGTTGCTGGACGAGCCCGGGCCGCAAGCGGCGACGGATGCCAGGCATGCCACAGACATCAGACCGGCAATAACGGTTTTGGCGGTTCGTTCGATCCTCATTGATCATTCCTTTCTTCCTTCCGGGCGATCCCGGCTATGTCTTCCTTGGCTATCTCGGCTTAGCGTATTTGCTAAGCGCTTATGCATGAGGATAACAGATGTCGAACCGGTTCGTCAAATCCGCAACACGCAAACAAATGGCCGATTCCCGAAGAAATGAGGAAGGCTTGACGTTCCCCATAGGCAAGCACTTCCTTCTCGCGAAATTGCGACATCGGTCCCTTAAATACCTAAGCGCTTATTCATTCACCTAGGATGACGTTTCGAAGGCTCGGGCAGCTCGGGAAAAATTGAATGTGGCTCAATTTGATACCAGTACGCCACGCTAGACACATCATCCTGACGCTCAAATGCACCTTCATATCCTGAACCAATTTGTTGAAGCGTGACTCTAAGCTCACTATCAAACCTGATGGGATCAGGAATATGCCATCGGTACAAGCCACGCATAGGTGGACAATAATCGTCATGATATTGGTTTGCTATAGCCCCATCGCGCACAGAATAAAATGGATATCCTACATATGGGGCACAAAAAGTACGCTCGCGCGTATGACCATCTCGCTGCTCAGCGAAGCTCCATGCACCGCCAAAATAATCTTCGGTGCCGGTACTACACACTGTGGGATAATCGTTATCGCCATCTAGGAAAAACTTAATCTCTCCCTCACCCCACCAATATCGTTGCAACGTAGAAATAGCAAGATATGTGCCGACGTAATGGCCCCGTCCGCTGACTCCATCGAGGATTACATAGTCCTCGCCTAAAGTAGTGATTGGCTGTCTGCGCCATTGCGCATGGAAATAAGCCATTTCACGGGAGGAATACGCATTACCCAATGCATAATCAATCTGATAAAACAAAGCCGGAATAGCATGAGCGTGGTCATTGCGCACTACGATACGTGCCCGTTTACGAAACGGCATCGTGAAATAACAATTCATACCTCGTGTAGGTGCCACCACAATAGGCTCTGAGAACACATCGCAACTTTGTCCAAAGCCGCAACAGAAGAAGTCTCCTAGGGGACATTCCACAGAAGGTCGCTTTTCATCATCCCAATAGATGGCAAGCACCGCATCGCGCAGAACGTATCGATCAGCGTCACTGGTGCGATCCGTAACGGTAAACCACATGTGCCGAATACAACCGGGGCCTTCAATATCTGCCAATGTCACAGACTGCCCGGGAGCAATGTCATTCAAACACGGTTTTCCCTTGCGCGACGGCCCCAACGGACCAGTTTCACGGCAACCAAAACCCTTGGCTCCCGTTGGGTTCTCCGCATTAATCGAACATGTTACTTCGTCGCGGACAGTCGGCAAATCCGATAAAGTTCCCGCGTACGGGCCTGCCATCATCATAGGTTAACTCTCCTCAATTCAAGCGTCGCTAGCGAAACCGGCATATAGTTGAAGCTGTTTCTACTGCTTCGCTTCTTTGTCATATTGCGCCTGCACATTCTTTGTGAATTCCTGAGGCGTGATGCTGTTATCCAGCAGTAACTGGAAGTTAGGGATTAGCCCACTTGACTGCATTCCCGCAGTAGCATTATTAATGAAATCGCTAGTATGACCGCTCATCAGCACGTCGGCATAGGCATCAAACATACTCTGCTGCAATGCGCTATTCGCCTTGAGATCCGAAGTAGATGATTTTGGCAAATAGCCAGAATTGTCAACAATAATCTGTTGTGCTTCGGCACTTTGCGTATAATCGAGGAACGCCGCAGCAGCATCACGGTTCTTAGCATTCACCGGAATACCATAAAATGCACCTGCATTAGCAGCAACGTTCGGCTCATCTTCACTGGTGGCACCCGGGAAAGCAAAGAACTGAACATCATCACCCAACGCTTTGGCCACAGTATCCAGATTCCAATTACCGCTCGGGAAAAATAGTCCTTCACCATTGCAGAACCTGCTCAGAGCAGTAGAGGCATCCACTGCGTTAACACCTTCAGGCATATATCCCTTGTTATTCCAATCCTGCAAGGTGGACGCAGCGTCCTGCGCCGCCTGATTGTCGAAGGTACCAGATTTCTGCAAAATCCAGTTCTGCACATCTTCTGCAGAACTGTTATTAGCCATTAACGCCTGAAAGACAAAAGAGGTACCGCCATCCTTGGCATATGTCATCATCGGCAGTATGCCGGCATCCTTGGCTGTCTGCATATCCGCCTCAAACTCCTCGACAGAGGTAGGAGCTGCATCAATACCTAGCTGCTCGGCAAGCTTGGTATTGAAATAAATGCCAGTCACCGAATAGGAGTTCGGCAATGCGTACAAATCACCGCTGCCGAGCTTGCCATTTGAACCCACTCGATACAATTCAGTCTGCGAATCGGGAACATCCCAGCCGTACGCATCCACATATGCCTCTAAAGACACCAAATGGTTGCCACGAACCGCTGAATTCATGTCGGTGACGCGGGCGATATCCGGCGCATCTTTTGCTGAAATCACACGCGGGCCATTTTGTCCAGAGACATTATCCGGATCATATTGTCCCGTGATGGTGATGTTTGGGTATTTCGCTTCGAACCCGGCAATCAGCGCCTCATCTACAGCCTTCAGACCCGCTCCATCCCACAAAGTCAGCTCATATTTTTTATTACCTAAATCAGTGCTGACCTCAGTAGGATTTGTATCACTTCGTGAGCTACTTGCCGAGCCGGGACCACATGCGGTCAGACTTCCAGCGATAAATATCGCAGCAAGCGCCGCGCCGCTGTTACGCATAATCCTATTCATCGGTTACCTCCTTGCATCCTCATCATATGCAATCGATATTTCTCTTTACTGTCACCATTTTTCGGCGGCAATAAAATATATTTGCGATATCGATTACGCACATCGTACATCTTTTTGCGGAACCCGTCAACCTTGCATCACACCAATGGTGGCCCCCGTTGTCTAAATGAAAGTGCAACACCCGTTAGATTGGAAATTGCCTAGAAAAC
>ENA-OXQT01000571-OXQT01000571.1-human-gut-metagenome-genome-assembly--contig:-NODE-571-length-10722-cov-11.8508_pt1 | contig 10722 bp, 7 predicted proteins | sample MGYA00249584_ERZ652567 | MGnify/ENA primary metagenome ERZ652567 (study PRJEB26925, sample SAMN05826683) | human gut metagenome | biome: ENVO:2100002; feature: ENVO:00000062; material: ENVO:00002003... | reverse complement strand
AATATAACCTGAACAAGGAAACAGGTCGCGTAGATTATGACCAGATGGAAGAAATAGCTTTGAGAGAGCACCCGAAATTGATTGTGGGTGGAGGCTCAGCTTATTCACGTGAATGGGATTACAAACGTATGCGTGAAATTGCCGACAAGGTAGGTGCCATCCTGATGATTGACATGGCACATCCGGCCGGACTGATTGCTGCAGGTTTGCTTGACAATCCGGTAAAATACGCACACATTGTAACATCTACCACTCACAAGACATTACGTGGCCCACGCGGAGGTATCATCTTAATGGGAAAAGACTTCCCTAACCCATGGGGAAAGAAAACTCCGAAGGGTGAAATCAAGATGATGTCACAGTTACTGGATTCAGCTGTATTCCCGGGCATTCAAGGTGGTCCGCTGGAACATGTCATTGCAGCTAAGGCTGTAGCATTCTACGAATGTATGCAGCCAGAATACAAAGAATACCAAATTCAGGTACAAAAGAACGCACGTGTATTGGCTCAGGCCCTAATGGACCGTGGATTCACCATTGTATCAGGAGGAACTGATAATCATTCCATGCTGGTAGACCTGCGCACCAAATATCCGGATCTGACAGGAAAAGTAGCTGAAAAAGCACTGGTAGCAGCAGACATCACAGTAAACAAAAATATGGTACCGTTTGACACACGTTCTGCATTCCAGACATCGGGTATCCGCCTAGGAACTCCAGCTATTACTACCCGTGGAGCCAAAGAAGAATTAATGTACGAAATTGCAGAAATGATTGAAACTGTGCTGTCAAATGTAGATAATGAAGAGGTAATTGCTTCTGTACGCCATCGGGTAAATGAAACGATGAAAAACTATCCTATATTTGCATATTAACTAAACGATTAAAAACGAAACAAAATGAAAAAAATGAATTCAATGGCTATTTTACTGAGCGCATGCTTGGTATTTAGCGGATGCGGAATGACAAATACAGCCAAAGGCGGAATGATTGGCGGTGGAAGTGGTGCTGCTTTAGGAGCAATAATCGGAGGTGTCGTTGGCCACGGAAAAGGAGCTGCCATCGGAGCTGCGGTAGGTGCAGCTGTGGGTACAGGTGCTGGCGTATTGATTGGTAAGAAAATGGATAAAGCTGCTGCACAGGCAGAACAGATTGAAGGTGCCCAGGTAGAACAGGTAACCGACAACAACGGCTTGCAGGCAGTAAAAGTAACTTTCGACTCTGGTATCCTGTTTAATACCAGCAGTGCTACGTTGAGTTCTTCTGCGAAATCTGCACTAAGTAAATTTGCCAATAACGTGCTGAACCAGAACAAAGATATGGACGTAGCCATCTACGGATATACTGATAATACCGGCTGGAAAAACAGTACAGCAGAACAAAGCCGTCAGAAGAATCTGGACCTTTCACAAGAACGCGCCCAAAGTGTATCAAGCTATCTGCTGGCTTGTGGTGCTTCTTCCAGCCAGATTAAGTCTGTAACAGGTATGGGTGAAGAAAATCCCGTAGCAGACAACTCTACTGCTGCCGGACGTCAGGAAAACCGCCGAGTAGAAGTATATATGTATGCCAGCCAGCAAATGATTCAGCAAGCTGAAGCTGGAACTTTACAATAAATTACAAATTTCATAGTAACAAACATTCATTATGCCGGGTCTTTCAGACTCGGCATAATTTTCATCCCAACACCCGGCACTAATGAACAGCAAACGAATTCTAAGATACCTACGTAATCTGATTATCTTTTTCTTTGCATCGACCATCCTTTCCGTCATTGCGTTAAGATTTATCCCAGTCTATATCACTCCCCTGATGGTGATAAGAAGTGTTGAACAACTGGCAAAAGGCGAGGAACTGATCATGAAGCACAAATGGGTACCAAAAGAAAAAATATCACGTCATCTTCCGATGGCAGTCATAGCCTCTGAAGACAACCGCTTTGCCAGCCACAACGGATTCGACTTTAAAGAAATCAGCAAGGCTATTGAAGAAAACAAAAAGCACAAAAAAGCCAGAGGCGCAAGTACCATCAGTCAGCAGACAGCCAAGAACGTATTTTTATGGCCCTCTTCTTCCTGGATCAGAAAAGGCTTCGAAGTATATTTCACGGTATTGATAGAACTGATGTGGGATAAAGAAAGAATCATGGAAGTTTATCTGAACTCCATCGAAATGGGAGATGGTATATATGGAGCAGAAGCCGTGGCGAAAGCTCACTTTCACACCACGGCCTCTCAACTTACCCGCAAACAATGTGCGCTTATTGCAGCCAGTCTCCCGAATCCAAGAAAATATAATTCCGGGAAACCAAGTCCTTACATGTACAAACGCCAGCGGAAAATTATGTATCTGATGAAATGCGTTCCTACTTTTCCGGAAAAGTCCAAGAAATAAAGGAACCGGGGTCAAGGCTCCGGATCTCCTTTCAAAATCGGAAGAGTAATTTTATATTTGACTGCCAGAATACGAGCTACAAACACTGTGATTCCTCCAATAATCTGTGCAAGCACAGATTCCATATCCAGCATCAGACAAATCCAGTAAACCAGTCCGCCAATCACACAGGCCATAGCATAAATCTCTTTACGGAATATCAGCGGAATTTCGTTAATAAATATATCACGCAATACCCCTCCTGCTGCACCGGTAATACTTCCCATAATAATAGCAATCCAGAACGGATACCCTAATGTATACGCCTTACTAAATCCGACGATTGTAAACAGCGCCAAACCAATGGTGTCAAAAATAAAGAACGTATTGTTCAGTCGGATGACATATTTCCCGAACAAAATAACGAAAAACATGGCAAAGGCCGTACAAATCAGGTACATCGGGTCTGTCATCCAGGCTGGAGTTACATCCAGCAGCAAGTCACGAATCGTTCCTCCCCCAATAGCAGTAGCCAATCCAACCACATAGGCACCAAACCAGTCAAACCGCTTGGCAGAGGCAAGCCGTATACCACTAATGGCAAAAGCGAAAGTCCCCACAAAATCCAGTATCGTTACAAACGAAGGCATCTGAAAAAAAACGTCCATAGCAAATATTTTACCAAGTATAACTTAAACCAAAACTAAGCAGTTCCTGTAACTGAAAATAGCTTTTATCTTCTTCACGAGTCACCCCATCGTCAAATCGGGCATGGACAAACAATTTCGTCGAAAGATATTTATTGATTGTGAAAGTGAACGTATTTTCCCATTCACCCAACACTTTCTCATAGTTGGTAGTATAAGAAAGACGAGACTCCCACATCAAAATTGAAAACATTTTCCATTTCAATGTGGACTCCAAACGAGAACCCCATACGCTTTCTCGTTTATGACCTGCTTCAATGTTAAACTTCGTCGGATCTACCCTGTCACTGGCCACACTATACAAAGTGTAGTTTATCGGGTTCACCAGCACAGACAAGTTGCAAACTCCATCCTTCACGAACTTGTAGTCCATACCGAGACCGACGTTCAGTTCAGCCGGCGAAAAGAAAGCAGAAACCAGGTTGTCAGAGTTAGTCTCATAGTTTGAGAAGAACTGCGTCTTAAATTCTGCCGACAATGTATAGTACCATGTACTGAATGCCTTATAACCCAGTTTAGAGCTCAAACGAAGAAGGTCATTATTAGCTTTGTAACTATGCACTGTATCTGAAGGAGCTGTAATAAAGCCTAATTTCCACTCAATCTTATTTTCAAACTGAACACGTTGTCTGTCATCATAGTTAGCCTGCCAGGTAAATCCGGAGAGTAATGATTTTGTACTTTCACCACCCTTATACCAGTTCTTGGAAATATAGTTTTGCGAGAACTGCAGATAACCGTTTCCACCAAAGGTCCAGAAATTAGGTTTGATAACCAGCAAGTCTTTTTCTGTCACCCGATTAGGAAGTTCATCATTCTGCATCATATCGAGCAAATTCTCTGTCCGCGGCTGATCCACAATCACCTCACCATATATTGGTTTTAACCCTTTTAAATTTTCCTCATTCTGTTTCACCAAATTCGGATAAGACAAGTAAAAAGAAAGCAACTGTCGGTTTACAGCCTTATCTACCTGAACAGAATGGCGCAAATCGGCTACCTGAGGCAACTGTTTTTCCAGTACATTCTCTTTTATAAAAGGTATCTGAGGCTTCCAATCAGAAATACTGAAAGCCTGCTCAATCGGTGCCTCATAATAAGTGGCCGGCATCGACAATTTATAATAATCCGGATTAGGACGAATACCTGTAATCAACAAGTAAATATCGTCCCAGCGCTCCAGCTGGGCATTATAATCCTGACGGAAATTCTGCAACATCCGCCAGAAATTTCGTACTTCCAAAGGAGGTAATTCCACCTTCTTTTTCACTACCGGAACTACTTTTTTTTCTAAGGGCGTCCGCAAACTATCCATAGAAGCGGTCACACTCAAAGAATCTACCTCATTTTTTACAGAATCCGAAGAAACCTCAATATTTTGTGCAGCCAACCCACCGCACATTGTTAATAATACCACAAAAAGACCCGTCTTTTTCATTATTCGTCATTCTTAAAATCTTGTGCAAAAGTACGATTTATTTCCCAAAGAAGTTTGCTTTCGTACCTACTAATTACACAATAAACTATTTTCTATCCTCCATTGTTTAAAATTTTACTTGTACATCTACCGGAAAACTTAAGGATATTTGAAGTTAAACACGGTTTTACTCTTCTTACTTTTGTGGGTTCAGCTTTTTTTTATAATTTTGCAAACTTGAAGAAGTAGTTCTTTCATGTGGGAAAAATATCGTTTCCCGCTTTCCTGTAGTTACTTTTTTAAGAGAAAAGAAAGTAGACTACATTAAACTGTTGAATTTAATTTTTAAATATTCATATTGTGGCAGAAACAAAGTATATTTTCGTAACAGGTGGTGTAGCCTCTTCATTAGGAAAAGGAATCATCTCATCATCTATCGGTAAGTTGCTGCAGGCCAGAGGCTACAGCGTAACCATCCAGAAGTTCGACCCGTATATCAACATCGACCCGGGAACCCTGAATCCCTATGAACACGGAGAATGCTACGTAACTGTAGACGGACATGAAGCCGACCTTGACTTAGGACACTACGAACGCTTCTTAGGCATCCAAACTACCAAAGCCAACAACATCACTACCGGACGTATCTACAAGAGTGTAATCGACAAGGAACGTCGTGGTGACTATCTTGGCAAGACTATCCAGATTATCCCTCACATCACTGACGAAATTAAACGCAATGTCAAATTGCTGGGCAACAAATACAAATTCGATTTCGTCATTACTGAAATCGGAGGAACTGTGGGCGATATCGAATCACTTCCTTATCTGGAAAGTATCCGCCAGCTGAAATGGGAATTAGGGAAGAACGCTTTGTGCGTACACTTGACTTATGTACCTTATTTGGCTGCTGCCGGTGAATTGAAAACCAAACCGACACAGCACTCTGTTAAAGAACTGCAGTCTGTAGGTATCCAGCCGGATATTCTGGTGCTTCGTACAGAACACGAGCTCAGCATGGGACTGAGAAAGAAAGTTGCTTTGTTCTGTAACGTAGACGACAATGCCGTTATCCAGTCAATGGACATGCCGACCATCTACGAAGTACCTTTGTGTATGCAGGAACAGAAACTGGATGTAACTATCCTTGAAAAGATGGGACTTCCGGTAGGCGAAACTCCTACCCTCGGCCCGTGGAGAGACTTCCTGAACCGTCGTCACAATGCGACAGAGAAGGTAAGAATCGGACTGGTAGGAAAATACGATTTGCAGGATGCCTACAAATCAATCTTGGAAGCCCTTTCACAAGCAGCAACTTATAATGACCGCAAGGCCGACATTCACTTTATCAATAGTGAGAACCTAACCGACGACAACATTGAAGAGCACCTGAAAGACATGGACGGTGTCATCATCTGCCCGGGATTCGGACAGCGTGGTATCGAAGGTAAGTTCGTAGCTATCAAGTACTGCCGTACACACAACGTGCCGACATTCGGTATCTGTCTGGGTATGCAGTGCATTGCCATCGAATTCGCACGAAACGTACTGGGATATGCCGATGCCAACAGCCGTGAAATGGACGAAAAGACTCCGCACAATGTAATCGACATCATGGAGGAACAGAAATCCATCACCAACATGGGCGGTACCATGCGTCTGGGAGCTTACGAGTGTGTTATCGACCCGAACTCCAAGACTTATGAGGCTTACCAGAGTGAACATATCCAGGAACGTCACCGCCACCGCTACGAATTCAACAACAGCTACAAGGAAGAATTCGAAAAGGCGGGCATGAAGTGTGTAGGTATCAATCCGGAATCTGATCTGGTGGAAATCGTGGAAATCCCGACCCTGAAATGGTTCATCGGTACACAGTTCCATCCGGAATACAGCAGTACGGTACTGAAACCACATCCGCTGTTCCTGTCGTTCATCAAGGCAGCTATCAGCAAATAAACCAAACATAACATTGTAAAAAAATAGAAATGGACAAAAACACGTTAGTGGGCTTTATCCTGATTGGAGCGGTCATCGTGGGATTCGGTATCTACAACCGCCCCAGCCAGGAAGAAAGAGCACGCGCACAGCACTATCAGGACCCTATCCAACAGGTTATCAAGCAACAAGAAGAAGCTCAGGAAAAGCAGGCTGCTGCAGCCATTGAAGCGACACGCCCTGACAGCACTTCCCTCTTCTTCCAGGCCGCACAGGGTACGGAACAGTTTACCGTACTGGAGAACGAGTTGGTTCAGCTGACTTTCTCCAACAAAGGCGGACGAGTAAGCAAGGCCCTGCTGAAAGAGTATAAAGACCAGAAGAAGCAGCCTCTCGTTCTGTTCGACGGCGAAGATGCTTCCATGAATTTCGGTTTTGAAGGAAAGAACGAGAACATCCTCAGCCAGCAGATGTATTTCGAGGCGACCAATGTGACCGATTCTACCGTGACCATGCGACTGAACGCAGCCAACGGCGGACATCTGGACTTCAACTACCGACTGCTGCCCAACTCCTATATGGTAGACCTTACCGTTCAGGCCAGCGGCATGCAGAATTTCTTCTCTCCTTCTACCAAGAGCATGAACATCGAATGGAAACAGCGTGCCCGCCAGATGGAGAAAGGTTACAACTTCGAACAGCGTTACACGTCATTGACCTACAAACCGGTGGACGACAGTTTCGATTACTTGAGCGAAACAAAGGATGAAAAAGAAACCATTCCTGAATCACTCGACTGGGTAGCTTTCAAGAATCAATATTTCTCCTGTGTGTTCATGGCAGAGCAGAACTTTGACAATGCCACACTCGAATCAAAAATGGAACAGCAGGGAAGCGGCTACATGAAGAACTATGCAGCCGACATGAAGACAGCTTTCGACCCGACAGGTGCCAAAGCTTCGCACATGCAGTTCTACTTTGGTCCGAACCACTTCAAGACACTACTGGCCAGCAATGACTTGAGCTTTAAAGATAAAGATCAGGAACTGGAAGATCTGGTTTACCTGGGATGGCCGATTATCCGCCTGATTAACCGCTGGTTCACCATCAACCTGTTCGACTGGTTGTCAGGCTGGGGACTGAGCATGGGCATGGTTATCTTGCTTATGACTATCATCGTCAAGGTACTGGTACTCCCTACCACCTGGAAGTCTTTCATATCATCTGCCAAGATGCGTGCCTTGAAGCCGTATGTAGATAAGATTAATGCCAAATATCCGAAGCAGGAAGATGCCTTGAAGAAACAGCAGGAAACCATGGCCCTCTATCGCCAGTACAATGTCAGTCCGATGGGCGGCTGTCTGCCGATGTTGTTGCAGACTCCGGTCTTCATGGCCCTCTTCTTCTTTGTGCCGAACGCTATCGAGTTGCGTCAGCAGGGATTCTTGTGGGCTGATGACCTTTCGGCTTACGACGACCTGATTAGCTGGAGCTACCACATCCCGTTGTTAGGCAACCACCTGAGTCTGTTCTGTCTGCTGTTCAGCATCACTACGGTGCTCAACCAGATCATCATGATGAAACAGCAGGATATGGGCAACAATCCGCAGATGGCTGCCATGAAATGGATGATGTACATCATGCCTGTGATGTTCTTCTTCGTCTTCAATGACTACGCATCCGGATTGAGCTACTACTACTTCATCTCCGGTCTGATTGGTATCATTACCATGTGGATTATGCGCCGCATGACCGATGAAAAGAAACTGCTCGCCCAGCTGGAAGCCAACAAGAAGGAACCTTCACAGCAAAAGGCAAGCGGACTGATGGCCAAACTGGAAGCCCTGCAGAAAGAACAGGAACGTCTCCAGAAAGAACGTCAGGAACGCATGGGAGGTAAGAAAAAATAAAAAGATTATCTCACTTAACACAGCAGCGCGCCCCTCAATGGCATACAGACAAGCCATCGAGGGGCGCCTCTTTTTTCTGCTACATTCCTCTTTTTCCATTTATTGTCTTACCTTTGCAGAAACAAAGGTAAAGCCATGAACTACTTTTCAAAACTCTATACCCGATGGCAGCATTTCCTGCACAATGAAATGTTAAAGCAGAAAGTATATTCCATCGTTTTCGAATCAGACACACCAAAAGGAAGACTGTTCGACATCATATTAATCAGTAGCATCATTGTCAGTGTGCTGATGGTCATATTGGAAAGCATACACCTGTTTTCTCCCACGGCTTACTGGGTATTACGATTATTAGAGTATCTTCTTACTCTCTTCTTTACCATAGAATACCTGGCCCGTATTTACTGCCTGACAAATCCCCGGAAATACATATTCAGCTTCTTCGGGCTGGTCGACCTGCTGGCTACCCTGCCGGTTTACCTGAGCTTCTTCCTGAAGGGAGCACACTACCTGCTAGTCATCCGGGCCTTCCGGCTCATCCGGATATTCCGCATCTTCAAACTGTTCTCTTTCATCAGTGAAGGCAATCTACTACTGCGCTCCCTACGCATCAGCGCACCGAAAATATCCGTATTTTTCTTTTTTGTCCTCATCCTGGTTACCTCCATGGGAACAGTCATGTACATGATTGAGGGCGACGTACCCGGGTCTGAATTCAACAATATCCCCAACAGCATCTACTGGGCCATTGTTACCATGACCACCGTAGGTTATGGCGATCACTCCCGTTACTCCGGTAGGACGATTTCTGTCGGCCATCATCATGCTCACCGGTTACACCATCATTGCCGTACCTACAGGAATCGTATCGGCGGCCATGGTAAGCCAGCAGAAAAAGCAGGCAGAACGCCAGTGCCCGCATTGCCACCAGACAGGTCACGATGCAGAAGCCGTCTATTGCAAATACTACGGAAAGGAACTCGAGAGTGACTCAAAAAGAAAAATCCACAGCGAAGAATTTTAATCATCAAACCATCAAATAAACACATGAAAAAAACAGATTTTATGACTATGACAGCAGCCATGATGCTCGCCACATCGGCCTGTGTAGGTCCTGAAAAAGCCGCACAGGCAGATGGCCCCATCATCGGCAAGCAGGAGGTTACGGTAAAAGACGGCCGTATGACCCCTGAAACACTCTGGGCCATGGGGCGCATCGGAAGTTCCTGTGTATCGCCCGATGGCAAACGCATTGCCTACACGGTGTCTTACTACAGCGTGAAAGAAAACAAGAGCCATCTGGTAATCTACGTAATGAATGCCGACGGCTCAGGCAACCAGCTGCTCACTACTACAGCTGCCAGCGAAGGAGAACCTGCATGGATCAAGAACGGCAGCAAACTTGCTTTCCTGGCACCGGATGCCGATGGCAACAGCCAGATTTGGGAAATGAATCCCGACGGCAGCGAACGCGTACAGCTTTCTTCATTTGCCGGAGGAGTTGACGGATTCAAGTTCTCACCCGACGAGAGCAAGGTGCTCTTCATCTCACAGGTGAAATACGGCGAACGCACCGTCGACAAATATCCTGACCTGGACAAGGCCAGCGGAATGGTGATAGACGACCTGATGTACAAGCACTGGGATGAGTGGGTACAGACCGTACCGCATCCGTTCGTGGCTCCGTTTGCCGGAAACAAGGTAGGCGAAGCGACCGACATCCTGGCTGGCGAACCCTACGAATCGCCGATGAAGCCTTTCGGTGGCATCGAACAGCTTACGTGGAGTCCTGACTCCAAATCCATCGCATATACCTGCCGCAAGAAAACTGGACTGGAATACGCCATCTCTACCGATTCGGACATTTACCTGTATAATCTGGAAACCAAGCAGACCCGCAACCTCTGCAAGGAAGACGCTACCGACAAGAACATGGGTTACGACACGAACCCGCAGTTCTCCCCCGACGGCGGATTCATTGCCTGGCAAAGCATGGAGCGCGACGGATACGAAAGCGACCGCAACCGCCTTTGCGTAATGGATTTGAAGAACGGCAAGAAGACTTACGTTACAGAAGCCTTCCAGTCGGGTGTAGACAGCTACTGCTGGGCTCCGGATAACCAGACTCTCTATTTCACCGGTGTATGGCATGCCACCAGTATGATTCACCGCACAAACCTGAAGGGAGAAGTGGAACAGCTTACAGAAGGCATGTACGACTATGCTTCTGTAGAAATGCTGGGCGACGGACAACTTCTCACCAAGCGTCACTCTATCAGCGAAGCCGACGAGCTGTTCACCGTCAACCTGAACAAGGCCAATGAGGTAACCCGCATCACGCAGGAAAACGACCACATCTTCAAGCAGCTGAAGTTAG
>ENA-OXQT01000566-OXQT01000566.1-human-gut-metagenome-genome-assembly--contig:-NODE-566-length-10754-cov-11.625_pt1 | contig 10754 bp, 9 predicted proteins | sample MGYA00249584_ERZ652567 | MGnify/ENA primary metagenome ERZ652567 (study PRJEB26925, sample SAMN05826683) | human gut metagenome | biome: ENVO:2100002; feature: ENVO:00000062; material: ENVO:00002003... | reverse complement strand
AAGGAGCATTCCCAAGCCCATTTTTTTCATGCGTAAATGAATTTCTACATTTTCTTCGGCAAAAATACAACAAATTTGGTTTTCCTCCGAAAAATGCCCGTTGAAAGATACTCCACATAAGAGAAAAATGTATTATTTTTGCAATATGATTGAATTGGCAAAACATATAGAAGTATTATTGCTGGAGAATGATTGTGTCATCGTTCCCGGCTTGGGAGGATTCATTGCCCACAAACGGCAGGCCGCATATTCCATCCAAAAAGGAGAATTCATGCCGCCCCTCCGCACCATTGGATTCAATCCGCAACTGATAATGAACGATGGGCTGCTGGTACAGTCGTACATGCAGGCTTTTAACACCGACTTTCCCGATGCAACCCGCCGGATTGAAAAAACAGTGGCTGAACTGAAAGACCAATTGTACCAGCAAGGTCAGGTCACACTGAACAACGTAGGTACGATTTATTATAACATGAACGGCGGTTATGCCTTTGAACCGGCAGCCGCATCTTATTTCACTCCAAGTCTGTACGGACTGGAAAGTTTCACGCTTCCACAGTTACAGCCTCTTACTGTTTCGTCTTCTCTTAAACAGCTGCTTCCAAAAGTAAACGAGCAGACAGAAAAATCGAAGAAGCATTTCTCCCTGCGTCACTTCACGCGCAACATAGTAGCGATAGCCGTAGCCGTATGTCTGTTCTTCGTACTCTCCGTTCCGGTAGAAAACACGTACATGGACGATGCGAACTACGCCTCTTTAGGTTCTATCAGCATGTTTGATGCCATCCGCAACCAGTCGGTGGCCACCAGCATACAAACAACTCCTCACACAGTAGTTGCACAGAAGGCTGTAAAGAAGCAGACGGGCGAAAAACGTGTCCGTAACAACGTGAACACGCTGAAACCGGTAGTTGTGAAGACGGAAAAAATTGCAGCGGCACCTGCTGCAAAAACAGTCGTAGCTAAAACGGCTACAGCAAAAGCTGAAACAAAGGCTGCCAAATCATCTAAGCAAGTGTCTACACAACCCGCTGCAAGTAAAAAGACGGCCTACATCATCGTAGCCAGTCTGCCGACATCGGACGATGCACAACGTGAACTGAAAAAATTCCAGCAGAAAGGATACAAGAATTGTCAGGTGCTTGAATCGAACGGACGTTTCCGCATCGCACTGGATAGTTATGCCACTTCAGGCGAAGCTTACCAGAAAGTGCAGACGCTGCGTAAACAGGAAGAATTCAAGAGTGCTTGGGTATTCACATCAAAATAAATATGCCCTTTAAAACAGAATGAAAAGAGTAAGATGCCCCAAATGTGACAACTTCATCCAGTTTGATGAAACCAAGTATGGAGAAGGACAGTCACTCGTTTTTATCTGTGACAACTGCAAGAAGCAGTTCAGCATCCGTATCGGAAAATCGAAACTGAATGCCGCCAACCGTAAGGAGGAAGTAATCGACGAGAAAGAAGGCATGCAGGATTTCGGCAACATACTGGCCGTGGAAAACGTATTTGCCTACAAGCAAGTACTTCCGCTGCATGAGGGAGACAACCTCATCGGCCGCCGATGCAAAGGTAGCGACATCGACATCCCTATCGAAAGTAATGATCCGAGTCTGGACCGTCGGCATTGTTACATCAACGTCAAGAAGAATAAGCAAGGGAAAATCATTTACACCCTGCGCGATAATGACAGCATCACAGGAACTTTCCTGATGAATGAAATTTTAGGACCGAAAGACCAAATCCGCATTGAAGACGGAGCTATTATTACCTTGGGAGCTACCACCTTGATTCTAAGAGCTGCCGAGGGACAAACGGAAGAGTAAATCGCACACGGACTCTATAATTTTAGGATAACTAATAACTAACAAACCTTTTTATTTCGATTATGGCTTTTACAAACAACGTAATGATTGTCCGGCATAAATTGCTAGAAAACCTGGTTGCTTTATGGAAAGAAAATCAATTAGTAGAAAAAATTGACCGCATTCCTCTGGAAATCAGTCCTCGCCGCTCACAGCCGGTAGGACGCTGCTGTATCCACAAGGAACGTGCCGTTACTAAATATAAGTTGCTTCCGCTGCTGGGCTGGGATATGACCGATGAAACGGATGAGCTGACTCCGCTTTCTGAATATGCCCGCAAAGCATTGGAACGCAAGGAAAGAATCAAGGAAAATATTCTCTGTGTCATCGACGAAGCATGTTCTTCTTGTGTACAGGTGAACTACGAAGTAAGTAACCTTTGCCGGGGTTGTGTGGCAAGAAGCTGCTACATGAACTGTCCGAAGGGAGCTGTACATTTTAACAAGAAGACTGGTCAGGCACAAATTGACCACGACAAGTGTATCAGCTGTGGTATCTGCCACAAGAGTTGTCCGTATCACGCCATCGTCTACATTCCGGTGCCTTGTGAGGAAGCTTGTCCGGTGAAAGCCATCAGCAAGGACGAACACTACATCGAGCACATCGATGAAAGCAAGTGTATCTATTGTGGAAAATGTCTGAATGCCTGCCCGTTCGGAGCCATCTTCGAAATCTCACAGGTGTTCGATGTATTGGAAGCTATCCGTAAGGGAGAACAGGTAATTGCCATTCCGGCTCCGTCCGTATTGGGACAGTTCAAGGCTACCATCGAACAAGTGTACGGAGCATTGAAAGAGATTGGTTTTGCTGATGTAATTGAAGTGGCCGAAGGTGCCATGCACACTACCAGCAACGAAGCACACGAACTGCTGGAGAAGCTGGAAGAAGGACAGAAATTCATGACTACTTCCTGCTGTCCGTCGTACATCGAACTGGTAAACAAGCACATCCCCGACATGAAGCCTTACGTATCAGGCACAGGCTCTCCGATGTATTATACAGCCCGTATCGCCAAACAGAAATACCCGAATGCCAAGGTGGTCTTCATCGGCCCGTGTATTGCCAAAAGAAAAGAAGCACAGCGCGACGAATGCGTAGACTACGTACTGACATTCGAAGAACTTCACCCGATGTTCCGCGGCTTAGGCATCGAACTGGAACAGGCCAACCCGTACAAAGTGGCATACGAATCCGTATGTGAAGCGCACGGATTTGCACAGGCAGGCGGTGTAGCTGGAGCAGTGAAAGCTTACCTGGGCCCGAAAGCCAACGGCATCAAGATTATGCAGTTCTCTGACTTCACGAAGAAGAACATCGGTGTACTCCGCGCTTACGCCAAGACCGGAAAAGTGGATGCACAGTTCATCGAAATGATGGCTTGCGAAGGCGGATGCGTAACCGGCCCGAGCGCACACAACGATCCTGTAGCCGGAAAACGCCAGTTGAACCAAGACTTGCTGAAACGTACCTTGAAGTACGAAAACAATAATCAGGAATAAACCCATGAGGGAACTTATTGAACGCCTTTACCGGGAGCAGACACTGGCTCCCGGTGAATTGCGTACCCTTCTGCTGGAGTGCCGGGGGGAAGACCTCGACTTTCTCATGCAAAAGGCACGTGCCGTAGCACAAAGCCATTTCGGAAACAAAATCTATATCCGTGGACTTATTGAAATAGGGAACTGTTGTCACAACGACTGTTTCTACTGCGGCATCCGAAAAAGCAACCGCCATCTGAAGCGGTACCGACTGGATGCGGAAACCATTCTGGCTTGCTGCCGGCATGGGTATGAATTAGGATTCCGTACCTTCGTCCTGCAAGGAGGAGAAGACAACTACATGAACGATGACAGGGTAACGGAAGTGGTGACTGCCATACGAACCGAATTCCCCGATGTGGCCATCACCCTTTCACTTGGTGAACGCCCTACACTTTCCTACGAACGTTTTTTTCAGGCAGGTGCCAATCGCTATCTGTTGCGCCACGAAACGCACAACGAAGCACATTACCGCCGCTTGCATCCTGAAGACATGTCACTGTCCAACCGTTTGCGTTGTCTGAACGATTTGAAACGCATCGGATTCCAGACGGGAACCGGCATCATGGTGGGAAGTCCAGGACAAACCGTCGATCACCTGGTGGAAGACATTCTTTTCATAGAACAATTCCGTCCCCAGATGATTGGTATCGGCCCTTTCCTTCCTCATCATGACACTCCTTTCGCTTCCTGCCCGCCCGGCAGTCTCACGCAGACACTCACGCTGCTTTCCATCTTCCGGCTGATGCACCCGCAGGCATTGATTCCTTCTACCACCGCCCTGGCAAGCCTTACCCCTGACGGGCGCGAGAAAGGCATACTGGCAGGTGCCAATGTAGTGATGCCTAACCTCTCTCCGGTAGAACAGCGAAAGAATTATGCCTTGTATGACAATAAAGCCTCTATGGGCTCAGAAGCTGCCGAAGGACTGCGTCTGCTGGCACAACGGCTGGCTGCCATTGGTTACGAAATAGATAAAAGCCGAGGAGATTATCCCGGCAAAACACTATAAATTACATTACAGCTATGTACAAGATTGATTCTCAAAAGGCAGAAGAATTTATCTGCCACGAAGAAATTCTCGATACCTTGGAATATGCCCAAAGCAAAAGCCAGGACAAGGAACTGATACGTTCCATCATTGAAAAGGCTCGCCTGTGCAAGGGACTTTCTCACCGCGAGGCTGCTGTACTATTGGAATGCAACGACCCGGAACTGGTGGAGGAAATCTACTGCCTGGCTCGTGAAATCAAGCAGAAATTCTATGGCAACCGCATCGTAATGTTTGCACCTCTTTACTTGTCAAACTATTGCGTAAACAGTTGTACCTACTGTCCTTACCACGTTAAGAACAAGACCATTGCCCGCAAGAAACTGACACAGGAAGACATCCGTCGTGAAGTCATCGCCCTGCAGGACATGGGGCACAAGCGTCTGGCATTGGAAGCTGGAGAAGACCCGATTCACAACCCCATCGAATACATTCTGGAGTCGATAAAGACCATCTATAGCATCAAGCACAAGAACGGAGCAATCCGCCGGGTAAATGTGAACATTGCCGCGACTACGATGGAGAATTACCGCCGCCTGCACGAAGCCGGTATCGGTACCTACATTCTATTCCAGGAAACGTACCACAAAGAGAATTACGAAAAGCTTCACCCCAGAGGTCCGAAAAGCAACTATGCCTACCACACGGAGGCCATGGACCGTGCCATGCAGGGAGGAATCGATGATGTGGGTATCGGCGTACTGTTTGGCCTGAATACTTACCGCTACGATTTTGTGGGACTGCTGATGCACGCCGAACACCTGGAAGCGACTTACGGCGTAGGTCCTCACACCATCAGTGTGCCCCGTATCTGCTCGGCCGACGACATTGACGCTTCTACCTTCGAGAATGCTATCTCCGACGAGATATTCCAGAAGATTGTAGCCGTCATCCGAATCAGCGTGCCTTATACGGGTATGATTATTTCCACACGTGAATCGCAGCGTTCACGCGAGAAGGTGCTTGCCCTTGGCGTATCACAAATCAGCGGTGGTTCCCGCACCAGCGTGGGAGGTTATGCTACCGAAGAACTGCCGGAAGAAAACTCGGCTCAGTTTGATGTAAGCGACCACCGCAGCCTGGATGAAATCGTGGCCTGGCTGCTGAAACTGGGCTACATCCCCAGCTTCTGTACGGCCTGCTACCGTGAAGGACGTACGGGCGACCGTTTCATGTCGCTGGTCAAGACAGGTCAGATAGCCAACTGCTGTGCCCCCAATGCCCTGATGACGCTTCAGGAATACCTCTGCGACTACGCTTCGCCCGAAACACGCCGACTGGCTGAAGACATGATTCGCAAGCAGATGGAAGAGATTCCGAATCCCGCCATTCGCAAAAGAGCCTTGGAAAATCTGGAACGGATTGCCGAAGGAAAACGCGACTTCCGTTTCTAATGTGTGAACTTAAAGCCTGATTAAACGTATGAACGATACTCCCCGTGCCAACCGGCTGCACATCGGTCTGTTTGGCAAGCGAAATGCCGGAAAATCATCACTGATTAATGCCCTGACGTATCAGGATACAGCCCTTGTGTCAGATATCCCCGGCACGACCACCGACCCGGTTTTTAAGGCCATGGAAATCCATGGTCTCAGTCCCTGCGTATTCATTGATACGGCCGGCTTCGACGACGAAGGCGAGCTGGGCGAACTCCGTATCCGCCAGACACAGCGTGCGCTGGAGAAAACCGACATCGCCCTGATGGTCTGTACCGACGAGCACCTGGACGAAGAGTTGCACTGGCAACGCTTGCTGAAAGAAAAGAATGTGCCTGTTATCTGGATACTGAACAAATGTGACCTATTGTCCGATGCCGAACAGACCATGCGCCGCATCGAACAGCAATGCGGACAGGTTCCCCTATTAGTGAGCACCCTCACCGGAAAAGGTCTGGACGACATTCTGCGCAGCCTGCGAAACAAGTTGCCGGATGAAACCATGGCACAAGGCATCGTAGGCCGGCTGGTAGAAGAAAATGATACCGTCATGCTGGTTATGCCACAGGACATCCAGGCCCCCAAAGGCCGCCTTATCCTGCCTCAGGTACAAACCATCCGCGAGCTGCTGGACCGCAAATGCCTGGTGATGAGCTGTACCACCGACAAGATAGATGCCATGCTGGCCGCATTAGCCCGTCCGCCGAAGCTGATTATCACCGACTCACAGGTGTTCCGCACGGTATATGAAAAGAAGCCTGCCGAAAGCCGGCTTACCTCTTTCTCCGTCCTCTTTGCCCAGTACAAAGGCGACATCGACTACTACATGGAAGGAGCCAATGCCATTGCCCAGCTAACACCGGAGTCACGGGTACTGATTGCTGAAGCATGTACGCATGCCCCGCTGGCAGAAGACATCGGGCGGGTGAAAATCCCGAATATGCTCCGCAAGCGTATCGGCGAAGGCCTGCAAATCGACATCGTGTCGGGCCCGGATTTCCCGGAAGACCTGGCCCCATACGACCTGATTATCCATTGCGGGGCCTGCATGTTCAACCGCAAGTATGTGCTGAACCGCATTGGCCAGGCCCGCGCCCAGCAGGTTCCCATGACCAACTACGGAGTGACTATTGCCTATCTGGCGGGAATCTTGGATAAAATCGATTACTGATTTATGAAATGTGGCGCATACTTTCCTGCATGCGCCACACCGTTATCCATTCTTTCCAATATCAAAATATTAATATACGATTTCCCGTTCAATTTCCTCAAAGCGAGGGAACAGCAGATTGTTTTCCAGGTGGATATGCTCAAACAAGGCATCCACAAACACTTCCAGTTCCTGCATCAGCAGACGGTAGCTGGCACAGCCATCCTGAGGTACGGAGAAGTGATTCGTCAACTGAATGATGTGCAGGTAGCGGTTCCCTTCCCCCTCGTGTTCCATCTTCATCACCCGGATAGGATTCGATATCGTACCGCAATGCATCGGGGCCATACGCTGTCCCTGTTCCTTTGCAGTGTACAATTCATAGAGATATGGGAACAGCACATTCTCTTCTTTCTGAAGATGCATTTCCAAGTCCTCCAATGATTCACAGACCAGTGCTTTCAACTCATGCAGTTCCGGATGCGCCTCCCCATGTACTCGTTCCACCTTCTCCAGCAACGCCAGCAGTTCCGGTCCACGGGCACGAATTCCCCGATGATGTATCTTCAGGATGTAATCCATCAGCAGGTCCAGCGGCCACGAAGCAAACGGAATCCGTCCGTTACCAGCTTCATCCTGACGGAGCAATGCCTGTTCCACTTCTTCTACAGCCAGTCCCAAATCTGCACAGGCCTTTTCCAGCATCACTTCGCCATGACAGCAGAAATCAATGCCATATTTTTTAAATACGCTTGCTGCTGCAAAATCATCGGCCACAATTTGTCCCACACTCGTATACTTCCAGTCTATTGTCTTCATATTTAATTCGTTTTATTGATTACGGGTGCAAAGATAGACTCTCCGGAAGAGAAACTTTGTCACATACGTGACACCGACCTATAACGAAAGTTAAACCTGCTTCTGCGAAAAAGAAGCGCACACCGTTTGCAGAAAAACACTAACTTTGCAGGCACGTAAAAAACATTTGCACATGGAAACAAAAGAAATACCTATACTTCTGCTTACCGGATACCTGGGAAGCGGAAAAACAACCCTGCTCAATTACCTGCTGAGCAACCGCGAAGGCATCAAGTTTGCTGTCATCGTAAACGACATCGGTGAAATCAACATCGATGCGGAACTAATTCAGAAAGGCGGCATCGTAGGCCAGAAAGAAGAGAGTCTGGTGGCTTTGCAGAACGGCTGTATCTGCTGTACCCTCCGTACCGACCTTATCGAACAGATATTCGAGCTGATGAAAATGCAGCGCTTCGACTACATCGTCATCGAAGCGAGTGGTGTCTGCGAACCGGAACCGATTGCCCAGACCATCTGTTCCATTCCTCAGTTGGGCGGTGCCTACACCAAGTACGGAACCTGCCGCCTTGACAACATCGTGACCGTGGTCGATGCCCTCCGCCTGCAAAGCGAATTCGACGGTGGCAACGAACTTACCCGAAAGGACTTGGAAGAGGAAGACATTGCCAACCTGCTCATCCAGCAAATTGAGTTCTGTACCACCGTGCTGCTGAACAAGGTATCGGAAGTCACTCCCGAAGAACGGGAGCGCATCAAAAGCATCATCCGTACCCTACAGCCCCGTGCGGAAATCATTGAATGCGACTATGCCAAGGTAGACCTCGACAAGATTGTAGGCACCCACCGATTCGACTATGCACGGGTGGCCACTTCTGCCGGATGGATTCGGGAGATAGAACGCCCCGTATCCGAAGAAGAAGCGCATCCTCACCATGAAGCACATGCACATGAGTATCATGAGGAACACGAGCATCACCACGAGGAAGGACACGAGCATGCACACGCTCATGAACACTCACACGAAGGCTGCCACCATCACCACCACCATGAAGAAGGTGAGACGGAGGAATACGGCATCAGCAGTTTCGTGTATTATCGCCGCCCTGCCTTCGACATCCATAAGTTCGATCGTTTTGTGATGACAAAATGGCCTCGCAACGTAATTCGAGCCAAAGGTGTATGCTACTTCGCCCACAATCGCGACATGTCGTTCCTATTCGAACAGGCTGGACGACAGAAACAGATTTCAGAAGCCGGACTTTGGTATGCTACCCAGCCGGAAGAAGAAATCGTGGAACTGATGAAGCGCGAGCCCGGCCTGCTGAGAGACTGGGATGAACACTATGGCGACCGCATGCAGAAGATTGTCTTCATCGGCCAGCATCTTGACAAGGAACAGCTCATCAAAGATCTGGATGCCTGTTTGGAATAAATCCGATAGCCATAAAAATAATGATGCCTTCCCGAGTCCATTCATTCCGTGACTCAGGAAGGCATCATGCTTTTATATAAGTAACTCCTGATACCTATTCTACTTCCCTGACATACTCTTTCACCGCATTATCGGCCGATTGCAAGCTTGTCTGCCGCAGCACCACCTGCCCCGCCTTTTTATTCTCCGGCAAACTGATGTCCGAAAGACGTACATCGCTCACCCTGTCGAACACAAAAGCCGGACGGAAATCATCTTCCTGCAAACGTAACTTGACATTGCGCATCTGGATACCTTTCACATGGCGCACATAGAATCCCCATGAAGGCAGTTCCTCGAACATGGTAAACTCCGGGTATCCTTTTTCATTTTCCGGCACGTCTTTCAAACGGCTCACCGACATATAGGCCATTCCGCGTGTAGCACGTCCCGGACACACAATCTCTATATTCTCCAGTTTCACGTTTTCAATCTCCGCCCCGTCGACCGACTCAATGGCTATGGCCGAACGAAAAGTATCTTTAATCCGAATATTGTCAATTGTCACATTCTTGAATCCACCCAACGATTCCGTACCAAACTTAATGGCACTGGCACTGCTGATGATGTGGCAGTTGGAAATGGATACCCGGTCGTTCCATGCTCCCCGGTTATGCGACTTCAGGCAAATGCCATCGTCCGCTGAGTTGATGAAACAATTGGAGATACGTACATCCTTACAATCGCTGATGTCAATCCCGTCATTGTTCCAATACGCCCTATTTCCCACATGCAGACTATCAATCGTCAGATCGACACACAGAGAAAAAGAAAGCCCCCATGCCGCACCACTCCTAAAATTAGTCTTCCGAAGCTCCACCTTCCGGCAATTACGCATAAAAAGCAACTTTGGACGTGTGTTCGGCCGTTTGCGATACGTATTATAGTGCTTGTCCACCAGTTCCCCCGTATGATGCAGGCTGTCAATCGTAAGGGCCAGTTCCCGGCCTTGTCCGTCTATACATCCTTCTCCCGTAATGCCGATATTCTCTGCCTCTTCCGCATAAATCAGCGCCTGGTCAAAGTGGTCATTGTTGACTTTCAGTTCCTTTTCGGTGCTGAAACCCGGATAATCATAAGGACTCGTACTTCCTAACAGCATCGCTTCCTTTTCCAGGTAAAGTGTCACATTCGATTTCAGTTGCAGGCTTCCGGTCAAGTAGCGTCCGGCAGGGAAGTACAGCTGCCCGCCCCCTTTTGCATGAAGTGCGTCAATGGCCGATTGCAAAGACTGCGTATTCAATGTCTTTCCGTCACCGACGACTCCCAGCTGAAGCACGTTGTAATCTGTGGCAGCTATCGTACCTGCACATAAAAACAAGCCACATAAAATGAAGATAAATCGCTTTTTCATGGTATATTTAGTTATCTTTGACTACTTCAAACATTATCAATCACATATATACTATTATGTTTTATCA
>ENA-OXQT01000565-OXQT01000565.1-human-gut-metagenome-genome-assembly--contig:-NODE-565-length-10787-cov-7.07287_pt1 | contig 10787 bp, 9 predicted proteins | sample MGYA00249584_ERZ652567 | MGnify/ENA primary metagenome ERZ652567 (study PRJEB26925, sample SAMN05826683) | human gut metagenome | biome: ENVO:2100002; feature: ENVO:00000062; material: ENVO:00002003... | reverse complement strand
GTATATAATTTATTTAGTTAATAATTAAAGCAATACATGAAAAGATGCAAAAACAGAATTGTAATCTTCCAATAGGAAGAAAGAACTCGTTGTCTCGAGTTTCGAAAGTAACTTGTGGGTTACTTTTTTGTTTGACTACCTGTGCTTTTGCGGTGGATGGTAAAGTCAATATGGGGAGCAATGGCGTAGATGACAAAAAAGTAGTTCCCTTGGTCGGCACAACCAAAACCAAATTGGACGGTGTAAATCAAGAAGGTTTCAAAGTAAAAGGACAGGTTTCAGATAATGTCGGTCCGTTACCAGGAGTGAATGTCATGGTCAAAGGAACCATGACAGGAGTAATAACCGACATGGACGGCAATTTTGAAATCGTAGCCCCTTATTCGAAAGCGACTTTAGTCTTTTCGTATGTGGGATATCAACCCAAAGAAGTTTCACTGAAAGGAGAACGAATTGTAAATGTCAAAATGGTTGAAGATGCCAAGGCATTGGAAGAAGTCGTTGTTGTAGGATATACAACACAACGGAAAGCAACTATCACTGGATCTGTAGCAACGATTACCACAAAAGATTTGAAACAAAGTCCGACAGCTAATTTAACAAATGCCTTGGCCGGACGTATGCCGGGTCTGATGGCAAATCAATTCAGTGGAGGCGAGCCGGGTGTCGATGGAGCAGACTTGCGCATCCGCGGAGCCTCTACATATGGAGACCAGACACCGATCTTCATCATTGACGGTGTGGAACGCGATGATATGGCTTATTTAGCACCAGAAGAAATTGAAACATTTACTATTTTGAAAGACGCTTCAGCAACGGCTGCATATGGAATTCGTGGAGCAAACGGTGTAGTCGTAATCACAACTAAGCGTGGACAAGCGTCCGAAAAACCATCCGTGAGTTTCAAAGCATCAGTCGGAACAAACTCTCCTGCTAAGTTCCCTGAATATTTAGGTTCAGCTCAATATGCTGAACTTTACAACGAAGCTCGCATGAATATGGGGGTAGATCCATCTTCTCCAGATCTATTCTCTACAAATGTTATCGAAGATTTCAAAAATGGGAAAGGATATAATTGGGATTATTTTGATTATGCTTTCAAACCAGGTATTCAGCAGGATTATAGTTTGTCTGTCCGAGGCGGCTCCGAACGCGCCCGTTACTATGTAATGGCAAATTATTATAAGCAAGACGGTAACTACAAACATACGGACATGGCGGATTATAGCACACAAGCTGTATTTCAGCGTTATAATTTTCGTGCGAATGTAGATGTGGATATTACAAAGAACTTTTATGTTAAGGTCGACTTGGGTGCACGCATTACCGACCGTAATGCCCCAGGTACAACCGCTAGCCGGGTAGTGTCTATTGCAAATACGCAACCACCTCATTTACCTATTACACTACAAGACAATGGTAATGCGGCCAATGAAACGTATGCCTTAAACAATCCGAAAGGTATGCTCTATGGTGACCAGCAACATCGTTACAATATCTTAGGTGAATTAAGCCGTACCGGATATTTGAATGAGAAAAAAACGTTTTTGAATGGAACGTTTTCAATCGGTCACAAATTGGATTTCATTACAAAAGGATTAAAAGTTGAAGGTAGTATCTCGTATGACGCAAAAGAAGGTCGTTGGATACGGCGTGTGCTGGAAACACGTCAAGATGGTTATGCGAACTATGGTAGATATGCTACTTTCCAACCGGATGAAAGCGTATATGGCTCTTATTATTTGCATTCTACGGAACCTTATGCAGGAGCTTATCGCTTAGGTAACCCTTGGTATAGTACAGACGAAACGATTAGTAATGGTTTTAGTCACAATGCCGCGGAAAACAAAACTTACTATCAATTAAAATTGGACTATCAACGTGAGTTCGATCGACACAATGTTTCCGCTATGGTACTATTCAACCGCTCATCACGAGCCTATGATAATCGAGTAGAATATCGGTATCAAGGTATTAGTGGGCGCGCAACGTATGCATATGACAACAAGTATTTGACTGAATTCAATATTGGCTACAACGGATCTGAAAATTTTGCTCCGGGTAATCGATACGGTGTGTTCCCGGCAGGATCTATCGGTTGGGTGATTTCTCGAGAAGCATTCATGAAAGGAACTGAGAAGTGGTTGGATAATTTAAAGTTGAGAGCCTCTTTCGGTCTTGTAGGAAGTGATAAAATTTCAGATAATAACGACGATCGTTTTGCCTACCTTCAATTCTTCCAAGGAGGTAATGGCTACAGTTTCGGCTTTAATGAGTTTGGCTCTGGATACGATGGGCTGAAAGAAGGGAACTTCGCCAATCCAAATTTAACTTGGGAAAAAGCTCGTAAAACAAATATCGGCTTCGATGCAACCTTATTCAATGGGAAGTTAACTATTGCTGCCGACTACTTTAGAGAACATCGATACGATATTATCACAACACTAAGCGATGGTGATAAGATGGGATACCCAGACATAGTAGGAAAAGACGCTCCATTTGTAAACTCTGGAATTGTGGACAATCAGGGTATTGATTTCGAGTTAGGTTGGAACTCCACAATCGGTAAAGATTTCCGTTATTATATCAAACCCAATTTCACATTCGCCCGTAATAAGATCAAATTCATGAATGAAGTTGATTATGGAAATGAATATCGCCAAAAGACCGGCCGTCGACTAGGAGAACATTTTGTATATGTAGTCGATCACTTTGTATATGATCAAGCAGAAGCGGATAAATTGAATGCAATGAATGACGGCCGTGGTTTCCAGCCTTGGGGCGAATTGCATCCGGGTGATGTCGTATATAAAGATTTGAATCAAGACGGTAAAATCGATGACTATGGCGACCGAACACATATGGGATTTCCACGTACACCGGAAATACAATTTGGTATTCCTTTTGGAATACAATATAAAGGCTTCGACATCAGCGTAATGTTTCAAGGCTCTTTAAACTCCAGCATATTGTTGAGTGGAGCCGCAGTTTGGGATTTTCCATCCTACGAACAAGATCAATATGGTAAAGTGAAACACATGCACTTGAACCGTTGGACAGAAGCTACAAAAGATGTGGCAACTTACCCACGCTTAACATACGGAGCTTATGAAAACAACAAAAATGGGAACAGCAGTTTATTCTTGTACAATGCAAATTATATCCGGTTGAAAAACTTAGAAGTGGGGTATTCGTTACCCAAAAACATAATTCGTTTTGCAGGTTTGCAAAATGTACGCTTTTATGTACAAGGTTTAAACTTACTAACATTCGACAGTTTGGATGATGTCGACATGGATCCTGAAACGAAAGAAGGTTCCGGTGACTGGTATCCGATCCAGAGAGTCTATAATTTTGGTGTCGAAATTACATATTAATTATTTAAATCTTTTGAAAATGAAATTACAAAAATCAATCATAGGAATTGGAGTATTACTCCTGTCTCTTTCATCTTGTGACGACTTCTTGGACAGAATGCCTGATGATAAGAAAAATGAGGTAGATGTATTTACTCGTTATGAACAAGTCGATAACTTGGTGACCGATTTGTATGCAAGAGCAAAGTTCGCAAATAGACCGCTGATTTTCATGAATCACTTCGGCTCTGCAGGATTGACAGACGAATGTACGGCTTCCAGCCATGAACAAGCCATTCCGCATCAATTCAACATTGGGAATTATGGACCTTCACAAGGTATGCCAAACAACAGTAGTTGCGGACAATACTGGTGGGACTTATATAATGGTATCCGACGTGCCAATATCATTTTGGAAGGTGTAAAAAAATACAATACTCCAGATAACCCCAAAGACGGTCGGGAAGGCGACTTAGAACGTCGCTTAGGTGAAACATTATTTTTCCGTGCATACTTGCACTATCTCGTAATCCGAGCTTATGGTGAAGGAGTATATATGGATCATGTTGTCGTTCCAGGTGAAGATATGGCGTATGTAAAAGAGTCTTTTCATAGTATGGTCGAAAAGATTTGTGCCGATGCCGATGCCGCTTATGAAAAGGTAGACGCCTCTTACGGAGGTGAGTATTTTGGTCGTGTCGACAAGGGGGCTTGTTTAGGATTGAAGGCGATTGTCCGTTGGATGGCTGCAACCCCTTTGTGGAATGGCGGGACGTTGCCAAACGACACACGAGCTTTCAAAGATGAATATACTACTTATGATCCGAAACGCTGGGAAGCAGCTCGCGATGCAGCAAAAGATGTATTGGAAGCGAAAGATGTCAATGGAGCTATTCGGTATAAATTATATGCACCGGCAGCAATGGATGCAGATGACTTTAAAGACGTTGATGGCAATGCCAATACAAACAATGGAAAAGTACAAGAGCGACTATGGCAAATGTTTTACAACATGGATGCGATTCAACAGGAATGGGTTTGGTTTACCACTCGTGATAAAGATACGGGCTGGTCTGGCGATGTCTTGCCTCCTTCCCAAAATGGTCATGCCCGTCAACGTCCTCTGCAGGAACAAGTCGACGAATATGAATACATAAGCCCTGACGGATATGGCTACCCTATTTATGATAGCCGAGCTAAAATAGATGGTTATGATGACGAAAACCCTTATGAAAGCGTAAAACGTGATCCGCGTTTCTATCGTGATATCCGTTATCATGGTTCTTGGTATGGTGGTAAACAATTGAATACAGCCGAAGGCAAAGATGCCGTGAGCAGTAGTTATTTGGAAGCCTCTTCTCACTCTGGTTATTATTTGAGAAAACTGTTCAAAGACGGATGGGATAGAAACAAAGGTGGACATGTGATCAACGGACCTGCTATTTGGCGTCTGCCGACATTCATTTATATTTATGCAGAAGCTGTGAACAAAGTAAGTGGCCCCACACAAGAAATCTATGATTTAGTCAATTCTGTAAGGGAACGTTCTTTCATGGCTCCGATGCCTCCAGCTGTCCTAACTGATGCAAACTTGATGCAAGAATATATCCAACGCGAACGTCGTGTAGAATTATTCTATGAGAATTGGCGCTATTGGGCAACACGCTTATATATGGAATCAGATGATCCTATTGAGTTAGCCAAAGAAAAAAACTATATTGGACCAGAGAGTTGGCCGTATGCTAAAAGCCAACGTTGTTCACACGGCATGAAGCCTGTAGAAGATCCAAATGGAAAAATTGAAGTGGACGGGAAACGGTATAAGATGAAACGCATTGCGGTAAATGACGGACGTGTATTCTATAGCCCTCGTTCTTATTTTTGGCCGATTATGCAAGATGAATTGTCTCGCACTCCAACATTGATTCAAAATCCAGGATGGTAGTAAGAGACATCTGATTATCAAAAATCAGGAAGTAAAACCCTTTTGGTATATGGGTGTACCAAAAGGGTTTTTTATAAGGCTACTGGATATTTTACTAATTCTTACACATAAATAAAGAATGTATCGAATGAAATGTGAAACATCAAGATAAAATATATACTTTTGTCTATAGAAGGAATCTATAAAGAAAGAACGATATGAATTATTACGAACTTACATTCACATACACCTCCCCTGTCGAGACTTCCATTATCAACGACGTGCTGGCCGCCGAGCTAGGAGAAATCGGTTTTGAAAGTTTTGCCGAAAACGAAAATGGGTTACAAGGGTATATTTCCGACCAATTATATAATGTAAAAGGATTGCAAGACAAACTTGCCGAATTTCCACTGGAAAACGTGGATATCCATTTTACCGAAACATTGGTGGAAAGCAAGGACTGGAACGAGGAATGGGAAAAGAACTATTTCAAGCCGATCCGCATCGGCAAGGATTGCATCATCCGCGCCTCCTTCCACGAACATGAGCCGGGTTATGCCTATAATATCATCATCGACCCGAAGATGGCATTCGGAACCGGCAACCACGAGACAACTTTCCTGATGATCAGCGAAATACTCAAATTAGACCTCACCAGCAAAGAACTACTCGACATGGGTTGCGGAACAGCCGTACTGGCCATCCTTGCCCATATGAAAGGAGCCGGACGCGTGGTGGCCATCGACATTGACGAATGGGCCTACAATAATGCACTCGAAAACATACGTCTAAACAACACGAACGATATCCAGGTCGCCCTTGGGGGAGCCGAACAGATCCCTGCATTCGGAACCTTCGACATCGTGTTTGCGAATATCAACCGGAATATCCTGCTGAATGATATCCGCCATTACAGCGAATGTATGAAACCAGGAGCCTTCCTTTACATGAGCGGCTTCTATGTACAAGACATTCCGGCCATCGAAGAAGAATGCAAACATAACGGATTGGCATTGTTATCGCACACAGAGAAGAATAATTGGGCTGCGGTGAAAGTCCAGAAACAATAACATTAATTAACCCTAAAAGTTAAGGTCCAAATAAACCATCATTCAAGTATATTCGTTATCTTAGTAGCAACATTATAAAAAGAAAGAGTTATGAAAAACGTAGATTCTAAATTATTACTGGGATTAGTAGTTGGTGCAGCCGTTGGCGCCGCAGTTGGTTATCTGGCAGCAACAGATAAAAGAGAACAACTACTGGAAGAATTGAATGGTGTAGTTGGTAAAGTAAAAGAAGGCTTCAATTCAGCTCTTGCTAAATACAAAGAAGGAAAAGCTGAAATTGCAAAAACTACAGAAGAAATCGTAGCAGAATAATTTTGTATGGAGAAAGACGCAGGTGAAATCTTCCGTGAACTGAAAAAAGATCTTTCGGCTTACGTGGAGTTGAAGCTCGAACTCCTAAAATTAAACACATATGAGAGAACAGGAAAGGTTATTGCTGTTCTCTCGTATGGTGTTATTTTATTATTTCTGGCTTTCTTTGCGATTCTGTTCATTTTCCTCGCATTAGGTTTTTTCTTGGGGGATCTGTTCGGTTCGGTAGGTTCGGGATTCGGCGTGGTAGCCGTGCTCTATCTGCTGCTGATCGGTATTATTGTCATGAACAAAGACAGAATCAGCAATAAAGTATTAAACGTTGTGATCTCCGCATTGACAACAAATGATGATAAAACAAACGCGACAGACAATGAACAATCCGCAACCGACACCACTGGAGAAACTGATTTCTGACCGTCGCCGCATCCAACAAGAATGTACGATACAGGAACAGAAATTGAATGCTGATTTCTCTTACATACAAGAGAACGCCGGCACGTTGTTACTTTCAGGTGTCTCCGCTCTCTTATTCCCTAACACAAAAACCAAATCCAAAGGAACGGAAAGCAACCAGCCTGTACATACTTCGGACTGTCTCTTATACGCATATCCGAGCCCACGAGACCCTAAGACATAATAAAGAAACTTTTCAAGAAAAAGAAATAAGCTGCAACAATTAATTTATGTTAGAGGGCATATTTTTCTTGTCCTAATTCCTGTACAATAAAAAAAATGACTAAATTTGCAGTCGTTAAAAACAGTGTGCTACGAATATATTTTCCTTGCGGCTGTTAAGTTAAATTGGAGATAAGTAATATTTTTAATAAACCCATAAAAGTTTTATTACAATGATTAAAGTAGGTATTAACGGTTTCGGCCGTATCGGACGTTTCGTTTTCCGTGCTGCTCAAAAGAGAAGCGATATTCAGATCGTAGGTATTAACGACCTTTGCCCGGTTGATTACTTGGCATACATGCTGAAATACGACACAATGCACGGTCAGTTCGACGGAACTATCGAAGCTGACGTTGAAAACAGCAAGCTGATCGTAAACGGTAAGGAAATCCGCGTAACAGCAGAACGCAATCCGGCTGATTTGAAGTGGGATGCAGTAGGTGCTGAATACGTAGTAGAATCTACTGGTTTGTTCCTGACTCAGGAAAAGGCTCAGGCTCATATCGAAGCTGGCGCTAAATATGTAGTTATGTCTGCTCCTTCCAAGGATGCAACTCCTATGTTCGTTTGCGGTGTAAACGAAAAATCATATGTTAAAGGTACTCAGTTCGTTTCTAACGCTTCTTGTACTACTAACTGCTTGGCTCCTATCGCAAAGGTTCTGAATGACAAGTGGGGGATCACAGACGGTTTGATGACAACTGTTCACTCTACAACTGCTACTCAGAAGACTGTTGATGGTCCGTCTATGAAGGACTGGAGAGGTGGCCGCGCTGCTTCTGGCAACATCATCCCTTCTTCTACAGGTGCTGCTAAGGCTGTAGGTAAAGTTATTCCTGAACTGAACGGTAAACTGACTGGTATGTCAATGCGTGTTCCGACTCTGGACGTTTCTGTTGTTGACTTGACAGTTAACTTGGCTAAACCGGCTACTTACGCTGAAATCTGTGCTGCAATGAAGGAAGCTTCTGAAGGCGAACTGAAAGGCGTACTGGGTTATACTGAAGATGCAGTAGTTTCTTCTGACTTTTTAGGTGACACTCGTACTTCTATCTTCGATGCTAAAGCTGGTATCGCTTTAACAGATACATTCGTAAAGGTTGTTTCTTGGTATGATAACGAAATCGGTTATTCTAACAAGGTTCTTGACCTGATCGCTCATATGGCATCTGTAAACTGCTAATCAATCAAGATTATATAGTTTGAAAGCCGCATCCTTCGGGTTGCGGCTTTTTTTTGTATCTTTGTATCACTATGGATACCTATCAACTTATCACTGTTTTAGGGCCGACAGCATCCGGTAAAACAACATTTGCCGCTGCACTCGCTGCCCGACTGAACACGGAAATCATCAGCGCCGATTCCAGACAGATTTACCGTTCAATGGATATCGGGACAGGAAAGGACCTGGCCGACTATACAGTAAATGGAAAAACGATTCCTTACCATCTGATCGACATCTGCGATCCGGGATATAAATATAACGTATTCGAATACCAGCATGATTTCTTCCGAGCTTATGAAACAATCCGGAAAAAAGGGAAACTGCCGATTCTATGCGGTGGTACAGGTATGTACATTGAAGCCGTACTGAAAGGATATAGACTCTTGGATGTTCCCCAGAACCCTGGGCTGCGCGAGTCGTTGAAAGATAAATCGCTCCCGGAATTGGAGCAGATACTTGCCGGCTACAAGGTCCTCCATAATAAGACAGATGTGGATACCGCCCAACGGGCCATCCGGGCCATTGAAATCGAAGAGTATTATAAGAACGAAGCTCCGGATGTCAATGAATATGATCCAATCAACAGCCTGATCATCGGTATCGACATAGACCGGGAGCTACGACGCGAAAAGATCTCCCGCCGCTTGCGTGTCCGCCTGGACGAAGGGATGGTCAACGAGGTGCGGAAGATCATCGACTCGGGAGTTAAGCCGGAAGATCTGATCTACTACGGACTGGAATATAAATATCTTACTTTATATATAATAGGCAAACTGTCTTATGAAGATATGGTTTCCCAACTGGAGATCGCCATACACCAGTTTGCCAAACGGCAAATGACCTGGTTCAGAGGCATGGAGCGCCGGGGAAACACCATCCATTGGATAGATGCTACATTGCCGACAGAAGAAAAGATAGAGAAGACATTGGAGTTATTGAAATTATAAGAATATTTAGACTGACAAATCAGCATTTACAATTCAAATCTACCCAATTTTGAAACAAAACAATCATATTATGATAACAGTTAATGATTTAAAGAATAGAGACAATTTCTTTCTGATGGCAGGTCCCTGCGCAATCGAAGGAGAAGATATGGCATTGCGTATTGCAGAGAAAGTAGTCGGTATCACGAATAAGCTGAATATCCCATATATATTCAAAGGATCATACCGGAAAGCCAACCGTTCTCGGCTGGATTCTTTCACAGGCATTGGCGATGAGAAAGCACTGAAAATACTCCGCAGGGTAGGCGACACGTTCGGTATTCCGACTGTAACCGATATTCACGAAACAGCTGAAGCTGCAATGGCTGCCGAGTATGTGGATATCCTGCAAATCCCTGCTTTCCTCTGCCGGCAGACGGACCTGCTGGTAGCTGCTGCCAAGACAAGGAAAATTGTCAATATCAAAAAAGGACAGTTCCTCTCGCCGGGAGCCATGCAATTTGCCGTACAAAAAGTAGCCGATGCCGGAAATGACAACGTCATGATTACGGAAAGAGGCACTACATTCGGATATACGGACCTGGTTGTCGATTATCGGGGTATTCCTCAAATGCAGCAGTTCGGCTATCCCGTTATCATGGACGTTACCCACTCCTTGCAACAACCCAACCAAACTTCAGGTGTGACAGGAGGACTCCCTACCCTGATCGAAACGATAGCCAAAGCAGCCATTGCCGTCGGAGCTGACGGATTATTCATCGAAACCCATCCGGAACCCTCTAAAGCCAAATCAGACGGTGCGAACATGCTGCAACTCGACTTATTGGAAGGACTGCTGACAAAGTTGGTTCGAATACGGGAAGCGGTTGGAAATTGAAATTGGAAAGTCGAGAATTGAAAATTATAATACAAAAAATGGATAATTGAAAAACAGGAACCTTAACGGGCTCTTCCACTTTTCAATTATCCATTTTCAATTCTCAATTTATTCTGCTATCCCATCTTACTTATTTTTTTGAGCTTGTCCTCGTCTATCAACTTGATCTTTCGACCGTCGATTGCAATAATACGCTCAGCTACAAATGTAGACAATGTACGGATTGCATTAGATGTCGTCATATTCGAAAGATTAGCCAAATCTTCTCGAGAAAGATAGATACTCAATGTCGCTCCATCTTCCTCCAAACCATAACTGTCTTTCAGGAATAACAAAGATTCCGCCAAACGACCCCGGATATGTTTCTGAGTAAGGTTGACTGTACGTTCGTCAGCAA
>ENA-OXQT01000563-OXQT01000563.1-human-gut-metagenome-genome-assembly--contig:-NODE-563-length-10820-cov-13.9255_pt1 | contig 10820 bp, 8 predicted proteins | sample MGYA00249584_ERZ652567 | MGnify/ENA primary metagenome ERZ652567 (study PRJEB26925, sample SAMN05826683) | human gut metagenome | biome: ENVO:2100002; feature: ENVO:00000062; material: ENVO:00002003... | reverse complement strand
GAGGGTCTGTATTACTACCGGCAATCAAACCCATCAACGTGAAATAGTTCACCCGGTGATGCCAGCGGGCAATAATACCGGTAATGATCAACGGTATGAAAGTAATCAGAAAACCGAGACCCACATACAACACGCCATCACCTTCTACTACCATCTGCACAAAGTTCTCGCCGGCCTTGATTCCTACACTTGCCAAGAAGAGCACCAGTCCCACTTCACGAAGCATCAGATTGGCACTCATGGTGGTATAAGTTACCAGTTTCACTTTATGTCCGAAACGTCCAATCAGAATAGAGATAATCAGCGGACCACCAGCCAGACCTAATTTGACCGGAGTCGGCATGCCCGGAATAGCAATAGGCAAACTTCCGAAAAGGATACCGCAAAGAATACCGACAAAAATAGTTACAATGTTCGGATGGTCCAGACGACGCAACTGGTTACCCAGCAAGTTAGCCACACGTTCGATGGCATCCTGCGGACCAACTACCATCACACGGTCGCCCACCTGCAAGCGAAGCTGACGAGCGGCAAACAAGTCCATACCCGAACGGTTAACACGTGTCACGTTAACTCCATACATACTGCTGAAATGAAGTTCTCCCAGCGTCTTTCCGTTGATATTCGGCTGTGTCACCAAAATACGGCGAGACACCATCGGTTTGTCCTGCTGGTTAGTGGCATCCCAATCCTGTTCGATTTTCGGACCAATGAAGGCCATGATAGCTTCTGAGTCATCTTCCGCACAAACCAGGAACATACGGTCCCCCAGGCGAAGCACCGTATTGGCATTCGGCGTAATCATGTGACCGTCCTGAATAATACGCGTACATACAAAGTCACGTGCCAGGAAGTTCTGCACCTGCGACAACGTCTTACCGCTCAGCGCCTCATTCTGCACTTTCAGCGAGATAGTATAAGGCTTCATGTGCGGATTGGCTTCTTCCTCTTTCTGAATCTCGTCGCTATCACGCTGCACATCTACCCGGCAGATATAGCGGATAATAATCATGGAAAGAATAATACCCATCACACCCAACGGATAAGCACAGGCATATCCCATGGCAATTTCAGGTCCCTGATAGTGCAACTGTTGCAAAGCTTCATTCGCCGCACCAAGTCCCGGAGTATTGGTAACCGCTCCACACAGGATACCCACCATCATCGGAATGTCTACTCTGCCTTGCAAAGCAAAGTACAGAATCAATGCTACGGCAATATTCAGGAACACAATTCCCACTGCCAGCAGGTTTAATGTAATACCTCCCCGTTTAAAAGAAGAAAAGAATGAAGGACCGACCTGAAGTCCGATACAGAAGACAAAAAGAATCAGTCCGAAATCTTGCACGAAAGAAAGGATGGCAGGATTTCCAGTAAAACCGAAGTGTCCAGCCAAGATTCCTACGAACAAGACGAATGTAACTCCCAGCGATATGCCGAAGAATTTTATTTTTCCCAACAGTACCCCCGCCGCAATTACAAAGGCATACAATGCCACTATATGCGCTATCGAGTTGGGATTCGTCAATAAATCTTGTAGCCAGTTCATAGATATTAAATTTGTTTATTCAGGGGGCAAATATAACCAATTAAAAATAATAGGGCAAACTTTTCTTTCTTTTTTCATTCCAACCTTCTCTCTGATGTATTCCGTACACTCTTTTCCCGTCCAAAAGCCCTCAGTGCCCTCTACGCACGTTTAATGTTTTTAGCTTTCTATAGCTATAAAAAAGGGGTAATGTGGAATAAACAAGCGGAAAATTTGTATATTTGCCCATGCAGGCTACAACCTGTGTGATAATTTTAAATCTGAATATCAACCCAAAAACACTAATTCACTATGGCAGATAGTAAAGAAAAACTCTTTTCAGATTTTTCGCCCGTGTCCACACAAGAATGGATGGACAAGATTACGGTAGATTTGAAAGGAGCCGATTTTGAGAAGAAGTTGGTATGGAGAACCAACGAAGGTTTCAAAGTGAAACCATTCTACCGTCAGGAAGATTTGGAAGGATTGAAAACCACAGAGGGACTTCCCGGACAATATCCCTACATCAGAGGCATCAAGAAAGACGATAACACTTGGTTTATCCGTCAGGACATTACCGTAAACGATGCGGCTGAAGCCAACGCCAAAGCCCTTGATATATTAAATAAAGGTGTAGACTCACTCGGATTCCATATCAAAGCCAAAGAACTCAATGCAGAATACCTCGATACTTTGCTGAAAGACATCTGCTGCGAATGTGTGGAACTGAACTTCTCTACCTGCCAGCGTCATACGCTGCAACTGTCACAACTGCTGGTAGCCTATTTCCAGAAAAAAGGATATGCACCTGCAAAGCTGAAAGGCTCACTCAACTTCGACCCTATCAGCAAAATGATGCAAAAAGGAAAAGATGTAAGCGCTGTCATTGCCACGGGTAAGGAACTGGTGGAAACACTGGCCGCATACCCGCATTTCCGTTGCATTGCCGTGAACTCTGTACAGTTGAACAACGCCGGAGCCTACATTTATCAGGAATTAGGATATGCACTGGCATGGGGAAATGAATACCTCAACCAGTTGGTAGAAGCAGGCGTTCCAGCCGCACTGGCTGCCAAGAAAATCAAATTTAACTTTGGCATCAGCTCTAACTACTTTATGGAAATCGCCAAATTCCGTGCCGCACGTATGCTATGGGCTGACATCGTAAAACAATACGCACCGAAATGCCCGCGCACGGACTGCAAGAATACGGGAGCCGACGGCACTTGCTACTGTGCCTGCAAGATGGTAGCCCATGCAGAGACATCCAATTTCAACCTTACTTTGTTCGATGCACACGTGAATTTGCTCCGTACGCAAACTGAGGCCATGAGTGCTGCCATTGCCGGAGTCAACTCCATCACGGTATCTCCATTCGACAAAGCCTATGAAACACCAGACGATTTCTCTGAAAGAATTGCCCGCAACCAGCAGTTGCTGTTGAAAGAAGAATCACACCTGAACCGTATCGTTGATCCGGCTGCAGGTTCTTATTATATTGAAAATCTGACTGTAGCCATTGCCAAACAGGCTTGGGATCTCTTCCTTTCTGTTGAAGAAGCAGGAGGTATGTTGCAGGCTGTCAAGGCAGGAAGCATTCAGGAAGCTGTAAACCAAAGCAACAAAGCCCGTCATGAAGCGGTTTCCAAACGTAAAGAAATCCTGTTGGGAACCAACCAGTATCCGAATTTCAATGAACTGGCAGGCGACAAACGTCCGCTGGATGGATGCAAGAAATGCGGTTGCGATGGAGAAGCACACGAAGAAGAAGGCACTCTGGCCAAACTGGAAACCGCACGTGCAGCCAGCGAATTTGAAGCTCTTCGACTGGAAACTGAAAATTCAGGCAAACGGCCGAAAGCTTTCATGCTGACCATCGGTAACCTGGCCATGCGTCAGGCTCGTGCACAGTTCTCATGCAACTTCCTGGCTTGTGCAGGCTATCAGGTTATTGACAACTTAGGATTTGCCAGCGTAGAAGAAGGAATTGAAGCAGCCATGAAAGCACAGGCAGACATCGTGGTAATCTGCTCCAGCGATGATGAATATGCGGAATATGCTATCCCAGCCTTCAAGGCACTCAACGGACGTGCTATGTTTATCGTAGCCGGCGCTCCAGCTTGCATGGAAGAACTGAAGGCTGCCGGCATCGAAAACTTCATTCATGTGCGTTGCAACGTACTGGAAACCTTACGCGAATACAACAGCAAACTCTTATCCTGAATTGAATTATGAGACAGAATTTCAAACAAATCGATATATTTGCCGGTTTCCATCCGCAGAATGGCATGGAATGGCAGAAAGAAAATGGCATTACTGCCAACTGGAAAACACCTGAACAGATTCAGGTGAAACCTGTATATACGAAAGAAGACCTGGAGGGTATGGAACACCTGAACTATGCAGCCGGTATTCCTCCTTATCTTCGTGGCCCGTACTCTATGATGTACACCTTCCGCCCGTGGACTATCCGTCAGTATGCCGGATTCTCTACCGCCGAAGAATCCAACGCATTCTACCGTCGTAACCTGGCTTCCGGTCAGAAAGGATTGTCAGTAGCTTTCGACCTTCCGACACACCGTGGATACGACCCTGACCATCCGCGTGTAGTGGGCGACGTAGGTAAAGCCGGTGTATCTATCTGTTCACTAGAAAACATGAAAGTGCTTTTCGACGGTATTCCTTTGAACAAGATGTCTGTTTCCATGACTATGAACGGTGCGGTACTTCCTGTCATGGCATTCTACATCAATGCCGGACTGGAACAGGGTGCCAAACTGGAAGAAATGGCCGGAACCATCCAGAACGATATTCTGAAAGAGTTCATGGTGCGTAACACCTATATTTATCCGCCTGCCTTCTCCATGAAGATTATTTCTGACATCTTTGAATATACTTCTCAGAAGATGCCGAAATTCAACTCTATCTCTATTTCGGGATACCACATGCAGGAAGCGGGTGCCACCGCCGACATTGAACTGGCTTATACACTGGCCGATGGATTGGAATACCTTCGTGCGGGAGTGGCTGCCGGCATTGACATTGACGCTTTTGCTCCGCGTCTGTCGTTCTTCTGGGCTATCGGTATGAACCACTTCATGGAAATAGCCAAGATGCGTGCCGCACGTATGCTGTGGGCCAAGATTGTAAAACAGTTCAATCCGAAGAACCCGAAATCACTGGCACTGCGTACACACTCACAGACTTCAGGATGGTCACTGACCGAACAGGACCCGTTCAACAACGTAGGACGTACCTGTATCGAAGCCATGGCTGCTGCATTAGGACATACGCAGTCACTGCATACCAACGCATTGGACGAAGCTATTGCTCTTCCGACCGACTTCTCGGCACGTATTGCACGTAATACTCAGATTTACATTCAGGAAGAAACGCAGATTTGTAAGAATGTGGACCCGTGGGGCGGTTCTTACTACGTAGAAGCGTTGACCAACGAACTGGCTCACAAGGCTTGGGAACACATTCAGGAAATCGAGAAACTGGGCGGTATGGCCAAAGCCATCGAAACCGGTATTCCCAAAATGCGTATCGAGGAAGCTGCTGCACGTACTCAGGCTCGTATCGACTCGGGTGAGCAGACTATCGTGGGTACAAACAAGTATCGTCTGGAAAAAGAAGACCCGATTGATATTCTGGAAGTGGACAACACTGCCGTACGTCAGGAACAGATTGAGAACCTGCGCCGTCTGAAAGAAGGCCGTAACCAGGCTGAAGTGGACAAGGCATTGGACGCTATTACGGAATGCGTACGCACTGGCAAGGGTAACTTGCTGGAACTGGCCGTAGAAGCCGCTCGCGTACGTGCCACACTGGGAGAAATATCTGACGCCTGCGAAAAAGTCGTAGGACGTTATAAAGCAATTATCAGAACAATATCAGGCGTGTATTCATCAGAAAGTAAAAAGGATGCAGATTTCGCACGGGCTTGCGAACTGACCGAAGAATTTGCGAAGAAAGAAGGCCGTCGTCCGCGTGTCATGATTGCCAAGATGGGACAGGACGGACACGACCGTGGTGCCAAGGTAGTAGCTACCGGATTTGCGGACTGTGGTTTCGACGTGGATATGGGCCCGTTGTTCCAGACTCCGGAAGAAGCCGCCCGCGAAGCTGTAGAAAACGATGTTCATGCTGTGGGAGTTTCTTCATTGGCTGCCGGACACAAGACATTGATTCCGCAAATCATTGCCGAATTGAAACGTCTGGGCCGCGAAGATATTCTGGTCTTTGCAGGTGGTGTCATCCCGGCACAGGACTACGATTTCTTGTATAAAGCTGGTGTAATGGCTATCTTTGGTCCGGGTACTTCCGTGGCTAAATCAGCTTGCCAGGTAATGGAACTGTTGTTAGAAGCAGAAGAGGAATAAAAAATAATTTCCATAAAAAAGTAAGTCCCGGACTTTATGTTCGGGACTTACTTTTTTATACACAGCTACGCCTATACTACTATCGAAAACGTTCTCTCCAAAAGATTTGATAAGTTAAATATCCATACCGGAAAATAGAATGTTATTTTTTTTATATTTGCAAATAAAGCTTACAAACCTTGTAATCATGAGAACAATCGCCATTTTATTGTGTCTTTTATTTTGCCTGCCCACGCGTGCAAAGAAAATGGATGAGAACAATCAAATTCCTCAAAAAGACATTTCTATCCGTTTTAATTTCGGTATAGCCTCTGCCAATCAAGAAGGAACAGGAGAATCTTTATGGTACAGCAATCCTAAAAAAGTAGTCGCGGATTTCAATATGGTATAGATTTTTTGAGACATCACAAATATATAGGTTATGGGCTTGCCTTTAAACACTATATGCATGGACTCTCATTTCCGGAAAGTGCACAAAATTCATCCTTACATGAAAATATCCAAATCTTTTATCTTGCTCCACAATTTTCGTCTGTTCATGAGGCGCAACTATTAAAAGGAATGATTAGCTACCTCGATTTAGGTATTGGATACGCGCATTATTTAAACAAAGGTACCATAAACAAAGACCAAAAATATTCAGTTCCTAAATCAGGACTTGGCATGAATTCAAACATAGGTGTAGAGTATAAATTCCACACACATTTAGGTGTGAAAATATCAATCTCTGTAGAATATTATATATTCAAGCACCTCGATGAAAAGATTGAAATCCCAAGCAAGATGTTCGAAAAACGCTCCAAACTGGGAGTTTTTATAACCAGCCCCCAATTATCTCTCATCTATCATTTATAATTGAAACAAAAAACATAAAAATGGCAGGTGTAAAAGATTAAAGTTTCCTTTCGCACCTGCCATTTCTATTTTAAAAGATTCAACAGAATACTTTTACTTATACGTAATCCAGCGAATCATTTCCTTGAAAGAAGGTTTCTTTCCATACATCAGGATACCTACCCGATAAATCTTTCCGGCTATCCAAATCATGCCGAAAGCGGCAGCATACAAAAGAACGACTGACAGCATCGTTTCCCACACCGGTACATCGAAAGGCAGACGCACCATCATGACAATAGGTGAAGTAAACGGAATCATGGAACACCAGATAGCCAACGGTCCGTCGGGGTTATCAGAGCTATAGATACCTGCATAGAGGGCAAAAATCAACAGAAGAACAATCGGCATCATAAACTGCTGAGAATCTTCCTGTCCGTTGATGGCCGCACCGATAGCCGCAAATATGGAAGCATACACCAGGTATCCTCCGATAAAATTCAAGATAAAGAGTCCCCCCATCTTGGCCAGATTCAATCCCTGAAGAGTAGCCAGCAAGCCGGATGCTCCTCCCATCAGTTCTGGCGAACTACCGGAAATTCCACCGGCTACGGCCAACAATACCACAATCAGCACCACCCAGATAGCCAGCTGTGCCACACCGACCAGTCCGATACCGATAATTTTTCCAATCATCAACTGAAAGGGCTTCACAGAGGAAACGATGACTTCTACAATACGGTTGGTCTTTTCTTCCATCACACTTTGCATCACCATACCTCCGTATGACATCACAAACATGTAAATCAGCAAAGTCAATACCATACCGGCTGCCATAGCCGCTCCTGCATTGGATTCACTTTCGCTCCCGTCTTCTCCCCATTTTACCGTACGGATATTCAACTTACGGTTCATATCCTGCATGATGGAAGGCAGCTGCGGAATATCATAACGCAACAACTTGTCCTGACGCACCTGCTCGTCAAGTGTTTCACTTACCAGCCGCGAAAGACTGTTGGGTACTTCTTTCCGCGAATAAATCGTTACGGCCTCCGGATGTTCAGCCAGGTCGGCCTTGATTTCGACCACGGCATCAAACTGGGTAGAGTCACTTCGAAAAGAAGCTTCCATCTGGGGAACTCCCACAAAATGCCAGGATTCATCGTCTTTAAACTGAGGAAGGTATTTCATGGTGGCATCAATGACGGCTACCTGTTTCTGGTCTCCGCCCTTGACCGTAGACAACCACAACGGGACAAAAATAAGTGCCGCAAAAATGAACGGCATCAATATGGTAAGCAGGATAAACGACTTTTTGCTTACCCGGTTTATGAATTCACGCTGAATAATAATCCATGTCTTGTTCATAGCTGAAAGATTTTTTGATTAGATTTTCTCCTCTACCGTACGGATAAAGATATCGTTCATAGAAGGGATACATTCGGTAAACTTGCAGATTTCGCCCTGCGCACCTACAAGTGACAATAACTCAGAATTGGAAATGGAAGTGAGCTTCCGCAGTTTATAGTTTACCGTCTGCTCATCCTGCACCTCACTGCTGACAATTTCAAAGGCATCCGAATTCTGCAACGATTTCGAAGACTGCATCGTCAGCTCATACTGATTACTTTTATAACGTGAACGAATGTCCGTTACCGCTCCCTGCAGCACCACCTTTGAATGATTGATCAGTGCAATATGGTCGCAGATTTCTTCCACAGAAGCCATGTTGTGCGTAGAGAATATAATGGTATGTCCTTCGTCTTTCAATTTCAGAATTTCTCTTTTCAGCAGTTCTGCGTTTACCGGATCGAAGCCTGAAAACGGTTCGTCGAAAATCAGCAGGCGGGGACGATGCAACACCGTGATGACAAACTGCACTTTCTGTTGCATACCTTTGGAAAGTTCCTCCAGTTTCTTGTTCCACCAAGGCATGATTTCAAAGCGTTCAAACCAGTCGGTTAGTCTTTTCTTAGCCTCCTGACGGCTTAATCCTTTCAACTGTGCCAGATAGATGGCCTGTTCGCCCACCTTCATTTTTTTGTAAAGTCCACGCTCTTCGGGAAGATAGCCAATGGAATAAATATCTTCCGGACGTGAGAGCCGTCCGTCAAACCACACCTCACCGGCATCGGGAGCTGTAATACGGTTGATAATACGAATCAATGTGGTCTTTCCTGCCCCATTGGGTCCCAGCAAACCAAATACCTGTCCTTCGGGCACCGTGATGCTTACTCCATCCAGCGCCGTATGGTTGGCATAACGTTTTATGACCTGTCGTGTTTCCAAAAAAGAATCATTCATGTCGTTACTTATTAAAAATTGAACATTTAAAAGATATAAGTTTCACAAAGTTATCAATTTCATTCAAAGTAAAGAAAATTGTTCCAATTTTCTGCATAAAAAGCAGGAAAGAAAAACGTAAAGACGTTTCACTTGAAACACAAGTGCATTTGAAGTAAAACACAAGGACGTTTGATTCTAAACGCAAGTACATTTGGGATTGAACATAAGGGCATTTTGAAAGATAAGGAAAAACAGCCCTTCAGGGAGGGAAAAATCTGTCAAGCAAGTGCATGGAAACGACATAAAAAAACGGAAATGCCCGCAGTGATCGCTCAGGCATTTCCGCAACAATTTCCAATATAATACAAAAGCTTACAGGAAGAATTTAAAGACAAAGATAAAGGCCAGAATATACATGGCCGGTGTAAGCTTCTTGGTATGTCCGCACAACAGATTAATCAAGACGTAACTGATCATTCCCAACACAATTCCATCGGAAATGCTGTAAGCCAGAGGCATGAAAATGATGCAGATAAACGCCGGGATGGCTTCTGAATAATCCATAAAATCGACTTTCTTCACAGAAGACATCATCATCAGACCTACCAGAATCAATACAGGAGCCGTAGCTGCACCCGGTACTGCCAAAAAGAACGGAGCCAAAAACAACGACAGAAGGAAGCACACTGCCGTAACAAAAGAAGTCAGTCCACTACGTCCGCCTTCGCCCACTCCGGAAGCACTTTCCACGAAAGTGGTAATAGTACTGGTACCCAGCATGGCACCGGCTGTTGTTCCGATGGCATCCACTAAAAAGGCTTGCTTCAGGTGAGGAATCTTTCCATCTTTTGTCACCATTCCGGCCTTTGTAGTCACTCCGACCAACGTACCGATGGTATCAAACATATCTACAAACAGGAAAGTAAACACAACAATCACCATTTCCTTTGTAAAGAAATGCTCCCACTGGAACTGGAAGAAAATGGGTTCGATAGAAGGAGGAGTGCTCAACACGCCATCCAGATGTGTCAATCCCATAGGAATACCGATGACGGTCGTCAGCAAGATTCCTATCAGCAAGGCTCCACGGACTTTCTTCACCAACAAGATGGAAGTAACCAGAAGGCCGATAATGCCCAGCAAGGCTGAACCAGAAGTAATATCTCCCAATGAAATCAAAGTCGCATCGTTATTCACAATGATACCGGCATTCTGCAAACCGATGAACGCAATGAACAAGCCGATACCTGCACCAATGGCATTGCGAAGGCTCAAGGGCAGCGCATCTACGATTTTTTCACGCAAATTGGTTACCGTCAGCAGAATGAATATAATTCCTTCCAAAAGTACAGCCGTCAGAGCAAACTGCCAGGTATAGCCCAGCGTAAGACAAACGGTATAGGCAAAAAACGCATTCAATCCCATTCCCGGTGCCAATCCGAAAGGCAATTTGGCATAAAAGGCCATCAACAGCGTAGCAAAAGCCGAAGCGATGACTGTCGTCGTGAAAAGCGCTCCCTTGTCCATACCTGTAGCCGCCAGAATGTTGGGATTGACAGCCAAAATATAGGCCATGGTCAGAAAGGTCGTGATTCCGGCCAAGATTTCCGTACGCACACGCGTCTCACGAGGGTTAAAACCGAATAATTTTTCCAGCATTTTCATTTTATAATCGCTTTAAATGATTCAACCGGTTTAGAAAGACCACTTCATGGCCAGCGTCGGGATGAAATAGAATCCGTTACGATCGGCAAAATCCGTACTCAATTCCCATTCTGTACCTACAC
>ENA-OXQT01000554-OXQT01000554.1-human-gut-metagenome-genome-assembly--contig:-NODE-554-length-11018-cov-5.3582_pt1 | contig 11018 bp, 12 predicted proteins | sample MGYA00249584_ERZ652567 | MGnify/ENA primary metagenome ERZ652567 (study PRJEB26925, sample SAMN05826683) | human gut metagenome | biome: ENVO:2100002; feature: ENVO:00000062; material: ENVO:00002003... | reverse complement strand
AAGATCAAAACAGAGCTATCATGTTTACAGACGATAAAAGCATTGAAAATATCCAGCAGCTGTTTGCTGAGTTCAAGAAGTTCCTTGTACTCCAGAAAGAATATACCAAACTGGAATTAACGGAAAAGTTAACTATACTCTTATCCACGTTAATAATGATTTTAGTGCTCACTATCTTAGGTATGGTAGCCCTGTTTTATCTGCTTTTTGCCCTGGCTTATATTCTTGAGCCGTTAGTAGGCGGTTTGATGGTAAGTTTCGGCATCATAGCAGGCATCAATGTTTTATTGATTGCCATCATTTATTTTTTCCGCAGGCAACTTATCATTTCGCCGATGGTAAATTTCCTTGCAAACCTATTTCTCAACGACTCCAATAAAAAATGAAGCAATGAACAACAGCACACCTACTCCAAAGAAAATTACACTGGAAGACATTGCTCAGCGTAAACAAGAAGTGTTGCAGGAAATCTGTGACCAGAAACAAGCCATGGCGGATACCACCCGCCGAATTTTCGCCCCCCTTGCACCTGCCGCCTCCGGTGGTAATGCGTTAATGCGCTCTTTCAGTACCGGTATGGCCATTTTTGACGGTGTCATGCTGGGTATGAAAATGATCCGTAAAGTTCGCGGACTCTTCCGAAAAAGATATTAAAAAAACACCCGGACATACATCATTGCATATCCGGGCGTCTAATATAAATACGTTAAAGAATGTCCTTACACGTATGTTTCCAATAACTTCACATTCCCTTCTTGAGGCACAATGGTCAATTCCTGAGTAGTGGCAGGAAGCAAAACAGTTTCTCCTGCACCCAGTCGCACTTCGTTGCCTTCATTATCTGTCATCAGGCAAGAGCCTTCTATACAAATAAAGATTACGAATGAATCCAGCTCCGAATAATCACAGCTGATCTGTTCACTCATATCATAAACCGAAGTCGTGAAATAAGGACATGCCACCAACTCAACCGGTTCATCTTTCAAAGGTTCATATTTGGTACGATAGTCATCGAGCACTTCATAATTGATCGCATCAAGTGCCTGGCTGGTATGCAATTCACGTGTTTTTCCATTAGCGTCTTTACGATTAAAATCATAAATACGGTAAGTGATATCCGACGTCTGCTGAATTTCGGCAATAAATGCCCCGGCACCAATACTGTGAATACGCCCTGCAGGCAGGAAGAAAACATCTCCCGGATGAATTTCATATTCCTGAAGAACATCTGTAATTGTATTATTATGCACGCGGTCTTTATATTCTTTCGGTGTAATCTGTTCAGAAAATCCCGAACGCAGTTTGGCTCCTTCGTCAGCACCCACTACATACCACATTTCAGTTTTACCTTTTGAGTTGTGGCGTTTTTTAGCCAGTTCATCAGTGGGATGCACCTGTATAGACAAGTCTTGCTTCGCATCAATGAACTTTATCAGCAAAGGAAACTCATTGCCAAAACGGGCATAGTTTGCTTCGCCTACCAGTTCCTCACGGTATTTTTTCACCATATCGGTCAGTGTAAGGCCTTTATCCGGGCCGTTAGCTACGACAGATTCGTTGTTCTCTACGCCGGATATTTCCCAGCTTTCCCCAACTCCCTTCAAATCATCATTCAAATGCTTGAACGGGATAATTTTGTCGCCCCCCCAAAGCGTCTGCTTCAGAATGGGTTCGAATTTTAACGGATACATTTTTGTTTTTCTTGTTATAAACTTAGATTAAAAACTCATGATTTTAACAATCAAGGGACAAACATACGAAAAATATCAAATAATACACAAAATCCGGGCTTTTAATTAAAACTAACATGAATTTTTTATCTTCGCATTACAACTTAGGATGCTTTCACGGAAAACGCTAAACTTTCCTAAATCGCCGAACAGATTTACAAAGAATAATTTGGGAGAACGAAAGAATTTCCCTTTATTTGCAAGAAATTTTAATAATACCAGACATGATTAACACATTCCCAACTGAAGGAAATCGGTCAGGGCTCAGCCGGAAAGATTTTCAAAAGGATATAAACGATAAGAAAACCGATTTGTTTATCCTCAAAAACAAGAAAGGAATGGAAGTTGCCGTAACAAACTACGGATGCGCCATTCTATCTATCATGGTTCCGGATAAAGACGGAAAATATGCCAATGTCGTACTCAGCTATGGTACACTGGATGCACTGATGCACGGACCGGAACCTTTCTTAAGTACCACTATCGGACGTTATGGCAATCGCATCGCCAAAGGTAAATTCACCCTGTATGGCGAAGAACATAGTCTCACGATCAACAACGGTCCCAACTCACTTCATGGTGGCCCCACCGGATTTCACGCCAGAGTATGGGATGCCGAGCAACTTGAAGAAGGGGTGATCCGATTCAACTATACTTCCGCTGACGGAGAAGAGGGCTTCCCCGGTAATCTGGAAGTTGAAATGACTTATCGCCTTGAAGAAGAAGAGAATGCGATTGTCATCGAATACCGTGCCACTACAGACAAAGCAACAGTCGTAAACCTGACCAATCACGGTTTCTTCAACCTGGCAGGAACAGCCAATCCTACTCCGACTGTAGAAAATAACATCGTCACAATCAACGCAGATTTTTATACTCCGATCGATGAAGTATCCATCCCGACAGGAGAAATAGCCAAAGTGGAAGGAACTCCGATGGATTTCCGTACCCCACATACTGTTGGCGAACGAATCAATGACAAATTCCAGCAACTTATATACGGTGCCGGCTATGACCATTGCTATGTATTGAACAAGGCAGAAACAGGTTCTCTCGACCTGGCAGCTACCTGTAAAGAGCCCAACAGCGGACGCACCATGGAGGTATATACCACAGAAGCCGGCGTACAATTATACACAGGCAACTGGCTGGGCGGCTTCGAAGGAACAAACGGAGCTACTTTCCCCGCACGAAGCGCTATCTGCTTCGAAGCTCAATGCTTCCCCGACACACCGAATAAAGCACACTTCCCGTCGGCTACATTACTGCCGGGCGATGAATACCAGCAGGTAACCATCTATAAATTCGGAGTTGAAAAATAAATAAGGAAATAACTAACCTCATTTTTATAACTAACAACTTTTTAAAAACCATGACACAACAAAAAAAGAATTATGTGTTGCCTATTGCAATGATGTTTGCGCTTTTTGCAATGATTTCATTCGTAACAGGACTTACTAACCCGCTCGGACTTATTGTAAAAGAGCAATTCCAGGCTGCCAACTGGATGACGCAGCTGGGTAATGCAGCCAACTTCATAGCTTATGCCTTTATGGGACTCCCGGCAGGTATGATGCTCAAAAGAATCGGTTACAAAAAGACAGCCCTTACTGCCGTAGCAGTAGGATTTATCGGAGTCGGCATTCAGGTGCTTTCGGGACAGATGGACTACCAGCCCGGTGAACTGACTGTATTTTGGATCTATCTGACAGGTGCTTTTGTTTCAGGTTTCTCTATGTGTATGTTGAATGCAGTAGTAAACCCATTGCTGAATACACTTGCAGGTGGCGGTAAGAAAGGTAATCAATTAATTCAGTTCGGTGGTTCTCTGAACTCTATTTCAGCTACAATCGTTCCGGTATTGGGTGGTTACCTGATCGGTACTATCAGCCAGGACACACGTATCAGTGACGCTAATCCGGCATTGTTCATTGCTATGGGTATCTTTGCTGTCGTATTCATCGTGTTGGCTATCATGGACATCCCCGAACCTCACAAAGAAAGCGCCAGTGATCATAAAGTAAAAGACACTCACAGCCCGCTTTCATTCCGTCACTTCGTTTTGGGAACAGTTGCCATTTTCGTATACGTAGGTGTGGAAGTAGGTATTCCTAACTTTATCAACCTGTTCCTGACCACTTCACCTGATGCAGCCGGTGCCAAAGGTTTCGGTATGGATACAGCTATGGCAGGTTCAATCGTAGGTACTTACTGGTTCCTGATGATGATCGGTCGTCTGTGCGGTGGCGCTTTGGGAGCTAAATTCTCAAGTAAAACTCAGTTGACAGTCGTTTCTTCACTGGCTTTGATCTTCTTGCTGATCGGTATGTTTGCCCCCAGCGCAACAACAGTAGCTATGCCTGTATTTAAAGGAGGTGCCAGCATCGGTTTCGGTATGGAAACAGTACCTGTAGGAATCATGTTCTTCGCACTTTGCGGACTCTGTACATCTATCATGTGGGGTGGTATCTTCAACCTTGCAGTAGAAGGACTGGGTAAATATACGGCAATGGCTTCCGGTATCTTCATGGTAATGGTTTGCGGTGGTGGTATCCTGCCGTTGATTCAGGGTGCAGTAGCCGACGTGACCAGCAGCTACATTGCAAGTTACTGGGTAATCTTCGCTGCCGTAGCATACATGCTGTACTATGCACTTGTAGGTTGCAAGAATGTAAATAAGGATATTCCTGTTGAATAAAACTTAAATAATAACTTTTTAATACCAAAACGATCATGGATATAGAACACGTAAGAAGTCGCTTCATCAAACATTTTGATGGAACTACAGGATTTGTATATGCCTCTCCGGGCCGTATCAACCTAATTGGTGAGCACACCGACTACAATGGTGGATTTGTTTTCCCGGGAGCTATCGATAAAGGTATGATCGCCGAAATCAAGCCTAACGGCACAGATAAAGTAAACGCTTACTCTATCGACCTGAAAGATTATGTAACTTTCGGATTGAACGAAGAAGATGCTCCACGCGCCAGCTGGGCAAGATATATATTCGGTGTGTGCCGCGAAATGATCAAACGTGGCGTTGACGTGAAAGGATTCAATACCGCTTTCTCCGGAGATGTGCCATTGGGTGCCGGAATGTCTTCATCGGCTGCTTTGGAAAGTACTTATGCCTTTGCGCTGAATGACCTGTTTGGTGAAAACAAAATAGACAAATTCGAATTAGCTAAAATCGGTCAGGCTACAGAACACAACTATTGCGGTGTGAACTGTGGTATTATGGACCAGTTCGCTTCTGTATTCGGTAAAGAAGGTAGCCTGATTCGTTTGGATTGCCGCTCTTTGGAATACCAGTACTTCCCGTTCAAACCGGAAGGTTATCGTCTGGTATTGCTGGATTCGGTCGTTAAACACGAATTGGCTTCATCGGCATACAACAAACGTCGTCAGAGCTGCGAGGCTGCTGTGGCTGCCATCCAGAAAAAACATCCTCATGTAGAATTCCTGCGTGACTGTACAATGGATATGCTGGCAGAGGCAAAAGCTGATATCAGTGAAGAAGATTACATGCGTGCCGAATACGTAATCGAAGAAATTCAGCGTGTACTCGATGTATGTGATGCCCTGGAAAGAGGAGATTACGAAACGGTAGGTCAGAAAATGTACGAAACTCATCATGGCATGAGCAAACTTTACGAAGTAAGCTGCGAAGAACTCGACTTCCTGAACGACTGCGCTAAAGAGTGTGGCGTAACCGGTTCACGCGTTATGGGCGGCGGCTTCGGCGGTTGTACTATCAACCTGGTGAAAGACGAATTGTATGACAACTTCATCGAGAAAGCTAAAGAATCATTCAAAGCTAAATTCGGCAGAAGCCCGAAAGTATATGATGTAGTTATCAGTGACGGTTCAAGAAGACTGGTATAAAGATTCAAAAACTAATATTCAGAAGACAAGGCACATCCTAAACAGATGTGCCTTTCTTTTTGTTATGTAAAAAAGCTATCTTTTTATGGTAGATAAGTCCCACTAAAAGGTTATCTTTGCGAAAAATCTGAAAAAACTAAATTAATCAATAGATATGAACGATAGTAAACTTATGAATCGTGCGGCTGATAATATCCGCATATTAGCTGCGTCGATGGTGGAAAAAGCCAATTCGGGACACCCCGGAGGCGCCATGGGCGGTGCTGATTTTGTGAACGTACTCTTCTCTGAGTTTTTGGTCGCGACCGCTTTTTCCTCGACCCGGGACACATGTCACCGATGCTTTATTCCGTATTGGCTTTCACCGGAAAATATACATTGGACGAATTAAAGCAATTCCGTCAGTGGGGCAGCCCTACTCCGGGACACCCTGAAGTGAATGTAGACCGTGGCGTTGAAAATACTTCCGGCCCGCTGGGACAGGGACACACTTATGCAGTAGGCGCAGCCATTGCAGCCAAATTCCTGAAAGCCCGCTTTGGCGAAGTAATGAACCAGACTATTTACGCATATATATCCGATGGAGGTATCCAGGAAGAAATCTCTCAGGGTGCCGGCCGCATTGCCGGTACACTCGGACTGGACAACCTGATCATGTTCTACGATTCAAACGACGTACAGCTTTCTACCAACACAGAAGATGTAACAACGGAAAACGTAGCCATGAAATATGAAGCATGGGACTGGAAAGTAATCACAATCAACGGTAACGATCCTGACGAGATACGCAAAGCTCTGACTGAAGCCAAAGCTGAAAAGAACCGTCCGACCCTGATCATCGGTAAAACGACCATGGGTAAAGGAGCACGCCGGGCCGATGGAAGCAGCTATGAAGCCGACTGCGCGACACACGGCGCACCATTGGGCGGAGACGCATATGTGAATACAATCAAGAACCTGGGTGGAAATCCGGAGAATCCATTCACCATTTTCCCCGAAGTAGCCGAACTGTATGCCAAACGTGCGGAAGAACTGAAGAAGATTGTTGCTGACAAATATGCAGCAAAAGCAGAATGGGCAAAAGCAAACCCTGAAAAGGCAGCTAAACTGGCCGAATTCTTCTCTGGAAAAGCCCCGAAAGTAAACTGGGATGCCATTGAACAAAAAGCCGGCGGCGCAACCCGTGCCGGATCTGCAACCGTATTAGGAGCATTGGCCACTCAGGTAGAAAATATGATCGTTTCATCAGCCGACCTGTCTAACTCAGACAAGACAGACGGATTCCTGAAAAAGACGCACGCATTCAAAAAAGGAGATTTCAGCGGCGCTTTCCTTCAAGCAGGAGTTTCAGAGTTAAGTATGGCTTGTATTTGTATCGGTATGTCTCTGCACGGAGGTATCATTGCTGCATGCGGCACATTCTTTGTGTTCTCAGACTACATGAAACCGGCCCTGCGTATGGCTGCCCTGATGGAGCAACCGGTAAAATTCATCTGGACTCATGATGCGTTCCGTGTAGGAGAAGACGGACCTACTCACGAACCGGTAGAACAAGAAGCACAAGTACGCCTGCTTGAAAAACTGAAGAACCACAAAGGACACAACTCTATGTTGGTACTTCGCCCGGCGGATGTGGAAGAGACAACCATTGCGTGGAAACTTGCAATGGAAAACATGTCGACTCCTACAGCACTGATCCTTTCACGTCAGAATATCGTTAACCTGCCCGCAGGAACCGATTATTCACAAGCTGCAAAAGGTGCTTATATCATTGCCGACGCCGATGAAAACCCGGATGTGATCCTAGTAGCTTCGGGTTCGGAAGTTTCAACGCTGGTGGCCGGTGCCGAACTTCTGCGCAAAGAAGGTGTGAAAGTACGTATTGTTTCCGCTCCGTCCGAAGGGTTATTCCGTAATCAAAGCAAAGAGTATCAAGAATCCATACTTCCTGCAGGAGCCAAAATCTTTGGTCTGACAGCCGGACTTCCGGTGAATCTTGAAGGTTTGGTAGGTTCCAACGGTAAAGTGTTCGGTCTTGAATCATTTGGTTTCTCGGCACCCTACAAAGTGCTGGATGAGAAACTGGGATTCACCGCAGAAAACGTATACAATCAGGTAAAAGCAATGCTCTGATCAATCATTAAATGTGCTAATGCGCTAATCCGGCAGGATCAGTGCATTAGCACATTCATTATATTAGCACATTCATTATATTAGCACATTAAAAAGGACATGAAGAAAATTGGAATTTGTTGCGACCACGCCGGTTTCGAATTGAAAGAATACGTAAGGGGCTGGCTGGAAGCAAAAGGTTGGGAATACAAAGACTTCGGAACTTACTCGACAGACAGCTGTGACTATCCCGATTTTGCCCATCCATTGGCACTGGCTGTTGAAGCCGGCGAATGCTATCCGGGAATTGCCATCTGTGGTAGCGGTAATGGTATCAGCATGACATTAAACAAACATCAGGGTATTCGTGCCGCACTCTGCTGGACAGCAGAAATCGCACACATGGCACGCCTGCACAACGATGCCAACGTATTGGTTATGCCCGGCCGTTATATCAGCACGGAAGAGGCGGATATGATTATGACGGAATTTTTCTCGACAGAGTTTGAAGGCGGACGCCACCAGAAACGCATTGATAAAATTCCTGTAAAGTGAGAGTCTCCCCTATCGACCTCCATATCACATCGATAGAAGACTGACTTTAATAACAACATGGGAGTGTATCAAGGGTTCACTGCAAATTAGCGAACTTTTGATACACTCCCCTTTTTATAGCCCCCTCGCAAATGCCCGGGAAGGATACAATAGCCTCTATTCATCCTCAGAACAGTACCAGATTGACAAATACCTATTTTATTTCCACCCTCTATTTTTTTCTGTTTTCCTATTTTTCACAGTAGAGATGAACAGGTTAAAAGATAAAAAGCTATCTTTGTGACTCAATAATCCGGAAAATCAAAAGATATGGATCAACTGAAAACCATCAAAGAGCTTATCAATCAAGGAGATATAGAAAATGCGCTTCAAGCACTTGAAGAATTTCTCCAGACTGAACCCGTCGGTAAAGACGAAGCTTACTATCTGATGGGAAATGCTTACCGCAAGTTAGGAGACTGGCAAAAAGCCCTCAATAATTATCAATCCGCCATTGAACTCAATCCCGACAGCCCGGCTCTCCAGGCACGCAAAATGGTGATGGATATATTGAACTTCTACAATAAAGATATGTATAATCAATAAACGTAATAAAAATAGATTATGGCAAAAATCAAAGGAGCAATCGTAGTCGACACAGAGCGTTGCAAAGGGTGCAACCTGTGTGTGGTAGCTTGTCCGCTCAACGTAATATCCCTCGCCAAAGAGGTGAATGTGAAAGGGTATAATTATGCCCAGCAGATTCTTGAAGATACCTGTAACGGATGCAGTTCATGCGCAACCGTATGTCCGGACGGATGTATCTCTGTTTATAAAGTAAAAGTAGAATAAAAGAAAAGAATATGGCAGAAGAAGTTGTATTAATGAAAGGAAACGAAGCCATCGCCCATGCGGCCATCCGCTGTGGTGCCGATGGATACTTCGGATATCCTATTACTCCGCAATCGGAGGTGTTGGAAACTCTTGCCGAACTGAGACCTTGGGAAACTACCGGCATGGTAGTCCTCCAGGCGGAAAGTGAAGTGGCAGCTATCAATATGGTTTATGGTGGTGCCGGAAGCGGCAAAATGGTGATGACCTCATCATCAAGTCCCGGTGTCAGCCTGAAACAGGAAGGTATTTCTTATCTGGCAGGTGCCGAGCTTCCATGTCTGATCGTAAACGTGATGCGCGGCGGCCCCGGTTTGGGTACTATCCAACCAAGCCAGGCCGACTATTTCCAGACTGTAAAAGGTGGAGGACACGGTGACTATAAACTCATCGCATTGGCTCCGGCTTCTGTTCAGGAAATGGCAGACTTTGTCGGACTCGCTTTCGAACTTGCGTTCAAATACCGTAATCCGGCCATCATCCTTGCAGACGGTGTTATCGGACAAATGATGGAGAAAGTGGTTCTTCCTCCCGCAAAAGCCCGCCGTACGGATGCGGAAGTCATAGCACAATGTCCATGGGCTTCTACCGGAAAGACAAAAGACCGTAAGCCCAACATCATCACTTCGTTGGAACTGCGTCCGGAAGAGATGGAGAAAAACAACCTCCGCTTCCAGGCAAAGTACAGAGTAATTGAAGAAAACGAAGTACGTTTTGAAGAAATTGACTGCGAAGATGCAGAATATCTGATTGTAGCTTTCGGTTCAATGGCACGTATCGGCCAGAAAGCAATGGAACTGGCCCGTGAAGAGGGGATTAAAGTCGGTATGCTTCGCCCCATCACTCTATGGCCGTTCCCGACGAAAGCGATTGCCGAGTATGCCAATAAGGTAAAAGGTATGCTGGTAACCGAGCTGAATGCCGGACAGATGGTAGAAGACGTTCGTTTAGCAGTGAACGGAAGAGTGAAAGTTGAACATTTCGGCCGCCTGGGAGGAATTGTTCCCGATCCGGACGAAATAGTAACTGCATTGAAAGAACAATTAATCAAATAACTACAGTACGATGAATCCCGATAAAATAAGAAACGTATTGAACATACTGTTTATGATATTGGCTCTGGCAGCTATTATCACCTACTTCGTTGCGAAGGACGACTTTAAGGTGTTTATCTACGTATGCGGCGCGGCAATTTTTGTCAAGCTGATGGAGTTTTTCATACGGTTCACCAACAGATAAGTATCCGGGCCTTGAAGCATTTTAAGTCTGCGTAGTTTAAGACACCCGAACTTAGAACAAGCAAGCCCGGCCACTTAAAGATAAAAAAAAGAAGTTATGACGAAAGAAGAAATAATCAAGCCCGAGAATCTGGTTTATAAGAAACCGACTCTGATGAACGACAATGGCATGCACTATTGTCCGGGTTGCAGCCACGGCGTTGTACATAAACTGATTGCCGAAGTAATCGAGGAGATGGGACTGGAAGACAAAGCAGTCGGTATCTCACCCGTAGGTTGCGCTGTATTTATCTACAATTACCTTGACATTGACTGGCAGGAAGCTGCACACGGACGTGCGCCGGCACTTGCCACTGCCATCAAACGTCTTTGGCCGGATCGCCTGGTGTTCACCTATCAGGGAGATGGCGACCTTGCCTGCATCGGTACGGCAGAGACTATCCACGCATTGAATCGTGGTGAAAATATTACGATTATCTTTATCAACAATGCCATTTACGGTATGACCGGAGGCCAGATGGCTCCTACTACCCTGATGGGAATGAAAACCGCCACTTGTCCTTATGGACGTGATCCGGAACTCCACGGATATCCGTTGAAGATAACTGAGATTGCTGCCCAACTG
>ENA-OXQT01000552-OXQT01000552.1-human-gut-metagenome-genome-assembly--contig:-NODE-552-length-11041-cov-3.1755_pt1 | contig 11041 bp, 7 predicted proteins | sample MGYA00249584_ERZ652567 | MGnify/ENA primary metagenome ERZ652567 (study PRJEB26925, sample SAMN05826683) | human gut metagenome | biome: ENVO:2100002; feature: ENVO:00000062; material: ENVO:00002003... | reverse complement strand
ATCACGCAAAGGTATGCTAAATCCATATATTGCGCAAACGATTAAAGAAATATTTCTGCATTAATGGGAGAGGTCAGGGCATGTGTCCCGACACATGGAATAATGCGGAAGGAAAAGGCTTTCCTTATGAATAATTTATATACATTTGCCTATATGCGTAAGGATTTGAATGGGTCACGGCATTTTTCCATAGGGATCAAGTTTACGATCTTATTATTTACGATCGTGATCTTGGTTCTTGTGCTTTTTTCATATAGGAGCGACAAGCATGGCAACCTGTTCTGGCAGGTAGAGAAATTGATTCCGCATCATCCGGACAGTGCTTTGGTGTTATTAGAGAAAGTGAGGGATATCAATGGATTATCGCTTCGAGAGAAAGCCCGTTATTGTCTGTTATGGACCGAATCACGGGATGAGGCGGGATTGAGGCATACATCGGATTCCATAATCTCTATCGCTACGGATTATTATAGGACGACACGAGGCTGTTACTGGCCTCCCAAAGCTTGGTTTTACCGGGGGAAAGTCTATGAGGATATGGATCAACCGTCCCTAGCTTTGGAATGCTATTTACGTGCGTTGGAATATGAGGGAGAGAATTGGGATTATGAATTCTGGGGAAGGTTATATAACCAAATGGGGATGCTGTACGCCGAGCAGGAATTATATGGCAAGGCTATGTCTTTTTTGAGAAAAGCGAGTGCTCAATATCAGTTATTGAACGATGCGGCCGGACAAGACCGGATACTGACCGAGGTCAAGAAATACGAGATGTTACGGGATTCTATCGGATCACTATCAGCGAGAGAATCGATTTATCAGATCACTTCCCGCTATGATGTAAGGCCGATCCGTGAGGACTTGTCTAAGAAAGAGTTGATGCTATTACAAAGGGGACAGGAGCGTTATCTGTACGCATTTATTATCGGCATAATCCTATTTATTTGCTTCCTCCTTTATCGGCGATGGAGAAATACGCAGGAAAACGCTCTTCGAAGGGAAGAAGCCTTGCGACGTTCGATTGCTAGCCAGCAACAACGTATGCGAGAAGAAAAAGAAGAGAATGAACGGCAAATCACCCTTTTGGAAAAAAGAATTACGAAAATAAAGGAAGAAAAGGATCAAGAGTTGATGTTGGTTTCCTTACAATTGGAAAAACAACGGCTGGAAATTTGTAACGAGTCGATTCTTAATAAGGAGAGTAAGCATTTATTATCTGTCGCGATCTTGCGGAAATCGGAGGTCTATGAGAAGTTTCACGATCGGGATGCCGGCAAGATTATCTCTGAGGATTGGGAGCTTTTGGAGGTTTTGTTGAATAAGGCTTATGATGACTTTACCTTACGGCTGAAAAAGCTATATCCTGTTATTTCCGATACGGAGTTGAAGGCCTGTATGCTCACGAAAATCGGTGTTCCCGCCAACCAGATCACACGGGTATTGAAATATAATAGTTCGGTACTTCGTCCTCGTCTATTCCGGAAGATTTTTAAGAAAGAAGGTTCTACGGAGGCATTTGTGGAGTTTATATCAAACTTTTGATTATTAGATATTTATAGCGGTCTTGGCAGGTTTGTTCTCATTTTTGTTCTCATTTATTATGTGATTTGTGAGATATACGGGATATTTTTGGAGGCAAAAAAGCATGGTTATGAAAAGTGTAAAGTTAGCCTCTATCTTGTTTTATTTAAATAGTGTTTTTGTCGTTTCTTGTTTCGTGTCATGCGGTTCTTCGCCAACGGAAGCGTCCTCTCTTTTAACCGCGGATATAAGAGGGGGGATGGATAAACCGGGGCTATTGGAATTAGGCGATGAGATCAAGGGGGTTACTTTTGTCCCTTTAGAGGTGACCACGGATGATGCCTCGTTGATAGACGGAGTTTATGATTATGCCGTGACAGATCGATATATCTATGTGCTTCCCGTAAAAGAGCCCCGTATCGTCCTGTTCGATCGGCAAGGGCGTTTTATCCGGACGTTGGTAAAAGAAGGGCAGGGGCCGGGTGAATTTATCGGACAATCCACCCATGAGTATTCGGTAATCTATATGCGTCATATCGGAAAGGATCGTTTCGCCGCCATATCATTCCCTTTTCAGCCTTTCAACGGAGGGGGATTCGGATTGGGCCTATTTTCGAGGAAAGGGGATACGATAGCGATCAAGAATGATTTTTATTCCTTTTTATTACCCCATGAGAAGAGCGGGTTCACGACAAGTATCGCCTCCGCTTATTCTGATGCGCAAAACTCCGTGTTGTTTAAGACCGGTAGTAATGATACGGTCTTCTGTATCTCGGCGGATCGAATAAGTGCGGCTTGTGTCCTTGATCTGAAAAACTCGGATGCGGAAGTGATTCGTTCGTTGGATGTTACGGACATGAGTAATTTGCGAATTGAAAAAAAAGACCCCAAGGATATCTTTGTGCAAGATATGATTGAGTTTCCGGCACATTATTATTTCCGTTTATTGTATAACCAAGGCTATTATATCGCCTCTGTGGATAAAAAGACGGGAAAGACACTCGTGGAAAAATGCGAGATGCCGGGGTCTATCTATGAACTGGCGGACGCGAACCTTCAACATGGCATGCAGGGTACGAGAAGTTATCGGAATTTCCCGGTCTGGGGGAGGGTCATAAAAGATGAGTTGGTACAAGTAGTGACCCCGTATGAGCTAAACTTATATAAGTCGCTTCACTCGATCACGATTCCGCAGGAGTTGGACTTAAAAGGAGAGGAGGGCAATCCGGTTTTTGTGTTCTATTCGCTTATTTGACTTCGATATGTATCGCTCGGTTGTACTTCTTGTAATAATCTAGCGATAGAAGCTATGTTCTTTTATCTTTTCTATGTCTTTGATGGCTATTAGTGTTATTTAACATATTGTTTATATTTATATTACGAGTATTTCGTATGTTTGCGAAACCGACGTAATATCCGGATATGCTTAGAGGTTGGTAAGTATGTGTAATAACGGTATAAATAACATTAAAACTGATTGAAAATGAAAAAGGCGATTATGAACACAATGATCATCCTGTTCGCTTTGGCGATGTGCGTAGGATGCGGACAGTCTTCGGAACAAAAAGAAGAAAGTGTTCCGACAGATGTAACAAAGGCAGAAAAACAAGAGCAAGTACAGGTGGAAGCGGAGGACGAAGATACGCTGGAAAATGGAGAGCAGGTATTTAGGGTAGTAGAGGTGATGCCGAAGTTTCCCGGCGGTGATGCGGAGCTTTTGAAATTTATAGCCAAGAATGTAAAGTATCCACAAGAAAGCCAAAACAAAGGAGAGCAAGGCCGTGTGATTTGTTCGTTTGTGGTAACGAAGGATGGAACACTTACGAATTACAAGGTCATTAGAGGAATCTCCCCGGCATTAGACCAAGAGGCGGTTCGAGTTTTGCAAATGATGCCTCGTTGGACACCGGGCACGCAAAGAGGCGAGCCGGTAGCCGTGAAATATACGGTGCCGATCACATTTAAGTTGCAATAATTCACGATTGCAGGTCTTGTGATTCTTATTTAATGTTAATTAACGTGCCTTCCGCATGCCGTTTACGACTATTTCGTAGCTTTGTGGATATACATTAATAAAAGGATAAGATTTATGGAGAAGCTAACGATGCAGGAAGAAGAGGCGATGCGCTGGATTTGGCGGATCGGTCCTTGTTTTGTGAAAGATGTGCTGGCCAAATACGAGGACCCGAAACCTCCTTATACGACGCTCGCTTCCGTGATCAAGAATCTGGAGCGAAAGAAGTACGTGAAGGCGAAACGTTATGGAAATACGTATGAATACCGTCCTTTGATAGAGGAAACGGAATATAAACGTACGTTCCTTGGCGGCGTGGTAACGAATTATTTCGCTAACTCGTATAAAGAAATGGTTTCTTTCTTTGCGAAAGATCAGAAAATCTCTACGGATGATCTAAAGGATATCATCGATTTGATTGAGAAAGGAAAAGAATAACCTAAATCCCACATACCATGACACCGGAATTTGCCTACTTATTGAAGGTAAATGTAGCCTTTGTACTCTTTTACGCCTTCTACCGGTTGTTCTTCTATAAGGACACGTTCTTCAAGCTACGTCGTGCGATATTGCTGGCGTTCTTTGGCTTGGCTCTGTTTTATCCTTTGCTGAACATCCAAGATTGGGTAAGGCAACAAGAGCCTATAGCAGATGTGATTTATATGTATTCCGCTATGTTGCCTGAGGCGACGGCGAAAGCGGATGCTGCGGCGTCCGTGGATTGGTATGGATGGTTGCTGGGATCTTTGGGGTTTATTTATTGGGGGATCGTAGCGTTCTTATGCGGACGTTTTCTCGTGCAATTAAGCAGTATCTTATGGTTGGCTCATACCAGTGAGCGTGTTGTTATTCATGAAACTCCGGTTTATGCGTTGCGGAAGGCCGCCGGGCCATTCTCCTTTTTCCGTATGGTCTTCTTGCATCCGGAGAGTCATTCGGATAAGGAAACGGATGAGATATTGACACATGAATGTACGCACGTATCCCAATGGCACTCGATTGACGTGATCTTGAGCGAGATGATGTGTATGGCTTGCTGGTTTAATCCTTTTGTATGGTTATTGAAGCGTGAGGTTAGGCATAATCTGGAGTATCTGGCGGATAACACGGTGATCCAGTCTGGTTACGATAGTAAGAGCTATCAATACCATTTATTGGGATTGGCTCATCATCAGTCCGTTACTACTTTGTATAATAGTTTCAATGTGCTGCATCTGAAGAACCGGATTATGATGATGAACAAGAAGCGGAGCCCGGGTATCGTACGTACGAAATATCTGATATTTATTCCATTGGTAGGGATCTTGATGCTGTTAAGTAATATCGAGGCGGTAGCCCGTTTGACTGTCCGTCTGGCGAATGAGGCTACGGTCTCGAACGCTATGGTGACGGCTACGGGCATTCTGGTTGATGAGACCGGGCAGCCTTTGATCGGGGCATCAGTTGTGGTGAAGGGCGGTAAAGAGAGGACTATCACGGATAGGAAAGGGGCTTTCTCTTTGGAGGTCCCTGCGAATGCGATTTTGCGATGCAGCTATCAAGGAAGGGAGTCTCAAGAGGTCTTGGCTGCTGATATGACAAATAATACCCATTTGTCCTTATCTTCCAAATCCCGTGAGATGAACGAGCAAGTATTTACCGTGGTAGAGATGATGCCTAGTTTTCCGGGTGGGGATGCGGAGTTGTTGAAATACATAGCCACGAATATAAAGTATCCGAAAGAGAGTCAGGATAACGGGGAGCAAGGGCGTGTAATCTGCTCGTTTATCGTTGGGCGTGATGGTTCCGTCAATAATCCGGAGGTGCTTCGGGGAGTGACTCCTTTATTGAATGAGGAGGCCGTAAGGGTAATAAACACTATGCCTCGTTGGAATCCGGGAATGCAACGTGGAAAGGCGGTCGCCGTGAAATATACGGTCCCGATTACGTTCCGTTTGAAAAGTCCGGTAGAAGAAGCGAAGGAAGAGACTTTGACGGTAGTGGACGTGATGCCGCAATATCCCGGAGGGGATCGTGAATTATTGAAGTTTATCGCTCAAAGCATAAAGTATCCGACAGATGCGCAGGAAGCGGGAGTGCAAGGTCGTGTGATCTGTTCGTTTGTAGTAGATAAGAAAGGAAATATCGTGGAACCTAAAATCATACGGGGGATAGATCCCTCTTTGGATGCGGAAGCTTTGCGAGTCATCGGAATGATGCCCCGGTGGACTCCCGGTCGTCAGGACGGAAAGGCGGTCCGCGTCTTATATACGGTGCCTATTACTTTCCGGTTACAGTGAAATAAGAATAGAGGCTATGTTGGTCGCTTAATCAGTAATCTTAAAAACATACAGATATGAATGAGAAATGTAATTTAGTTACAGTTCTGTTACTTTGTTGCCTTATTTTTCCCGGGAATGCTCAAGAGTTTAATTGGCAAGACTTGGTGAACCGTAAGCAATATGCGGCTGTGATCGCTCATGCTGATAGCCTTACATTAGCCGATTCTTCGAATTATGAGATTATGAACGCTATCGGGCAGGCTTATGAGGGTATGCTTCGGTATCAGAAGGCTTATGACTATTACCGTCTTTGCTTTTCTATGGATACGACGAACTTGGATATCTTAAACATCTTGGCTCGGACGGCGACGAACTTAGGCCGTGCGGAGGATGCCGAGCGATATTTTCATCAGGTCTTATCCGCCGATAGCTCGAACTTCTACTCTAATTATCAGTTGGCACGTCTGTATTTCCAATTGGGGGAGTATGAGAAAGCAGTTGATGCCTATGAGAAATTGCAAGCTCAGAATGAGGATAATACTGTCTTATACCGTGCGATTGGCGATTGCTATACTCGAATGGAACAATATCCTTCTGCTACGACCGCTTATTTTCAGGCGTATAACTTGAATCGTGAGAATGCGGGGTTGGCGGTTGCGTTAGTGAATTCATTGTATCGGATGGGGGCTAGTAGCCCGGATTATATATCGGAAGGAATAGCGATTTGCGATACCGCCTTGTTTTATAATCCCGGGAATCGTCAATTATTGCGTAGTAAAGGATTGGGGCTATATATCGTGAAACAATTTGTTCGGGCGGATTCTGTCTATTCCAGTTTGTTGGCTGATGGTGATTCCACCTACCTTACCTTGAAATATGGGGGAGCCTCGAAGTATTATGCCGGTCTGTATATGCCCTCGGTAGATATCTTGGATATGGCATATGAGCAGGATACGACCTCGGTCGAGGTATGCCTCTTATTGGGTTCCGCCTTGGGTAAGACGTATGACCGGAAGCGGGCTTACGACTTATTTGACCGGGCGGAAAAGGGATTGGAACCCAATCGTTTCTTGGTAAATCAATTATTGGCCTTCCGTGCGGAGACTTACCAAAAAGACGGGAGATATAAGGAAGCGTCCCGTCTCTACTATGAGGCATGGAAGAAGAATCCGGAACGACTGGATTTCCTGGCGGCGATCTCGCATATGTATAGTGAGATTGACGTGTCTAAATTCCAGAGCGAGGAGGATCGTCAGCGAGGTCTTTTTATCTTGGTACTTTATATGAATGAGAGCTTAAAGAAAAAAGCGGACGAGAGGACGATGGTGTTTAGCCGGGCGCTTCTGCAATCCTTCTATGAGGATATGTTTTTCCGTAATGTGGCGGAGGAGACTATGATAGACCCGGATGGGAAAAAGAGCAAGATCTCTATCGTGGATTTGCGTAACCTGATCAATCAATTGCCGGAGGAATCGGAGATGGTCATGGAGATTCGTGCCATGAGCGCCAGAAGCTCGGGTAAGATAGAGGAGGCGGCCCGTCTGCTTTATCGGGCGTGGAAGGTGAAGGGTACTCGTGTAGAATTGCTTCGTGAGATCGCGAACCTATATAGCCATCCGGATATCTCCGGATTCAAGAATGCGGAGGAGCTACAGAGAGGTGTATTCGCTCAAGTGACTTACGCGAAGGAACTGTTGAAAAACGAGTCGGATCTGAGTAACCTGACTTTTACCCGGCCTTTCTTGGAGTCATTAAATTCGGATATGTCCAAACGGGGTATCACGGAGCAAACCATGCTGGCTCCAGATAACCGGAAAAGCCAGCTTTCTATAGATGAACTCCAATCTCTGATCCAACAACTGCCGGAGACATCCGATGAGGTAAAAGAGATGATACGGATGATGAACAAAGAGAAAGCGCTAAAGAGCAAGAAATGACATCGAACGAAAGACTTTAAACATTATAAAAATGAGAAAATTAACTACGAACGCAGTGGCTATGCTACTCGCTTTAGTCGGATGTATGGGATGTGGCAATCGGTCCGCTTCCTCTGTCGATAACCTTATAAGGGTTGATGTCATGGCCGATTATCCGGAAAAGGAATTGATACTTCAAGATCTTATGGACGTGGAATACATTGCGTTGGAAACCACGGATTATTTTATAACTAAAGGTGCCGTGAAAGCGATCGGAAAGGATATCATGCTGGTGACGAATCGGGGCAGTGATGGGGATATTCTTGTTTTCGATAAAAACGGAAAGGGACTTAGGAAGATAAACCGTTTAGGGCAAAGCGGTGAGGAATACACGCAGCTTACAGGGCTTGTCTTGGATGAGGATAACGATGAGATATTCGTCAAGGATAATCCGGCGAGAAAAATAGGTGTCTATGACTTATTGGGAAACTATAAAAGGAGTTTTAAGTTCACGGATACCAGTTATTATAATTATATATTTAATTATGATCGTGATCATTTGATTTGCTATAAGAGTTATCCATCGGAAAAAGGCAAGAGGGAGTGCCATTTGATTATTTCCAAACAAGATGGCCGTATCACCCATGAGATCCAGATTCCCTCTAAGGGTATTGAGACTCCGGTTGTGACAGAAGGGGAGTTTGTCATTACGCCGGAATTTTATCTTACGTTCCCGGATCGGGATAGATGGATACTTGTCAATACATCGTCTGATACCATATTCCATTACTTGCCGGATGGTAATCTGAGTCCTTTTATCGGAAGAAGCCCGTCCATATCCTCCATGGATACGAAAGTCTTTCTTTTTCCAACCGTTATCACCGATCGCTACTGTTTTATGAGAACCATGAGAAAAGAGGTTGACTTTACGACGTTTAAAGGTTTCCTTGGTGAAGATCTGGTGTATGATAAACAAGAAAATGCCTTATTCAGCTATATTCTATACAATGATGATTTCATCAATAAGGAAGAAGTCTCTCTAACATCAGAGCCAAGAAACCCCGAAATAGCTATCTGCCAAACTCTAGATGCCCCGGACTTAGTTGAGGCTTACGAGAAAGGCCAGCTAAAAGGAAAGTTGAAGGAGATCGCCGCAAACTTGGATGAAGAGTCGAATCCTGTGGTCATGCTGCTGAAAAAGAAAAAGTAATATATTGCTCCGGCTGCTACCTTGCTGGAAAAAAGTAAGTTGATGGCTATATTATTTTTTGATAAACACGTACATACTTGATTCATAATACGTAAATCGATTTTAGCGAGAAATGCCTATTAATTTTAGGGAGGCCGTATCAAATACTATCGATTGCCCACTTATGTTCCGGAAATAAAATGTTCCTCTCTTGTTGAAATAGTTCTCCGATAACCTATACATTCCATAGCGAATAAGTATTTATTCTTAAATCAGCGCCGTGAACTGTATAAACCACGCCGTGGAATGTGCAGACCACGCCTTGGTTTATACAGTTCACGGCATGGTTTATAGAATAGATGAGATAGCGATAAACTTTATATATAGGTAAACATACGTTTTATTCTAGATGAATCCGTTTGCATTTTCGAGTAAACCAGCTACATTTGCCGGAAAGAATATCTAGATGAGGAAGTTCCTTTTATTGTGGTTGGTTGGGTTGATGTTGGTGCCTTCTGTGATGGCTGAGCGGAAAAAGGTTGGCTTGGTGCTGGGAGGCGGTGGGGCGAAAGGTGTCGCTCATATCGGGGTGTTGAAGGTATTGGAGGAGGCCGGCATCCCGATTGATTATATTGCCGGCACTAGTATGGGAGCTATCGTGGGGGGCTTATATTCCGTTGGATATAATGCTGCGGAAATCGATAGCATGGTGAGATTGCAGGACTGGAGTATGTTATTGAGCGACCGGGTGAAACGTAGTAGCCTTACTTTTCCGGAGAAAGAGAATTCCGAGCGTTATGTATTCTCACTCCCTTTTGGGCGGAGTAAAAAAGAGATAGCGATCCAAGGGATGATAAAAGGGCAAAATCTCCAGAACCTGTTCTCGAATCTAACGATCGGCTATCATGATTCCGTGGACTTCAATCAATTGAATATACCTTTCGCTTGTGTGGCGTTGAATGTGGTGGACGGCCAAGAATATGTTTTCCATCATGGAAGTCTTCCGTTGGCTATGCGTGCCAGTATGGCGATTCCTGCCGTGTTCGCACCGGTACGTTTGGATAGCATGGTGTTGGTAGATGGTGGGATCAAGAATAACTATCCGGCGGATGTCGCACGGGATATGGGGGCGGATATCATTATTGGCGTAGATCTGGGTACTAGCGACTTGAAACAGTTGGAGCGGATAAATACCCCTTGGGATATCGTAGGGCAGATCGTCGCCTTGCATGGTTATGAGAAATACGGACCGAATAAGGAACAGACCGATCTGTTGTTCCGCCCGAATACAGACCCTTATAATTCCGCTAGTTTTGGGGAGACGGCCTTGGATACCTTGATTGACCGGGGTGAGCAAGTCGCCCGCAAGCAATGGGATGAGATTCTTGCCTTAAAGAAGAAGATTGGTTTATCCGATAGTTCGGATATGCACCGAAAGAGATTAGTACATTCCTATCCGGTAGCCCCTACCGATACGTTTCATATCCGGCGTGTCTTGTTTGAAGGTATAGATCCTCGTGATGAGAAATGGTTGACGCAAATCAGCGGCTTGAAAGAGAATAGCTTGCTTACCGTGAAGAAATTGCAGGAAGCCATGTCTATCGTGATCGGTACAAACCTTTACTCGAATGTAAGCTATAAATTAGTCGGCGAGAGGCAGGAGGATTTGGTGCTTACGGTACAGGAAAAATCAAATAGCGCGATTAATGTGGGCCTGAATTTCAATAGCGAGGATATCGTCGCCCTATTGCTGAATGTGACTTTTGACAATCGGGCCCGTTACCATTCGAAGTTCTCCGTAACCGGGAGGATCGGGAAACGTATGTATGGGCGGGTGGACTATGCGATAGAGCGTAATCCATTGCGTAATATTAACCTGTCTTACATGTTCACGTACCATGACCTCGACGTGTATAACAGGGGAAATAAGATCGTAAATACGACGTATGGCCATCATTTCGTGGAACTCGGGTATTCGGATATGAACTGGCTGAATTTCAAGTTGAAGCTAGGAGCCCGTTATGAGTATTTCGATTATAACTCATTCCTTTATACGGCGGAAAACCAAAAGTATCAAGTAAAACCGGAAGGCTTTATCAGCTATTTCGCTCAAGCCAATCTGGAGACGTTGGATCGTCGT
>ENA-OXQT01000542-OXQT01000542.1-human-gut-metagenome-genome-assembly--contig:-NODE-542-length-11205-cov-14.315_pt1 | contig 11205 bp, 10 predicted proteins | sample MGYA00249584_ERZ652567 | MGnify/ENA primary metagenome ERZ652567 (study PRJEB26925, sample SAMN05826683) | human gut metagenome | biome: ENVO:2100002; feature: ENVO:00000062; material: ENVO:00002003... | reverse complement strand
CAATCCGCCTGCTACGCTGAAACGCTTGTTCAACGGTACGGCGTACAAGAATGCGGCATCCTGACCGAAACCCACTCCGGAAGGAGCGTATTTGCTCGGACTGAAAGTGACACTCATGCCGATGGACGCATTGAATCCTTTATGCAGCTCCCAGGTGGCATAGCCGTAATTGAACGGAGTAATGCCATACATATCGAAGGGAGAGTATAGGTAATGCTGCGGAACAGGAGCGGGTAGGGGTACACTGAGTGTATCCTTAGCCATGAGCTGTTCTGCATGCAATGTCGTGGAAAGGGAGTCGGAAGGAAGCGACTTCGGATTTTCTGTCTGTGCCCAAACGAGTAACGGACAGAACAATGTCAGCGGCAAGATATATTTTTTCATGACTTTCATTTTTTTTGTTACTTCAAAAATACAAAAAATGTCACTGCTATTTAGGCTGTTATCTCTTTTTAGTTTTGGTTTAAATTTTATTTGGATAAAAAAGACGGTGTGGACTGGGCAGAATCTGAAATGTCTTGTTCTCTTTTCAGTACTTCTTCGGAGGTACTGGGAAAAGGCTTCTGGCCGAAATCGGCGACTTGCAGGAATCGTGTTTAAATGCAGAAAGGACTGACTCCACCTGTAGGGGAGACAGTCCTTTCTTGTATCTGAAAAGCAGTTGCTTAATCGAATAAACTTCTGAATTTCTTGAAGATTTTTTCTTTCAGGCTTGTATTTGGCTTGAAGTTCTCTGCTTCCTGCCATTTTTCCAGTGCCTGACGCTCTTCTTTTGTCAACGTTTCCGGAATGTAGACGCTGATATTTACCAGCAAGTCGCCTGTACCGGTGTTGTAGCCGTAGCTGTTGATGTTGGGCAGACCTTTGCCGCGTAAGCGAAGTACTTTACCCGGCTGTGTGCCAGGCTCAATCTTGATTTTTGCCTTTCCATCGATGGTCGGAATTTCTACCGTACCTCCTAATGCTGCGGTTGGTACGCTCAGCAGAAGGTTGTAGATCAAGTCACTTTTGTCACGGATGAGCTCCGGATGCTTTTCTTCCTCAATCAATACCAGCAAGTCGCCCGGTACCCCGTTGTGCTTTCCGGCATTACCTTTTCCGTTGATGGTCACCTGCATGCCTTCAGCCACGCCGGCCGGAATCTTCACGGTTACCACTTCTTCACCGTAAACCACTCCTTCACCGTTACATTCTTTACACTTGTTCTTGATGATTTTACCTTCACCGCCGCACTGCGGACATACAGACTGTGTCTGCATCATGCCGAAAATGCTCTGCTGTGTGCGAGTTACGCTACCCGTTCCGTGACAGGTAGGACAAGTTTCTGTACCTCCGTCACCTTCCGCTCCTGTACCATGGCAGTGGCTGCATTCTACGTATTTCTTCAGTTTGAATTTCTTTTCAACCCCAGTTGAAATCTCCTTCAGGTTCAGTTTGACCTTTACGCGCAAGTCAGAACCACGGAATTTCCGCTGACGTGACTGGCCTCCGCCACCAAATCCGCTGCTGAATCCGCCGAATCCTCCGTGTCCGCCGAAAATATCGCCGAACATAGAGAAAATATCGTCCATAGACATGCCTTGGCCACCAAATCCGCCAAAGCCACTTCCACCTCCGGCTGCACCGTCTACGCCGGCAAAACCGAACTGGTCATAGCGTGAACGCTTGTCCGGGTTGCTCAATACTTCGTAAGCCTCTGCGGCTTCCTTGAACTTCTCTTCCGCTTCCTTATCACCCGGGTTGCGGTCCGGATGATATTGGATGGCCTTCTTTCGGTAGGCCTTCTTTATTTCGTCTGCCGTGGCTGTTTTGGCAACCCCCAGCACTTCATAATAATCTCTTTTCGCCATGACTATACCTGTTTATTATTGGGCAACCACCACTTTTGCATGGCGGATGACTTTTTCGTTCAGTTTATATCCGGTTTGTACACAATCCAAGACCTTGCCTTTCTGTTCTTCGCTTGGAGCAGGTACCAAAGCCACAGCTTCATGGAAGTCAGTATCGAATGCTTCGCCCACAGGTTCCATCTTTTCCAAGCCTTCCTGATGCAGGTTCTTCAGGAACTTCTGATAAATCAGTTCCACTCCCTCGTAAATGGCTTTCACGTCTTCTGCCTTCTGCATGTTCTGCAGTGCACGTTCCAAGTCGTCCAGAATCGGCAGGATAGCATTGATGGCCTTTTCTCCTCCGTTTTTGATTAATTCGGTTTTTTCCTTTAAGGTACGTTTGCGGAAGTTGTCGAATTCAGCAGACAGACGCAGGTATTTGTCTTTCTGCTCGTCGATGACTTTCTGAGCTTCTTCCAGTTCTTTTCCCAACTTTTCTTCTGCGGTCAGTTCCTTTTCTTCTGAAGAGGCATTTTCCTGTGCTTCTGATGCTTCGGAAGTCGTTTGTTCATTCTCGGTAGCTTCTTGTGACTGCTTTTTCAATTCTTCTTCCACGTTCGGATTTTTATTTTCGTTGTTCATATCTTAATGGTTTTTATTTTCGTTTGAATAGTTTTCTTTCCCTTCCAACAAATTTCGTGCCTTAATGGCAGTTTTATTCAAATTGGCTGCAAAAATAATAAAAAACTGCCACACTGACATAGAAAAGACGAAGATTACACGTGCACTCCCGGTTTTGGCATTTCATCATTCTGATAGGTTAGTTCAACCCTTGATTTGTCAGCTTCGTACGTTTGTTGGGTTTTTATCGGGCGGTGTGAGGTAATTTTGTTTCCATCATCAATCAATACACAAGAAAATGTTTAAGAAAATAGTCCGTTTTTCAATTCGAAAAAAACTGTTTGTCGTGCTGACAACCTTGTTTTTAATGATTGGGGGCATTTATTCAATGCTGACATTGCCCATCGATGCAGTGCCCGACATTACCAATAATCAGGTACAGATTGTTACCGTGTCGCCCACTTTGGCCCCGCAGGAGGTGGAACAGTTGATTACTTTTCCGATAGAAGTGGCCATGAGCAACATCATGAATGTGGAGGAAATTCGTTCCGTGTCCCGTTTCGGCTTGTCGCTGGTGACCGTGGTGTTTAAGGAAAGTGTGCCCACGCTGGATGCCCGTCAGCTGGTGAATGAGCAGATACAAACCGTGGCCGGAGAAATACCTTCGGAGTTGGGTGTGCCGGAGATGATGCCCATTACAACCGGTTTGGGTGAAATCTACCAGTATGTACTGAAAGTAGCTCCTGGGTATGAAGACAAGTATGATGCCATGGAGTTGCGTACCATTCAAGACTGGATTGTGAAAAGACAGCTTTCGGGTATTCCGGGTATTGTGGAGATCAACAGTTTCGGAGGATACCTGAAGCAATATGAAGTGGCTGTCGACCCGGATACTTTGTATTCGCTCAATATCACCATCAGCGATGTGTACGATGCATTGAGCCGCAACAACCAGAATACCGGAGGTAGTTATATAGAAAAGGTAAACCGTGCGTATTACATCCGACTTTGGTATTGTGGTAGACGGTTCCATTGTGATATTGGAAGGAATTCTGGCACATATCTACGGTCGTCGGTTGATGGGACGTACCCTCAGCAAAGAAGAAATGGATGCAGAGGGGGAGAAAGGAGCTGGCAATGTCGTACGAAGCGCCACGTTTGTCGTTTTGATTATTCTGATTGTGTTCTTCCCTATATTGACTTTGGCCGGAATCGAAGGAAAATACTTTACGCCGATGGCCAAGACGCTGGTGTTCTGTATTATCGGTGCTTTGCTGCTGTCGCTGACTTATGTGCCGATGATGGCTTCCTTGTTCCTGAAGCGTACGGTATCGGTAAAACCGACATTGGCCGACCGCTTTTTTGAGAAATTGAACCGTGTATATCGCCGTACACTGGACTTCTGTCTTTCGCATGTATGGGGTACGCTGGTGTCAGCCTTTACCTTATTAATACTCTCGTTCTTCCTGTTTACCCGCTTGGGCGCCGAGTTTATTCCAACTCTTGACGAAGGTGACTTTGCCATGCAGATGACGCTTCCGGCAGATAGTTCATTGAGCCGCAGCATCGAGGTGTCGCTTGAGGCTGAAAAGAAACTGAAGCAGGATTTCCCGGAAATCAAGCATGTGGTCGCCAAGATTGGTACTGCAGAGCTCCCGACCGACCCGATGGCGGTAGAGGATGCTGATGTGATGATTGTGATGAAGCCTTTCAGCGAATGGACATCGGCCAGCAGTCGGGCAGAGATGGTAGAGAAGATGAAGAAGTCATTGGAAACAGTAGAAGGGGCAGAATTCAACTTCAGCCAGCCTATTCAGTTGCGTTTCAATGAGTTGATGACGGGTGCCAGAGCCGACATTGCTATCAAACTGTATGGAGAGGATATGACTGAGTTGTATGCCAAGGCCAAAGAAGCTGCGAAATTTGTGGAACAGGTGCCTGGAGCCGCTGATGTGTTGGTGGAGCAGGCCATGGGACTTCCGCAATTGTTGGTGAAGTATGACCGCTCTAAAATAGCCCGTTCCGGAACTGATGTCACGGAAACTGCCACCCATGGCTCTGCAGTTATTGGTGGAGAATGCCGTGAAGCACAATGAAATCAGTAACCGCCGTCCGCTGACAGTGTCTGTGATAGCCGAAGGTGACACGGTGGAGGTGAGTAATCCGCTTCAGCCCAAACGGGGAGGGAAGACTTTGATTATAGAAGATGAGAAAGCGGCTTTGCGTAACTTGAAGGCCGTGATGCAGGAAGTGGGCACCGATTTTGAAATCGTCGGCGAAGTGGACAGTATTTTCGATGGGGTGGAGTGGTTTCGCACGCATCCCATGCCGGAGCCGGTGTTTATGGACATCCATCTGGCAGACGGCTCAGCCTTCGACATCTGTGCGCAGGTAGACATTACGTGCCCCATCATCTTTACTACGGCCTGCGATGAATATGCCTTGCGCGCCTTTAAGGTGAACAGTGTGGCCTATCTGCTCAAGCCCATCAGCCGGACTGATTTGCGGGAGGCCATGCACAAACTGGAATTGCTGGGCGGACAGGTGAAGGAAGAAAAACAGCCTGACTTGTCGGCCATCATCCGTAGCTTGAAAAAGGAAGAGAATTACAAGACGCATTTTCTGGTGCCGGTGAAGGGGGATAAACTTCTGCCCGTATCGGTGGAGGCCATCCAGTATTTCTATATTTCCAACGGGCTGGTCAAGGCGGTAGACAGTGAGGGAAAAGAATTTGTCTTCTCCCAGTCGCTCGACGAACTGGCCGAGCAATTGAATCCGCACGATTTCTTCCGGGCCAACCGACAGTTTATCGTGTCGCGAAAGGCCGTATCCGACATCAGCCTGTGGTTCAACGGACGGCTGGCCATCAACCTGAAAGTGCCGGTGCCCGAGAAAATCATCATCAGCAAGGCCAAGGCTTCGGAATTGAAAGACTGGTTCTGATTTTGTAAGACGTGCGGTACTTGTCAATCTGAAATGAAACCTCCTCTTCTCCTTTATACTGTATCTCATATTTTTATATTATCTTTGTGCCATAATTCAAAAAAGGTAGAAAAAACAGATGATAACAGTTTCAAATGTAGCCGTTCAATTTGGTAAAAGAGTGTTGTATAATGACGTGAACCTGAAGTTCACGAATGGTAATATCTATGGTATTATCGGAGCCAATGGTGCCGGTAAGTCTACGTTCCTGAAAGTGATTTCAGGCGAGCTGGACCCTACTAAGGGTAGCATTACCCTGGGACCGGGCGAACGTCTTTCGGTGTTGAGCCAGGACCACTTTAAGTTTGATGCCCACACGGTGCTCGATACCGTACTGATGGGACACACCATCCTTTGGGACATCATGAAGCAGCGCGAGGCTCTGTATGCCAAGGAAGATTTTACCGATGAAGACGGTATCAAGGCAGCCGAACTGGAAGAAAAGTTTGCCGAATTGGAAGGCTGGAATGCCGAGAGCGATGCAGCTATCCTGCTGAGCGGGCTGGGCATAAAAGAAGACAAGCACTACACGCTGATGGGGGATTTGAGTGGTAAGGAAAAGGTGCGCGTGATGCTGGCACAGGCGCTTTTCGGAAATCCGGACAACCTGTTGCTCGACGAGCCGACCAATGACCTGGATATGGATACGGTGACCTGGCTCGAAGAATACCTTTCTAACTTTGAACATACCGTGCTGGTGGTAAGCCACGACCGTCACTTCCTTGACTCTGTATGTACGCATACGGTGGACATCGACTTCGGCAAGGTGAACCTCTTTGCCGGTAACTATAGCTTCTGGTATGAATCCAGCCAGCTGGCTCTCCGTCAGCAGCAGAACCAGAAGGCCAAGGCAGAAGAAAAACGTAAGGAACTGGAAGAATTTATCCGTCGTTTCTCTGCCAATGTAGCGAAATCCAAGCAGACTACCAGCCGTAAGAAGATGCTGGAGAAACTGAATGTGGATGAAATCAAGCCGTCTTCTCGTAAATATCCGGGTATCATCTTTACGATGGACCGTGAACCGGGTAACCAGATTCTGGAGGTTTCCGGACTGCGTGCCGAAACGGAAGAAGGAACAGTGCTTTTCAATGATGTGAACTTCAACGTGGAGAAGGGCGACAAGATTGTCTTCCTGAGCCGCGACCCGCGTGCCATGACGGCCTTGTTTGAGATTATCAACGGACACCGTAAAGCACAGGCCGGACACTATAACTGGGGAGTAACCATTACTACGGCTTACTTGCCGCTGGATAATACGGATTATTTCAACTGCGACCTGAACCTGGTAGACTGGTTGAGTCAGTACGGTCAGGGCAATGAAGTGGAGATGAAAGGCTTCCTCGGCCGTATGTTGTTCTCCGGTGAAGAGGTGATGAAGAAAGTCAGCGTGCTGTCGGGAGGTGAGAAGATGCGTTGTATGATTGCCCGCATGCAGTTACGTAATGCCAACTGTCTGATTCTGGATACTCCGACCAACCACCTGGACTTGGAATCTATTCAGGCGTTCAACAACAACCTGAAGATTTACAAGGGAAATGTGCTCTTTGCCTCACACGACCATGAGTTCATCGAAACCGTGGCCAACCGTATCATCGAGCTGACTCCGAACGGAATCATCGATAAGATGATGAGCTACGACGAGTATATTTCATCCGACCATATCAAGGAAATGCGTGCCCGTATGTACGGCGATAAATAAGACTCAAAAAACGCCTTTGCGTTTGGAAGAAAACGTAAGTACGTTTTATCCGAAACGCAAGGACGTTTTGATCAAAACGCTTAGGCGTTTTACTTAAAGCGCAAGTACGTTTTTGTGGAAACGCACTTGCGTTTTTTTTCTGTTCGTCAGGACTCCTTTGGGATATTATGAAAATATAGGTATAATCTTCAAATTATCAGTTAGTTATTATGGGTTCAACTTTAAATCCTACTCAAAAAACACACATTGTGTGGCTCGACGTGGTTCGTCTGGTAGCCATGTTCACTGTAGTATGCTGCCATTCGGCAGACCCGTTTAACTTCTATCCGGGAGAACCTCCGGCCAATATTGCGGAAATCAAGTGGTGGGGTGCCGTGTATGGTTCCTTGCTTCGTCCGTGTGTGCCTTTGTTTGTGATGATTACAGGAGCCTTGCTGTTGCCGGTAAAAGGGGGGGGTGGCTCCGTTCTATCGTAAACGCATCGGGCGTGTGTTCTGGCCTTTCCTTATTTGGTCGGTCATTTACAATCTTTTCCCATGGATTACAGGGTTGATGGGAGTCGCTCCGGAAGTTATTCTTGATTTTTTCCCGTATTCGGGTGAGGAAGTGATGCGCCAGTCGCTCGATGTATCGTTGGGATACATTGCACAGATGCCGTTCAACTTCTCTTTGCTGGACGTGCACATGTGGTACATTTATCTGCTTATCGGGCTGTATCTGTACATGCCGGTATTTTCTGCCTGGGTGGAAAAAGCCAGTCGGAAAGCACAGCGGTGGTTCCTTGTGGCTTGGGGTGTGACGCTTTTCGTTCCTTATTACAGAGAATTTGTAGGGCCTTACATTTGGGGTTCCTGTTCCTGGAACGAGTTTTATATGCTCTATATGTTTGCAGGATTCAACGGTTATCTGCTGTTAGGACATTATCTCCGTCACACGGAATGGAGTTTGGCAAAAACACTGGGATGGGGAATCCCTATGTTTGTCGTAGGTTTCTGTGTCACGTTCTTCGGGTTCCGTCACATGACCGCATCACCCGACTGCACGGAAGAACAGCTCGAACTTTTCTTCTACTATTGCTCACCGAACGTGGTACTGATGACCCTTCCATTGTTCATGCTTTGCAAGAAAGTCCGAGTAAATAGTCAGCCAATACAGAAAGCCCTTGCCAATCTGACGGTATGCGGTTTCGGAGTGTATATGATTCATTATTTCTTCACCGGTCCGAGCGTAGTGCTGGCCCGTATGTGTCACGTGCCTGTCGGATTGCAGATACCGTTTGCTGCGGTAGTTGCTTTCCTTGTATCATGGGGACTGGTGATTTTGCTTCGCCGGTTGACTGGGAAGTATGCCCGTTATGTGGTAGGGTGAGGGAGTTTATTTCAAAAACTCCCCGCCGAAAGATAAGGGTAATAAATCTTTGGTTCCGTCTATTTCGTAAATCGCTTTTTCTCCATATAGCAAAATACGCATAGGCTGCTGGTAGCGCTGTTCAGTTTCCAGTAATACCTGCCGGCAGGCTCCACAAGGAGGAATCGGTGTATCGAGATAGCCAGATTCACTTCGGGCGGCGATGGCTAGTGTCAGCACAGGCTGGTCGGGATACTGGGAATTGGCATAAAATAGTGTAGTGCGTTCGGCACATAAACCGGAAGGGTAGGCCGCGTTCTCCTGATTCGTGCCCGTCACAATCACCCCGTTCTTCAGCAGGGCAGCGGCACCGACTGAGAATTTGGAGTAAGGCGCATAACTGCGTGAGGTGGCTTCTTTGGCTTTGTCCATCAGTTCACGGTCTTGTGGGGTAAGTTCATCGTATTGCAAGGAGTAGATACGAATTTCAAGTTTGATTTCTTTCATGGCTTTTGTTTTTGTAGTTGGTAAACAAATATAAGTAAAAAAATGCTTTTCTCCCTGTTTTTCTGTATTTTTAAGTGTTTGCCCGTAAGCTTCTGTGGTGAATCGTTTATCTTTGTACGTTAAACGGTAAAGAAGAACTGCATGAAATCATTGAAATATATTTTGGTGTGCTGTCTGGCAGGGATGGCACTCTCTTTGGGAGCAGCTCAGCGCAAGAATAAGGCGTACGAAGATTACATCCGGCAGTATCATAAAATTGCAGTGGAGGAGATGAAGCGTTATCATATTCCGGCTAGTATCACGCTGGCACAGGGACTGCTGGAGTCAGGAGCCGGACGAAGTGAACTGGCTCGCAAGTCGAACAACCATTTCGGTATCAAATGTGGACGGAGCTGGGACGGACGGACAGTACGTCACAATGACGATGCACCGAATGAATGTTTCCGGGCTTATCGTCATGCCAAGGATTCGTATCGTGACCATTCCAAATTTTTGCGTACGGGAGCACGTTATGCCTTTTTGTTTCGCTTGAAGATTACAGACTACAAGGGATGGGCACGTGGCTTGAAGAAGGCAGGTTATGCCACTGACCCGCGTTATGCTGATCGTCTGATAAATATTATTGAGTTGTACGATTTGGATCGCTATGATAGTAAGAAAGGGTTAGAATGGGCAGAAGAATTTCCTAATCCGCATCAGCCGTATTTGGCTAATGATATGGTGTACATTATCGCCCGTCGGGGGGATACGTTTGAGAAACTATCGGATGAATTGGGCATCAGCAAAAAGAAACTGCGCACTTACAACGAACTGCCGAAGGACTACCAGTTCATGGGAGGAGAAATTGTGTATCTGGAGAAGAAACGTCGTCGGGCGACGAAGGAATACATTGTGTACGTGGTGCGTCAGGGGGATTCCATGTATTCTATTTCCCAGAAATTCGGTATCCGTTTGAAGAACTTGTATAAGTTGAATAAGATGGAGCCAGATTCACCGGCTCCGAAAGTAGGCGATATTCTGCGGTTGAGATAACCGGTTTATTCGTGGTGGTAAGGGCCGTTGTTCAGAATGGTCATGGCTCGGTAAAGCTGTTCCACGAAGATAAGCCGTATCATCTGGTGCGAGAACGTCATCTTGGAAAGGGAAATCTTTTCCTGGGCAGCCTGATAGACGGAAGGAGAGAATCCGTAAGGTCCGCCTATGATGAACACCAGCCGCTTGTTTACGGTATGCATTTTCCGCTCTATCCAGTTGGCAAACTCGATGGAGCGGAATTCTTTTCCATGCTCGTCGAGCAATACTACTACATCGCCGGGCTGCAAGGCTTTCAGGATGGCTTCGCCTTCCTTTTCTTTTTGCTGCTCCATGCTGAGGCTTTTGGTATTCTTCAGTTCAGGTATCACCTCCATATCGAACGAAACATAGTGTTTGGTACGTTCCACATAGTCATTGATGGCTGTGATATAATGCTTTTCGACCGTTCGGCCGACCACAAGTAGGGTAAATTTCATATCTTTTTTACTTTGATTAAAACGGGTTGCCTTTGCAAAGATATGAATAATAATTACCTTTGCTTCCTGAAATATCACTTAATATTTTGAACAAAATGGACGAAAAAATTGTAAAGGATTTGATTGACCGTCTGATTGACCTCTCTTTTGCAGAGGATATAGGTGACGGTGACCATACTACGTTGTCTTGCATTCCGGCGGATGCAATGGGCAAGTCGAAACTGCTGATTAAGGAAGAAGGTATTCTGGCCGGTATTGAAATTGCAAAAGAAGTGTTCCATCGCTTTGACCCTGAAATGAAGGTAGAAGTGTTCATTCAGGACGGTACACACGTGAAACCGGGCGATGTGGCCATGGTGGTAGAAGGAAAGATTCAGTCTTTGCTTCAGACCGAACGCCTGATGCTGAACATCATGCAGCGTATGAGCGGTATTGCTACGATGACCAGCAAATATGTAGAACGCCTGAAAGGTACGAAGACTCGCGTGCTGGATACACGTAAGACGACTCCGGGTATGCGTATTCTGGAAAAGATGGCGGTGAAAATCGGTGGAGGAGTAAACCATCGTATCGGTCTGTTCGATATGATTCTGCTGAAAGACAATCACGTGGACTTTGCCGGAGGAATTGACAAGGCAATCACGCGTGCTAAGGAATATTGCAAGGCAAAAGGACAGGACCTGAAGATTGAACTTGAAGTGCGCAACTT
>ENA-OXQT01000520-OXQT01000520.1-human-gut-metagenome-genome-assembly--contig:-NODE-520-length-11564-cov-4.96742_pt1 | contig 11564 bp, 6 predicted proteins | sample MGYA00249584_ERZ652567 | MGnify/ENA primary metagenome ERZ652567 (study PRJEB26925, sample SAMN05826683) | human gut metagenome | biome: ENVO:2100002; feature: ENVO:00000062; material: ENVO:00002003... | reverse complement strand
ATGTGGTTGTTACTATATATTAATAGAGAAGCCTTGTATGAACAAAAATTGGCCACAAACACTCAATGCAAAAATTAAACGTATTACCTATTTTAAAATAAAGTCATGAAAATATACATTAAAACCATAGCAATATTCCTTTTGATACTATTAGCAGCTTCATGTATCAAAGAAGTTGACTTGTATAAAGGAGGAAGTTTAAGAGAACCGGCATATTTATACCCTTTTGATCAAGAAAATAAAAATGTGACAGCCGAGATTACAATCAAAACCAATTCAACTATCAATTTAGAATTGTTAGATGTTTATTTTGCACCTCTAAAATATAACAAACATTTGCTAATTATGCTTACCCAAGACGATTGTAAGCCTAGTATCTATCCACGAACATGGGCAAGTATCAATGGAAAGCCTCTTTCGGGACAATATTACTATCATTATGAACAATTAAAGCAAGATGATCTTCCACCAGATATTTACTATTTAGGAAAAACCTTAGGATGTACTGATGGAACAGGCAAAGAAGTTAGATTTTCATTTACAGCTACATTGGCTGCAGACGATAACTACATGGCCGAAGAATCAATAATAAATTTGGGATATAGCAAAGACAATTATCGTTTTTATGGAAGAAATGGCATTTTATGGGAAGATGTAATTGATATAGTTAATTATGGCAATAGTATAGCATTTCATAACGTAAACACTAAGGAAATACATAACATAGATAGCATACAAAAACATTATCTTATTGGGCAAGATAGCATACAAAAAAGATTATCGGGCAGGAAATGTAAAACGCTTTCAGAACCTGATGGAAACATCGATTATACTACTGCTGCAATTAACTTAGATGATATAAAAACTATCACAGCAGAACGTGGTGAAAAGGTATATCCATTTCATAATCTTACTAATCTAGAAAATCATACATTAAATAGAGTCTTTCATGATAGTCCTGATGACTTTAAACAGGTGATAGAGCAAGAACGATCTATACCCACTGTGGATCGATGCGCTATTAACATCGGTGTACATTCTACAGATGCCTTCCGGACTGACTTTCTTCTTTGGCTGAACGACACTTATGGCAAAGATGGTGAAGATTGTATGTGGATGCCTAGTCAAGAAGAATATTATGAATACAACTATTATCGCATGCATGGAAAGATTGAAAAGAGCGCAGACGGATCGACATTGAAATTGATCGTCAACTTGCCGAGCCAGGAATATTTTTATTACCCTTCAGTCACCATCAACCTGAAAGGACTGAAGAAAGAAGACATCAAGTCGATAGAAAGTAACAGTGCTGTCACCGGACTGTCTTACGGAAATTATCAGGACGGAGTCATGCTGAACATTGACTGCCGACGGTTCCTGGTTGAACACGCTACGCACTTTGTAGAGCAATATGAAAAAGACAAAACAAACCAATCGAACAAAGCAGACGCACTCTACTTTGTAAACATGCTTAAAGAATCAAGTAAGAAAGCAGAATTACTGAACCGAATAAAATAAGAGATACTATGATGACAACACTGCAAACCCTTTTCTGGCTCTCCCTCTTCCTCGTATTCTATACCCACCTGGGATACGGAATACTGCTTTACATGCTGGTCAAACTGAAAGAACTCTTTGTGAAACCTGTCCGGCGACAGCTCCCCCCGGACAAGAGACTGCCGGACGTGACACTCTTCATCACAGCCTTTAACGAAGAAGAGGTGGTGGACGAGAAGATGCGCAACTGTCTCGGGCTGGACTACCCGGCGGACAAGCTGCACATCGTGTGGACCACCGATGGAAGCAACGACTCTACCAACCAGCGACTGGAAGACTGGCCGCAGGCCACCGTCCACTTCCAACCCCTGCGGCAAGGAAAAACAGCCGCCATGACACGGGGCATGATGCTGGTGGACACGCCGCTCGTAGTGTTTACCGATGCCAATACGATGCTCAACCGCGAAGCGATACGCGAAATAGTCCGGGCTTTTGAAGACCCGAAGGTGGGATGCGTTGCCGGTGAGAAAAGGATAGCCGTGCAAGAAAAAGACGGTGCGGCGGCCGGAGGAGAAGGCATATACTGGAAATATGAATCGACACTGAAAGCACTGGATGCACGCCTCTACTCCGCCGTGGGAGCCGCAGGCGAACTATTTGCCGTACGCCGGGAGCTCTTCACACTGACGGAACCGGACACGTTGCTGGACGACTTCATCCTGTCGTTGCGCATCGCCATGCAGGGATACAAGATAGCATATTGCACGCAGGCGTATGCCATCGAAAGCGGATCGGCCGACATGCGCGAGGAGCAGAAGCGGAAAGTGCGTATCGCAGCCGGCGGACTGCAATCTATCTGGCGGCTGAGAGAACTGCTCAATCCGTTCCGTTACGGAATGCTGACGTTCCAATACGTATCGCATAGAGTGCTGAGGTGGTCTCTGGCACCGGTGCTGCTGTTCGCGCTGCTTCCACTCAACATCGCCATTCTACTGGCGGGGGGCTCCCCTGTCTGTTACGGCACCATCCTGGCACTCCAGCTCCTATTCTACATCATGGGAGGATGGGGCTACTACCTTTCTACCCGGCAAGTGAAAAACAAGCTGCTCTTCATCCCGTATTATTTCCTATTTATGAACATTAACGTAATGAAAGGTGTTAACTACCTTCGTAAAAAGAAAGGAACAGGAGCATGGGAAAAAGCCAAAAGAACAAAAACGGAATCCTTAAACCAATAAATCGGACAAAGCATGGATAGAATATTGCATGACGTAGACAATGCCCACAAGATACTTCAACTGACATCCGACACACTGATCTTGGTGGACAAAAACGGCACGTGTCTGGACATCGACCCACACAGCGATTTGTGGTTCCTGCAAGAAGACAGACTCTTGGGGAAAAATCTGTTCAACCTGCTTCCCGACCATACCTTCCAGAAACTGCTACCGGACTTCAGGCGGGTGACCCAACAGGGGATAACGGTGAACCGCAACTACCGGCTGCCACTGGAAGGGGGCGAAACGTATTACTTCAAATGTATCATGCAGCCGTACGACGGTGACAAGGTGCTATGCCAATATCGCGACATCACGGCGCGCAGCAACGTGAAACTGCAACTGGAACGCACCAACTACGAGCTGAAGGAGATACAAAAAGCGGCACAAATAGGGCAATGGAAATATTCATCGCGAGAGAAGACATTCTATTACCGGGGATACAACGGAATCGTATGCACGGAAGAAGAACGGAGCATCAACTTTCAGGATTACTACGAAACCATCCTGAGCGAAGACCTGCCCGCCGTGAACACGTGGATGGAAGCCAACCGCCGCGAACTCTTAAAGGAATACATCGAATACCGCATCCTGCTGGAAGGACAGGTATACTATATGCGCCAGCAATGCTACCTGCGGAATGAAGAAGAAGATGGTAACATCGTCCTGGAAGGGTATATACAGAACATCACCGACATACAGCGGAAACGAAACGACATCAACACGCTGACGCATGCCATCAACAATGCCAAAGAAAGTGTGTACGCGGCACGCAGAGACGGCACGCTGATATTTGCCAACAGGCAGTTCAGGCTGAACCACCGGATCGCGGAACAGGCGGACTTGTCACTGATACGGGTATTCGATGTCGTGGGCGACATGACCTGCATAGAGGACTGGGAAGAACGTTACCGCAGCATACGGGAAGGCCAGACCCTCAACTTCCTGGCCTACCAACCCCTGAAGCACGATAAAAACACACTGGCCTTTGAAGGCACCATGTACAGTGTGACAACGGACGACGGAGAAGAAACCTTCTGGTCGTTCACCCATGACATATCGGAACGTATCCGGTACGAATCGCAGATCAAACGCTTCAATCGCATCATGGATACCACGATGGAGAACATCCCGGCAGGTATCGTGGTAAAAGATATCGAGAACGATTTCAGGTACATCTACCGTAACCGGGAGTCGTACAACCGGGACATCAGCTCAGAAAACGCCATCGGAATGAACGACTTCGACTACTACCCGCTGGAAATGGCACAGCAGAAGCGAAAAGAGGATATGGAAATTGCCGCTACCGGAAAAGGGATGCACTGGATTATGGAGGGCAAGGACAAAAACGGAAATCTGCTGATTCTCGACAAGCAAAAAATCATGGTGGAAAGCGAGGACTTCTCTCCCATCATTGTCAGCATCGAATGGGACATCACCCAGCTGGAACTGATGCGCCGTGAACTGATAGAATCGAAAGAGAAAGCGGAAACATCGGACAAACTGAAGTCGGCTTTCCTTGCCAACATGAGCCACGAGATACGCACGCCCCTCAATGCCATCGTAGGATTCTCGCGCATCATCTCGGAGAGTGACAATGCGGAGGAAAGGAGGGAGTATTACGAGATTGTAGACGCCAACAACGAACGGCTGTTGCAACTGATCAACGAAATATTGGATCTTTCCAAAATAGAGTCGGGCATCGTAGAGTTCACTTACGGGCCGGTGAGGCTGCACACACTTTGCAAAGAGATTCATGATGCACACGTATTCCGCTGTCCGCAGGGAGTGGAACTGAGGTTCGACTCGCCGGACGAAGCGCTAAGCATCCACTCGGACAAGAACCGGATCTTCCAGGTATTCTCTAACCTGATAGGCAACGCGTTCAAGTTTACCACAGAAGGCAGCGTAAGCTATGGTTACAAACAGGAAGGCGAGCGAGTTGTATTCTACGTCAAAGATACCGGACTGGGTATCGAGCCCGAAAAGCTGGGAAGGGTATTTCAACGGTTTGCCAAACTGAACAATTTTGCCCAGGGCACAGGTCTGGGATTGTCAATCTGTAAAACGATCATCGAACGGCTAGGCGGAGAGATTGCGGTCTCCTCGGAAGTGGGCACAGGAACCACATTCACCTTCTGGCTGCCTCTTGAGAATGTCATACAAGATACGGAAACGGAAACGAACAGCCACTTGCCCGGCGAGGCCATCGGAACACAGCCGTCGGAAGTGCTCCCGACCAAAGAGGATACGACCCGCCCCAAAGAGGAAACGACGGAAAAGGAAGAGGACCTTCGGGCAACCGCAGCCGGAACGGAGAAAGCCACCATACTGATAGCCGAAGACACAGACAGCAACTTCGATCTGCTGAACGCTATTCTGGGTAGAAAATACCGCTTAGTACGCGCCAGAGACGGCATGGAGGCCGTGACCATGTATGACGAGGTAAATCCGGATCTGATATTGATGGACATCAAGATGCCTAACTTAGACGGACTGGAAGCTACCAGAATTATCAGGCAACTGTCCGCGGAAGTACCCATCATTGCACAAAGCGCATACGCTTACGAACACGACCGGAATGCAGCGGAAGAAGCCGGATGCAATGACTTTATCTCAAAACCGATCGCTCAGGAAAAGCTAAAGGAAAAGATAAAGAAATGGCTGAAATAAACCAATTCACCACGGATTACACGGATTGACACGGATTTCCTCGGAGTCTGTCTGAATTCCGCTTGAGATCAACCGGATAAATAATCAATCTGCGTTAATCCGTGTAATCTGTGGTGAACTAAAATGCGAAATTCAAAACAATGGGAAAGAAAGCTGTATCCAAACTATTTTATTGTACGTCTATTGCACTGACTTTTGTCCTGGCCGGCATCACCATTGCCGGAGCATTCGCCGGACACATACCTCCCGAACACTCCACTCTGATGCCTTTCATCGGGCTGGCGCTGTCAGGACTGTTATTGATCAATCTTGCCGCCGCCATTTACTGGGGGATTCGCCGGAGGTTCTGGATCATCATTCCGTTGATAGCCATAGCTGCCAACTGGCAATATCTGGGTCGGATCTTCCAACCTCCTTTCACGGCCGGAGGAAAAGAGGCAAATACACTGAAAATAGCGACATACAACGTTGACAGTTTCGGCAACGAGCAGTCGGGATATTCGTCCAAGGAGATTGCGGCTTATATGAAAGAGCACCGGGTGGACATTATCTGCTTTCAGGAGTTTGCCGGCAACCGGTACTTTACTTCAGACAGCATACGGAACGCATTTGCAGACTGGCAGTATGCCGTCATTCCACAAGCTCCGGATAGCACACCTATCTTGCAGGTAGCTCTGTTCAGTAAATATCCGGTGAAGGACAGCAGACTGATCACTTATCCCGATTCAAGGAATTGCAGTATGTGGTGCGATCTGGACGTAAACGGACAAACGGTTCGTGTTTTCAATAACCACCTGCAAACAACGGAGGTCAGCCAAAATAAGCGCAGACTGGAAAGGGAACTGGCTAAAAACGAACTGAGAGGCAGAGAGGAAGCAGTGGCCAGGCAATTGTTGGAGGGACTCAACGAGAACTTCAGGAAACGTGCGGCACAGGCAAAGACTTTGGAACAATTAATCCGCACCACCCCCTACCCTATACTGGTTTGCGGTGACTTTAACTCTCTCCCATCGTCCTACACATACAGTACCGTGAAAGGTGACAATCTTCAAGACGGATTCCAGACTTGCGGACATGGGTACATGTATACGTTCCGGTACTTTAAACGCCTGCTGAGAATCGACTATATTTTCCATTCCAAAGAATTTAAAGGGGTAGATTACTATTCGCCTGACCTCGATTTGTGCAGTGATCATAATCCGGTAGTGATGGAGGTGAAGATGTAAACGGGAGTGTATCAAAACGCCTTTTCACCCCCATAACTCTCTCGTTATAATATAAAAGAAGGCCGTCCTGATTACTCAGAGCGGCCTTTCTTATTATAAATGAATTAGTTTTCTTATTCTACTTTCTTCAAAGAGTCTGCAACATATTCAAACTGTCCTTTACCTGTCACTTTATACTTAATGGTATATTGTGTGGTAGAAGAGCCATCGTAGATGGCGAAGTTAATTGTATAGAACACATCTACACCTTCCACAACATCCGCATTACCATAGATTGCTTTCAATCCCGGAATAAATGCCTCAGGCAGACGTTCGAACATCAATTTTGTCAGATCGGCATCCGACATCGAACCATAAGCGGAAGCATTTTGTGCCTTCCATGCGGACGGGCGGAAGTCGAAATTATTATTGTAAGCAGAACCACCATAATAATAATCGTTGTTACCGTATGAAGTCACATACTCTGGATGATTCTCTTTCACCCAATCAGTGATTGCCTGATAGAATGCGGCAGCCTCTACATTACCCTTTTCAGCCTTCAGCGTAATTACTGTGCTTGGGTCAAAGTTCCACTTTCCGTCAGACAATACAAACTGTTCTGTCTTATCGACAATACGTGTATTCAACTCCCATCTCGCTTTTTCGGCAGAATAAGTGTATTCATCACTGTAGATATTCAAAGCTTTGCCGTTATAGAATCTGTAGACTACTACACGTGCATCGCCATCAACAGGATATGCCACCATCCGCGACAGATAAGCGGGTAGATAGTTCACAGCCGGAACATCAGAAGTAAAGTAGCGTTTACTCTGTCCCATATCTCCGTAATCGGCATATGTCAGGACATATACGTTATTGCTCTTATTCTTCCAGTTCTTTCCATCGTATACTTTCACCGCGTAAGTAGGAGTAGAAAGACTGTTGGCCGGAATGGAGGTACCTACCATGATGTTATCGATCTGATAAGTAGTGGTTTTCTTATTGGCACCATCACCTTCGTACTTAAAGGCTACATACACCTTCTTGCCTGCATAAGCTGACAAAGGCACTTTACCTGCAGAAGCAAACGTACCGTAACCACTTGTCGGCTTGGTAGGAATGCTGAAATCTGAAGTCACATCAACCCAATTGGCAGTACCGACATTTTCACCATCGAAATTCTCTGAAATAAGCACTGACAAGCAGCTGGCATTATAGTATCCCACGGTCACGTCAAAAGCGAGATAATCACCGGCAGTAACAGAAATAGCAGGGGTAACCATCCAGCCGACGCATGCCCCTTTCGTACCGTTTGCCGAATACTGAACATACTGGTTATCATCATAAGAAGTAACCTTCCACTGAGTGTCACCGGTAGAGCTGATAAACCAGCCTTTGAGTTCCTTCAAATCTCCGGTAGGAAGCGCCTCGAAGTTTTGCCACATCAACGGATTCTCCAACTGTCCCTCTCCCAACTTATAGTCAACGAAAACAGCTGTTCCCTTTTCGGCATCTTTGAACTTTTCGTTCAGGATCTTAGACATCTGACCTTCTGTCTTTTCATTCAGATAAGGCGCAAATGCATTCTCACCATAAACCAACTTGTATTCGGCATCCGTCGGTTTCAGATATTTCACCGAAGCATACTCCGACAGCAAAGAAGACATCGCTTCTTTGTACTTATACGTAATCTTTGCACTCGAACCCTTATCAGCAGTGTAATACTTATCAAGCAAGAAAGCAGGTATGTAATCCGCTCCCGTGATCTTCTCTGTCAGATACATGTTAGTCTTCACATTCTCAAGATCCTTAGACACACCGGCATCTGTAGCAATCTTCTTATTGGTCGAATTTGAGCTGATAGTTGCATAGTCAGCATCAGTCAGCGTATACTCTATCTTCATCAAATTCGTCGGTTGGGTCATATCGTCCAATCCTTCGAAGTTGTCATCGTTATATTTACAGCCGGACAGCAGAATCAACGACACCGCTACAGGCATTAATAGATTTCTATTCATAATTTAAACTTCCTGTTTTTAGATTAGAAATTAACTTTTAATCTCAAGCTATAAGTACGGCCGAATCCGTAGAACACATTGTAAGCGGTCTTCCAATCGTGATTGCTACCATCTGTCGCATCAGAAATATAAGTCTGGTCGAATAAGTTGTTCACGTTACCTGACAGTACTGCATTCAGCTTACCAAAGTTGAATTTATAACTTGCGTTCAAATCGAAAGTACTTGCAGTCGGAATACGCCAAGGAGTAGAAAAGTCTTTCTCACTGTTCATCACCAGGTCGTTTGAGTTCAATGACCAGTCAGCATAATTACGTGCGTATAAGTTCCAGTCGATACCCAGACGAAGGGCTTTGTCGATCTTGAAAGTAGCACCCAAAGCTGCGGTAGTCTGTGCAGATCCACCCACTTTCACATCTTTCAGGTTCAGTTTCATTGTACCCGGTTCCAATCCGTTAGCTGCCGCATTTACAAGAACGGTCACATCCTTACCATCGCTTCCCTTGATAGATGCGCTGTTCACAAATTGACCTTCTACAGTGAAGCTACCCGAAGCATTGCTATCCCAACGCCAGTTACCGATAGAGAACATACCGCTCAAATCCAACCATTGGAAAGGTTTTGCTACAAAATCAAGTTCGACACCCTGGTGCAAAGCATTCACACCCTGCATATTGATAACAGACTTGGTAGAAACCAGCTTACTTGCGTCGTAAGGCTCGCTAAGGCTGCCTTCATAGTAGTTTGTGATATCCTGTGAACGGGTAGTGGTTTTATCCATCCAACGAGTGTGGTAGGCATTGATGTTCACAGTAAGGAAGCTCGAACGGTAGCCGTATCCGATTTCGAAAGAGAACACTTTCTCGTTCACTGCATCGGGGTTTGTCGCATTACTGACTGTTGAATTAAGGAAAGCACCTCCCGAGAAGAATGGAGCGCGGCTAATATAACCGATATTGGCAAACACATTATGATTTTCGGTAAGGTTGTAGTTCAAACCTCCCTTTGCATTCCAACCGATGAAGTTGACAGTTTTTGACTTGGCGTGCGCCTTGTCATAGTAAAAACGGTCGTAACGCCAGTAACCGGTATTAGAAACCGAACCGGAAATGAAGGCACTCAACTTATCTCTGTTGTATTCACCTTGAGCAAATACTCCCTCAGACATCACATAGCCATCAAAGTCACGATAAACAATATCACCTACTTTCAATTTCTGGTTCACAAATGAAGAACCGGCAGCAGCGGCGGCATTGTTTGAAGCCAAAACACTTTTTCTTGAAGAAGAGTCTACATAAAAGTCACCGCCATAGAGGTCAACCAATTCATTGGTGTGTGTACCTTTATAATAACGGTAGTCTATACCACCATAGAAATCGAAGTAATCACCGAACTTAGTAGTATAAGTAGAAAGCAGACCATACCAGTTATGGAAGTTCTTAGACTTCGACATTGCCATAACCGAACCATTCTCACTCGCTTCATTCAAAGCATATATTTCATCATACGCAAATGTACCGTCGGCTTTACGGAAAGTCATATTCAGGTTACCATTGTTACTGCCATACCAGTTACTGCGATCCGCACTGGTCAATCCCTGACCGGAATAGCCATATCCACGACCGATAGAAGCATACAGAGCTGTACTCAAACTTGACTTTTCATTAATCTGCCACAAATGGTTCAATGACAGCTGAGGTTTATTATACACATTATATGCCGATGACTTTCTTTGTCCGTTCAGCCCGAATCCGTAGGTAGGGTTATAACGATAAGGCTTCTCACCATTCATATAATTCTTCGCAACTTCCTGCCATCCTTCAATGGTAAGTCCGTCTTTATTTCCACGCTGATTATGCCACTGGGGAGCAGCAAAAGCAGTAAATGACAACTGATGATTGTCATTGAAACGCTTTGTAATATTCACAAACCAGTTGTAAGCTTCGTAGTTGGTTCCCTGGATATAACCATCGGCCCAGGTCTTACCTCCCAAAAGGGTCATGGCCCAACCTGATTTGGTCAATCCGGTAGATACCTTGAACAGGATTTTGTTCAATCCGTCGTTACCCATACCATAAGATACGAAACCGCCTTTGTTGGCATCGATTGTATTAGTCACAATGTTGATAGAACCACCCACTGAAGGAGCCGCTACCTTTGATGCACCCAAACCACGCTGTACCTGCATGCTACGAGTCACATCACTCAAACCGGCCCAGTTCGACCAATAGATGCCACCCCATTCCATATCATTCATCGGGACACCGTTAATCATCATAGCAGAGTTCTCAGTCTTAAAACCACGTATGTTCACTTTGGAGTCACCAAAACCACCACCTTGCTTAGTTGCATAAATACCCGGAGTAGACTTCAAAACTTCAGGAAATTCCTGTGTTCCGAGCTTCTCCTCGATAAAGACAGGGTCAACTGTCGATACCGCTACCGGTGTTTTACGCGAAACAGCAACAGAAGAAGTGATGATAACGTCATTCAGCACCATTGCATCGGCTGCCATTTTTATTACGCCCAAATCTTCAGTACCACCTCTCTGGGTGATCTTCTTGCTGAATTCCTTGTAACCAAGGTACTTAATAAGCAGCGTTGAACCGGAGGCAGCTTTTTGTGTGAACATACCATCCAAGTTAGTCACACTACCCTGGGTGGTACCGACAATCGTTACGGCTGCACCAATCAATGGCTCACCTGTTTCCGCATCCACAACTTGACCTTTCACTGTTACCTGGGCAATGGCCGTAGCGGCAGAACATACCGTCAGCACTGCAACCAGCAGGAAATGAATTAGATGTCTTCTCATAATTCTCTTTGTTAGTTAATAGAACTTGTTAATTAATAAATTGTAAATAAACGTTTTGGAATACAAAGGTAATTAATATTC
>ENA-OXQT01000477-OXQT01000477.1-human-gut-metagenome-genome-assembly--contig:-NODE-477-length-12414-cov-4.25123_pt1 | contig 12414 bp, 10 predicted proteins | sample MGYA00249584_ERZ652567 | MGnify/ENA primary metagenome ERZ652567 (study PRJEB26925, sample SAMN05826683) | human gut metagenome | biome: ENVO:2100002; feature: ENVO:00000062; material: ENVO:00002003... | reverse complement strand
GCCCACGGTGCCGGTTCGTCGCCATCATTGCGGGCATTGACGGTCGCGGTCATGCCGTTGTCGCCGAGTTCGTAGGTGACGGTCACGGTCACATCGAACGGGTATCCGTCCAAGTTGGGGAAGCGCAGCGAAAGCGTCACGGCGCTATCGGTCAACGATTCAAGCTTCCACATGTAGTGGTAGGCGTATCCGTGGTTCGCATTGTTGCGCGGTGCGGGATGATATTCGTTAACCGGCGCGCAGTAATGCTTGCCATCGAAATCGTATTCGCCGTTTTCGATGCGGTTTGGCCACGGGGCCAGCACATAACCGTTACAGGTGGGGGTCAGGTCGTTGACGCCGAACGGGCAGAAAATTTCCTTGCCTTGATAATCGAATCGGCGAATCTTGGCGCCGAGTTCGCAGATGACGGCGGAATAATCGCCATAGTGAATCGAATACTGATTTCCGGTGCGTGGTGTTTTACTCGTCATGGAATCACTCCCGTAGTGAGGTTGGTGGGCCGGTAGCTCCTGCTATCGCTGGCCCCAGTCTAGCGCGTCTCCTCTATCGAGGCGGGGATTGGCGATATGCGGCATATAATAAACAATTCGTATAAACACGGTAGCAATACGTGGAGTGACGAGTCTCACACCATCATGCGAGAAGCACGTGGATTCCTTGGAAACCGGTGATTTGTGGGAGACGCGGAAAAGTTGTGACGGCAGATTCCTGTAATCCCTGCCTTACACTGGAAAACACTATTGACGTTCAGGAGGTTCCGATGACCAAAAGCGTTGTGCTCGCTGATCCGCGAGGCTTCTGCGCGGGTGTGGACCGTGCGATTCTTACCGTACAGACCATTCTCAAAGCCGCGGAGGCTTCCGGAAAGCGGACGCGCGAGGATGGGCTGCCCCCGGTATATGTGCGCCGGCAGATCGTGCACAACAAGCATGTGGTCGAGGACTTGGCCGGGCAAGGCGCGGTGTTCGTCCAGGAATTGGCGGAGATTCCGGATGCTGCTGCCCAAGCGGGTATTCCGGTGGTGTTTTCCGCCCATGGCGTATCTCCGGTAGTGAAGGCGGAAGCCGAACGTCGTGGCATGCATGTGGTGGATGCCACCTGCCCTCTGGTGGGTAAGGTGCACCGTGAGGTGCTGCGTTTCGTGCGCGAGGGGTATGAAATCGTCTATATCGGGCATAAAGGTCACGATGAAGCGGTCGGTGTAGTGGGGGAGAGCCCCGAACACGTGCACTTGATCGAGCATGAATCGGATGTCGATTCGCTGGATTTTGCGCCCGACACCAAGCTGGTGCTGCTCTCGCAGACCACGTTGAGCGTGGACGAGACCGCCGATACCATTGCCGCGCTGAAGGCCAAATTCCCTTGGATTCAAGAGCCGCCGAGTTCGGATATCTGCTATGCCACGTCGAATCGTCAGGCTGCGGTCAAACTGGTGGCCCAGCAGTCCGATTGCGTGGTGATTGTCGGATCGGCCAACTCCTCGAATTCCGTGCGACTGATGGAGGTGGCGCAGGAGGGCTTGGGGGAGCGCGGCAAAGCGTATCGCGTGGATGATGCCAGCGAGCTTGACCCGGCATGGTTCGAGGGTCTGGAATCCGTAGGTATCTCCTCGGGTGCCTCCGTACCGGACGAACTGGTGTCCGGTGTGATTGACGCTCTGCAAAACTTGGGTTTCACCGGTATGAAGTCCGTCGAAACCATCAAAGAAAACATGCACTTTGTGCTGCCGGCGGAGTTGCGCAGGAAGAAGTAGTCATTCTTGGCTCCCCTCCGTGAGGGGAGCCAAGAACGGTCACCACGTGCCGATTGGTGCGGCAACGGCGTTCAAGACCTTGAGCAGGTCCTGTGGATTCACGCCCACAGACAGGCCTCGCTTGCCGCCGGAGACCAGAATCTGGTCGAATTGCAGGGCGCTTTCATCCAACACAGTCTTATGACGTGTCTTCTGGCCTAACGGCGAGATGCCGCCAACCACATAACCGGATTCACGCATCGCCACCTTGGGATCGGCCATAGAGGCCTTCTTGGCACCTACGGCTGCAGCCAAGGCTTTCAAATCCATATGACCGCTCACCGGTACCACGCCCACCACGCGTTCGGCACCGGTGTCCGCCATCAACGTCTTGAACACCTGATGCTCGTCGAAGCCGAGCTTGGTGGCCGCCTCCACGCCGTAGCCGTCATCCATATGGTCGTTGGAGTGCTCGTATTCGTATACGTGGAATTCCACGCCCGCCTTCTCCAGTTGGACTGTCGCCGGAGTGGAACCCGCGCCCTTATCATGCTTGCTTTTCTTTGCCATGATTACCGTTCTACTACGAAGAAACCCCCGCACAAGGCGGGGGTCTCACAGCTTAGTTCTCAAACGAACCGTAGCGGCCTAGACCGCAATGGTTCACTCGGAGATCTCAGCGAAGTACAGCAGGGTACGGATCATGTTGGAGGTGAAGCCGTACTCGTTGTCGTAGAAGGACACGGTGCGAGCCAGGGTCACGCCATCAATGGTGTTGACGTCGGTCTGGGTCGGGTCGAACACGCCACCGTGGGTGTCGCCGAGGATGTCGGAGGAGACGATGCCCTCATCGTTGTAGCCGTAGTAATCGGTGTCGGAGAAGGCAGCCTTGAAGGCGGCGTTGATCTCGTCGGCGGTGGTCTCGGTGTTCAGAACGGTGGTCAGCTCGGTGACGGAGCCGTCCGGAACCTGGACGCGCTGGGCGTGGCCCTGCAGCTTGCCGTTCACGGACGGAACGACCTTGCCGATGGCCTTGGCAGCGCCGGTGGAGTGGGCGATGGTGTTGATGGCGGCGGCGCGCAGGTTGCGGCCGGTCTTGGTGCCACGCGGGCCATCGAGCAGCATCTGGGTGCCGGTGTAGGCGTGGATGGTGGTCATGAAGCCGGCCTTGATGCCGAACTTCTCGTCCAGCAGCTTGACCATGGCGGCCATGGAGTTGGTGGTGCAGGAACCGGCGGAGACGATCACGTCGGAAGCCTTGAGGATGTCGTGGTTCACGCCGAACACAACGGTCGGGGTGGTGTCATCCTTGGCCGGGGCGGAGATCAGGACCTTCTTGGCGCCAGCGTTGATGTGAGCCTGGGACTTCTCGGCGGAGGTGTAGAAGCCGGTGCACTCGAGCACGTACTCAACACCGTCGTTCTTGACCCACGGAATGTTGTTGGCGTCCTTCTCGGCGTAGACCTTGTATTCCTTGCCGTCGACGATGATGGAGTCTTCGGTGGCCTTGACGTCAACCGGAGTGCCATCGTCATGACGGAAGGTGCCGTGGGTGCTGTCGTACTTCAGCAGGTAAGCCAGGGTAGCCGGGGTGGTCAGATCGTTGATGGCGGCAACTTCAATGTCACCAGCCTGGCCGCCGCGAGCCTGCAGCTCGAAGATGCGACGGAAGGCGAGACGACCAATGCGACCGAAGCCGTTGATACCAATCTTAACTGTCATGTAATTCTCCCTTGTAGGGTGGCCTTGGCGCGCTTTGGCACACCGGGCCATTGTTTACCAACAGTTGCTACTGTAATGCCGACTCTGTACACATGGCAACGTTTCAGCGTGCGTTTTGGGCAAAAATGCCGTATTTTCTGTGAGCGCTCACAATTCGGATTGCCCGCAACTGACATGTGATTTTTCCTCTCCTTTGGAGGAATGTCTCGAATCATCATGAGCAAGCGCGCGGCATGCAAGTCAGCGAACCAGCAGCTTGGACACTGCGGTGTCCAGCTCGCCGATATCGCCGCCAAATTCGTGGAATCGACTCACCTGAGGCAACGCCACCTCGATGGGGAAGGTGACGATCAGTGTGCCGTGCTCCACGCTGATGGCCGCGTCCACGCCGTCGCGGAACTCGTTGCTGACCCCCTGCACCACCGTATTGGTCAGCGTGTCGTCTTTAAGCTCATATTTCAGCCCCGGCTCGTTCACGCCAAGCGAAACATCGGAGTGGGAGAACGCAGACACCATGCGGCCGTCCTCGGGCACCGGATGCGCGGGGAACGAAAGCCTACCATCGGTGATGGCCGTGACGATGAGCCCATCACCATACAGATACCCGCTTGCCCCATGCCGGGCCAATAATGCCATCAGTTGAATGCCGGAAATCGTATGGTCAATGCGGCCGCCCAAACCGCCATAGACATGGAATTCGCGGCAACCCGCCGACCAACCGACCTTCAGCGCGGAGAGCATGTCCGGATCGTCCTTCAGCGCGGGCAGCGCGATGGTGCGCACATCGGTGCGGGGCGGCCGGCCCTCCAGCGAATCGAAGTCGCCCACCACCACATCGGGCACGATACCCAACTGGCGCGTATGGTCGAGCCCGCCATCGGCCGCAATCACATACGCGCCGGCCGGCACCACGGGCGTGCCCGCATAGTATTCGCCCGCACCAAAAATCACGCATACCTGAGTCATGATGCCTACTGTAGCCGGTATCCACCCATCGGCCGGGAAAATGCTGATAGGCTACGCATCAGAACAGTAGTCGATAGGCGCACAGGCAGGGGAGCGGAGCGATGGCACAGATCACCGAGGCAAGCGAACGGCCGATTCTCAAATCAAAGATATTCCTCTACATCACCGAATTCTTCTCCGGCATGTCCGCTGATCTACTTCATCTCGATCAAGGCCAAGCGCATCGCCTGCGTGGTCAGCGCCGTGATCTTCGTGGCCACGTCCTGCGTCTCGCCCCTGACCGGCTTCGCGTTCTGGGAAACCAACCTGGCCTATGAGGGCGAGTCCATCTACAACTACCTGCAGGTCAAGAACCTCTCCGACCGCACGATCCTGTCCACCAACGTGCTGTTCGGCGTGCAGTCCGTCACGATGAAAGACAAAGGACTGACAGGTATGTACTACGACACGGCCCTGGCTGCGCCGGCGCTCGCCGACAATGCCAATTCCGCGCTGATCCTCGGCATGGGCACCGGCACCTACGCCCGCCAGCTGAAGCAGTATTATCCGAAAATGAACATCACCGGCGTGGAGATTGACCAGAAGATCACCGATCTGGCCGGCGAATACTTCGATGAGCCCGCCGACATCCCCGTGACCACGTATGACGGCCGAGCCTGGCTCGCCGCCTCGCATGACAAGTACGACGTGATCATGGTCGATGCGTATCAGGACATCACCATTCCCTTCCAGATGAGCTCCACCGAGTTCTTCACCATGGTCAGAGAGCACCTGAACCCCGGCGGCGTGATGGTGGTGAACATGAACATGATCTCGGACGGCCAAGGTTCGATCAACGAGGCGTTGAGCGATACCATCGCCAGCGTGTTCGGCAATGGGAACACACTGACGGCCGACGTGCCGAACACCACGAACCGTGAACTGTTCGCCAAGAAGCCGGGTTCCGGCTCCGAAGAGAACTCCATGCAGCAGGCCTCCAAGGCGCTCAACCTGCGTGAGACCACCTACGAGCGCACCGGCAGCGAAGATCTCGAATGGTATATGGAAGAGGTCGCCTCTCGATTCCGGAAGGTGAACGAACCGGACTCAGCGTCGACTATTCTCACCGACGACAAGGCGCCGGTCGAAGTACTCGGCATGCATGCCATCGATCAAATCATCGCCGATGAGGCCGGCCCATATCGGCAGATTCTCAAAGACGAAGGCTTCGGCGGTCTGCTGCGCGCCGTGCAGTAGGTTCGACACACGGACCGCGAATGTCCGGGCGTATGGTAGACTTTCTATTTGGCTTGAGAAATCAAGAAAGCGGGGCAACCCCACCTGGAAGCCTTTCAAGGCCTCGGGTTCAAGGCAAACAGCCTAGCGATTGCGATATACAACGCGTAATCAGGAATGACGCAAAGAACTGATATGCGTCTGCAGAAGCTGAGCGCATATTGGCGCGGGCTTTGGCTTGCCATGAACCCAAAGCATTGAACAGGACTCCAGCAAAGGCCCTCGCCACGGAATTGAAGTAGAGGATTGGAGTCATCATCAGCGACGAACCACGTATTAACGACGAGATTCGCGTCCCGCAGGTACGCCTGATCGGCCCGAAGGGCGAGCAGGTGGGCGTCATCGCGACTTCCGTCGCGCTGAACCTGGCCAAGGAGGCAAACCTCGATCTCGTCGAGGTGGCCCCGAACGCGAAGCCTCCGGTCGCCAAGCTCATTGATTACGGCAAGTTCAAGTACAACGAGAAGATCAAGGCTCGTGAAGCTCGCCGCAACCAGAGCACCGCGGAAATCAAGGAGATTCGTTTCCGCCTGAAGATTGACGACCACGATTTCGACGTGAAGAAGGGCCATGTGACCCGCTTCCTTAACGGAGGCGACAAGGTCAAGGTCACCATCATGTTGCGCGGTCGTGAGATCTCCCGCCCGATTGGTGGCGTGGAACTGCTGCAGCGTCTGGCCGACGATGTCGAGGAATACGGCACCGTCGAGTCCAAGCCGAAGCAGGAGGGCCGCAACATCATCATGACCCTTGCGCCGAAGGGCAAGAAGGTGCACACCCAGTCCGAGCAGCGTCGTCGTGGCGCCGAGTCCCGCGCCGAGCGTCAGGCTCGCCAGGCGGCTCGTCTCGCGGCCAAGCAGGAGTCTCAGGCTCAGGCCGCGGCCGACGCGCAGTCCGCGATTTCTCAGAAGACTTCCGACAAGAAGCAAACCAGCAAGGAGGGCAGCAATGCCGAAGATGAAAACTAATTCCGCCGCTTCCAAGCGCGCCAAGATCACCGGCACCGGCAAGGTGAAGCATGTCGGTTCCGCCATGCGCCACAACCTCGAGCACAAGTCCGCTCGCAAGCGCCGTGAACTGTCCGCCGACGATGTGCTGCGCGGCGGCCAGGCCAAGAAGCTGCACCAGCTTCTGCAGAAGTGAGCATAGGGCTTACCCGGAAATAACAAGACTTTAGAAAGCTGAGGAATAGATTATGGCACGTGTCAAGCGCGCAGTGAACGCCCACAAGAAGCGTCGCGGTGTTCTCGAGAGGGCTTCCGGCTACCGTGGCCAGCGCTCCCGCCTGTACCGCAAGGCCAAGGAACAGCTGCTGCACTCCTTTAACTACAACTTCCGTGACCGCAAGGCTCGCAAGGGCGACTTCCGCAAGCTGTGGATCCAGCGCATCAATGCTGCCGTCCGCGCTGAGGGCATCACCTACAACCGCTTCATCCAGGGCCTGCGTCTCGCCGGCATCGAGCTGGATCGTCGCGCTCTGGCTGAGATCGCCGTCTCCGACCCGGACACCTTCAAGACCATCGTGGACGCCGCCAAGGCCGCCCTGCCTGAGGACGTCAACGCTCCGGTTGAGGCCTGATTGCTTGAAGTCGTGACTTCACACTAGAAACCCCGCTTCCGAGCGGGGTTTCTTTGTACCATGGGCACTATGACCAACGGATTCACCAGACTCACCGAGCAGTTCCTCGTCCACATCGGCGTGGAGCGAGGGCTCGCCACGGCCACCGTCACCGCCTACGAATCCGACATCGCCAAATACATTGATTGGCTCGAAACCCGCGGCATCCACGAACCGGACGCCATAACCAAACAAGACGTCGAAGACTACATCGCCGCCCTTGACCAGGCGGGGGAGTCCGCCCGCTCCAAAGCCCGAAGACTGGCCTCGATCCACGAATTCCACCGTTTCGCGCTCGGTCAGCACGCGGTGACGGCGGATGTTTCGGCCGCAGTCAAGGCGCCCAAAGGCGCCAGCACCCTGCCCGACGTACTCACCGTGGACGAGGTAACCCGTCTGCTCGACGCGGCGGCAGTCGGCGGCTCAACCGATCCGGTGGTATTACGGGACAAGGCCCTGCTCGAATTCATGTACGCCACCGGCTGCCGCGTCTCGGAAGCCACCGGTGCGAATCTGGACGACATCGACCTGGACGAGCACATCGCGCGACTCATGGGCAAGGGCTCCAAGCAGCGGCTTGTGCCCTTGGGCAGTTACGCATGCCGGGCCATCACCGCATACCTCAATGCGGGGCGTGGCGAGTTGGAACAGCGCTCCAGCGCCAAGATTCCCGAGAGGCGCGCACTGTTTCTCAACAAACGCGGCAAGCGCATCTCGCGGCAATCGGTATGGGAAATCGTCAAAGCAACCGGGGAGCGGGCCGGCATCACCAAACCACTCCATCCGCACACCTTGCGCCATTCCTTTGCCACGCACCTGATCCAAGGCGGCGCGGACGTGCGCACCGTGCAGGAACTGCTCGGGCACGCCAGCGTGACCACCACGCAGATCTACACGCACGTAAGCCCTGAAACCCTGATCGAAACGTATCTGACCTCACATCCCAGAGCGCGGTGAGACACACCATTTTGCGACGCGTCCGCCCATAGCGGAATCGCGGCGGGGGAGCACCAAAGTCGGCCGGAAATTCAAGGCGTGACAATACAGTACATAACAGCGAACCGTCAGCCAGGAAGAGGTATTCATGCTGCAGATCAAATCGATCTCGAAGCGCTATAAAACCGGTGATTTCGTTCAGCAGGCGCTTGACAAAGTCAGCCTGAACCTACGCGACAGCGAATTCGTCGCGATTCTGGGTCCCTCGGGTTCCGGCAAGACCACCTTGCTCAACATCATCGGCGGCCTCGACCGGTATGACGACGGCGATTTGGTGATCAACGGCATCTCGACGCGCCAATACAAGGATCGCGATTGGGATTCGTACCGCAACCACACCATCGGCTTCGTGTTCCAGAGCTACAATCTGATCCCTCACCAGACGATTCTGTCGAATGTCGAACTCGCGCTGACGATTTCCGGCATCGGCAAGGCCGACCGTCGCGAACGTGCGCGCAAGGCGCTGGAGAAGGTCGGACTCGGCGAACACATCAACAAGAAGCCAAACCAGCTGTCCGGCGGCCAGATGCAGCGCGTGGCGATCGCCCGCGCACTGGTCAACGACCCGGACATCGTCCTGGCCGACGAGCCGACCGGCGCGCTCGATTCGGACACGTCCGTGCAGATCATGAACCTGCTCAAGGACGTGGCCAAGGACCGCCTCGTGGTCATGGTCACCCACAACCCCGAACTTGCGGAACAATATGCCACGCGCATCGTCAACCTGCGCGACGGCGTGATCCGCTCCGACTCCGACCCGTTCGTCGTGGACGAGACGGCCGAACAGCCGGCCGTGTACAAGACGATGGGCCGCGCGTCGATGTCGTTCGCCACGTCGCTGGCGTTGAGCTTCAACAATCTGAAAACCAAGAAGGCGCGCACCCTGCTGACCTCGTTCGCCGGCTCGATCGGCATCATCGGCATCGCGCTGATTCTATCGGTGTCGACTGGCGTGAACACATACATCAGTGACATCCAGCGTGACACGATGACCGCCTACCCGATCACCGTCGACTCCCAGACCTTCGACCTGAGCAGCATGATGGGCGGACAGATGGGCGGCGATGACGGATACGGCGGCAAGACGCACAAAACCGACGGCATCTACCCGGACGACCGCAGCGTCAAGCAGGCGTCCAGCCTGACCAGTTCGATTACCGAAAACAACCTGACCCGCTTCAAGAAATATCTGGATAATTCCAAGAGCGAGATTCACCAGTATGTGGGTTCCACCGGCATCCAGTACACATATGACGTGAAATTCTCCGTGTTCGACCACGACCCCGACGGCACGCTGGTCAATGCGGACGGCGTGACGATCGGATCCAGCGACTCTGCCTCGATGGCCTCGCAGATGGCGTCCACAAGCTCGTCCGGCATGTCCGGCACCTCGTCGATCACCTCGCAGCAGATGTCGATGCTGACCGGCAAAACCGATGAGAACGCCGCGCCCGACTCGTTCAACGAGATCATGCCGGGAGCGGACGACAGCAAGCTCGTAGGCAAGGTTATCACCGACAACTACCAGGTGGTCAACGGTTCATGGCCGAAGTCCAAGGATGAAGTGGTGCTGGTGCTTGACGACAACAACAGCGTGCCGCTGACCACGCTGTACGAGCTCGGCCTGCTGCCCGCCTCCGATTACCACGAGATGATGTCCAAGCTCAACGCCGGCGACAAGGTCAGCACTCCACAAGACAAGATCGACTATGCTAAGGCCCTCGATCAGACGCTGTACATGATTCCGGCATCCGACCAGTACGTCAAGGGCGATGACGGCCACTACCGTTTCATCGGCAACGACAAGGACGAAATCGAACAGCGCCTCGAAACGGCCACCAAACTCAAGGTGGTGGGCGTCGTCAAGGCGAAGAAGGATGCTTCGGCCACGCCGTTGGCCGCTGGTGTGGGGTACGCGCGCGCTCTGACCAATGATTTGATCGACCGTGCGGCCTCCAGCGCCATCGTTACCGATCAGAAGGCCAACCCGAACACGAACGTGCTCAACGGCATGACGTTCTCGCCCTCGGACGATGCCACCAAGGTGGCCGACGCGCGCACCTACGTGGCTTCGCTGGGCGTGACGCAGAAGGCGAACATGGCCAAGTCGATGATGAGCGCCGGGCAGCAGTCCGGCACGGGCGCATCGGACGCCGCTGGTGCTGGTGCTGCAGGTGTCGCTGGCGCGGCGGGTGCCGGCGATCAGGCCGCCGCCATGGCCGCGATGAGCGAACAGCAGCTCGCCGACAGTTTCGACGCGTATATCGCCACGGCTTCGAACGACGTGCTTGTCGCGATCTACGACCAGTACGTGTCGACCGGCACCTACGACGACAACCTCGCCGCATTCGGTGTGGTGAGTCGTGACGCGCCCAGCTCGATCAACATCTACGCCGACAGCTTCGAAGACAAGGACCACATCGCCGACGCGATCACCGACTACAACAACACCGTCTCGAAGAAAGACAAGATCACCTACACGGATTACGTTGGGCTCATGATGAGTTCGGTGACCACCATCGTCAACGTGATTTCCTACGTGCTTATCGCGTTCGTGTCCGTCTCGCTGATCGTCTCCTCGATCATGATCGGCATCATCACCTACATTTCGGTGCTGGAGCGCACCAAGGAAATCGGCATCCTACGCGCAATGGGTGCCTCGAAGCACAACGTATCCCAGGTGTTCAATGCGGAGACCGGCATCATCGGCCTATGCTCCGGCCTGTTGGGCGTGGGCTTGACCGTGCTGCTCAATATTCCGATCAACGCCGTGCTACACCACTTCATCGGCAATGCGGACGTCAATGCCGCCCTGCCGGTGACCGGTGGCGTGGTGCTGGTGATCCTAAGCGTGGTGCTCACGCTGATCGGCGGCCTGATTCCCTCGCGTAAGGCAGCCAAGCAAGACCCGGCCACCGCACTGCGCACCGAGTAAGCGCATCGACATAGTACGAGACGAGATCCATAAACCTCGGAACACTGGAATACCAGCGGCAAAACGGTGTTCCGAGGCGAGCCCGGCGAGTACATTAGGATGGGCGAGCAGGTATTCCCGACAAAGGGGGCGAGGGCAACGATGGACGACTGGCGAGATACCCGCGATAAAGACAGCGCATTCCGTCAAGGAACGCTGCCTATGACAGGAACGTATGTCGTTGCACCCCCAGCGAACCCGGATGTTGATAAGGTAGACAGTATGCCTACCGATTTGCTTGGACGTGAATACGAAACCTTCCCCGCACCCGAACCGCTGCAACAGCACGGTCCGGCGCGTGTCATTGCCATGTGCAACCAGAAGGGTGGCGTAGGTAAGACCACCAGCTCCATCAATATTGCCGGTGCGTTGGCCCAGTATGGCCGCCGCGTGCTTATCGTCGATTTCGATCCGCAGGGTGCCGCCACTGTGGGACTGGGCGTCAACGCGAATACCGTGGAGAACACGATTTACACCGCGCTGTTCGATATTTCCGTGGACCCACATGATGTGGTGCAGCACACCGCATTCGAGAACATCGATGTGATTCCGGCGAACATCGATTTGTCCGCCGCCGAGGTCCAGCTGGTCACCGAAGTGGGCCGAGAGCAGATCCTGAACAGCGTGCTGCGCAAGCTCAAGTCGGAATACGATCTCATCATCGTCGACTGCCAGCCATCGCTCGGCCTGCTCACCGTGAACGCGCTTGCCGCAGCTGATGGCGTGATCATTCCCGTGGCCGCCGAATTCTTCGCCTTGCGCGGTGTGGCCCTGCTTATGCAGTCCATCGAAAAAGTGCAGTCCCGCATCAATCCCGCATTGGAAGTGGATGGCGTGCTCATCACCATGTACACCAAGACACTGCACTGCGAAGAGGTCTGCCAGCGCGTTTACGAGGCGTTCAGCGAAAAGGTGTTCCACACGTTCATCTCCCGCTCCATCAAACTGCCCGATTCCACGGTTGCCGCCGCGCCCGTGGTGGTCTATGCCCCTGAGCACAAGACATCAAAGGAATACCGTGAGGTGGCACGTGAGCTCATTGCTCGCGGCATCGTGGCGTAACGATTATTTCGATAAACGATGAATGAGACTTCCCTTTCTCGGCTCCCCTCTCTGAGGGAAGCTGGC
>ENA-OXQT01000471-OXQT01000471.1-human-gut-metagenome-genome-assembly--contig:-NODE-471-length-12502-cov-4.49144_pt1 | contig 12502 bp, 10 predicted proteins | sample MGYA00249584_ERZ652567 | MGnify/ENA primary metagenome ERZ652567 (study PRJEB26925, sample SAMN05826683) | human gut metagenome | biome: ENVO:2100002; feature: ENVO:00000062; material: ENVO:00002003... | reverse complement strand
ACCCAAGGCTGGGGGAGCGCCGACGGTTTGGTCGCGGTGGACACCATGCTGGAGAGTGGCCTGCAATTCGATGCCGTGTTCGCTTTGAATGACTTGCTGGCGTGGGGCGTGCTGCGTGAACTGCGCGAACGCGGCGTTGCCGTGCCGGATGATGTTCGCGTTATCGGCTTCGATGACGTGGAGGAATCGGCCTACATGGTGCCGTCTCTTTCCACCGTTAACCCCGGCAGGGAAGCCATCGCCCGACTGGCCGTCGAATCCATCATCCAACAGGTCGAATCCGGCAGTCGCGCTCCTGCCCAAACCATCGAGGCCCCCTATAGCCTCTCCCTGCGCGAGTCCTCACCGGCGTTGGCCTGCGCCTGATGAATCCATGGTTCGAAATATCCGAAGTGAATGACAAGGCCCGTCAATCGTATGGTGATTGACGGGCCCTGGTCGTATTGGACTTGACTGTACTTGGTACGGGCGTGACTCTCCGTCTTTTAGCCGTGGAATTCCACGCTGATCCAGGAGATGGCGGGAAGCGTTGCCGTGCAGGTGCCGGTGGCGTTCATCGCAATGCCGAGCGGTTGCGGCGTGACGGCTTCGGGCGCTTCGGCGGTGTTGGTGCGGTACGGATCGTCCTCATGCAACAGTTGCGCCTTGCCGAGCGCGAGCGTGCCGAGACCGGGCAGGCCGGGCAGCCCGGAAAGGTCGATGGTGAGCGTGTGTGGGGTGTTGGCGTCGCGGTTGACGGCAAGCAGCAGACCGGTGCGGGCCTGTTCATCCCACGTGACTACCGCGTCGATGGCCGGCACGTCGCCGTATGCCTCGGTATGGATGGTGGGGGAGCTGATGGCCGGAGCGTAGGCCTGGCCGCGCGCGTGAAGGGCGGCTTCGGCGAACGGGTAGAACGTGGTCTGCCGCCATGCCGGGCCGTGTTCCTCGGCCATGATGGGGGCGATGACGTTGACCAGCTGGGCGCGCGAGGCGGAACGCACGCGATCGCAGTGCTTGAGCAGGGTGATCATCAGGGAACCTTCGACCACCGCGTCGGCCGCGGTGTAGATGTCTTCCAGCAAATGTGGAGACTTGGGCCATGGCTCGTGGTGCAAACCCTGCGCGGCCTCCGCCTTCCACTGGTCTTCCTGCTCGTTCCACTTGTCCGAATACCATACGCCCCATTCGTCGAAGGACAGGGCGATGTCTTTGGTGCCGTTGTTGGCTTCGCGCGCCTGATCGGCCGCGTCCGAGACGGTGGCGATGAACTTGGTCATGTCTTCGGAAGAGGCCAGGAAGTCCTGCATGGAGGCGGCGGCCCGGGTTTTATGGCCGCGGTCGAAGTAGTAGGCATGGCAGGAGACGAAGTCGAGATTCTCGTAAGCCTTGGTGAGCACGGTCTTCTCCCACGTGCCGAAGGTCGGCATATAGGCACCCGAGGAACCGCAGGCCACGAGTTCGAGACCGGACTCGGCGAGCTTCATGGCGTGGGCCACCTTATCCACCGCGCCGGCATATTCTTCCGGGCTCATGTGGCCCACCTGCCACGGGCCGTCCATTTCGTTGCCGATGCACCACATCTTGATATCCATCGGCTCCTCGATGCCGTTGGCCACGCGCTGATCCGCCCAAGCGGTGCCGGGCGCGCCGTTGACATACTCGAGCTCGTCGAGCGCGGCTTTCAGCCCCCGGGTGCCCATGTTGACGGCAAGCATGATTTCGGTGCCGGCTTTCTGGCTCCAGCGGTAGAAGTCGTCGATGCCCATCTCGTTGGTTTCGGTGCAATGCCAGGCCAGGTCGCGGCGCATGGGGCGATTCTCGCGTGGACCGATGCCGTCTTCCCAGTTGTAGTTGGATACGAAATTGCCGCCGGGGTAGCGCACGCAGGTGACGCCCAGCTCCTTGACCAGGTCAAGCACGTCTTGGCGGAAGCCGTTTTCGTCGGCGGTGGGATGGCTGGGCTCGTAGATGCCGCCGTAGACGCAGCGGCCCAGATGTTCTACGAATGAGCCGAACAGACGCGGGGGAACGTCGGCTACCGGAGTGGCGTCGGCGTTGAGGGCGATGCTGGCGTCCGGCGTGGTTGCGTTGCCAGTTGTGGAGACGTTACTGGCCGTGGTGCCGGCGGCGGTCGGCACCGGGCTGCTTTCCTGCTTGTCGGGATGGGTGGTTTCGGCGGAATACTGGCTGTTGTGAGTGGTCATGAGCGGGATGCATCTCCTTCGGTTTGCGGTTAGTCACCATGGTGCGACGTGTCGTGTTTGCGTAAACATAAAACATGTGGTACCGTTTCTTAAAACGATACAAGGCTTGGAACAAAACGCCAAGTCCCGTCGTTTCCCATAACAAGGAAGGAAAGAACGATGAAGTTCGGCAAGAAGACGATTGCCCTGATTGGTGCTGTGGCCATGCTCTCCTCTGTAGCTGCCTGCGGTTCCACTTCTGCCGGGGATGGCGGAAGCACCGGCTCCTCTGATACCACGGTCGAGCTGACCGTGTGGTCCTGGGATTCCACACTGCCTCGTACGGTCAAGGGATTCGAGGCCAAGAACCCGAACATTAAGGTGAAGGTGACCAACGCCGGCACCAACAAGGACGAGTACAACGCACTGTCCAACGCCATCGAGGCAGGCTCCGGTGCTCCGGACATCGCCCAGATCGAATACTACGCACTGCCCGAATACGTGATTCGCGGCCACCTCGAGAACCTTTCCGATCTCGGTGCCTCCGATTTCAAGGACTTCTACACCCCGGGCACGTGGTCCTCGGTGAACATCAATGACGGCGTCTACGCCCTGCCGATGGATTCCGGCCCGATGGCCTGGTTCTACAAACAAGGGCGTCTTCGACAAGGCCGGCGTCGATCCGACCCAGGTGCGCACGTGGGACGACTTCTACGAGGCTGCCAAGAAGATTCGCGCCGTGGACTCCTACATCACCTCCGATTCCGGTGACGCCGGCTTCTTCGACTCCATGACCTGGCTGGCCGGCGCGACCCCGTTCGAGACCTCCAAGGACGGCGAGACCGTGACCATCAACCTGACCGGTGACAAGAACGTCAAGACCTTCACCGACTTCTGGCAGAAGATGATCGACGAAGACCTCATCGACACCAAGACCGTCGGCTGGACCGACGATTGGAACAAGGGTCTGGATGACGGCTCCATCGCATCCCTGCTGACCGGCGCTTGGATGCCGTACAACCTGCTTTCCGGCGCTCCGAACGGTGACGGCAAGTGGCGCATCGCCCAGATGCCGACCGCAGATGGCTCCGAGACCAACTCCGAGAACGGTGGTTCCTCGCTGGCCATCGTGAAGTCCGACGACAAGGCCAAGGTCGCCGCCGCCTACAAGTTCATGGAATACGCCTGCCACGACGCCGAGGGCATTAAGACCCGTGTTGACGGCGGTGCCTTCCCGGCCGACAACGACACCCTCAAGTCCAACGACTTCCTCAATATGACCTCCCTGACCGACTCCGACGGCAAGGCCCACGAGTACTTCGGCGGTCAGAAGTTCAACGAGGAGCTGGCCAAGGCCGCAGCCAATGTGTCCACCGGCTACAAGTTCCTGCCCTTCGAGGTCTACGCTCGCGGCAAGTTCGGCGACTACGCCGGCGATGCCTACACCGGCAAGACCACGCTCTCCGATGCCGTGGCTTCCTGGCAGAAGGACCTGCAGGATTACGCCAAGCAGCAGGGCTACCAGGTGAAGTAACGGCAATCACAGCAGACTTCCTCCTGTGGTTTCTGTAGCGGGAGGTTGCGATAACAGGATCGGGCACTCTTCGGAGCGCCCGATTTTCTTATGCCATGGGAGCAGTGGCGCGCGGATTGCGATACCAAGATGGCGTGTTGCCGAAGAATGTGTATAATAAAAGATGTTATCGCAACCATAGCTACAAAGTGGCGAAACAAAGCCGTTTTGTGACTACTGAACCATAGAGTGATGGTTCACGATAGCATGACGACGAGGAGAGTTGCCATGCTGTTGTGGTGACAATCACTGCAGACCGCCGAAAGGCGATCCAAGGAAGGAGAACAGAACGATGAAGTTCACCGTTGCTAAGAAGGCCATTGCACTTCCCGGTGCGGTTGCCATGCTGGGTTCCGTTGCCGCCTGCGGTTCCGACACCGCCAGTGGCAAGCCGGCTCAAGATAAGGACGTTACCGAAATCACCGTGTGGGCTTGGGAGCCCACGCTGACCCAGGTTGCCAAGGACTTCACCAAGAAGACCGGCATCAAGGTCGATCTCAAGAACGTCGGCACCAACACCAAGGAATACACCCAGCTTGATAACGCCATCGAGGCTGGCTCCGGTGCTCCGGACGTCGCTCAGGTTGAGTACTACGCCATCCCGCAGTACGCCATCAAGGGCAACCTGCTGGACATCACCGACAAGACCTCCGGCTACTCCGACTTCTACACCCCTGGCCCGTGGGCTTCCGTGCAGTTCGCCGGCAAGGTCTACGGCCTGCCGATGGATTCCGGCCCAATGGCCTTCTTCTACAACAAGGAGGTCTTCGACAAGGCCGGTGTTGACGCCGAGCAGATCAAGACCTGGGATCAGTACTACGACGCCGCCAAGAAGATTCACGCTCTGGGCGACAACTACTACATCACCTCCGACACCGGTGACGCCGGCTTCTTCGACTCCATGACCTGGCTGGCCGGTGCAAAGCCGTTCCAGACCTCTTCCGATGGTTCCGAAGTCACCGTCAACCTGACCGAGGACAAGGGCGTCAAGACCTTCACCGACTTCTGGCAGAAGCTGCTGGACGAGGGCCTGCTCGACACCAAGACCGCTGGCTGGTCTGAGGACTGGTTCAAGGGCATGGTCGACGGCACCATCGCCTCCCTGTTCACTGGCGCTTGGATGCCTGCCAACCTGGCCAACTCCGCTGCTGACGGCGCTGGCAAGTGGCGTGTGACCCAGATGCCGACCGCTGACGGCTCCACCACCAACTCCGAGAACGGTGGTTCTTCGCTGGCTGTGCTCGCCTCCACCAAGAAGGCTGACGCTGCTTACCAGTTCATCGAGTACGCCAACCACGGCGACGGCGTGGCCACCCGTGTGGCCGGCGGTGCATTCCCGGCTGACAAGGCCTCCATGGAGTCCGACTCCTTCAAGAACACCACCACTGTGAAGAACGCCGATGGCGAGGACGTTGACTACTTCGGTGGTCAGAAGTACAACGAGGTTCTGGCTCAGGCTGCTGAGAACGTGTCCTCCGACTACCAGTTCCTGCCCTACGAGGTCAAGGCCCGCACCATCTTCGGCGACTACCTTGGCAAGTCCTACACCGGCGACCAGAAGCTGACTGACGGTATCGCCGCTTGGCAGAAGGCACTGCAGGATTACGGCAAGGATCAGGGCTTCACCGTGAAGTAAGCCTTGAACCCTCGCTGAGACTGCCTAGCTAATCTCACCTGATACACAAAGCCCCGTGACGAATCCCGTCACGGGGCTTTTACCGTTTTAAGCCCCGCCTAGTACACTCGTCACCATGCGAGTGATCGGACAGCGAATCAAAAGAATGGCAACCATAGCAGTGACTGCCATCCTTTCCGTATCCCTGGCCTCGTGCGGGCAGGCCACGGACGACAACCGTACGGAGATCAGCGTATGGAGCTGGGAACCGAGCATGGGGGAGGTCATCCGCCGTTTCGAAAAAGCCAATCCGGACATCCGCGTGAAATGGACCAATATCTCCGGCTACGGCAATCTTAATACCGCCATTCAAGACGGTTACGGCACGCCGGACGTGGCTCAAATCGAATACTATGCACTGTTGCAGTACGCGGTCTCCGGCCAATTGCTTGATCTGACCGACAAAATCGGCTCGGATTATTCCAACTTCTTTACCCTCGGCACATGGTCGTCCGTGCAGCTCGCCGGCCGTACCTATGGACTGCCCATGGATTCGGGCCCGATGGGCTTCTTCTACAACGAAGACGTGTTCCGCCAAGCCGGCGTGGACGCCACCAAGATCAAGACTTGGGATGACTATTACGAGGCCGCCGAAAAGCTCAAGGAGATCGGCGCGTATATCGTCGCCGACTCGGGCGACGGCAGTTTCTATGACGCGATGGTCTGGCTCGCCGGTGGTCAGCCGTTCCACACGTCGGCCGACGGCAAAACCGTGACCATCGATTTGGATGAGGATGCCGGCACCCAACGGTTCACCGAATTCTGGCAGAAAATGATCGATGAGGGGCTTGTTGACACCACCTCCGCCACATGGTCGGATCGGTGGAAAAGCAGAGTGGGCACCGGCACCATCGCCTCCGTGTTCTCTGGGGCTTGGATGCCGTCGCTGCTGCTGTCCAATGTGCCGGGCGCGGCCGGTCTGTGGCGCGTGGCTCCCATGCCCACCTATGATGGCCAGCCCACCAACGCCGAAAGCGGCGGGTCGGCACTGACCGTACTGCAATTGACCCGTAAGCCGGATGCGGCTTATCGTTTCGTGGACTTTGTGGCGCATGACGCCCAAGGCATTAGCGCGCGTGTGGATGGCGGTGCTTTCCCGGCCGATTATGCCACCCTGAATTCCGCTGATTTTTTGGATAAAACCACGATTACCAATGACCGGGGCATTGAAATCCCGTATTTCGGCGGGCAGAAGTTCAACCGTGTACTGTCGGAGGCCGCCGAGGATGTGTCGGTCGGATACCAGTATCTGCCATTCGAAGTGTATGCGCGCAGTGACTTCAAATCGACGGTGGGCCAGGCATACGAGTGGTCCGGCAGTTTCCACGCCTATCAGCAGCGACAGGAAGCCATTGAGATGGGCATGAAGGACGAGGAAGGCAACCCGCTCGAACCGTTGGAGAAGCCCGGCAAGAAAGTCAGTCTCTCCGACGGCCTGGCCCAATGGCAGAAAGACCTCCGAGAATACGGCTTCAATCAGGGCTTTACGATTAAGTAGGGATTCGTGGTTGGGGCGGAATCGACCGCGCTATACGCGGCCGATTCCTGCATACTACGTCACTTCACATTGCGCGAGTAGATGTGCGCCATGCCCTTGAAAATCAAATCCGGGTCATACACGTCAATCAGCTCGGTGTCATTCTCAAACACTCGACCGAGGCCACCGGTGGTGATCACCTTGAAATCCTCGCCTCCGAGCTCTTTGCGGAACTGACGAATCGTGCGCTCCACACCGCCCAAGAACGTGTAATACAAACCGGCCTGCATGCAGGTCTTGGTGTTGGTGCCCAGAATCGTATCTGGTCGCGTAATTTCCACTTCCGGCAGCTGGGCCGTATCTCCCCACAGAGCGGCCGCACCGGCACGGATGCCGGTGGTGATGACGCCGGAATCGACCACGCCCTTGTCGCTCACGTGTGTGAACGTGGTGGCGGTGCCGAAATCAGCCACCAGCACTGGGCCGCCATACTCGTAATAGGCACCGGCGCAGTCGGCCAGAATATCCGCACCCAGCGATTTCGGATCGTCAACGCGCACGTTCATACCGGTCTTGATGCCCGGTCCCACCACCATCGGATCAATGTCGAGGAATTTGACGATGGACGAACGGAAGGAGTGCATCACTTTCGGCACCACCGAACAGATGATCACATCGTCCACATCGGATGGCTGAAAACCGCTCATTCTCAGGAATTCAGTCAGAAACAGCCCATACTCATCAGACGTATGGTTGGCTTTGGTGGTGATGCGGTAGGTGCCGGCGATGGTATCGCCATCCAAAAAGCCCAGCACGATGTTCGTATTGCCGATATCAACGGCGACCAGCATGATAACCCTCCAGATTCAAGATGGATTTCATGCGCAATTCTACAGTCCCATGGCTATGATGGCCTGCGGTGGTCGACCCAGCGTGGCGGCCAACCGTAGAACACAACATATACAGAGGAAGAACCATGTCTCAAGACAATGGTGCGCACGTCGAAGACGGCGCAACCACAGATGCGAGCCTTGCCTCGCGCGCAAAGAATCCGAAAAAAAGCGGCCCGAAGTGGTGGCTGATCTCACTGATTGCCGTCATCGTGGCAGTGGCGGTCGTCATCGGCGTCACGCTCGCTTTCGGCGGTAAGAAAGATGACAAGTCGGCTTCGTCCAGCAACCAATATGCCGACACCGTGACCATCGGCCTCAAACTGGCCCCCACCAATCTGGACATCCGCAACACCGCCGGCTCCGCGCTTGACCAGATCCTGATCGGCAACGTATACGAAGGCATCGTGGCACGTGACTCCAAGAACCAGGTCGCTCCCGCCATCGCCTCCAGCTGGGAGACGTCCAAGGACGGCCTGACCTACACCTTCCACCTCAATAAGAACATGACCTTCTTCAATGGCGACAAACTTGACGCCGAGGACGTGGCCTGGTCCATCAACGAGCTGATCGCTAAGGGCTACCACGACGCCGACGCGCTCGCCGCCGTCAGCAAGGTGGAGGCCAAGGACGCCGACACCGCGGTGATCACGCTCAAGACGCCGAACTCCAACCTGTTGTGGACCCTGACCGGTCGCGCAGGGCTCGTGTTCGACAAGGACGCCAAGTATGACCTGAAGACGCAGGCCGTCGGCTCCGGCCCCTACACCGTTGCCAAGTTCGTGGAAAACAGCTCGATCACGCTGAAGGCCAATGAGAAGTACTGGGGCAAGAACAAGGCCAAGACGCCCACCGTGGTCGTCAAGTATCTGGCCGACGACAACGCCGCGGTCAATGCGCTGAAGTCCGGTGACGTGCAGGTGCTCGCCCCGATTACCGAGAACCTCGCCGAACCGTTCAAGTCCGATTCCGCCAAGTACACGGTCAAAGCCGGCAACGGCACCGACAAGTTCGTGCTCGGCTTCAACAACGCTTCCGGTTCCAAACTGGCTGACAAGCGCATTCGCCAGGCCATCCGTTACGCCATCAACCACAAGGAGCTCATCGCCTCTCGCGGCGGTGCGGACAAGGCGCTCGGCGGCCCGATCCCGTCTCTCGACCCCGGCTACGAGGATCTGACGAATCTGTACCCGTATGATCAGAACAAGGCCAAGTCGCTCATGGCTGAAGCCGGCTATTCCACCGACAAGCCGCTTCAACTTACGCTGACCTACGCCAACATCTACGGCACCGAGCTCGGAGACCAGCTGCGCTCCCAGCTCAAGCCCATCGGCATCGACCTGAAGGTGAATGTGGTGGAGTTCTCCACGTGGCTGCAGGATGTGTACACCAACCACACCTTCGATATTTCGCTGGTGGACCACAACGAAAGCCACGACTTCGCATCGTGGACCGATCCGACATACTATTTCGGTTACGACAACAAGAATGTGACCAAGCTGTACAACGAGGGTGTTGCCGCCACCTCCGACAAGGAGCGTGATGCCAAGTTCGCCGCGGCCGCCAAGCTTGTCTCCGAGGATGCGCCGGCCGACTGGCTGTTCAACTACCGCATCACCACCGCCACGGCCAAGGGCGTTGAAGGATTCCCCTTCGACCTCAACCAGACCGTTCTGCCCCTCTACAACGTGACCTACACGAAGTAGTTCGTTACAGCAATGAGCTCCCTCAGTGAGGGGGCTCATTGTTAATCCAAGTAAAGTAGGCATTATGCGATTCGTGTTGAAACGGCTGGCGTTATTCGTGGTGGCGTTGTTCGGCCTGTCCGTGGTGGTTTTCGCAGCATTGCGCATTCTGCCTGGCGATGTGGCCTCCGTGATGGCCGGCGTCAACTCGCCGCCTGAGCGTGTGACCCAGCTACGCGAACAACTCGGTCTGAATCGGCCATTGATTGCACAATACTTCGATTGGATGAGTGCGCTGGCCCGTGGTGACTTCGGCACTTCAATCCTGACTGGTCGCTCCGTAACCTCCTTGGTAGGCGCACGTGCGTCCATCACCTTTCCCCTGATTATTCTTGGCCTGCTCATTGCCTTGGCCATCGGCTTGCCGCTGGGCTGTGCGGCGGTACTGGCCCGCAGCGCAACGGTGCGTGCGGTGTTTCATGTACTGGCTATTGTCGGCGGTGCCGTACCTGCGTTGTGGGGCGGTCTGCTGCTGATTCTGTTGTTCGGGCGCGGCGTAGGATTGCTTGACGTGTTTCCCTCGCAAGGGTTCCCGCTGGATGGTTGGGGCGCACCCGGTTCGGCGATATCAGCGTTGGTATTGCCGGCTGTATCGGTCGGCATCATCGTGGGAGCATCGCTTATGCGATACACGCGCGCGGCCTTAGGGGATTTGGCCAGTTCCGGCTACATCGATATGGCACGCTCGTGTGGCATGACGCGCACTCAGGCGGTGTTGCGTGTGGGATTGCGGTTGGCAACCCCGCAGCTGGTGTCTGTTATCGGGCTGACCTTCGCTTCGATGGTCACTGGCGTGATGGTCATCGAAAACCTGTTTGCGTTACCGGGCATCGGCAACGGTCTTGTGACCGACGTGGGCAACCGCGACCTGATTGCCGTGCAAAGCGAGCTGTTCCTGCTGACCGCGTTCTTTTTGACTGTCGGCCTCGTGGTCGATTTGCTCCACCGCGTGCTCGACCCGCGTCTGAAAACCGCTACCGCCATTACGGAGGTGACCGCATGAGCAATGTTCGTCGTGCGACGACTGGTGGTCGACGGGCTGCCTTCGTCATCGTCCTGCACTCCATGTGGCGTCGTGCCGAGGGCAAATTCGCACTTATCGTGCTCGCTCTGTGGTTGCTCATTGCCATCGTTTCCCTGTTCTGGACCCCGCAATCGCTGTGGGCCACTGATGGCTACCATGTATGGGCCAAGCCGTCCGCCGAGCACTGGCTCGGCACTGACGGCACCGGCGCGGACGTGTTCAGCTGGCTGCTGGCCGGCTCACATACCAATCTTGTGATCGTGCTGCTGACCGTAGTGGCATCTATGGCTTGGGGGCTGCTGCTCATCGCGGCCATGGTGGCACGCAATGCGGCGCTCGCCAGTTCTTCGGTAGTGGTAGTTGATGCGTTGATTTCCGTTCCCACCGTGTTGATTGCATTGATTCTGGCTGTGCCGTTGGGAGCGTCAATCGCGGTGATTGTGATCGCCTGCGGCTTCGGATATGGGTTGAATCTGGCTCGTGTGGCTCGCCCCGCAGCGTTGCTGGCGGCCCGCTCGTCGTATGTGGAATCGGCCTTGGCCAATGGTGCCAGCGGGTGGCGTGTGCTCATAAGCCATGTTATGCCGAATATTCTGCCGGTATTGGCTGTGCAACTGTCATTGTCGGCGGGCACGGCGGTGTTGGCTGAGTCGGGGCTTACTTATCTCGGTATCGGTGTGCCGTCCGGTGTGCCGAGCTGGGGACATTCTCTGGCCACTTCGGTCAAACTCATCAACGTGTTCCCATTAACCGTAGTGTGGCCCGGCCTGATCGTCACGGTTGTGGTTGTGGCACTGAATATTTTTGGTGATGTGCTGCGCGATGCCATCGATCCGGTCACCAACCCCGCATTACGTGAAATAGGAGGCGAACGATGAGCGTCGATGTTCGCGGGCTGAAAATCACGATTGGCGGCAAACCAATCGTCTCTGATGCGGATATGACCATTGCCGACGGTGAACGAGTCGGCTTGATCGGTTCTTCAGGCTCCGGAAAATCTATGATTGCCAAGGCGATGCTGGGGTTGCTGCCCCTGACCGCTGTGACTAATGGGTCGATTGATATGGGCGGCACGGAAATTATCGGAGCTTCCGAACGTGCGCTTGCCGACCTGCGCGGCCGGTATGTGGGTGCGGTGTTCCAGAATCCGGCTGCCTCACTGAACCCGGTGATGACCGTGGCGCAGCAGATCGCCTTGCCATTGCGGTTGCACTATGATCTGACCAAGGCCGAACGAGCCGACCGAGTGAATGCCTTGTTGAGCAAGGTCGGGCTGGATCTCGATATGGCCGGCAAATACCCGCACGAACTGTCCGGCGGCCAACAGCAGCGCGTGGGCATCGCCACGGCGCTGATCACCTCACCGCGATTCATCATCGCGGACGAACCCACCACCGCACTCGACTCCATCACGCAACGCCAGATCGTGGACCTGCTGACCTCGCTGGTGGACGACGCCGGTGCCTCCATGCTGTTCATCACCCACGATTTCTCCGTACTCGCGCGTGCCACCACCCGCTGCTACGTGCTGGACGCCGGCCGCATCGTCGAATCCGGACCCACCGCCGACCTGCTCGCCGCGCCGACCACACCACAAGCCCAGCGCCTGGTTGCCGCCGCCCAAACCCTCACCCTCCACACCCCCAAGGAGGATTCGCATGAGTAACAGCAGTGTGCCACTCCTCTCCGCCCACTCCATCACCAAATCCTTCGGCCCGCGCACCGCACGCCACCAAGTCCTCTTCGACGTCTCCGCCGACGTCCACGCCGGCGAATGTCTGGCCGTGATCGGCGGCTCCGGATCCGGCAAATCCACGCTGACCCGCATTATGCTGGGCTTGGAATCCGCGGACTCCGGCAGCGTGGAATACGAGAGCCAATCCATTGTCGGCGGCCGAAAATCGCCGGGATTCGCGGCCCTGCGCCACGAATCGGGACTGGTGTTCCAGGACC
>ENA-OXQT01000440-OXQT01000440.1-human-gut-metagenome-genome-assembly--contig:-NODE-440-length-13251-cov-10.9734_pt1 | contig 13251 bp, 13 predicted proteins | sample MGYA00249584_ERZ652567 | MGnify/ENA primary metagenome ERZ652567 (study PRJEB26925, sample SAMN05826683) | human gut metagenome | biome: ENVO:2100002; feature: ENVO:00000062; material: ENVO:00002003... | reverse complement strand
ATTATAATCTATTCATGTATCATCCAATGTGACAACGGAAGAAACCGCCCATTATATGGGGCGTTTGGAAACGGAATCCCACAAAGGCGGTTTCTCTCTATTCAGTTACAGAAAATACTTACCAGGCATATTTCTTCCACGGACTGTTCTCGTGTGTCAAAAGCTCGTCTGCAGTATCTTTCATCACAGAATTGTACGCATTCTTGCCTCCCCAAAGTGAACGGCCTATGACATAACTCATGGCCATGTCTTTCCAGGATGAAAAAGTCGAATGAGCCATGTTGTAAGCGGAATCAATATATTTCCAGGCATCCGCCTCTGTTATGTAACCCATTTCACAACATGCACGGGCAAGAAAGCAGATACGTCCTGCATCCCAGCCTGCCACACCATAACGTTGCAAATCTTCTTTTCCTGCAATGACTTTACATCTGATCAGTTCGTCAAATGTTTCCTGAAGATTCTGGAATTGCGCTACAATCTTGTCATAGTCTTCCTGTGAACTCATGTTCTGTTGGAAGACTTCATCCTGGGCTTCCGGCTTGTCAAGCAGAAATGCCTTGTACACAAAAGGAAAGTAATACCGGTACCCTTTTTCGCACAGGTAGTCCAGTTCCTTCCTGGCAGAATCCGTACTTTCGATACCCCACCATTCCCCGAGTATCTTGGGCAATAAGTCTGCAATGCCTGTTTCGATAGAGTTTTGATAGGCTCCTTGTTGTGAAGCGTACATGGCACCTACGGCCAGTTTCTTGCATTGTTCGTCACTTAGTCTTGACTTGGGATTCAGGCATACCCCCTTGAAAGACCGTTGGATTTTTCTAATTGTGGAAACTGCGCCTTTCCCTTTCTTATATAGCCAGAAACCTCCGACTACAGCGGCAATTGCAATGGAAAACCAAAAATCGTTGCTCATCCCTTCACGCTTTATTAATGATTAATACTTTTATTTTGACCAATGTTGCTGCTTCCAAGGTGATTCCTCATTCTCCAAGAGCAGGCTTACGATATCATATGCTGTTTCACTATCATCCGGATCTCCATGCCATACACCTCTACCCATAATGAAACTCCGGCCATATTCTTCCCATGAAGAGAAATGTTCAACTGCGGTATCTGCCGCAATCTGCATAATCTGCCACATTTCTTCTTCATTAACGTAACCGCAAAGATAAGCCCAACGTCCCAGATTTACCAGTCGTACCAGGTCCCAGGCTATGACACTCTCCGGCATCCTGTCTTCCGGGCACCATTCATTTTCAAGCATACTCTCCATTATCAGGCAGACATCTCTCATCTTGCTGTCTTCATCACACCTTTCTTCTTGTGAAATGTTTTCAAGCCCACGTGTGCGGATTTCGGCAAGTGCATCATCTGCTTCGGCATGATGTCCTTCTTCAAGCAACCATTTGACAATACCCAACGTACTGTCCCTGTCAGTAACATCCCACCAGTCTTCAAGAGTATATTTGATGGTTTCAACATCTTCGTCACTCTCTATCGCGTCCACTTGTTCATCATTGTAAACCAACATAGGGGCACCAAAGGCCAACAGACGGAGTTGTTCGGGCGTCAGTTTGCAGTCCCCGGTTCTGTTGATAGTCCACTCGTCATCCCCGAAAGCTTCCATCATCTGGGCCATGGCATCTGATGAAGATAACTTCTTGCCAAGGGTACCGTCCATTGTTTCCCGCATCATCTGCTGTGCGTATGCCAGATTCTGCATACCAGCCTGTGCTACAGTTGCAGGATCCACACCGGCGGCTCTGAGCATAGCCTCCTGTTGTGCCTGAATTTCTGCCATATTTGGAATGTCGGCGCCAATTTCAGCCATTATATGTTCCTGCATCTCCCCGGGCATTTGAAAGCCTGGAATGTTTCCGAACATGGATTGAGCCTGTTCCATCGCTGCCTTTACTGCGGCTTCCTGAGCCGCCTTTACCATTTCCTCAGGACTTTGAGGATTTGCTTTTTCTTTTGCCATATCGTTCTATTGTTAATTATATGATTTATTACCCTTCAGCTCCCGCTGTTAAAAGTATTTCCGTTATTTCGTTAAAACCTCTTTCGCTTGCATAATACAACGCCGTGTGCTGAAGATTGTCCGCGAGATTCACGTTCGCTCCATGGCTCACAAGAAGGGTTACAAACTCATTGTTACCCTCTCTTGCTGCAAGGATAAGCGGCGTTTCCCCGTTCTCGTTCTGCAAGTCCGTCTTTGCATTCGCTGTCAACAGCTCGTTCCCTATAAACTTGTTGCCCGACCATGCCGCAAAATGTAACGGACCGTTCCCGTTGAGCATCACTTTATTGGTATCGGCACCGGCTTCAATCAGCATCTTTGCAACAGTCAGATTGCCTTTCAGGCAGGCTATGATCAAAGGCGTTTCACCACCGTCATTGAATGAGTCGGTTAAACCTGGCGAGGTGGCAAGAAGTGTCCGGACTATTTCGGCTTGGCCATTGAAAACGGCCTGATGAAGCGGTGTATTGCCTTGTGCATCAGTTGTACCTTCTACAGAAAGACGTACCACTACTTCTCGTAACCCGTGTGCGGTTGCGTAGTCAATTGCCTTGTGACCGGTATTGTCTGCTATTTCCGGATCAGCTCCCTGTTCTATCAGAAACAACGCCGCATCAGTACGTCTGTTGTCAAGAAGACGGATTAACGGTGTCTGCCCTTCACTGTCCGTGGCATCAAGTTCAGCTCCATATTCCACCAGTCTCCCGATGATTTCCTTGTTCCCGCTTCTGGAAGCTGCATGTAACGGTGTCTCCGACAAATTATTGGCGATGGAAACATCCGCATCATTGTCAAGAAGGAGATTGACAATATCCCGATAACCTTTCAGGCAGGCATAATGTAAAGGGGTATTTCCTTCCGCATCCCTCTTGTTCACATCGATACCGCCTTTCTTCAAAAATATCTGTACAATGCCTTTCTGCCCATTGCGGCAGGCATTTAAGAAAGTCAAATTATTGTCCATACATTCTCAACTATATTTCAGTAAAAATTTCACAAGAGTTTCGTCATCCTTTTCCATGGCAATATCCAATGCCGACAGACCTTCATTGTTTACCGCACTCACATCCGGAGAGCCGAAGTCCATCACAAGGGCCGCCGCTTCCTTGGATCCTCTGGTCGAACTGCCAGCTATATAGTGCAGAAGAGTATTACCCCAGTTGTCTTTGGCATTTATATCAGCTCCAGCTTCAAGAAGCAGTTCAAGGGTTTCGGCATCTTCATCCGTACAACTGCGGCCTCCATATGGGTAAGACCTTGGAAAGCCCGCAAAACGGGGTATGTTACCATCCCAAAAACGTCCCCCGTAGAGGTTCATAACCGGGGTCTGACCCTGCATGTTCACGGCATTGACATCAGCCCCGCTCTCCACAAGATAACGGACTGCACAAACACCGACTTCATATCCGGCTCCCTGACAGGCTACGGACAAAGAAGTATTACCGTACTTGTCAGCTGGACTGTCCGGAGTCCACCCGCATTCCATCAGACATTGCAGAAAATGCAGACAGTCTTCCTTGCAAAAACTTTTGTGCCTTTTATTGCTCATCCACACGGCAAAGGCTGTCCGCTCTTCCGAATCCCTGAAATCAGGATCTGCTCCGCCTCTGAGCAGCATCTCTGCAGCGGAAAAATTCTCCCAAGTCAGGGCACATCCTAACGGGGACTTGCCATGGAAGTCATACATTTTTTCGTCCTCGCATATTGTCTGTGTATCCGTTCCGGAACGCAGAAGGGCATCCAGCGCTGTCTCATCGTGATACCTCAATGCCTGGAAGACATCCAGTCCACCGGCAAGGGCTGCAAGTTCGTCCGTTTCCGGATCCTGCCCCGACAGCAACGCTCCGATACGTCGGGCACCTCCCTCAGCAGCAACCTCGAAAGGAGTCTTGCCACTATTGTTCTTTTCTTCCGGATCTATCTCTCCGCTTTCCAGAACAAGTTTCGCCGTGTGGCAGCATTGTATCTCCAGGGACTTGAGGTTTTCCAGTTCGTCATATGTCTCCTGCTTGGACTGTTCGGAATACCAACGTTCTGAAAAATCGGCTATCCTTCTTTGTCTGCTTTTTATATCGGATGCTATGTATCCTGCAGACCGGGAGAGCAGGTGCAGCACATTGTCTCCGTTGCTGTCAGTGGAGTCTGTCCTGGCTCCCGACTTCAGAAGGATATCAGCCATCAGGAAATGACGGTTGCGCACCGCTTCGAGCAAGGCGGTTGTATCCTTGCCCGACCGTGGAACTCTTGCTCCTTTGGAAAGGAGCAGTCCGGTAATGTCTGCTAATATCGCTTCATCAGGACAAGAATTACGACGTGCCATGACACATAAGGGCGTATCACCTTGATCGTTTTTCACGTTAACGTCTGCACCCCTTTCCAGAAGAATGCCAACGGCTCTTATATCTGAAAAATAGCAGGCTGTATGCAGGGCAGTATTATTATCATGAATTTCGTCCCTGCTTTCAAGCGGAACATCCTGATATGCCTCAAGTATAACAGTTTCCTCTGCACCGGATGTATGGTAATTGTATATTTCTTTACATGTCATTGTTTCTGGTTTTTGAAATTAGACTCTCTATATGTCTGAATTTACCGCCAAGACGACCGGATATGGACTTGACTTCCTCATATAATTGCAACTTGAAGGCTGTTTCTGCTTTCAGACGCAGAAGTATCGTGTATGCAAGTGAAGGTGGGGTACCTTGAGGCATCGGATAGAAAGGTCCGTCTTCCTCATGGAAGTAACGGAGAAAAGCTTCCGGAAACCGCTCCGGACCTGATAATGGGCTGCTGGATACAAAATGTTCAGCTTCACAAAGCAGCTTATGACACTCATCATACCATCCCACCATGAAACAACACAATGCTTTGTTGTATAATAGACAGAAATCCTTGTGTGTAATTCTGGCAAAACAGGCATAGGCGGCCGGGAAAGCCTTGCTGCATAAAAACGAAACACCCGCAGCAAACAGCTTTTCCTCTTCTGCCATGGGGATATTGTTGGGGGTACCGGCAAATTGAACCATAATTGCAAAATGTTCTTATTGTTCTATTACAATTTCACCATTCTTGCTTGTCTCGAATGAAATGGAATAGTAATTTGTCCACACGCGATGTCCCTTGACTTCCGATTGCTCGCCTTTCTTTACAAAATTCAAATCAAAATTATGCTGAAGCTGACGGTAGTCGTTTTTGTACTCATCGCTCCACTTCTCCCACTTGTCTTCATGCTTTTTGGGTACGGGAGAAATATAAAGTACATACTTCCCGACAGACTGGAACTCATACTGGGCGCCATCTTCCTGTGCTGCAACCAATTCTCCAGCCTTTTCTACATTGCCGCGTATGTCCTCAGCCTTCAGCCCGTCAATATCAATGGCGGTCGAATATTTATATGAGTCATATACGGCACTGCCTTTTTCCGGTTTCTCTGCAACAAATTCACCGTCTCTGTAATTGATGGTCAGTTCATATTCATAATCATCATTGCCAAGATAGTCCACTTCAATTTGCGTCAGGACGTTTTCCAGCTTGCGGTTTCCTTCATCCTCAGTCCATTCTATGCGATATACCTTGTTCGTTTCGGTATCTACATTGGCCTTTACAAGTTCCTTGACCTTAGTGATACTTTCGTCAGAAGTCATCGCGTAATCCTTGCCTCCTAACGAACATGATACCGCCGTCAGAGATACAGCAATTGCGACAAATAGATTTTTTCGTGATTTTGCATTCATAATTTCAAATTGTTTCTGGGTTATTAATAAAGGGGTTATTGGTTCAACAAGGAACGGAATTCATCGAACTCGTCTTGAGAAGCAAAATATTTGGTTTCAAACACGATGTATCTGTCAGGAAGATCGACATTGCACTGATTTTCTTCGCTATCATCTTCAATCGTCCGGATATCGGAAATCAGAAAAGAATCATATACGATTTGTCCCTTTTTGACTTTGGGATAGGTTACCCGTCCTTTGTCAATTGTTATCGAGCCTCCCTGGGCCGCCAGCACCCGGGCTTTGCGTATGCTGTAGAGTGTCATTATAAGCAGTAAAGCTCCGCCGACAATCAGAATGGTGGACAAGGTGCCGGATGGAAGAATAAGCAAAGGCACAACAATCATTCCTATGCCAAAGGCAAGACTCGACAGCTGGTTGGTCAATGAGCTTTTTGGGGTGTAAACAAACGTCCTGTGAACACTCTTGAATTTTTCTTTTGTCTTTTCTGTTTCCATTGTTGTATATATTTAATTGTTTATATTTCTTTGAAATAAAAAACTCCGGCGATACACGGTCATGACATGACGGTTTGTTACGTATCTCCGGAGGTATCTGACAATCCTGCTTTTACAGATATGACGGAAGGAGGTATGTATATTCTGTAGCACCTTTTGTTGACTACTGGAAAATATGTTTGAAAAAATATTCGTAACATTTTGATAATTAGCTGATAATTCATATCGTAACGCGCGATGCGATGAGAGAGAGAGAGAGAGAGAGAGAGAGAGTAACGAAATTCCCCACATATCCAAATTATTGAGCACTTTTATCACATCTGACTCTTCTGAAAATAAAATGTTTTCCTGGACGACAGTAAAAATGAAAGGAATAATAATTAGGCACATGAAAAAGAACTCCGCCCAAAAAGACGAAGCGTCGCTACTGCAAGTTCCATTTATCAGATATGAGCGACATTCATTTGTACCATTGCATTTCATATATGATTAACAAATATTCTGATTACAAATATATGTATTTAGCGGTATCTCACAATATCTTTAACATTTTTTTTGCACGAATAATCTGCCAATCCAAATGCCAATGTCAGGAAACTTTTTCAGCAAAAAAACATCAGCCTGTAAGTTCAACTGTCAACATCCCATAATGATAATGGTTCTTCCTTTTTCATTTTCCCTGTTATTCTTCAAACTCGCCCTCTATCATTCCATTGAGATATTTTCCGGGGTCCGCGATAAAATCATCCCACTTGGCTAACGGATGGAACTCCTCGTGCTCAACGTCCAGATACCATAGCTTTTTATCTTTGGAACTCCACAACAGCATATAGCCACTGTAGTTATCCATCTTAACCATGATAGAGAGCAGTTTTTTCCGCTTCCAGGTCATCTCCTGCACATCCATGAAGGAGTAAAGTTCTGCCCATTTCACCAGTTCCCGCTCCGGAAATTCCAGACGAAGCGGTCCGGTCTTCAGGTATTCAACAAGATTGGAAGGCAGCTTATAAGGTTTCAGCTGACGTACCTTTTCCTGTTCGTTGTGCCAGTCCTCCGGTTCCAGAGCTTTCAAATAGGCGGCCATTTCCAGGTTTTTGTTCTGCACTGCCACTATATATGGCCGGTCGCCATATTTATCCGGGATGGTGATGTCTGCACCATGCTCCACAAGCCAGCGCACCATGGAAAAATCATTGTGCCGTGCAGCCTCGGTAACAGGAGTGGAAGCATAAGGAAATACCATGTCCGGCTTGTGGTAGTTGATGTCCGTACCTTTTTGAACCAGATACTCCGCCAGCAGCTGATTCCGGTGGCTTGCCATACTGCGCAGGGCTTCACCGCCGTATTGTTTCAAATCCATGTTCAGTCTGTCCAAAATGGGAAGCACGTCAGGATCATGACGATCCGCCAGGTGCAGAAACAGACGGCATATATCCCTTTGCTCTGCAGGGATTCTGGCACCGGCATCTGTCAAAAAGGAAAACAGGTTCAGGTCTTGACTGCGCAGGGAACCGTAAAGCAGTTCTTCCGGCTTATAGGTCAAGTCCGCTCCGGATTCGATCAGCAGCTGCACCATGTCCATCCGTTTTTCCAACACAGCCAATTCCAGTGGGGAGGCTTCTTCATCCCGTGGCCAATCGTCAAAATTTGCCTGATAATGTTGTAGCTCGTTGGGAGAGTATCCTGCATGAAGCAGTGATTTCAGTTTGTCGATGTCGCCGTTGCGGATGGCCTCCATCATAGGAGGCACATTTGAATAGACTATGTTACTCATATGAATTATCTGTTTTTATTATTGAAAGATTTCCTCATACCGCTCTCTCAGTTCCTTCGGAGCCGCCTTGATGGCCTTGCTGCCTCCGTTTTCGGAGGACGGGCCCCAGATAGCCCAGAGCAGGCACTGCCAGGCGATGGCCCGTAACTTCGGATCTTCGTTTTCTTCCGGCAGGAGATAAGCGGAGAAGTGGCTCTTTACTGCCAGCAGCGCATCCAGGCTTTCCGCATTGGCAATCAGGCTGCGGAATTCCTTGGCAGGCTTCAGCCACTGCATAGATAATGCGCCCCGGACCAACACACCCAGTGTCCATGTCTGAAAACCGAACTTCCGGATAAAGACATGAAGGAATTTCTCTTGCAGCGAGGAATGCTCGTCGTCGCAGAGGTCAAGATACTCCGTCACCAGCGGTGCCCACCGTTCTCCCTCCAGTCCCAGAGCAAACAAGGCGAAAGTGCCAGGCATCGCACAGAATTCTTCCGCGAGATTCTGGTAGAACTCATATTCCCGCATCGCCAGACGGGCATACCGTTCCATGGCCGGGTGCAGATCAGGGTACTGCACGGCGCAGGCAAAAAGCTGGTTGACTCCCTTCTTGGGCAGACCGGGAATCGGCAAATAGATTTTGTCCTTTCCACGGAAATCCACTGAATAGCTGCGGGGAAATGTCTCCTGTTCCAGTACCGCACACAGATAGTCCAGAATCTCCGCGTAGCACTCTTTTGTAGAGTCTTTGGCGGTAATGCGGATGGTAGCAAAAGCATCGTTGGCTGTTGCTGTAAAATGCCCCGTCCTGCGCTGCCGGATATCCTTTGGCAATTTGCCGCTGCCAGCTGTTTTCAGTTGCTTCACCATATCCGGGCGAAGCTGGGAAACCAGATCAAGGTAGTGTTCGCTTATAACCGTATTATCGCTGGCTCCATACACCGTATAGCAGACCGCCACATAGCAGGTAAAGCGCAGCAGGTTCTCGTCCACATCCTCCGGCCGTAGCTCCGGCCATGCGATACAGAGTGGGAAAGGCGAAAAGTAGTCCTCATTCTCTCTAATCTCAAAAAAACTCTCCTGCACCTGGTGTTTGATGTATTTTCCCAAGGTGTGGCCAATCTCCCTCCAGCCCACCAGCCGCCGTAGGGCATCGCAGAATGTAACAGCCTCCTCATATGGGAATCCCTTCAAAGGCAGTTTGGACAGATACCGTTCTACCAACTGGTCGGGAAGAAAGGGGGTTCCACTCTGGTTCCTGACAACCGTCGGAAAGCCGGAATGGTTCTCTTTTGCCTTCCCATCCAAAACATCCTGAATGCACTGGTCTGCGTGTTTCAGCACTTCCGGATCCGTGTCGGGCTTATGTATCAGATAATAACGGCCGTTTACACCGTCGCGCTTCGGTAGGTTCATGGCTCAATGTATTTATTATTATTTTTATACTCAAGACATATCATAGCTGGAGAAAAACCTGTTCGTAAAGCTCTTTCAGTTCACCCGGAGCTGTTTCCAGCACTTTCTGACCACCCTTGGCACTGGCTTTGCCCCAGATCACATAGCAGACCGTTTCCCATGCGTATTGCAGCACTTCCTCCGGGCTGGCTTCTGTTTCCTCAGCGGGTTCCTCGTCCTCGTCATCATCCTCGTCGGAGGAAAAACCACTTGGAACGATCTCGGACAGGTGGATTTTTGTCTCCAGCAGGGCGCTCAGGCTTTCAGCATTTGCCATCCACGCGGCATAGTCCTTGGAATACTTCATGTTCTGCATGGACAGCACCCCACGGACAAATGCAGGAACGGTATCGGCGGTAAATCCGAACTGTTTCACATACTCCCGGAGGAATTTTTCCTGTAAGTGGGAGTGCTCATCATCGCAGAGATCGAGATAATCCCATACCAGCTGCCGCCACTCTTGCCCCAGCATTCCCAGGGCGTACACGGCAAAACTTCCGGGGAGAGCGCACTGCTCATGGTCCAGATTGGTGTACTGCTCATATTGCCGCATGGCAAGCCGGGCGTATCGTTCCATCAGAGTGTGGAGACCGGGATACTGCACGGCACAGGCAAAGAGCTGGTTTACCCCCTTTTTGGGCAGTCCTGTAATGGGAAGATACCTCTTTTCCGGTCCTTTGAACTCCAGGGCATAGCTGCGGGGAAAATCCTCCTGCTCCAGAAGCTCACACAGGTAGTTCAGCACTTCACGGCAGCATTTCTCTGTGCTGTCCCTGGCAGTGATGCGGATCACGGCAAAGGCATCGTTGGCCGATGCGGTGAAGTGCTCTGTTTTCCTCTTTTGCAGAGAGAGCGGCAGCCTGCCGGTCCCATGTTCCCGGAGCTTTTTCACCATATCAGGGCGTACTTTCTCCACCAATCCAAAGAGATAATTGGTTGACAAATATTCATAGTTCGCTCCATATATCTTATAGCTCACCGCTACATAGCAGGCAAAGCGCAGCAGCGGCTCCGGGACCTCTTCTGCACGGATACCCGGTTTCAGGGAGTACTCCTGTTCTTTCCAGTAGTCATCTTCATTGCCTGTCACGACAAAATACTTCTCGTGCAGCTCCCGTTTCAGCATATCAAGTAAATGGTGGTCAATTTCACCCCACCGGCTCTGTCGGCGCAGGTTTTCGCTGAAGGCGATGGCCTTTTCCGCATCCAGGGTTTCGGCCCGCTGTATTTCGGTCCATGCCCTAAGCAGTTCCCACACCTCAAAGGGCGCGCCTTCGCTACTGACCACTACCGGCGGCCAGTGGGAATCATCAAGCCGCGTGATTCTCCCGTCAATGGCATCCTGGATGCACTGGTCAAAGAGCGGTTGCAGTTCTTCCTGTACCTCGGGCTTCATCCAGTAACAACGCCCGTCATGACTATTTCGTTTTGGTAGATTCTTTGATTTTTCTTCTGCCATATTCATCCAGTAATTTGAAATACTACATTTTTCTATTCTCGTTTCCCGTTCTCATAGCATGTCATATCCAAGTCAGGCTATTCCGCGTTCTCGGTCTTCTTTGTTGCAACATACATCTGATTACGGCTCGTGGGATTGTCCGGTTCCGTCATTTCCAGCAGTCCGGCTTCAATCATCGGGGTGATATATACGTTCATCACGTTCTTCCGGGCTTTCAGTCCCAGATGCTGCATGATGTCAAACAAAGGCTTGGGTTCCGCACAGAATTTCAGAATTTTTGCTTTTCTCTGTTCCTGTCCGCTGGAAGGTCTTGTAACCTTTTCTTGTGTCGTTTTCTTGGGTTGTTTTCTTGTGTCGTTTTCTTGTGTCGTTTTCTTGGGTTGTCTCGATGATTCCTGTTTGCCCAATTGCAAAGTAAGTACCACATAATCAGGACGGCTTTCCTCGGCAACGGTCGGGGCTGGCCACCCAAGATATTTCCACCCGCTGACAATCTTATCCACCCCGCTGCCAGCTTTTTCTGCACGCCCAAGCATCATGAACATCTTCTGAAGAATCGGATTACGACAAATACTCCGTCCTCCTTCGAAGTACTGTTGTCTGGAAACCAGCATCATACCCTGATTCATGAAAATAAGTCTGTCATCAGTACGCTCCACTATGATATGACCTTGCGCATTTATGTCCTGATGGACGATTGCGTTTATAAGTGCCTCTCTTACAGCATCATGTGCGGGAGATTCTTCCTGACGTAATCCGTCCTTCATCATGAAGGGACGCGGCAATGATTGTATGAGGCGGTTATATACCCTCATGTAGAATTGATAGAGGTTCGCTTCCCAGGTACCGTCCGGGTAAATACGGTGCGTCCAGCGTATATTGGGGTCGTCAGTAGCAATACGCTCCCGGTAATCGACAAAATATGTAGGATCACCGGAATTGTTGACTATACTGTCATATTTGCCGAACATAAGGATTCCGGCCAGTGTGAAGCCTTCTTTGCCGGTTTCATATTCAGTCGCGTAGGCTCCGACCTTTTTCAGAAAATCCATATCGCTGATACCCGTCCACGGGTGAGTGGGCTGCAGGCTGGCGAGGGTCTGACGGTACTGGTGCAGTGTCTCAATATCAATATCCCTCTCAAAATCAAATCCGGCAAGAATACGGCTGTCCTGTGAGTGACGGTCATGTTCCGCATCAGCGAACATACGCCTTACTTCGGCATCCGTACAGACATAGTCACCTTCATGGTTTCTCCTGTAAGTGTTGCCGAACGGGCTGTTGTTGATATATACAGGACGAAACTCGTAACTTGCACGGGGAATTTCGCATATAAGGATAAACGACCCGTCAACCTGTTCTATCCTTACATCCGATTCGCGAGGCAGACAGACGCTTGTTTTGCCTTTATTATGCGCACAGTCCCAAAAGATCTTTTTATACCGTATTATGGTTTCCTCCGTCAGTCCGTCGAAAAGAAAACGGTTGTTCTTTTCCACGACCCCAAGTACGATTGTTCCTCCATTGGTATTGGCGAAAGCTGAATAGCTTTCCCAGAAACTGCCTGGGAATCCTCCTCGGGCTGACTTGAACTCGACCCCCAGTGTTTCTCCTTTGCCGACCAGTTCACGGATCGGGTCCATTGTTTCATTTATAAGTTCTGCCATAATGATGTTCGGTTTAAGGGCGCAACAGTTCCCTGCGGCTCACGTTAAGTAATTCTGCTATTCGGGATAAGGTATGCAAGTCTGGCTGGCAAGTGTTTGTACACCATTTCGACACGGTCGTCTGGTTGACACCAAGCTGTTCCGCCACCACAGGTTGGTCTTTCCAACCTCGGCCAATACTGCTTTTATACGATTGATTTCCTTCTCCATATGCTAACAAATTGCTTTTGTATGCAAATATAATGTATTTCATAGAAAATCGGTTTGTCGGGCAGTTATTTGTCACGGTGACAAGTGGAATATTTTCACCGACATCCTATCCAAAAGCCGGTACTTTACTCTACAAAGGTTGATTCACGCCTTGTATTCCTGTCAAGGAACGCCCTGCTTGATGAAGACAATCTTCCTTTCCCTCAGTTCGGGAAAGCGTATTGACTGTATCATCCTTGTCCGGAATAGTCGCAAATCTTTTGTGGCAGAGAAAAGTCATACTCAAAAAAAGTTAATCCAATACAGGAATTTGTAGATTATGCGTGTCTTTAGGGCATAATAGAGAAAAGCATGTAGAAAATTTATGAGAAGAATATTTTTCGTTACTTCATTGGTAAAAACGGAGTAGACTGTTACAGCAAAAACGGCCATGCTGTTACAGTTCTG
>ENA-OXQT01000430-OXQT01000430.1-human-gut-metagenome-genome-assembly--contig:-NODE-430-length-13498-cov-20.1649_pt1 | contig 13498 bp, 6 predicted proteins | sample MGYA00249584_ERZ652567 | MGnify/ENA primary metagenome ERZ652567 (study PRJEB26925, sample SAMN05826683) | human gut metagenome | biome: ENVO:2100002; feature: ENVO:00000062; material: ENVO:00002003... | reverse complement strand
ATTGAAAATGGTATAAATATTTAAAACGATATTACTACTTTTGCGTCTTGTTAGAGTGAATGAATTTTTATTAATGTAAAGTTAAACTTTAAGAGAGATTTTTATGAAAAGAAAATTGATGCTGTTAATGACCTGCCTGATGATAGGTATCGGTCTGGTAAACGCTCAAATCTCAAAGGTAACAGGTAATGTTACTTCTGAAGAGGATGGTTTACCTGTAGTGGGCGCATCAGTATTGGTAAAAGGTACTACAGTAGGTACTGTTACCGACATTGATGGTAATTTTACGTTGACTAACGTGCCAAGTTCCGCCGGAACTTTGGTCATTTCTTTCATCGGAATGCAGTCGCAGGAAGTGAAGATTAAGCCTATCGTAAAAGTGGTGTTGAAGTCTGATGCTGAGGTACTTGATGAAGTTGTGGTAACTGCGTATGGTACTTCTACCAAAGGGTCATTTACAGGTTCTGCAGCAGTGATGAAAGCTGATAAGATTGAGAAACGTCAGGTATCAAACGTTTCAAATGCGTTAGCTGGAGCTGTAGCTGGTGTGCAGATTTTGAGTAATAACGGTCAGCCGGGTGAAGATGCAAAAGTACGTATCCGTGGTGTCGGCTCAATCAATGCAGGAACTGACCCGCTGTATGTAGTAGATGGTGTACCTTATGATGGAGACTTGTCTTCTATTAACTCTGCAGATATTGAATCAATGACTGTATTGAAGGATGCTGCTTCTACAGCATTGTATGGTGCGCGTGGTGCGAACGGTATCATCATGATTACTACAAAGAAAGGTACTTCTGGTAAGGCTCGTGTAAATTTCGATGCAAAATGGGGTGCTAACTCCCGTGGCGTAAAGAACTACGATGTACTGACAAGTTCAAAGAATTATCTGGAAAAGGCTTACGAAGCTATTTATAATGGTTATGTACAGACTAATGGTATGACTCCGCAGGCTGCCAATGTTGCTGCAAACAATACTTTGCTTTCTGCTGGAAATGGTGGTGTAGGTTACCAGATTTATACAGTGCCTGAAGGTCAGTTGCTGATTGGTAGCAACGGTTTGCTGAATCCGAATGCTACATTGGGCTATACAGATGAATATGGATATTATTATACTCCGGACAACTGGGCTGATGAAACATTTAGAACAGCTCTTCGCCAGGAATATAACTTGAATGTATCTGGTGGTAACGATAAGTCTACTTTCTACATGGCTTTCGGTTATTTGGATGATCAGGGTGTAATTGAAGGCTCTGGCTTGACTCGTTTCAGCGGTCGTTTGAAAGGTGACTACAAGGTGACAGACTGGTTGAAAGTGGGTGCCAACATGAACTATGTAAATTCAAAGAGTAACTATCCGGGCGATCAGGATAATACGTCATCTTCTGGTAATGCTTTCTATATTGCCAATAACATTGCTCCGGTTTATCCGATGTATGTACGTGGAGCTGACAAGCAGATTATGACACTGAACGGTCGTAAGGTGTATGATTATGGTGATGGTGTAAGTACTCCTTCATCACGTGCATTTATGTCTATTGCCAACCCGGCAGGTGACCTTATTTATAATAAGACTGAGTATTTGGCTGACGTGTTGAATGCAAACTGGTTTGCTGAATTGACTCCGATTAAAGGTCTGACCATCAGCGCACGCTTTGGTATGAATATCGACAATACACGTTACAATAATTTGGGTAACGCATATATGGGTCAGAGTGCTTCTTATGGAGGTAATGCTTATCAGGCTGCTATGCGTACTTTCGGTTTTGACCAGCAATATGTAGCTAACTATCAGTTTGCAGTAAAAGATGTACATCATTTTGATATTACTGCCGGTTATGATGGTTATTCATACCAATATACAGAATTGACTGGTTCTGGTCAGAATCTGTATGACCCGGAAAGCTTCTATATCAGCAATACAATTGATAAGAAGACTGCCAGTGGTATGAAGTTGACTTATGCTACTGAAGGCTTCTTCGGTCGTGTAAACTACTCCTATGATGACAAATATTTTGGTAACGTTTCTTACCGTCGTGATGCTTCTTCTCGTTTTGCTCCTGAAAATCGTTGGGGTGACTTCTGGGCTGCAAGTGTGGCTTGGATGATTACACGTGAAGACTTCATGAAGGATATCACTTGGATTAACATGTTGAAATTGAAGGCTTCTTTCGGTCAGCAGGGTAACGATGATATCTTGTTCGCTGGTAAATATACCGTGGGTGGTACAAGCAAGAACTATTATCCATGGATGGACCAGTATAACATGACAGGTGCAGACGGTGTGTTCTCTGACGGTACGATGATTGCAAAAGGTAATCGGGATTTGACTTGGGAAACTTCAACTTCATATAACGTGGGTGTTGATTTTGCTTTGTTCAATAACCGTTTGAACGGATCGGCTGAATACTTCGGTCGTAAGTCAAGCGATATGCTTTACAACAAACCGGTTGCCGGAAGTGTGGGTTATACTTCTATTCCGATGAACGTAGGTTCTATGACTAACTCTGGTTTTGAATTGGATTTGACTTACTTGATTTTCAACCAGAAGAACTTTACTTGGGATGTGAACTTGAATGCCACTTTCATCAAGAATAAAATCAACAAGCTGCATCCGGATTTGGATGGTCAGTTGATTGATGGAAACTACATTTACGAAGAAGGTGAATCAATGTACCGTATGTATTTGGTTGATTATGCGGGTGTAGACCCTGAAACAGGTTTGGCTCAGTATTGGGCGAAAAATGACAAGGGTGAGTTGTATAAAACAGACAATTATGCATTAGCTCAGACTACAAACAAGGTAGCCACAGACAACTTGATGCCGAAGGTATACGGTGGTTTGGGTACTTCTGTACAGGTTTACGGTTTTGATGCTTCTATTCAGTTGTCTTATCAGTTGGGTGGTCAGATTTATGACTCAGGTTATCGTTTCATGATGGCTGGAAAAGGTGACGGACAGAACTGGCACAAGGATATTTACAATGCATGGACTCCGGAAAATAAATATACGGATGTACCTCGTCTGAATGCGCAGGATAAGTATACAAATTCTACTTCAACTCGCTGGCTTACAAGTTCTAATTACCTGAGTGTAAACAATATCACTATTGGTTATACACTTCCGTCTAACTTGGTTCGCAAGATGATGCTGGAAAAACTGCGTGTATATTTCACAGCTGACAATGTAGGATTGCTTTCTGCACGTAAGGGTCTTGACCCACGTCAGAGCTATACAAGTGCTACTACATCACTTTATACTGCTATCCGTACAATTTCTGGAGGTATCAGCCTTACATTTTAATTAAAATATAAATAAGAAACAGATATGAAAACAAAATATATTTTTGCTTCATTGCTTGTATCTTCACTGGCTGTGACTGCTTGCCAGGATATGGATACATTGCCCGATGGAGGAATCGTGACAGACTCTCAGAAGGAGACCGTTTCTACACTGAATCCTGAACGTGGAGTGGCAAAAGTTAATGCGATTTTCTCTACTTTCAACCAGGCTTTCCCTAACTCAAGTGCATTGGGAGTTGAACGTCATAACGATATTGGTTATCCTACTGTCATGTTGTGTCTGGATTCTAATACAGAAGACGTAGTAAGTGATATTAACGGTTATAACTGGACTGGATATGACTTGACGTTTGAAGACCGTGAAAATACTTCCTTGGAAGGACAAATGGTATGGAATGACTTGTATTCTATCGTTTTTGCTGCCAATAATGTAGTAGGAAGCATTGACGAAAAAACAGAAGATGCCAATGAACAGTTCTATCTGGGACAGGGACTGGCTGCACGTGCATTCTCTTATTGGGTAATGGCACAGCTGTATCAGTTTAACTACAAAGGTAATGAAGACAAGCCTTGTGTACCCCTGATTACAGAAAAGAACTCGGAAGATGCTTCAGTGAATGGTTGTAAGCGTTATTCTGTAAAAGAAGTATATACACAGATTGAATCTGACTTGACTAATGCTATTGGTTTGTTGACTAATGCAGAAAAAGGGAAAGTAAAACGTGCAGACAAGCGTTATATCAGCTTGTCAGTAGCATACGGACTTCGTGCACGTATGTATCTGTCAATGCATGAATATGCTAAAGCTGCCGATGATGCGGCAAATGCTATTAAGGCTGCAAAGAGTGAAGGTATTGCAATTGCTTCGCGTGATGAAGTGGCAAAACCGACATTCTGGAGTGTAGACGAGACCAACTGGATGTGGGGTATCATTATCAGCGAAACGGATGACGTGGTAGATACGGGTATCTGTAACTGGCCTTCTCACATGGGTTCATTGAATTATGGATATGCAAACTATTCAGGTGGTCGTCAGATTAGCTTGGAGTTATATAATGGAATCAATGACAGTGATATTCGTAAGTCATGGTGGCTGGATGCAGCAGCTGAAGCTCAGGAAGACTTCTTGACTGAAGAACAGGCTGCTTTTGTAGCTAAGCAGGGTTATAAACCTTATACTCAGGTGAAATTCGGCCCGTATAATGATGTAGTAGGTACTACTATCAATGCTAACGACATTGTATTGATGCGTATTGAGGAAATGTATCTGATTGCTGCAGAAGCATACGCTGAAGCTGGAAATCGGACTGAAGGTGAAAAATATTTCAAGGAATTGCTCAACAATCGTTTGTCAAGCGGATCGCAGGCTTATTTGACTGACTATGCTTCTAATCCTCAGGAAGCTGTTTATTTCCAGCGTCGTATTGAACTTTGGGGTGAAGGAGTAATCTGGTTCGATGTAATGCGCCTGAATAAGGGAGTGGACCGTCGTGGATGTGGTTTCCCGAATGCAGAATGTATCTTCAACATTGCACCGACTGATGACATCCTGTTATGGCGTATACCGGAAGCAGAACTTCAGGCTAACAAGGCATTGACTCCTGCTGATAGCCCTGCATGGACATTACCAAAACCTGTGGAAGAATAATAAGTTAGATTAAAGTTAAAAACTAAGAGTATTATGAAATTAAATAAATTCTTTTTCGGACTGTTGATGACTCCGGCCGTAATGATGGTAGGATGCAGCGATTATGAAGATACGGAAGTGGCAAGCCCGGAAGCAGATGCGGATGCTATAGGAGCTTACTTTAAGAGTAGTGCGACTTCTGTAAAGTTGTCACCAGAACAGACCTCATTTCAAGTTGTGTTGAACAGAGCTTTTTTCTCTGAAGCTGTAAATGTACCGGTTAAAGTAACTGCTAATGATGATAACTTTTTCTCTTTGTCAGCCGAACAGTTTGTGTTTGATGCTGAGAAACAGGTTAGCAGCCCGATTACTGTTACTTTTAACCAAAGTACAGTGGAGCTTCAGGAAACGTATTCTTTAGGATTGCAGGTAGCAGACGGAGTGAAAGATCATTTGTATGGTGCTGGTTATACGGATGCAGTCTATTCTATGGTTATTGATTATACTTGGAAGAGTGACTCATTGGCATCTACAATGGTGAAGGATGAATATGCTGGTACATTAGATAAAGAAGGAGCTTTGGCTGCAGTAGAAATTGCAAAAGATTTTGAGGTAGACGAAGAAAAACCATCACCTGATTATACTAAGAATTCTTTGGTACGTATCTCTAGTTTCTTTGCTACTATTGGTAAGTCAAAGGCTGCTGGAAAAGACCACATTCAGTTTGTGGTAGATAAGGATCATAAGAATCCTCAATTCTTAACAACTGACTACCTGGCTAATAATGAAATTTCTCTGAAAGTCAATACAACAAAATTGGCTACAGGAATGACTCAGAAATTTGCTGAAGAGAAGGAGTATCCTATCTGTATGGACTTGGTAGGTATTAACGTGGAAGCAGCAATTGCTGAGGCTAAAACGGACAACGTGACTTATCAGGTAACATATGAACTTTATGCATTTGATGAGAAAGCTGATAAAAAATATCTGCTTTCAACAGAAGATGATACTGTACCAGTAGAAGGTAATACTCAATATAAAGCTGAATTTGAAGTGAAATTCGTAAAAGCTTCTGCTGAATAATCGTTATTATAGCTGAAATAATAAAAGAGGTATGTCCTGTGTGGATGTACCTCTTTTTTCGTCTTATTCACTTAAAAACTGGTCTTTTTGTTAGAATGAACTTCTTAATAATACAAAATAATTGCAATTTTATTCTATTTGTATTCACTTTTTATGCGGTTGAAGAAGTGAAAGCAAGTTCTTAAAAACCATCTGTTTATCTATTTTGATATCGTTTTGCTCCTTATAAATAAATTTTAGTGTAAAATTGCCCGCTGTTTTATAATTTCTCTTTATTTTCTTACATTCGCGCCCCGTTTGTGATAAATGTATTAGACTAACTTAACTAAATTAAAAGAGAGATTTTATGAAACAAAGAATGACGTTGTTCATGGCCATTCTTCTGATAGGGATTGGTCTGTCAAACGCCCAAGTTTCTCAAGTAACCGGTAATGTGATGTCGGAAGAAGACGGATTGCCGGTGGTGGGCGCATCGGTGTTGGTAAAAGGTACTACTGTAGGGACAGTGACCGACATTGATGGAAACTTTACAATTTCTGGTGTGCCGGCTTCGGCAAAAACTTTAGTGGTTTCTTTTATCGGTTTGCAGAGCCAGGAAGTGGCTGTAAAACCGGTGGTGAATGTTGTGTTGAAATCGGATGCACAGGCTTTGGAAGAAGTGGTGGTTGTGGCGTATGGTACGCAGAGCGCACGTACGGTGACAGCTTCAGTAGCTTCAATCCGCAACGATGCGTTAAAGGATGTGCCTAATACAAGTTTGGACCAGATGATGCAGGGACGTGCCTCTGGTTTGAATGTAACGACTCCCTCAGGAGGAGTAGGTCAGGCTCCTGTGGTACATATTCGTGGTGTAAACTCTATTACTTCGGGTACTTCTCCTTTGTACGTAGTGGATGGAATGCCGATTCAGTCGGGTGATTTGGGCGGAGGATTGGGTAATGCCAATGCTTTGGCTGACATTAATCCGGCCGATATTCTTTCTATTGACGTGTTGAAGGATGCGGCGGCAGCAGCTTTGTATGGTTCACGTGCGGCAAACGGGGTCGTGCTGATTACTACCAAGCAGGGAAGCAGCGGAAAAGCAAAAGTAACGTATGATGCCTCTGTCGGTTTCTCCAACCGGACGAAGTTCATTGATATGATGAATGCACAGGAGTATGTAGACTTCAAGAACATGGCGGTTCGTAATGCATACGGAACAGATGTAGCGGCTGAACTGGCTGCTATGGATAAGACATTCATCGCTAATCCTGCTTATGGTGATAAGGCATTTAACTTGATGCCGGGAGTAGACTCTAACTGGGCAGATGCTATTTTTCAGAATGGGTTTACACAAGACCAGACTGTAGCCGTAAGTGGTGGAACGGAAAAAGTGAAATATTATATGTCGGCTAATTACAATACGCAGAAAGGTATTGTAGTGGGCGATAATTATAAACGTCTGGGCGGTAAGGCTAACATTGTGGCTAACGTAACAGACTGGCTGAAGATTGGTATGAACTCGAGCGTGAACGTAAGTTCTACATCGCAGGTGGATGCGGCACGTAACGGTTCAAACTTTGCAGTAGGTGGTTTCCCGCGTATGGCGCTGGCTAACTCTCCGAATATGCCTATCTATGATGAAAATGGCAAAGGTTTTTATGATCATTCGTTAGGTGTGTTAGGTTATGGACCGAATGCGGTAATGAATACATTTTCGAATCCGGTGGCATTGGTGGAGTTGGGTAACAAGACTAATGTGGATGTAAACCGTATTTTGAGCAGTTTCTTTGCAGAAGTTACTCCTGTGAAAGGTCTTACATTGAAAACCCAGTATAATATTGACGATGCACGTATCGAAAACTCTCGCTTCTGGTCACCTAATCATGGAGATGGAGTAAATAAAGGCGGGTATGCGTTCAATGCGGCAGTGCATAGCAGTATTTGGACTTGGACGAATACGGCAACGTATGATTTTACGGCTAATCGTCATCATTTCAATTTCCTGGTGGGTATGGAAGCTACTGAAAGCAGCTACAATGAATGGGATGCTTCTCGTACAGAATTGCAGGATGATAAGTTTACGAACTTCCAGGGAACTTTTGCCAATGCCACAGCTTCGGGTAGTATTTCCAAGAGTTCTATGGTTTCGTATTTTGGACGTATCAACTATGACTTTGCATCGAAATACATGTTCTCTATCAATTTCCGTCGTGATGGCCTTTCTGCATTGAGCAAGGACAATCGCTGGGGTAACTTTGGAGGTGTTTCAGCGGCATGGCGTGTGTCGGAAGAAGCTTTCTTTGAACCGCTCAAGCATGTGGTTGAAGACTTTAAAATCAAGGGTAGCTATGGTGTGGTAGGTAATACGAATATCGATGATTATGCTTCACGTTCGTATTATTCTCCTTACTATTATGGTTCTCAGGGAAGTTATCGTTTAAGTAAGATTGCCGACCCGAATCTGAAATGGGAATCTTCAGAAAAGTATGACGTAGGTTTCAGTGCACGTGTACTTGATTGTATCGATATTGATTTTGATTATTTCTATACGAAATCTTCAGACTTGATTCTGGATGTGCCACAGGCTCCTTCGAAAGGTCTTCCTGGAAATATCCTGACAACCAATGCTGGAAAGATGACAAACTCAGGTATTGAGTTGACGATTTCTGCGGATATTTTACGTGACGGTGCATTCAAATGGAATACAAGTTTTAATATTACGACTACTCGTAATAAGGTTGTATCTCTGGCTAATGGTTTGGATAATATTATCAAAGGTGATGCCAGTGGATTGGAAATTACAAATATCACAGTACCTGGCAAGTCTATCGGTCAGTTGTATCTGACACCGACAGGTGGAGTAGATCCGGAAACTGGGTTCCGTGTGTTCTATGGTGAGAATGGAGAACGTGTGCTATATAATCATGCCTCGAAAGCAAAATGGATGCTTGAGGATGGTACGCCTTATGAGGGTAGCTTGAAACCGGTGATTTGCGGAAATACACTGCCGACATGGTATGGTGGATGGAGTAATAACTTCTCTTACAAGAATTTTGACTTGTCTTTGTTCTTCCAGTTCTCGGGTGGAAACTATATCTATAATGGTACAAAGGCGACGGTAAGTGACATGCGTTATTGGAATAACTCGAAGGAAGTGCTTCAGAATTACTGGACGCCGGAGAGAAAGAATGCCATGTTCCCGAAACCAGTGTATGGCGATAACTATTCTAATGGTTCAGCCATGCCTATCAGCGAGTGGGTGGAAAAAGGTGATTACTTGCGTTTGAAGAATATCTCACTGGGTTATACTTTCAATACGAAGAACTGGGCGAGCGCCATCGGTATCAGCAAGTTGCGTGTATATGCACAGGTGCAGAACTTGTTCGTAATTACGGGGTATTCTGGTATGGATCCAGAGGTAATGTCGAATACGACTAATGCTACTCTGGCTCCGGGTACGGATAAAAATACCTTGCCACAGGCACGTACATACACATTTGGTGTGAACTTGGCGTTTTAATTGTTGAATTTTAAAAGCAGATTCGAATGAAAAAATATATTGTATATGCTATATTGATGGCTGGAACTACGTTGAGTAGTTGCAGCAGCAGTTTCTTGGATCAGGAACCACCTTTGTACATTGAGCCGGGAGATATTTATAATGATGCAAATCGTTTGGAAGCAGCTGTATTAGGCTTGTACGGTTCGATAAAAAATGATGCATCGGATTCTTTCATGGGAGGAAAAACCTATCTGGTGTTTGATAACCGTGGAGAAGATATTGTAAATTCTGACCCGAACTTGATTACGCTGGCCAATACTTATAAGTTTAATGTGGGCAAAACAGATGCAGAAAATACGGTGACCTGGAGCATGGCATACGCCGCCATTAACCGTGTCAATATTTTCCTGGATGAGTTGGAAGGCGCTAAAACTACTGCCGGAGAAAAGTATGAGCAGTATAAAGCGGAGGCAAAGTTTGTGCGTGCATTTGCTTATTACTATTTGAATAATCTGTATGCTACGCCCTACGTAATTAATCCGGATGCGAAATCAGTGCCTTTACGTTTGACTCCGGAAAAGAACGGTGAGCACAATGCGTTGAAACGTGCTACAGTGAAGGAGGTTTACGAACAAATTCTTTCGGATTTGGAGAATATCAGTGCGTTGCCGGTAAAAGCAAAAGCAGATGAACCGACTGTAACTCGTGCTACACAGGCGGCTGCCAATATGTTGAAGATGCGCGTGTATATGTCCATGAATAACTGGACAGAGGCGGTAAAAGCAGGTAAGCTGGTGACAGGCTACGAACTGACTCCGAAGTTTGGAGATATGTTCAAGGCTCCTTATTATACGGATGAAACCATATTCTCTTTGCCAATGAAGGAAACAAACCGCCCGAATACCCAGCAAGGATTGGCAGAATATTATTACGCTAAGAATACAATTCTGTGGGTAGACGTGGAAAACGGTATCATGTGCAAGCCGAATTACAATTCAGCTGATGATGCTCGTGTACAGATGAAAAATGAAAAGAATCAGCTGCTGAAGTTTACGGATGCTGCACAGAAACTGGATTGGGCACCGATTTTCCGTTATGCGGAAACATTGTTGAACTTGGCCGAATGTTATGTAAATTTGGGTGGAACTGAAAATGAAAAGCTTGCCAGAGAATGTTTGAAACAGGTGAGATTCCGTTCATTACCGGAGACAAGCAATCAGCTGGATATTGATCATTTGTCTGGTGAAGATTTGAAGATGGCAGTTTACAACGAGCGTCGTCTGGAGTTTATTGGTGAGGCGATGCGAGGCATTGATGTGTTGCGTCGTGGGGCAAACTTTGAACGGAAAACACAGATTACTCCGCAAAGTAGCGGATATGTCTGGCCGATTCCACAAAGCGAAGAATTGATGAATCCGGATTTGAATAAATAAGGAAGAAGTAAAAAGAGCGTATCTGTAATGAGATGCGCTTTTTTTATTTATATTTGCGCTCTATAGAATTTAGATTTATACTGAATGAAAGAATTTGTAATATCAGAAGCACAGACAGAAAAAGCTGTGCTGGTGGGTTTGATAACCCAGACTCAAAATGAACGTAAGACCAATGAATATTTGGATGAGCTGGCTTTCCTCGCTGAGACGGCTGGGGCAGAGGTAGTAAAACGTTTTACACAGAAACTGGATACGCCGAACTCGGTGACTTACGTGGGTAAAGGTAAGTTGCAGGAGGTGAAAGAATACCTGGAGTTGCAGAATGAGAGCGAGGAGACGGAAATCGGGATGGTGATTTTCGATGATGAACTTTCGGCCAAGCAAATCCGTAACATTGAGAATGAACTGAAAGTGAAGATTCTGGATCGTACTTCACTGATTCTGGATATTTTTGCGATGCGTGCGCAGACAGCCAATGCCAAGACGCAGGTGGAACTGGCACAGTATAAGTACATGCTTCCGCGTTTGCAGCGTTTGTGGACGCACTTGGAACGTCAGGGTGGTGGTTCCGGTGCCGGAGGTGGTAAAGGTTCTGTAGGTTTGCGTGGCCCGGGTGAAACTCAGTTGGAAATGGACCGCCGTATCATCTTGAACCGTATGGCTTTGCTGAAGCAGCGTTTGGCTGAAATTGATACGCAGAAGTCTACTCAGCGCAAGAACCGTGGACGCATGATTCGTGTGGCCCTGGTGGGATATACCAACGTGGGTAAATCGACCTTGATGAACCTGCTGGCCAAGAGTGAGGTCTTTGCGGAAAACAAATTGTTTGCTACGCTCGATACTACCGTACGTAAAGTCATTATCGAAAATTTACCTTTCTTGCTTTCGGATACGGTAGGGTTTATCCGGAAATTACCGACTGACTTGGTCGATTCGTTTAAGTCTACGCTGGACGAGGTGCGTGAGGCGGATTTGCTGGTACACGTAGTTGATATTTCACATCCCGATTTTGAAGAGCAGATTCAGGTGGTAGAGAAAACAATTGCTGATTTGGGCGCGGGTGGAAAGCCTAGCATGATTGTATTTAATAAGGTAGATGCCTATACGTATGTAGAAAAGGCAGAAGATGACCTGACTCCGAAGACGAAAGAAAATATCACGCTGGAGGAACTGATGCATACTTGGATGGCGAAACTGAATGATAATTGTATCTTCATTTCCGCACGTGAAAAGACTAATATTGATCAGTTCCGTGATTTATTATATAAAAAGGTAAAGGAACTGCATGTGCAGAAGTATCCTTACAATGATTTTTTATATCAGACATACGACGAAGAATAACGACAAAAATATGACACAACACTATCGTTTACTGACAAGAGAAGAAATCGCACGACTGGAGGCGCAACATTGTATTGCTTCCGACTGGAGTGGAGTTGAAGTAGCTGATAATTTTCGTACAGATTATATTCATCACGCCCGTTTCTCAGGAAAAGTGCGGCTGGGCGTCTTTGAAAAGGAGTTTACCTTGGCTGGTGGAATGACTAAGCATTCTGGTGTGTATTATGCTACTTTACACAATGTAACGGTGGGTGACAATTGTTACATTGAGAATGTAAAGAATTATATAGCTAACTATGAGATAGGGCATGATACGTTTATCGAGAATGTAGACATTATTTTGGTAGATTGCCATAGCCGTTTTGGAAATGGAGTGGAAGTTTCAGTTCTGAATGAAACCGGTGGACGTGAGGTTATTATTCATGACCGTCTTTCTGCTCATCAGGCTTATATTATGGCACTTTACCGCCATCGCCCGGTGCTGATAGACAAAATGCGAAAGATTATTGAGTCTTATGCAGAGTCACATGCGTCAGATACAGGTACTATCGGGAGTCATGTAATGATAGTGAATGCCGGTTACATCAAGAATGTACGGATTGGCGATTATTGCCAGATTGAAGGAACCGGCCGTTTGAAGAATGGAAGCATCAATAGTAATGAGCATGCACCGGTGCATATTGGGTACGGAGTGATTTGTGATGATTTTATCATCTCAAGTGGCTCACACGTAGAAGATGGCACGATGCTTACACGTTGTTTCGTGGGGCAGGCTTGTCATTTGGGGCATACCTATTCGGCTTCTGATTCATTGTTCTTCAGTAATTGTCAGGAGGAAAATGGAGAGGCTTGTGCTATTTTTGCCGGACCTTTTACCGTAACGCACCATAAGTCTACGTTACTCATTGCCGGCATGTTTTCGTTCATGAATGCAGGCTCAGGTTCTAACCAGAGTAACCACATGTATAAGTTAGGGCCGATTCATCAGGGGGCATTGGAACGAGGTGCTAAGACCACTTCTGATTCTTATATCTTGTGGCCAGCCCGTATTGGTGCCTTCTCGCTGGTGATGGGACGTCATGTCACTCATCCGGATACTTCGAATTTGCCTTTTTCTTATTTGATAGAGGAAAAGAATACGACTTATCTGGTGCCGGGTGTCAATTTGCGGAGTGTAGGTACAATTCGTGATGCGCAGAAGTGGCCTAAACGTGACCAGCGGAAAGA
>ENA-OXQT01000421-OXQT01000421.1-human-gut-metagenome-genome-assembly--contig:-NODE-421-length-13687-cov-5.14657_pt1 | contig 13687 bp, 10 predicted proteins | sample MGYA00249584_ERZ652567 | MGnify/ENA primary metagenome ERZ652567 (study PRJEB26925, sample SAMN05826683) | human gut metagenome | biome: ENVO:2100002; feature: ENVO:00000062; material: ENVO:00002003... | reverse complement strand
ACGCCGCACTTATCTCATAACTGGATAATTGCAATTATCTAAGCGTGAATCCTAATTCACCAGAGATAGAGAAAAGGAATAACAATGATGAAGAACAAGAAACTGGCCGCTCTGCTCGGCCTGCTGCTCGCCGGTTCCATGACCGTGTCCATGGCTGCCTGCGGTTCCACCAACTCCGCATCCGACACTAAGGCTGACTCCTCCTCCCAGTCTTCCGACTCCTCTTCCTCCGATTCTTCCTCCGATTCCGGCGCCGGTTTCGAAGAGGTTCCGGTTGGCCCGTCCGGTACTGCTGAAGAGCAGGATCAGGACGCCGGCCCGCTGACCGTGGGCGCTGTGTACTTCCAGCCGATCGATATGGAGCCGTCTTCCATGGGCCTGAAGGCTGCTGACGCTTCCTTCCACCTCGAGGCCGACATCCATGCCAACCAGAAGGGCACCGAGCTCGGCTACGGCAAGGGCGACTTCGTGCCGGATCTGACCGTGAACTACACCATCATCGATAAGTCCACCGGCAAGGAAGTCGAGGGCGGCACCGCCACCTCCGGTACCTTCATGCAGATGAACGCTTCCGATGGCCCGCACTACGGCGCCAACGTCAAGCTCGACAAGGCTGGCACCTACCAGCTGAAGCTCTCCGTCGAATCCCCGGCCTCCAAGGGTTGGATGCTGCACGTTGACCCGGAGACCGGCGTCAAGGGCCACTTCTGGACCGAGCCGATCGAGGTCACCTTCGACAACTGGGATTACACTCCTCGCCAGTGGTGATTGACTAAGCAGAAAGCCCCCTCGTCAGAGGGGGCTTTACGCCGCTTTAGGGAGATAATTCTTAGGACGGTCTAAAACTCCCCTCAGTCCGCTTCGCGGACAGCTCCCCTCAGAGAGGGGAGCCTAAGGTGAACAGAGAAAGGACGCGAATGCTTGAACAATTCGTGGCAGTGATGCCGGGCACTTTGGCCCCCGCATTGCTGGTGATGAGCCTGAGCGTGATGCTCACGGTCGGCGAGGGGCGAGATAAGCCGATAAGCTCGCATTGGCGTCTCATCGGCCTGATCGTCGGTCTGATCGCCGCCATCGTATTCGCCGGCCTGCGCGCCTCGGCCGTGATCAATCAGCGCACGTTCGTCAACTACCCGGTGTTGTGGTGCGCGATCATTGCCGACATCCTGACCATCGTCGTGGTGGTGTTCGCACGCCGCATCACCACCAATTGGCAGCAGCACAAGGTGTTCATGCACATCGCTAACGCCGTGGCCGCCATCGACATCGCACTCACCCTGTTCTACGCGCTGCCGGACGTGATTCTGCAGCTCACCATCTGGGTGGAACCAGGGGAGACCGCATTCACTTCGGCCATGCTGCTGCGCGCTCTTGGTTTCCTGCTTGGCGTGGCCATGTCCATTATTGTGGCCGCCATCTTCCGCACGATGCGCACCACTGCCGTGCGCTGGGCGTTCACCGTGGCCGTCGCGGCCATGATGGTGATTCTGCTGATTCAACACTTCACTGGTCTTGCCCAGATTCTGCAGGCGCGAGGCTTCCCGATGAACCATACGATGTTCGTGGCGCTGGCTTGGTCCATCAACCAGAACTCCACGATTATTATGGCGCAGGCGCTGGTGTTCCTGATTCCCGCCGTGGCCTCCATCGTGGCCGGTTTCCGTATGAAAACCCATGATGTGCCGGGAGCCAACGAGGCCACGTTGCGCCGGCATAAGGTATTCCGCCGCCACGCCATCGCCGCTGCCGTGTGGAGCCTTATCGCAGCCATCGGCGTCACAGCAACCCTGACCGTGGGCGTTGCCGCGACCCATCAGACCATCACCCTTTCGCCGCCGGAAGCCTACTCGCTCAAGGACGGCGTGGCCACCATCCCCTTCAGCCAGGTCGAGGACGGCCACCTGCACCGCTTCGAATACAAGGCCAAGGACGGCACCGTCATGCGCTTCATCATCATCCGAAAGAACGGTGGCGCGTACGGCATCGGCCTGGACGCCTGCGAGAACTGCGGCGACGCTGGCTACTACGAGAAGGACGGCAAGATCATCTGCAAGAAGTGCGAGGTGGCCATCAACCTGGCGACCATCGGCTTCAAGGGTGGCTGCAACCCGATACCATTCCCGTACAAGACCGGCCACGGCAAGATCACCATTCAAACTACGGATCTGGACGCGCTGAGCGCCCACTTCCGGTGAGTCAGGCAGGAGACAAGAATCATGTTCTTTCTGCGCATGATTACTCGCTCGTTCACCCGACAGCTGCGCCGGCGCCTGCTTATCGCGCTGACCGTATGCCTGTCGGCGACCGTGTCCGTATCGATGCTGGGCGTCGTGTTCGACGTGGGCGACAAGCTCAACGCCGAGCTGTCCACCTACGGTTCGAACATCACCGTGCAGCCCAAGGCGGATGCGGTCGTTTCCGACCTGTACAACACCGAGTCGGGCGGCGCGACGTCCACCAGCGACCCGACCGCTTTTCTGAAGGAGTCGGACGCGGCCAAGATCAAGACGATCTTCTGGTCGTTCAACATCACCAGCTTCGCGCCGCAGCTCAACATCCACGCCACGGTGAACGGTACCAACGTGCCGGTCGTCGGCACGTGGTTCAACAAGAGCCTCAAGATCTCCACCGGCGAGACTACCGTCGTGGGCGTGGAAGGCATGCGCTCGTGGTGGCAGCTGGACGGCAAGTGGCCCAAAGACGATTCCGACCAGGGCGTGATCGGCAAGACGCTGGCCTCCGAACTCGGCGTGACCACCGGCGACACCATCACCCTCAACAAAACCACCGCCTCAGGCAAGAAGAACGAGCAGAAAATCAAGCTCACCGGTGTCTACGATTCCGGCGACGAGGACAACGGCTCGCTCTACATCGCCTCCTCCACGGCCCAGGTACTCGCCGACCTGCCCGATTCGGTCGACAAAATCGAGGTCAAGGCCCTGACCACGCCGGAGAACGACCTGGCCCGTAAGGCCGCCGCGAACCCGGCCGCGCTGAGCCAGGAGGAATGGGAGACCTGGTACTGCACCGCCTACCCGAGCTCGATCGCCTATCAGATCGAAGAGGTGATTCCGGGCGCGGTGGCCAAGCAGGTGCGTCAGGTGGCCGCGTTGCAGGGCAATGTGCTGCAAAAGACGCAGGCCGTGATGATTCTGATGACCGTGCTGAGCCTGATCGCCGCAGCCGTGGCCGTGGCCAACCTGATGGTCGCCTCGATCGGCGAACGGTCGGGCGAGCTGGCGTTGCTCAAGGCGCTCGGTGCCACCGATGCCGCGGTATCCCGCCTGATGCTGGCCGAAACGGCGGCAATCTCGCTGCTGGGCGCGATTGTGGGCGCGCTGCTCGGTTCCGGCGTGGCCCAGCTGATAGGCCGGGTGGTGTTCGGTTCCGGCATTACGATGCGGCCGATGGTGTTCGTGCTGGTGTTCGTGCTGCTGGCTGTCACCGTGCTGCTGGCGTCCGCCTCATCGATTCGTTCGATTCTGAATCTCAAGCCCGCGGAGGTGCTCCATGGTCGCTGAGTTTATCTACGTAGGTGTGGAAGGAGGGAACCGATGACCAACACCGGTATGTTCTTCAGAATGCTGTTCAGCGCCGTGTTCCGTCGGCGTTCGCGCGCGGTGATGGCTGTGGTGGCGTCGCTGGTCGGCGCAGCCACACTGTTCTGTCTGGCGATGATCTGCCTCGCCGTGCCGCAGCAGATGAACGAGGAGATGCGTGCGTACGGCGCGAACCTGATTGTCACGCCCACCGAATCGACCAATGCTGACGGCAAGGCCGGCATCGACAAGGCGATGGTGCAGCACACCACTGAAATGGTCAAGGCCAAGGGTTCCGCGAAATACGCCACCTACCGCTACGAGAACGTGCGCGTCAACGCCTCGCCGTACGTGATGGCCGGCGTGAATGCGGCGCAGGTCAAGAACCTCAACCATCACTGGGTGGTCGACGGCTCGTGGCCGACCGACGGCAAGGCGCTGGTCGGACGCGACATCGCCGACGCCATCGGCCTGAGAATCGGCTCCGCCATCACCATCGGCTACCGTGCATCCGATAACGCCAGCACCAACGGCACTTCGTCGAACTCCTCGATCAACCAGCAACCCAAAGACGGCCGTGTCTCCAGTGACATCATGGACACCTCCGGTACCGAATTCCGCGTGGCCGGCATCGTGGACACCGGCGGCAGCGAAGACTCGATCATCTACGCCACCAACGCCGACGTCAACAAGCTCACCGGCATCACGCGCGGCGTGGACGTCATCGAGTATTCGGCCGGCGCCAGCGACCTCGCAGGCCTGGTGTCCAGCATCAACGACATGACCTCCATGCACGTCAAGGCACAGCAGGTCACCAAGATCACAGCCTCCGACACCCGCATCATCACCATGCTGCAGACGCTGTTCTGGATCGTCTCGCTGGTGGTGCTGGTGCTGACGCTCGTCGGCGTCGGCACCACAATCAGCTCGATCGTCTCGCAGCGACGCAACGAGATTGGCCTGCGCAAGGCCCTCGGTGCCAGCTCGCGTGCCATCGGCACCGAGTTCTACATCGAATCGTCGCTCTACGGCCTGATTGGCGGCCTCATCGGCACCGCAATCGGCTACGGACTCGCCGGTTGGCTGTGCATGGCGGTGTTCGAACGCTCCATCGGATTCAACTGGTGGCTGGCGCTGGTTTCCGTGCTGTTCAGCGCGCTGATCGCCATCGTCGCCTCCATCCCGCCCGTCCACCGCGCCACCCGCATCGACCCCGCCGTCGTGCTTCGCGAAGAATAAAGAAAGAGAAACGTCATGCTACTTGAACTCGACCACATCTCGAAGATCTACGGCGACCTGCATGCCGTGGACGACCTCAATCTGACCGTGCCGGAAGGCGAATGGCTCGCCATCGTCGGCTCATCCGGTTCAGGCAAGACCACGCTGATGAACATGATTGGCTGCATGGACACGCCCTCCAAGGGCTCCGTGAAGCTGGAAGGCCGCAAGCTGGAGGACCTGAACGCCACGCAGCTGGCCGACGTGCGCAAGAACCTCATCGGACTGGTGTTCCAGAAGTTCTATCTGGTTCCGCACCTGACCGCCGTGGAAAACGTGATGGTGGCCCAATACTACCATTCGGTGGTCGATGAGAAGCAGGCCATGGAGGCGCTGGAAAAGGTCGGCCTGAAGGACCGCGCCCACCACCTGCCCGGCCAGCTCTCCGGCGGCGAGCAGCAGCGCGTGTGCGTGGCCCGCGCGCTGATCAACGACCCGAAGCTGATTCTGGCCGATGAGCCTACCGGCAACCTCGACGAGAAGAACGAGAAGATCGTGCTCGACCTGTTCCGCAAGCTGCACGAGCAGGGCACCACGATTATCGTGGTCACCCACGATGCGCTGGTCGCCAGCTGCGCGCAGCGCGAGATCATGCTCAACCATGGCGTGCTCGTCGGTGAGAAGTGGAATGACGAGGATGCGCGCAAGGCCTACGAGGCGGCCGGCGGCAAGCCCGCCTCCACGGGTGCACAGGTCGAGGGCGCGCAGAACGGCGAGACCGCCATTGGTTTCGCTGACCCCACCAAGGCCGCGAAAACCGGCGGCGAGGAGTAGGGCCGTCAGGGGCATCGAGCAGTATGTGAGGAATACATGGCAAGCTGATGGTCTCTCCCCCAGTCAGCTTCGCTGACAGCCCCCCTCGTCAGAGGGGGGCTTAAGGAGCGTGAATATGACCGAAAAGAATATGTTGAAGAAATCCGCGACATTGGCGGCGGCCGGACTGGTCGTGGCTGGCGCGCTGCTGGCCGGGTGCGGCGAATCCGAGGCCACGCCGATGGACGATGCGTACGCCGGCAACTCGGGCGAGACCGAGAAGTCGCAGGAAGAGCAGTCGCAATCCCAGTCGAACGGCTCCGATAGCTCCGACGGCTCCGATTCCAGCTCGTCGCACAACGACCCGTCCACCACCACGTCCGACAAGAAGGACACCGGCAACTACAAGGACGGCAACTACTCGATCAACGGCCAGTACGGCCCGGTAGGCGAGGATTCCATCGACGTCCATCTGACCATCAAGGACGGCAACGTCGAGACCGTCAATATCATTGGGCACCCGTTCACCACGATTTCCAAGAACCATCAGGACGACTTCGCCAAAGCCATTAACGGCGTGGTGGACGGTAAACCTCTGAAGGGCCTCAAAGTGGACAAGGTCGCCGGCGCCAGTTGGACCTCCGACGCCTTCAACAAAGCCCTCGAAGTCGCCCGCCAGGAGGCTTCGATTCAGGAGTAAGACCGCTACTTCAGCAATGCTGGCCACAGCAGATCGGCCATGCGCGAGGCCCAGGCGGTGTCGTCGTCCATTGCTTTGCCCTCGATGGCCTCATACGCCACCAAAGATCCGATAATCGTGGACAACAGCAACTTCTCGTCAACGTCCTCGCGAAACACGCCCTGCGCGACTCCCTGCTTGAGGAACGCTCCCACATGCTCCAGCCACGGGGTCACCACCTGGTCGACGATGTGCTGGAAGAACTCGGCCTCGCTGGACAACACAATGCCCACGCGCTTGACGTCGATGTCGTTGTCGCGCACCCAATCGACCAATCGCTGCAATAGTTGCGTGAAATGCTCACGCGTGGGGCTGGGCACTGGGTCGGGATCCGGGATGGCCAGATACATCGCGCTGATCTCGTGCAGCAGCTCGTCGGCATTATGATATCGGCGGTAAATCGTGGTTTTGGCCACACCGGAGCGCCGGGCCACCTCCTCGATGGTCACGCCGCTGATGCCGCGGTCCACCGCAATCTGCAGCGTGGCTCGCATGAGCTTGCGATCCGTCGCCTCGCGCGTGCGCTCACCGCGCGGTGTCGCCGTCGTATCTGTCATCTCCGTCATCTCTTCTCTTCGAAATATGCTCCCGTACGCTCCCGCTGGCGAGAGCTGGCTGGCAAAGCCAGACTGAGGGTGGTAAGTCCATGCCGTTTGTAGGCAACTCCCGGATAATACCTACTAGCTCAGCACTTTAGTGCTCTCGACTTGGGCTACATACCACTGGTTGAACCGCACCAGTGGCTTCCTGAGCAACAGCCCAAGCAACAGTAGCGGCGGCACGAATGCCAGCAGCATTCCGGCGGCCCGCCAGTAATCCATGTCGTAGATGCCGGCGATGGCCGCACGCATCATCGTCACCGCATGGGTGAGCGGCAAGAGCGGACTGACTTTGGCGATGAAGTCGGGCAACATCTGCACCGGGTAGGCAGCGTTCGCACCCGAAATCTGCACGATGAGCATAAGCACGCCGATTGCCTTACCCACATTGCCGAAACTCACCACCATCGTATAGGTGAAGAACGAGAACACCAGCGAGGCCAGCCATCCAGACAACATAAACAGCAGCGGATGCACGGCCTGCACGCGCAGGAACAGCAGATCGCCACCGAGCGACACCGTGGATTGCAGCAGCGCAATCAGCGCGAACACCCCGTAATGCCCAAGGAAGAGCCGATGCGGCCGCGGATCGCCCAATGCTTTGCGCGTCCGGCGAGACACGGTGGTTTTCAGCGTCACCACCATCAGCAGCGCGCCCACCCACAGCGGCAGCAGCGTGTAGAACGGTGCCATCGACGAACCGAAATTCGCCACCGGGAATACGGCCTTGCGCCTGAGCTGCACCGGTGCGGCCAACGTACTGGCCAGCGTTTCGGGATCATTGCCCAGCACCTCTTTGACCATGCCCATATCGCCACTGTTTAGTGCGTCGCTCAGTGTGCTGTTGAACGAAGCCAGTTCGGCGCCGGCGGAACGCAGTTTGCCGGACACCTTGTCCAAGGTAGTGCGAGCGTCGCTGAGCATATCGCTGGCGTCGTCGGAAGTCCCTTTCAGGTCGCCGAGCGTGGAGTCCAACTGGGTGGCGCCGGAACTCAGTATGCCGGAGGCGTCAGCGACGGTGGACGACAGGGAGTCGATTTGCGGTTTCACCGTGGCCGAGAAATCTGACTTGATATTGGCAATACTGTTCTGCGCTTGATCAGCCAGATTCTTGACCTGCGCATGCTGATCCTGCGCGTCCTGATTGCCTTGGCGAATATCGGTCGCCGCCGTATTCAGCGCTTGCCGCAGCCTGTTTTGTCGTGCGATTGAACGGTCAATCGCCGTGATGATGGATGAGTCGTTGCCCAGTATGCCGGCCAACGTGTTGCGAATTTCAGTGTATTTCTCCGTCTGCTTGCCAATGGCCGTGGCTTGACGGTCCAATTCGTCGGCGACCGTGGTGGCACCATCATTCGCGTCGGAATACAGCTTGTCTATGGAATCGGACACCGCGCCGAAACTGGAGGCGCTCGCGTCCAGTGCGCTGCTCATCGCGTCAGCGGTGGTGCCCAGGGCTCCGGCCACGTCGGTGACTTCCTGTTTGGCGCTGGCAAGATCCTTGCCGCCTTGTTTGGCGGCAGAGGAAACCTGAGTGATTAGTGAGTTCGAGGTGTCGAGCAAGGCGCCGGCCGTATCGGTCAATGCGCTGTATGTGCCAAGCAGATCCGCAGTATCGTCAAGCTGTGTGGCGAAATTGGCGATGTTGGCGTTGAAGGTATTCAGTTGCTCTTTGGCCTCGGGCTTGGACAGCTGATCGGCCAGCGAAGACGCGATTTCCAGCCCGGCCGAAGTGATGGTCTTAGCGAACGTGGTGTTGATTTCCGCCGCAACCTCATCCGTGCCCTCGTTGAGCAGATTCGGTGCCAGCGCGTTCTTCTTCTCGTTGCGGTAATAGGTCAGTTCGGCATGCTGCACGTCGTCGGAGAAGAAGGTCATCATGTCTTTGCTGAACGACTTCGGAATTACGATGGCCGCGTAGTATTTGCCGGATCGTGCGCCCTCGACGGCATCGGCTTTGGACGTGATCGTCCAATCGAGCTGACTGTTGGCGCGCAGCGCGTTCACCACCTGATCGCCGACCGTGACTTTCACCGGGATCAGGTCGGAACGATACCCCTCATCCACATTCGCCACCGCGAATTTCAGGTTCTTCATATTCGAGAACGGGTCCCAGCATGCGGCCACGTTGAACCAGGTGAACAGGCCGGGAATCATCACCAAGCCGATCACGATGATGATGGAGACCACGTTGCTGGTCAGGCGTTTGATGTCGCCGGTAAACAGTTTCCACATGGTGTTCATCGTGCGTGCCTGCCTTCCTTGGTCGGCGGAATAGTGGGGATGATTGCGGTAACAGCGGCGCTCGGGTCCGCTTCTTCGTGGCGTTCGGCGGAGGTGTCGCGACGCTTGGCCTTATGCCCGTACAGCATGGCGCGGATCGACTCGTCGGAGAGGCTGCCGAGCTCGGTTTGGCGGCGGATGGAATCGCGCATGAATTCCACGACCATCAGGAAGCCCATGATGATGAGCACCCATGCCAGCCATGTGCCCATGACTACGATTTTCTCGCTGGTGGTCAGCGCAAACACGATAATGAGCGCGGCCGGCACCACGAATCCGGCAATAAGCGCACCCAGCAGCAGCCGGGGATAACGGTAGGCGAATTTGGCGGCCCGACGTTCGATGGCATGACGGTATTCGTCGTGGTCGGCCAGTGCTGCAATGGCCTGAGTGACACGGTATTCGCTGCCGGGCAGATGCACCGGCTCGCCGATAATCATGTCGCTTTCCTTGATTTCCCGCGCGAACAGGCGGTTGAGATTGGCCAGTTTCGGCCGGGCGCCGAGGCCAAGCGCAAAGGCCAGAACCACGAAAACCAGCAATTTGCCGATATAGGCGAACCAGAGGCCGTCGTAGAAGCCGCCGATGGTTTCACGCATCGCGTCAATCGAATAGGTGAACGGCAGCAGCGGGTAGATGGCGCGGAAGAACGCGGGCATCATTTCAATCGGGTACAGGCCGGAGGCGCCCGGCACCTGCAGAATGACCAGCGCCACGCATACGCCTTTGCCCACGTGCATGAACGTGGTGGAGAGGGCGAAAATCACCGACATATACACCAGTGAGGTGATGACGCAGGTGAGCAGAAACACTGGGGCGCTCGCGCATTGAATGCCGATGACAAGATCGCCGATGGCCGTGACCAGGCCTTGGACGGCAGCCAGCGTGGCCAGTAGCAGGAAGCGACCGAGATAGCCTTGGGTTGGTGTGAGATCGTCGATGCCCTCATCATCGGTTTCGAGTTTGGGAATGACCACGAGCACGAACGCGCCCACCCACAAAGACAGGGTGGTGAACAGCGGTGCCATGCCGGAACCATAGGAGGCGACCGGATAGACGGCCTGTTCGCTGATAACAGTGGGGGAGAGCATGAAGTCGGCGATTGTGGCGGCATCCAGTTTGCCGTCGGTGCCGATCAGGGAACTGAGTGAACTGGAGATGCTCAGGGCTTTGATGTCGGTGACCAGCGTATCGAGCTTGGTTTGTACGCCGGCCAGCGCCTTATCGGTGTCGCGCAGCGCGGTCACCGTGGTGGAGGCTGCTTTGTCGAGTTGGTCGAGGGTATGCTTCGACTGATCGATGAGTGAGCCTTGCGACGTGATGCCGGTCGACAGAGTGCTGGCGGTCGAGCTGAGGGCGTTGAGACCGGTGTTGAGCTGAGGAATGGCGCCGGAGGTGATGGTGCCGCGAGCGGTATTGGCCTCGCGCACCGTGGTTTGGGTGGCGGTATTGAGATGCTGCGCCAATCCGGCGGTGTCTGTGGAGGCATTGCCGATAGTGGTGTTCAGGCTATCGAGGTTGCCCAGTGCGCCGGCAAGCTCGCTATTGCGGCTTTCCAGTGTGGCAATGGCGGATTGCAGCGGTTCTCGATTGGCGTTCGGCAGCCCTTTGAGTTGGTCGATGATGTCGGCGTTCGCTTGGTTGATGTCTTCCGCCGTATTGATCAGTCCGCCTACCTGCTGATTGGCGGCGCTGATGGTTCCGGTTACCGTGCCCACGCTTTGGTTGGCCTGTGCTGCGGCTTGGCTCAGCAGGCTTGAGCCTTGGTCAAGCGCTTCGGACGTGGAGGTGACGAAGCCGTTCAGACTGGTCTGGGTAGTGCCGATCAGGGTGGAGACGCCGGCCAGACCTTCTGCAGTGTCGATGCCAAGTGTGCGCGCGTCGTCCAGCGCCTGACGTGCGGTGCGTGTCTGCTCTGGGGTGTCGGTGAGTTTGGTGGTGAGCTTGGCGATGGTGCTGCGTGTGTGCTGCACATCGTCGGAGGCCTTGGCAAGGGCCGTGAGGGCCTTGGCTTTGGTGGTGTCTTCGGTACTGATGGCTTTGCCGTCAACCGTATTGATGACTTCGGTAAGTACTTCGGATACGGTGGAGACGAATGTGGAATTGACCGTGCGGTCCACAGTGGACGCGCCGACGTCGGTGACTTTGGGGGCGATGGCGCTGGCTTTTTCGTTGACGTAATACTCCAGAGTGGGCCGACTCTTGCCGCCGGTCACCACGCCGGCGAGATCGTCGGAAAAGTCTTTGGGAATGATGATGGCTGCGTATGCCTTGCCGGATTCCACTTGGTCCATGGCCTCGGCTTCGGTGACGAAGGTCCAGCCGAGCTGGTCGTTGCTTCTCATCTGCTTGACGATTTGATCGCCGAGGTTTTGCTTGCCGATGAGCGCGTTGTCGGTGCCGTCGTCATTGTTGGCGATGGCGACGGTGATGCCTTTGGTATTGCCGTACGGGTCCCAGAAGCCGACGATGTTGTACCACGAATACAGTGGCGGGATGAACACCATGCCGAACAGGATCACCCATGCGGCCGGCACCTTGAACAGGCGCAGGAAGTCGCGTCTGAGGACCTTGAAGATATTGCCCACTGATCCCTCCGGAGCTTGGTGTTGCTTGGTTGCTACGTTTTCCGTAGCGATACGTTAATCGTAGCGCTACGTTTGTAGTAGCGTAATACGGCTGCCGGAGATTAATGGGGTGATTGATGATGTTTTTGGCGGAATAACGCCGCTGCCCAGCGGCTTATCGTGTGTCGCTGGGCAGAGCGAAAGGCGTTCTGGAACTTATTGACAAGATTTCTGGATGGTTTTTGGACGTTTCCTGAACGCGATGGATAGGCTCGGTGCTCGGCAATGTAGACAGACATGTACCGACCGCCCATCAAGTTCAGCAAAACCGCAATCGGGTGATAGGGTGAGGGGATGCTATGTGGGGAGGAAACCATGGTTGAATTCAAGGACGATGGCACGGCCACTACCCCCGGCAAGCCGCGGGAGAACCGTGACGCCGAGTCCGCAGTCGTGGCCGATCTGGTGGCCGTCGAACTGGACGACGCCGGCTTGAACCTGAACGCCAAGCGATTACCGTTTCTGGCGCGCATCTATGGCGCGGTCGTGCTGCTGGACGGACTCGCCACATTGCCGATTATGGTGATTTCCATCCTCTATACCGTGCGCGAGATTCTGGATGGTCATGTGCACGTCGATGCGATGAGCCTGACCTTCATCCTGTCCGCGATTCATGCGGTGGTGCTGGTAGTCAGTGCCGCATGCCTGATTGTGTTCGGCGTGATGCTGCTGCGCAATCATCGCCGGTATGCCGGGCGCTGGACCTACGTGCTGATGCCGTTGACGTTGGCCGACGGCATGCTGTCGCTGGCCCTGACCGGCCTTGGCTTCAACCTGCTGCTGCCGCTGATTCAGATGATTATTCTCGTCGTGATTTCGGTGACCGCTGATCCCTCCCTGAGCGAGGAACGCCGTCTGCAGCGCGCGCTCAGGCGTATGGACGATCGCGATGATTATGAATCGGCTGTGGCGGCCGGCATGCTAGGCCGCGACCAGTCCGGCAAGGGCTATATTGCGCTGGACTTCTTCAATATCTTCTGGCTGTTTACCATCGCTTCGGTGGGTGGCCTGATTGTGGAGACGATCTACCATATGGCGCTGTATAACGGTGAACTTCAGGACCGCGCGGGTTTGCTGTGGGGCCCGTTCTCGCCGATTTACGGCTGTGGTGCGGTATTGGTAACCGTGTGCCTGAATCGCCTGTGGAAGGCGAATCCGTTCTTGATTTTCTGCGCTTCGGCGGTGATCGGCGGGGCGTTCGAATATTGCACCAGCTGGTTCATGGAAGCGGCGTTTGGTATTACCGCGTGGGATTACACCGGCCGTTGGCTGTCCATCGACGGACGTACTTCGGGCCAATTCATGTTCTTCTGGGGACTGATTGGTGTGGTGTGGGTCAAGTGGCTGTTACCGCGACTGCTGGCTCTGATTAATCGCATTCCATGGAAAGTGCGGTATTCGCTGACTGCGGTATGCACGGTGCTGATGGTGATTGACATTGCCTTCACGCTGATGGCCTTGGATTGCTGGTATGGGCGCATGGCCGGCCAGCCGCAGGATTCACCGGTCGCGATGTGGTTCAGCGAACGCTACAGCGACGCTTACATGGCCAATCGCTTCCAGACCATGCATATCGACCCTTCCAAGGCCGGGCGTATGTGAATGGCCGGCAAGTAATTACGCTTCGCGGGCAGAAGGTGCGTAGAACCTAAGACAGCCCTCGCGTGTGGGTGGTAAGCGGGATACACTTTCAAGCGTTGAAGGAATGATTCCCTCCGCTGATGCGCTGTTTTGTGACGCGCGTGATGACGATGGGACAATCAAACGAAAGGCAAGGCACATGGCCGAAGCTACAGCAAACATTGGTGTGATTGGACTGGCCACGATGGGCTCCAATCTGGCGCGTAATCTGGCGCACCATGGCAACAC
>ENA-OXQT01000403-OXQT01000403.1-human-gut-metagenome-genome-assembly--contig:-NODE-403-length-13928-cov-5.0186_pt1 | contig 13928 bp, 7 predicted proteins | sample MGYA00249584_ERZ652567 | MGnify/ENA primary metagenome ERZ652567 (study PRJEB26925, sample SAMN05826683) | human gut metagenome | biome: ENVO:2100002; feature: ENVO:00000062; material: ENVO:00002003... | reverse complement strand
TTAATATTACAGAGCAGGTGAAAGATCCTTCTTGGTATTTCTTGTTGCAGGGACCGGGTAGGGGTATCACTATGAGTGACGGTACTTTGGTATTCCCAACTCAGTTTATCGATTCGACACGTGTGCCCAATGCCGGTATTATGTACAGTAAAGATGGTGGCAAGAACTGGAAGATGCACAATTATGCACGTACGAACACTACAGAAGCCCAGGTAGCTGAGGTCGAACCCGGAGTGTTGATGTTGAATATGCGTGATAATCGTGGAGGAAGCCGCGCTGTGGCTATTACAAAAGATTTGGGTAAAACATGGACGGAACACGAATCTTCTCGTAAGGCATTGCCGGAATCTGTTTGTATGGCTAGTTTGATCAGTGTGAAAGCAAAAGATAATGTGTTGGGCAAGGATTTATTGATTTTCTCTAATCCTAATACGACAAAAGGACGCTATAATACTACTATTAAAATAAGTTTGGATGGCGGTGTGACTTGGTCACCCGAACATCAGCTGTTGTTGGATGAAGGCAATAACTGGGGTTATTCTTGCCTCTCTATGATTGATAAAGAGACGATTGGTATTCTTTATGAAAGTAGTGTGGCGCACATGACATTCCAGGCTGTGAAGTTGAAAGACATTATTAAATGAGAGATTTCCCCCATAAACTAAATAAATACCGATGAGAAACAAACAAATTTTCTTAATCAGTTTCATTATTTACTTATGCACAATTTCTTCGGTTCGGGCAGGTGAATATCACCTGCTCCCGGAACCGCAAAAGTTTACCCCTTTAGGTTCCAGTTTTGTGCTGGGCAGAACAAAGCTTTCTACTCCGGTGCTTCGGCAAGAGTGGGAAGCTTTTGTTGTTGATAGGGGTGGAGTGATTGATGACAAAGCTCGTGCAAGTATTGAAGTGAAACTGGTACCTTCGTTAGAAGAGGTACCTTTGAACGCAGACGAAGCTTATCGCCTGGTGGTAAATAATGGCAAAGTTACGGTTGAGGCTGTGACGGAGCATGGTGTGTATTGGGCTATGCAGACTTTGGCCCAGCTACAGGATGTACAAAAGAAAAAGGCAACATTCAACGGTTGTTCAATTGTTGACTGGCCTGCTTTCCGAATACGCGGCTTTATGCAGGATGTAGGGCGTACGTATATGTCGATTGAAGAATTGAAACGTGAAATTGCTGTTCTTTCACGATTTAAAATTAATGTTTTTCATTGGCATCTGACTGAAAATCAATCATGGAGATTGCAAAGTAAAATTTTTCCGATGTTGAATGACAGTGTGAACACGACTCGTATGCCGGGTAAATACTATACATTGGAAGAAGCGAAAGATTTAGTCGCTTTTTGTAAAGCGCATAATATACTTTTAATTCCGGAATTTGATATGCCGGGGCATAGTGAGGCTTTTGTCCGTACATTCCGTCATGATATGCAGAGCCCGGAAGGAATGAAAATTCTTAAATTGCTGGTAGATGAAGTTTGCGAGACTTTTGATGTACCTTATCTTCATATTGGTACGGATGAAGTTCGGTTTACCAATCCAAAGTTTGTTCCGGAAATGGTCGAATATGTCCGTGCCAAAGGAAAGAAAGTCATTTCGTGGAATCCGGGATGGCATTATAAACCTGGCGAGATTGATATGACGCATTTGTGGAGTTATCGTGGAAAAGCCCAAAAAGGTATTCCCGCAATTGATTCTAAGTTTCATTATCTCAATCATTTTGATACTTTTGGCGATATCATTGCATTGTATAACAGCCGTATTTATAATGTTGAGCAAGGAAGTGACGATATTGCAGGGACAATTCTTGCCATCTGGAATGACCGTTACGTAGCTAACGAACGCAATATTATACTTGAGAATAATTTCTATCCTAATATGCTGGCTATTGCTGAACGTGCATGGAAAGGCGGAGGTACAGAATATTTTGATAAGAATGGTACTATCTTACCTTCTGAAGACTCTCCGGAGTTTAAAGAATTTGCTGATTTTGAGAATCGTATGCTTTGGCATAAAGAGCATACATTTAAGGGATATCCGTTCGCCTATGTAAAACAGACGAATGTAAAATGGAATATTACTGATGCATTTCCTAATGGTGGAGATTTGAATAAAGTCTTTCCTCCGGAACAGGAATTGAAGGATTCTTATTTATATGAAGGAAAAGAGTATGGGGTACACCCTGCCATTGGTGCGGGTATCTATCTTCGTCATGTATGGGGGAAAATGGTACCTACTTTCTATAAAGATCCGCAAGAGAATCATACGGCTTATGCCTATACATGGGTTTACTCTCCGAAAGATCAGGAAGTAGGGCTGTGGGCTGAATTCCAGAATTATGGTCGTTCGGAAATGGACCTGGCTCCGTTACAAGGTAAATGGGACTATAAAGGCAGCCGTATCTGGATCAATAATGAAGAAATACAGCCACCTGTATGGACAGCTACTCATCGTACAAAGAGTAATGAAATAGCGTTGGGAAATGAAAATTGTGTGGCACGTCCACCTATCGCCGTCCATCTGAATAAAGGCTGGAATAAAGTTTTCCTGAAATTGCCGGTTGGCAAATTCAATATGCCCGAGGTGCGGTTGGTGAAGTGGATGTTTACTACAGTTTTTGTAACTCCTGATGGAGAAAATGCAGTGGACGGACTTATCTATTCGCCCGACAAAACGAAGTGATTGAGAAAAAATAAAAACGAATGAAGAAAATTTTATTAATGATGTTGTTGCTCGCCTCAATGGCGGGCAACGCACAGGAACGCAAATATTCTACGTTCTATTATCAACGTGCAACTCTGTTTGAGGAGTTGCCTGTGACTTCAAAAGATATCATTTTTCTGGGTAATAGCATTACCAACGGGGGAGAATGGAGTGAATTATTGAATAATAAGCATGTCAAGAACCGAGGAATCAGTGGTGATATCTGTATGGGTGTTTATGATCGGCTGGATGCGATTTTGAAAGGAAAACCCGCCAAAATATTCTTGTTGATCGGCATAAATGATGTAAGCCGGGGCACTTCTGCAGATACAATTGTGAACCGTATTGGTATGATTACTCAAAAAATTAAACAAGATTCTCCAAAAACAAAGCTATATTTGCAAAGTGTACTTCCGGTAACCGATCATTATAAGATGTTTGGCGGACATACGTCACGCTGGCAGGAAGTGAAAAAGATCAATGAGGGACTGATGTATCTTGCTGAAAAAGAGAATGTGACCTATATCGATCTTTATTCTCATTTTGTTGATGAGAAGACCGGGAAAATGAATATTGAGTATACTAATGATGGTTTACATTTACTGGGAAAAGGCTACTTAAAATGGGTTGATATTGTTAAACCTTATATAAATAAGAAATGAAAAAGATACTATTCTTATCTCTGTTCTTGATGGTATGCACCATTTTATCCGCACAGAAGCGGGTGAAAGTGGCTTGTGTAGGGAATAGTATTACATACGGATATACTCTTCCGAATCCTGCAACGGACTCTTACCCATCACAGTTGCAACAACTCCTAGGGGAGACTTACGAAGTTGGAAATTTCGGGAAATCAGGAGCTACCTTATTGAATAAGGGACATCGTCCTTACATGCAGCAAGAAGAATTTAAAAAGGCAATTGCTTTTGCCGGTGATATTGTTGTTATCCATTTGGGTATTAATGATACGGATCCACGTGATTGGCCGAACTATCGTGACAGTTTCGTGAAAGATTATCTGGCGTTGATTGATTCTTTCAGAGTTGCTAATCCTAAATGTCATATTATTATTGCCCGTTTGACACCGATCGCTGACCGTCATCCTCGTTTTGAGTCAGGTACCCGTGATTGGCATGGAGAAATTCAACAAAGTATTGAGACGATAGCTAAATATGCAGGAGTTCAGTTAATGGATTTCCATGAACCGCTTTATCCTTACCCCTATCTTCTTCCGGATGCTGTACATCCTAATGTAGAGGGAGCCGGTATTCTTGCAAAAACGGTATATTCGGCGATTACAGGAGATTTTGGAGGGTTACATCTATCTGAGTTGTATACTGATAACATGGTACTTCAACACGGAGAGCCGTTGGCTATCCGGGGCAAAGCAAATGCGGGTGAAAAAGTGACTGTTTCAATAGCTAAACAGAAGTTGACTGCAAAGGCTGCTTCCAATGGAGACTGGGCTGTCACCATTCAGCCGTTAAAGGCCGGTGGTCCATATACACTGACTGTCTCTGCCGGAAAACAGAAACAAACATTCAATAATGTTTTGGCTGGAGAAGTGTGGCTTTGTTCCGGACAATCTAACATGGAATTTTATTTGAGTTGGAGTAAAACGGCTAAAAGAGATATTCCGCAGGCTGCTAATGATCAGATTCGTTTGTTCGATATGAAGGCACGCTGGCGTACGGATGCAGTGGAGTGGGATACATCCGTATTGGATTCGTTGAATCATTTGCAGTATTATAAAGATACCGAATGGACGGTTTGTTCACCTGCAACAGCAGGTTCATTTTCTGCTGTGGCCTATTATTTTGGCAAAATGCTGCAGGATAGCCTGAAAGTGCCTGTAGGATTGATTTGTAATGCGATCGGTGGTTCGCCTACTGAAGCATGGGTTGATCGCAGTACATTGGAGTATAAGTTCCCTGCTATATTACGTAACTGGACTCAAAATGACTTTATTCAGGATTGGGTGCGCGGTCGCGCTGCTCTTAATGTGAAAAAGGCTGTTAATAAGCAGCAACGTCATCCTTACGAACCTTGTTATTTATATGAGGCAGGTATTCGTCCTTTGGAGCAATATCCTATTAAAGGTATCATCTGGTATCAGGGTGAATCGAATGCACATAATCGTGAGGCACACGAGAAATTGTTTAAGCTCTTGGTTGAGAGCTGGCGTAAAAACTGGGAAAATGAGAATTTACCTTTTTATTATGTACAGTTGTCAAGTATCAACCGTCCGTCATGGCCCTGGTTCCGTGATAGCCAGCGTAGAATGATGTATGAAATACCTCATACGGGTATGGCGGTATCGAGTGACCTGGGTGATTCACTTGATGTGCATCCCAAACATAAGCAGCCGGTAGGCGAGCGTTTGGCTCATTGGGCTTTGAATCAAACTTATGGAAAGAAGAATGTTACACCTTCGGGACCAATGTTCCGTAATGTAGAGTTTCGTGATGGCACTGCTTATGTATCATTCGATTGTGCCGAGGGTATGCATGCATCGGACGGAAAGCCGTTACAGACATTCGAAGTGGCAGAAACAGAGGATATTTATTATCCGGCCACAGCCGAAATCGTAGGAAATCAAATTAAAGTATATAGTAAAGAAGTGAAAAATCCTCTTCACGTGCGTTACGGTTGGCAACCTTTTACCCGTGCCAATCTAGTCAACGGTGACGGTTTACCGGCGTCTACGTTCCGTACGGACTGGGGAAAATAAACTTGAAAAAGTGAGCAGTTTATGATGAAAAAGTTATTGTATGGACTTGTATGTTGTTGCAGTTTAGCCTATGGGCAAAACCAAGACACTTCGGATGTGTTAATGCTGAATGACGATTGGTCGTTTTCACAGGTAGGAACAGAAAAATGGCTGCCAGCTACTGTTCCGGGCACAGTTCATCAGGATTTGATTCATCATAAACTGCTACCTGATCCGTTCTATGGGACCAATGAAAAAAAGATTCAGTGGGTGGAGGACGAAGATTGGGAATATAAAACTTGTTTTGTCGTTACAGAGGAACAATTAAAGAGGGATGCCGCCCAGCTTTTCTTTGAGGGATTGGATACCTATGCTGACGTTTATCTGAACGGTTCTTTGGTTTTGAAATCAGATAATATGTTTGTGGGTTATGCGGTTCCTGTAAAACAGGTGTTACGTAAAGGTGAGAATTTGCTGCATGTCTATTTTCATTCTCCTATAAAACAAACTCTTCCACAATGGTCATCCAATGGATTTAATTATCCGGCTGATAACGATCATCACGAAAAGCGTCTTAGTGTATTTACTAGAAAAGCACCTTATAGTTATGGATGGGACTGGGGAATCCGCATGGTTACAAGCGGTATCTGGCGTCCTGTGACTCTTCGTTTTTATGATGTTGCCACTATTGCCGATTATCATGTGAAACAGTTGAGCCTGACAGATCAAGTCGCAAAACTTTCTAATGAATTGGAAATTAATAGCATTTCAGAGAAGGAAAAATCTGCTGAGGTTTTGATCTCTTATTCATTGCAAGGAGGGAAAGAAGTAACAGTAAAGGAGAACGTGACGTTAAAACCGGGTTTAAATAAGATTCATATTCCGTTGGATATTCAGAACCCTGTGCGTTGGATGCCCAATGGATGGGGAGAACCTCATTTATATGATTTCTCAGCACAAGTGATATGTGACGGTAAAACAATTGCCTCGCGCCAGCATCGCATCGGACTTCGTACGATACGGGTGGTAAACGAAAAAGATAAAGAGGGAGAATCTTTTTATTTTGAAGTGAATGGTATCCCGATGTTTGCCAAAGGAGCCAATTATATCCCTGATGATGCATTGCTTCCCTGTATAACCACTGAGCGTTATAAGACCCTGTTCCGGGACATGAAAGAGGTCAATATGAATATGGTACGTATATGGGGGGGAGGAACTTATGAGGATGATCGTTTCTATGATCTGGCAGATGAAAATGGTATTCTTGTTTGGCAGGATTTTATGTTTGCCTGTACTGCTTATCCCAGCGATCCTACTTTCTTGAAGCGGGTAGAAGAAGAGGCTGAATATAATATCAAACGTCTGCGCAACCATGCTTCATTGGCCATGTGGTGTGGAAATAATGAGATTCTGGAAGGATTGAAATATTGGGGATGGCAGAAAAACTATACTCCGGAAGTGTATGAAAATATGTTCCGGGGGTATGATAAGTTGTTCCGGGGATTACTTCCTGCCAAAGTACAGGAACTCGATGAAGGTCGTTTTTACAAGCATTCTTCTCCTTATTTTGCAAATTGGGGACGTCCGGAGTCATGGGGCATAGGTGACAGTCATAATTGGGGAGTGTGGTACGGCAAAAAAACATTCGAATCATTAGACACGGATTTACCGCGATTTATGAGTGAATTTGGTTTCCAGTCGTTCCCGGAAATGAAGACGATTGCTACATTTGCTGCTCCGGAAGACTATCAGATTGAATCGGAAGTGATGAATGGGCATCAGAAAAGCAGTATTGGTAATGACTTGATACGTACCTATATGGAACGTGATTATATCGTTCCTGAGAAATTTGAAGACTTTGTGTATATCGGACTTGTGCTTCAGGGACACGGCATGCGTCATGGGATGGAAGCACATCGTCGTAACCGCCCTTATTGTATGGGGACATTATATTGGCAGCTTAATGATAGCTGGCCGGTAGTTTCCTGGTCCAGTATAGACTATTATGGCAATTGGAAAGCGTTGCATTATCAGGCAAAGCGTGCTTTTGCGCCGTTACTGGTCAATGTAATACAGGAAGGCGATAGCTTGAATATTTATCTGATATCCGATATGTTGGAAAAGCAGAGTCAGCTTACACTTGAAATGAAAGTCATTGATTTTAATGGCAAGACATTAGACAAAGAAGTCATCAAGGCAGTTGAGGTAGCGATGAATACTTCTTCTTGTATCGTGCGTAAACCGTTGGACACTTGGGTGAATCCGGAACAGCGAAAGAGCAGTTTTCTACTACTTAGCCTGAAAGATAAATCGGGTAGGAAAGTGGCTGAAGAAGTTTATTTCTTTGATAAAACCAAGAATTTGGAGCTGCCTCAGACAGCTATTTCCATGAAAGTGAAACAACTCGATGGGAAGTGTGAACTGACCTTGTCATCTCCTAAACTGGCAAAAGATGTCTTTGTCCAGATTCCTGTTCAAGGGGCCCGTTTCACTGATAATTTCTTCGATCTGTTGCCGGGTGAAAACAAAAAAATAACGATAACGTCTCCGGAGATTAAGAAGGGAGAAAGCTTGAATATCACAGTGAAACATGTACGAGATACCTATAACTAACACCTATTAAATAATTTGTATGAGAAATCTTTTTAAAATTGCCGGTTTACTGGCGCTCACGGGATTTATTTCTTCGTGTAACGACAAAGAAACTACAGCTAATTACCAGGTAATTCCTTTACCTCAGGAAATTACGACTGCTCAAAGCCAACCATTTACATTAAATGGTAGTGTAAAAATCATCTATCCGGAAGGAAATGAAAAGATGCAACGCAATGCCCAATTCCTGGCTGATTATCTGAAGAAAGCCACAGGTAAGGATTATGCCGTTGAAGCAGGTACTGAGGGCAAAGGTGCTATTCTGCTTAAGTTGGGTATGGAATCAGAAAACCCCGAAGCTTATCAGTTGAGTGTGAACGCAGATGGTGTAACTATTGCTGCTCCTACTGAAGCTGGTGTATTCTATGGTATCCAGACTTTACGTAAGTCTATTCCGGTAGCTATCGGTACAACTCCTTCATTGCCGGCTGTCGAGATTAGCGACTATCCTCGTTTTAGTTATCGTGGTGCCCATTTTGATGTAGGTCGCCATTTCTTCACAGTAGACGAAGTAAAGACATACATCGATATGATGGCTTTGCATAACATGAACCGTTTACACTGGCACTTAACCGAAGATCAGGGATGGAGACTTGAAATCAAGAAGTATCCTAAACTGACTGAGATCGGTTCAAAAAGATCGGAAACTGTAATCGGACGTAATTCCGGTGAATATGACGGAAAACCTTACGGTGGTTTCTATACTCAGGAAGAAGCCAGAGAAATCGTAGCGTATGCTGCAGATCGTTATATCACTGTTATTCCTGAAATTGACCTTCCGGGACATATGCAGGGAGCATTGGCCGCTTATCCGCATTTGGGATGTACAGGTGGACCGTATGAGGTTTGGAAAATATGGGGAGTATCTGATCAGGTGCTTTGTGCCGGAAACGACAGTGTACTGACTTTTATTGATGATGTCCTGACAGAAGTAATGGATATCTTCCCTTCTGAATATATCCATGTCGGAGGTGACGAATGTCCGAAGACTGAATGGGCGAAATGTCCGAAGTGCCAGGCTCGTATCAAGGCCTTGGGAATCAAGAGTGACGCTAAACATTCAAAAGAAGAATATTTGCAGAGTTTTGTTATCAATCATGCAGAAAAATTCCTGAACGAACATGGACGTCAGATTATTGGCTGGGACGAAATCCTGGAAGGTGGACTGGCTCCGAATGCTACAGTGATGTCATGGCGCGGCGAAGGTGGCGGTATCGAAGCTGCCAAGCAGAAACATGATGTTATCATGACCCCGAACACTTATCTTTACTTTGACTACTATCAGACCAAGGATACAGAGAATGAACCTTTGGCTATCGGTGGTTATGTGCCTTTGGAAAGAGTTTATGGTTACGAACCGATGCCTTCTTCATTGACACCGGAAGAACAAAAACATATTATTGGCGTACAGGCTAATCTTTGGACGGAATACATTCCTACTTTCTCTCAGGCTCAGTATATGGTGTTGCCGCGTTGGGCTGCTTTAGCAGAGGTTCAATGGTCTAATCCTGAAAAGAAGAATTATGAAAACTTCCTGAGCCGTTTGCCGCAGTTGATTAATATTTATGATGCTGAAGGATATAATTATGCCAAACATGTATTTGATGTGAAATCTGAGTTTGTAGCTAATTCGGCCACAGGAGCAGTAGACGTAGTGATGACTACTATTGACGGTGCTCCCATTCATTATACATTAGATGGAACTGAGCCTACGGCAGCTTCTCCTGTGTGTGATAGTATTCTTACAATCAAGGAAAGTTGTACTCTGAAAGCGGTTGCTGTCCGTCCTACCGGAAACAGCAAAATGCTGACTGAACAGATTGCTTTCAGTAAATCTACTTCAAAACCTATTAAAGCCAATAAGCCTGTAAACAAGCAATATGAATTTGGTGGTGTTTCTACATTAGTAGACGGACTGAAAGGAAATGGCAATTATAAAACAGGTCGTTGGATCGCTTTTTATAAAAATGATATGGATGTAACGATTGACTTGCAACAACCTACCGAGATCTCCAGTGTAGCTATCACTACTTGTGTTGAAAAGGGCGACTGGGTATTTGATGCACGTTCTTTCTCAATTGAAGTATCAGATGACGATAAGACTTTTACAAAGGTAGCTTCTGAAGCATATCCTGAAATGAAAGAGACAGATCGTAATGGCCTTTACGAGCACAAATTGACTTTTGATCCGGTAAAAACCCGTTATGTGAAAGTGATTGCAACATCGGAACACTCGATTCCGGCATGGCATGGTGGTAAAGGTAATCCGGGCTTCTTATTTGTAGATGAAATTACGTTGAATTGAAAAAATAGAAATGACAGAAATTAAAACGATTCGTTTTCTTTCTATCATTGGATGTTTACTTGCCGGGATGGCTGCTTCGTGCAGCTCCCGGCAAGTTGCGCCTAATGAAGAAGGGATTAGCGTGCAGAAAATGACCGGATTCCCCGAAGGAGAACCCGGTTTTTCTTTGGGTGTATCGGCATGTTATGCCGGCATCTATCAGGGAGAATTATTGATTGCCGGCGGATGTAATTTTCCGGAAACTCCGGCAGCTGAAGGAGGGAAGAAGAAATTCTACCAAGGTATTTATGCTGCTGACGCTTCTGCAGATTCAGTTTTCGTGTGGCGAAAAGTAGGTCAGCTGCCCGTTGCTGCTGCTTATGGAGTCTCAGTATCGACTCCTCGAGGGATAGTGTGTGTGGGTGGATCGAATGAAAATGGATCCTTATCTGCCGTTTACCGCCTTTCTTTGAGTGATGATAAACAAGCTGTGATTGTAGATACGCTGCCATCTTTACCTTGTACGATGGATAACATGAGTGGTTCGGTTGTTGATTATACCCTTTTTGTAGCCGGAGGCAATGTGAATGGCAAGCCTTCGAATGGGCTTTATTGCCTCAATCTGGGAAATCCTGAGACCGGCTGGCAACAACTTCCCGATTTTCCGGGTGCTCCCCGTGTACAGCCTGTATGTGTGGGGCAGCGTAAAGAGAATGAGACACTTTTATATCTGTGGGGAGGTTTTTCCGGGGCATTCGATGGGCGGTCTGCAACCCTTTCTACTGACGGATACTGTTACTCCCCCTCTTTGCAACAATGGCAACCCGTCTCTACTCCGATAGGGAGTGATTCTGTGCCTGTAGCTTTAGGTGGAGGTGCAGGTATAGCTCTGACAGACAGTCTGATACTTTGCACCGGTGGGGTTAATAAAGATATTTTCTTGCCTGCCCTGCAACGCGAGGAGATGATGAAAGCAGCAGTGACCGGCGGTAATCAGGCAGCTGTAGACAGTTTGAAATCTGAAGCAAAAACATATATGTTGCATCCGGCTGAATGGTATCGTTTCAATGACCGTATCCTGATTTACAACACACGTCGGGATAAATGGGAAGAGGTTGTTCGGAGCCAAGATGTCGCTCGTGCCGGTGCTGCATTGACAGGACAGGGACAGACCTTCTTTAACATCAATGGTGAGTTGAAGCCGGGGATCCGTACTCCGGAAATAGCTAAGATAATGATTGACTAATTGCAGATAATCTGACATTTTACTTATATTTGTGCATTGAAAACAAAAAACTAAAACCAATCATATCATGATAAAACCTACAATGAGAATTTGTACTTTCTTGCTTGCAGCCGGTTTGATGATAGCAACAGCTGGTATGAAAGCGCAGTCTGTCATTCCCATACCTCTCCGGATGGAACAAGGAAGCGGAACTTTTCAGTTTTCCGGTGAAACCCTGTTGTATACCAATCTGAAGGGTAAGGAGAAGAAAATGATGATGGATTATCTGGAGACATTACCCATTCACTTTAAAAGTTCCAAAAAACAAGCCAAAGAGAATGTAGTCTCGTTGCTGATAACAAAGGATAACTCTCAGTTACCCTCTCCCGAGAGCTATACCTTAGAAGTTACTCCCCGTAAAATAACAGTGCAGGCTACTTCCGGAGCCGGATTATTCTATGGCGTACAGACCCTTTTGCAAATGGCACAGCCTGCAATGGGAGATACTTGGTCAGTTCAGGCTACGACGATTCAAGATTCACCACGATTTGAATACCGGGGGCTGATGCTCGATGTTTCAAGGCATTTTCGCTCCAAGGAGTTTGTAAAAAAGCAGATAGATGCATTAGCTTATTATAAACTCAATCGTTTACATTTACACCTAACAGATGCTGCGGGGTGGCGTATCGAGATTAAGAAATATCCTTTATTGACAGAATTTGCCGCCTGGCGTCCGGAAGCTAACTGGAAAAAATGGTGGAATGAAGGTGGACGTAAATATTGTCGTTTCGATGCTCCGGGGGCTTCAGGCGGCTATTATACACAGGATGATATTCGTGAATTGGTCAATTATGCACGCGAGCGCCATGTTACCATTATTCCTGAGATCGAAATGCCGGCTCATTCAGAAGAGGTTCTGACCGCTTATCCGGAACTGTCCTGTTCGGGAGAGCCTTACAAGGATGCCGACTTTTGTGTCGGAAACGAGAAAACCTTTACGTTTCTTGAGGATGTGTTGACGGAGGTCATGGAGCTTTTCCCTTCTCAATATATTCATGTTGGAGGCGACGAAGCCGGTAAGGTAGCCTGGAAAACCTGTCCTAAATGCCAAAAGCGCATGCAGGATGAGCATTTGGCTAATGTGGATGAATTACAGAGTTACCTGATCCATCGCGTAGAAGTATTTCTCAATGCTCATGGACGTAAACTGTTAGGATGGGATGAGATTTTGCAAGGAGGACTGGCGCCCAATGCTACTGTGATGTCATGGCGTGGTGAACAAGGAGGTATCGATGCCGTAAAATCCGGTCATCAGGCGATTATGACTCCCGGGTCACATTGTTATATAGATGGTTATCAAGATGCACCTTATTCCCAACCTGAGGCTATTGGCGGATATCTGCCCTTGGAAAAGGTATACTCTTATAATCCGATCCCTGCCTCACTTACACCTGATGAAGCGAAGCTGATTTATGGTGTCCAAGCCAATCTTTGGGCGGAATACATCCAGACTGACGAGCATTGTGAATACATGATTTATCCTCGTATTCTTGCGTTGGCCGAAGTGGCTTGGTCTGCTCCCGAACGAAAATCATGGACTGATTTTCGCCCGCGTGCTCTAAAAGCCGTAGCATATCTACAATCCAAGGGATATCATCCGTTTGATTTGAAAAAGGAGATCGGTAATCGGCCTGAAGCGTCAAAACCGGTTCAGCATCTTGCCTTGGGTAAAACGGTTAAATATAATGCTCCTTACAATGCGTCTTATCCGGCGCAAGGCGATAAAACCCTGACTGACGGAATCCGGGGTAGCTGGACTTACAGTGATGGGGTATGGCAGGGCTTTATTTCCCGTGATCGTTTGGATGTAACTATCGATATGGGTGAGTCGACTGCTTTGCATTCGATTGGCGCAGATTTTATGCAGGTAGTAGGTCCGGAAGTCTTTTTGCCTACCGAAGTGATAATTTCTGTTTCGGAGGATGGCAAGAACTTCACTGAATTGAGTCGTCAGACACATAAAGTAGTGAAGTCGGATGCTGTGGTCTTTAAAAACTACGCATGGAATGGGGAAGCCAAAGGACGATACATCCGCTATCAGGCTCATGCCGGAGAAGAGTTTGGAGGCTGGGTGTTTACCGACGAAATCGTTGTAGAATAACCTTCCTCACAGAGCGGGTGAAACCAAACGTATATATTAATAAATAATAGTATTGAAAGAATGAAGAAACTACCTTATTTTGTATCATTTGCAGCTGCCTGGCTATTTATAGCAGTGGCTTCTGCGCAAGAGAATCCGGTAGATTATGTAAATCAGTTCGTCGGAACGACGAATTACGGAACAACGA
>ENA-OXQT01000400-OXQT01000400.1-human-gut-metagenome-genome-assembly--contig:-NODE-400-length-14010-cov-6.6703_pt1 | contig 14010 bp, 17 predicted proteins | sample MGYA00249584_ERZ652567 | MGnify/ENA primary metagenome ERZ652567 (study PRJEB26925, sample SAMN05826683) | human gut metagenome | biome: ENVO:2100002; feature: ENVO:00000062; material: ENVO:00002003... | reverse complement strand
AAATAAACCTACCCAATCCTGTCTAAATATAGTATTAATACAATAAAAATGGATAATCGAGTTACATGTTTATATTTGGAGCAGGGGTAGCATCAGTCCAATCATCTACTCCAACATTATACATAATGGACTTTCCTAAAATGGGATCACCACCTTTACCATCTTTCACAGGTACATTATCTACTACTTCAGAAATAGTATTCGTTGGATCGGTAGGATTGGGATCGATACGCCCGGCACCTCCATTTGGAGCGCAAAAATCCAGAGTATAAACGTATCTTTTGCCTGGTAGCCAGTTCGTATCGATAGCTACAGCTGCGAATGCATATTTACTATCCTTCTTATCGGTTGCTGTAGGCTGAGGATAAATTAATGTTTCTTCAGATCCATTTATACTAGAAATACGGCATAATACAGACAAATAAGCACCAGTCTTTTTTTGATCATTATTCCATGCTTGTAATTGCTGGGGAATGAGCATAAATTTTGCATCACCAAACATTAGACTTTGAGGTGTATTATTTAAAATTACAGAAGATGTTCCCTTGACTACATAAGATTTTGTATGATCATTTAAATCTGACAGATTTTTCCATTGCCCATTCAAATCAACATTGGGGAGTGTAACATTCTCCGAACCGCCGGCAGTTTTTCCAGTAGGAAAATCAAAATTTCCTTTGGTTGCCATATTAGCTAACTTAACAGCTAAAACCTCTATTTTGATATTCGGATTACTGCATTTAGCTTGCACATCAATTTGAGAAAGCGCATGCTTGAAATTGAGCGATACTCCTAAAATATCGTTATCGTCTTTAGTTCCGATATTTCTTGCGATAAGAAGATCCTTTTGATTAGCAACATCTTGTGCCGGGACAAAACTTTTGATTGTTTTTTCAGTGTTGGAAATAGATACGCCACTAATATCGGAAGGAGCATAAGCGTAGAAATCAAGACCATAGGTTGGCCAATAATAAATCTTAGATGGCTGCCAAGCTTCCGTACCAACTTTACCGGTGACTTTGTTAACTAGCACATCTGTAAAGTAGTTGTTTCCATTTCCTAAAGCAGTCACATTAAATGCTTGCAAATTCTGCAAGGTTGTTACATTGTCAATGGTACCGGCAGCCCGGGATGCGACAGCCTTATCCAGGGATGCACGGAAAGAAATACCGGAACCTTTGTTGATATCAACGACATCATCGTTAGAACAAGAGCCTAAAACTGATAAAGCCAAAGCTCCAAACAATAAATAATTCTTCATAAATTTAATTTTAAACATGATTAATAAAAAACATATATTAAGGAATAGACTATTAAATTATCATCTTAAAAGTCACATAGGAATATCTATCTCTATATTTTCCCAATCATCAACTGCGGGATGAAAACCTCCACCATTCACAATCGGCTTGGGCAGACGAAGACCGTCCAACTCAATATATATGTCACGATTACCAGAATTGAGCTGACTTTTGATTATTCCACCTACGTCAAAGGTGTAGGAAAGTTTGCTGCCATCGGTCATGATTACATAAACCACCAATTGTTGGGAAGAGCCTACGGACCCAAATACAAGAAAATCTGTTTTTAGGACAGATACCCCGTCAGAATTCACTTCAAAAGGTATGGTCACAGGCACATTCGTAAGTTCATTAAGCCCTACCAGAAAACTCCCGGACATACTCGTAATTGCGCCTGAGATTCCATCCTGAGAGATATATTTAAGGTTTGACACATTCTTTATTTTAACATGGTAACGGTATACTGACAGTTCAGGAAACATGGTTATCGTCTGGTCTTCCTTCAATTCAACCGTGATGTCATCAAGGCGGTCGCTATAGAGAATGTCGGGAGCGTTGACAACGTGCTCTTCCGAACTTCCCTTGACACGCGAAATCCGAAATGACCGCACGCTGAGAATAGCGTCAGGTGTATAAGCCTCGAAACTGCCGAACCTCTCTATATTTCGATAAAGTATGGACTCCGTATCGGAGTTAATGCACAATGCCTTGTAACGGCCTGCAGGAATTTTGATATATCCTCCACGGTAATCGGTAAATTCGTATAACTCGGGCCTGTTACCATCCTGGGTAAACATGTATAAGCGCATTGTTTCCGGAGTAACACCCGGAGCCTTGCTCCAGTCAAAAACCACCTTAACCTTGACGGCATGCGAGTGCTCATAACACAAATCCTTGTGCTCACAGGAAGCAAACTGCATACAGGATGTAAAAAGTATGAGAACTTGCAGTATATAATTGTTCATCTTCATATAAGGCTTTATATTATTCATCGTGTACCTCCTTTCTTTTTATTATAGTTTCCACGCCCCAAAAGCCACACGAGGGAAACTTCCGCTTTTGTAGGGCCGAACCAATGTCGGTGTCTGGTGCGTTCCCACACGTAATGTCCTCCAGAGGGGATGTACTCGTAATAAACACCACCCAAATAGCCCAAGCCAATGGAGAGATCAAGATTCAGCCGCTTTCCTACAGGAAAGGAGTAACCATACTCAACACCTGCACCGTAATGCGCCTTCTCCCAAAGTGTTCCACCCGGACGCCCTCCGATATAACCGCGTCCTCCCGCTTCAAAATCATAGGTAATCATTTGTCCGTAAACACCTACATGGTGACCTGTCAAAGGCTTTTTTGCGGTGCGTTGGCCAAAATACCTGCGCACGTCAATCTCACCGCCATACACACGCCAATAACGGTGGCGGCTGTCATTGTCCCACCATGCATACATCCAGTTGCCGCCGACAGACCACCCGCCACCCAGATAAAACTCAAGACCGATATTCGGGACTAAAAGGGCATCATAGAGCAGGTTCGTCTTAAGCCCCATATAAAAAGGTTTGGAGAGGTTTGGGACCAAAGCACCCAACATTACCGTGTCGCAAATAGCGACAGTCCTTTCGACAGTATCACGCAAGACTGGACTGGCAGACGGAATCATTGAGACAGTCGTATCTGCTGCCAACTCTCCTGCTTGCGCTCCCTCTTTTTGTATCTCCTTTACCTCTGCTGAGACAATATTTTTCTCTTCTTGCGATAACTTTACCGGAACCGTTTTCAATTCGCACCGAACCACAGTGCTATTACGCAAAGATGGGAAGAAATGTTCAGACATATAATGCCATACCCGACCAGCATGGAGATTCATAAGTCGCCGTTTACGTGAATCAACCACGACACCTCCACGGATAACCCATTCAGGGGTGTTCCGAATTATACGAAGTGCCTCTTCCCGATACGGCATTTCCGAGTCCTCGACCAGGGAATCCAATCCATGCCAGTCCTGTCCCAAGGAAACAAGACTGAAAATCGAATCGGGCAACGAAAGCCGTTGCTGAATATAGGAACGCAAGGATTCACACCTCCGGTCCGAAAGAGACTTATTCAGCTTTGTACCGCCTTCCGGTGATGCTCCGGCCTCTATGACAACACGGAATATATTTTTTTTCTCACGCATCTCCCCAATGTAAGACAAAAGCGAATCCAAAGAGGGCTTGTTGTCTTTGTAAGACAAATCAACGGTGGAACGCCCAACCGGGAAGTAAACTCTATACACGACATCCCCTGCAAAGACAGAAATGCCCAACAAGTGGAACAAAATGAAAAACAGGAAAAATATCCAAGCTTTAGTTTTCATTATATAATTATTAAAATCTGATTTCAGAACACACTCTTTTTTTAAGAAAAAAACAACATGTAGGCACGCCGAAAAGGTGATTTTTCTTTCACTCTCCATGACAGAGAGTGAAAAATATAAAGAAATAGGGCTTAAAAGGAATACAAAGGCTCTTATACGGCCTATCCTTGCAGAATTTGTTTTATAAAAAATATTTATGATCATGAATTTGCAGATATACAGTGATATAACCTTAATATATTTTATATAATTACAGAAACTATGGGAATATTGTATCTGAAAGAACACGCAACCTGTTATAATTACATGAGTTGTGTTCGGGAAGGGTTTTTATACCATCAATTCCAGCCCGGGGAATTAAATGAAGAAACCAACGAAGCTGACTGCATCTTCTTCATCCTGGAAGGCGAACTGGAAACGTTGGCATCTTGCAAATTAGTCCATTTATCCTGTCCGATAATCATAGATAAACACTCTCAGTTTTTGAAATACCCTTATTGCTGAGTCTATCACCTATATTCGTGGCAATCCAAAGAACCTTTTGATCTGCAACATCTTGTGCCGGAGTAAAAGATGTTATTTCCTATGCAATATTGGTGATATTCACTGTAGTACCAGTAAGAGTTTGAAGGGCATAAACATAAAAATTAAGTCGGTAACACGGCCAATAATTAAGTTGAAGCAGCAGTCTAAGTTGATACATTATCAACAGAGATAACTGCTAGCTTTGTGGAATAATTGGCAGAGTTGCCAATGGCTGTCACATTGAATGCTTGTAAATTCTACAGGTTTGTTACATTGTCAATGGTATCGACAGCACGGGATACCAAAGTTTTATTTAGGAATACTCGGAAAGAAATACCGGAACCTTTGTTGATATCAACGACATCATCGTTAGAACAAAACTCCAAATAATAATTCTTCATAAACAGCCTTTTCAGTCTATTCTGTGACTGTATTCTTATCACATTCACGGCGTTGCTTTAAGAGCGATTTCACGTGTTCCAAGTAATCATTTTCTGATCTGGATGTATTCCGAATATTTAATCTCCACATGCGGATTGTCGCTTGATATGGTTTGTCGTATTGCTTTAATCCGTTTCCAAAGCCACCAGCCCTTGTATTCTACCCACACAGCTTGATGGAAAGTCACTGGGATTTTAATGTCGCCTCTGAGATGATCGCCCTCAATCAGAGCTGTCAGTTTTATATGCGGTGTCACCATTTCCACTTTTTGTTTAGTCAGGGATATGGAATCATGGATGATGAGTGTATCCTGGATTACGGCATCAACCGGCACCTTGACCTCTATTTTATGTCGTGCCGCCACTTCGAGCTTCTTGACTTTGATTCCAAGCCTCCTGATGATTTCAGCATCTTTGGCTCGGAATTCTTTGTATTCGTCCACAGTAAGTCGCAATACTTTTGTTTCAAGGGCCATCGTTGCGGAATCGATCTGCATCCGCTTCACACCGGAGAGCAGCGCGGTATTGTTCATCCGGAAACGGTCGCGCTCTTCTGTGAGATACAATGCATGTCTGTGCTGCAACCAGACAATTCCTCCGAGCAGGAAGAGGATGGTTGACAATATTCCATTTAATTTATTCATAAGATATGGATTTTTCGGGAATGAACCACAGGAATTCATCCAGATAACTTTCTTCCAATAACACAAGGCTGCCCCGGTTCGTTTCCCGGTTCTGTGAGAGGTCTTCCACGACCACTCCACGGTGGCCGATCAGTTCGTCCAATCCCATTTGTGAGAGTTCGGGCGAGGCGATGATAGTAATGTATGCGTTCTTAATCATGACAGGTTATGTTCCTATAGTCCTATTTGTGCGGTCCCTGGCATTTGAGGAGTTCACGAATGTCCGCACGAATTTCGTGCAGATCATTCTGAACGCTGTTGAGCTGCATCATGGTGGCCTCAAAAACAGACTTGTCCAGTTTCATGGCGTCAATGCGGTCATACTGGTTTTTGATTTCAGTCTCCATACCGGCACATTTCGTTTCCAACCTGGCAATCTGCGCCGTGTTGTTGATATGTTGTATGTACAGTGTCAGTGAAAACGATAGTACTACTACAATAATCTTGAAGTACTTTATTACAAATTCCTTGAATTGTTCCATATAATTATTCCATTAAAAGAGTGTATGCGTCCTTGATAGCCCTGAGCAGGAGTTCTGCCGCCGCACTGTCCCAAAATCCATAGACAATCAATGCGACCATGATTGCCAGATAAGTCCACCAGGCTATCTCCTGTTTGTCAATCTTATGCTTCCCTCTGGTCATCTTCTGTCGTTTTTTGGGGTACAATTACATTAAAAATCACATTGCCGTCATTACCTTCAATGCGCAAGCGGTTCTCTTCCTTGTGCCTGATGGGGAAAATCTCCATTAGCGCCTTGGCGGCATTGACCGACACGGCCCTAAGTCCCGCAGGAGAGAGAGGGACTCCGAAACGGTCCGTATAGTCCGAAGTGGCCGCCTCGTCCATAACGGCTTTGAGGGTTTCGGTCACTTGCAGTTTCACGGCCATTGTTTCCATTTCAAAGCGTTCCGAAGACAGCAATGTCCTGATGTGTGCCAATACATGGGGCTTGTTCATCAGGTAGTTGGCGGAAGCATTAGGATTCTTTACCGCATTCTCCCCAAACACTTCCACGAAACATTTCTTCGGTCGTCCCGCATATTCCAGGCCGCCATTCACATAGAGGTTGCAAAATTGCAGTTCCTGTTCTGTAAGCGGTTTTCCTTCCGGTTTATCCGGCATGTCCATTATCTTGTCTGATTTCATTTCCTTCTTTTTCTTTTTCTGAAAGAGTAGCGGGTTTTCAGTGATGAGGTTTTACAAAATCCGCTTTCTCATTAATTAATTGTTCCATCAGTGCTTCATAAAACACTTGTGCCAGCGCGTCGGCACATGCCTCGGCATCCGCCAGTGAATTTATAATTCGCAAATTGAACTTAATTTCAAGGTCATAGCCCGATATAAACGCCATAAGTTCATTGCCGTCATAGCCTAATGCCCCATATGTCATACGGTCTGCAGTATGAAACGTGATGGTTTCCGGAATCGGGTCCTGCTGAATGTCTTCCGCATCTTTTTTATTGATATCCGTCATCATATTTTAAAGTGTTTACGGGTTTTCTCTTTTGTCTGTATTGTGATTGTTTCGCCTCCCGCATGACGTAACCGGGAGGTATAGATACCAAGTATGTCAAGTGTGGCCGTTACATCGGCAGCCGCATCATGTGCATCATTCAATTCCACTCCCAATCGGGAGGCGATCAGCTCCAATTTGTAAGAAGCCATTTCCGGATCGGCTGAAAAAGCCAGCCTCCCCATTGTAAGCGTGTCGATATAGTAGGGCTGGAAATTACCGTAATAGTCCTTCGTTCCGGCAAAAGTCTGTTCAAACTTGGCAACCAGCCCGGCATAGTTCATCAATTGTTGTAAGAAACCGATATCAAAAGTGACATTCTGTCCGATCAGTATGGGTTTACACTGGTTGCCTTTCGACAAGGTGCTACGTTTGGCGAAGGCGATGATTTCTCCGGCCGCCGTCTTCATATCCACCCCTTGTGTGCGTAACATTTCCATAGTGATGGCGGAATAGTCCAATGCCGTCTGCTCATATTTCATAGAGACAAACCCGGCCTCTTTCGCCTGTTCGTGACGGGTTCGTAACACTTTGCGACGGGGCACTCCGGCATCCGCCTTGCCATAGGGGGCGATATATGCCTGGCAATGGTCGAACACCTGCCAGGTGTCGAAGCGGACGGCTTGCAGGGCGATCTGGGTACAGGCGCATTCACGGCAGTCCAGACCGCCGGTTTCAAAATCCATCCCGATCCCCACGTATACTTTCTGTTCTGTTTTTGGTGTCATGTCTTAGGATTGAATGAATAACATTGAGTTCTTATAGGTTTGGAGCGTATTGCATCCGTTATAATCACTGTAACGGACGATAGCCGTGAGAATGACCACCCGTCCCTTGAGCGCCTGTATCTCGGCGTGGTGTTCCATGTAGTAGTCGTTCCAGCAGACACATTCCGTAATGCGGTTGTTCTGTGAGAGCGTGAGCTTGGCGAAACGTTTCCGGCTTCCCGTTTCCCGGTCCTTATAAGTATGCTCTGCGACCTCCACGACCGTGGCGCAGACCGTTACCTTCCGTCCGTCGTTCTCATCCAGTGCCACCTCGTCCAGTGTCAGGTAAGAGGCTTTTCCCCTGATCTGCCTGCGGGCTTCCGAGTTGTCGAAGATGCGCCGGTAATCAATACTGCCGATGCCCGATACGGCAATCTGCTGTTGAGACCAGAAGAAATGCCTCTCACGCATATCCAGGGGGAAGTCTTTTTCGGAAGGAGAAAATCCCAGTTCCCTGGCGGCACGTTCGAGCAGGGCGCAGCGTTCGGTAACCGCCCCGACATTTTCCACGCGGTCAAAACATCCGGCAAGGACCATGTGCTTGACATGGCGGGCATTCACGGGCACTTTCACCGCCTCCTCCGGGTTGTCCGGGTCATCCCAATAGCTGTACTTTTTGAGCTTGTAACGGAAAATGCGGTGTATGAAGTTCTCAATGCCGGTATACGCCCCGCCCCGGTCACGTTCCGTAACGATGTGTTCCACCGTCTTGACACCCACCTGTTTGATACGGGTAAGCGACCAGAATATTTCATCGGTGGCGTAGTCGGTAAAGAACTCCGTTCCCGAGCGGTTGATGTCCGGCGGCACGATCTTGGCTGACGAGCAGCGTTCCATCTCCGCCATCAGCGGGGGGATTTCCTTGTCGTCCGCCCATTGCAATGCTACGGTATAGAATGCCGACGGGTAATTGGCCTTGAGCCATGCCCCGCAGTAGGCGGTCAGGGCATAGGCTGCGGCATGGGAGCGGTTGAACGAATATTTTCCGGCCACCTCTATCTTGTGCCAGATTTCTTCCGCTTCATAGTCCGGGCAGCCATTGCGGACAGCCCCTGCGATGAAATCGGCCTTGAGCGTGGCCATCAGATCCGCCTTCTTCTTGCCGATGGCTTTTCTCAACAGGTCGGTTTTGCCGAGGTCGAAGCCGCCGAGCGTGTGGGCTATGGACATGAACTGCTCCTGATAGCACATTATTCCGAACGTGTTCTTCGTCGCTTCGTAACAGCCGTAGTCATAGACCGGCGCCACTTCCCCCCGCCGGAAACGGATATAATCCTCCGTGGCCCCGATGTCGAGCGTGGCGGGACGGTACAGGGCGTTGATGGCGATCAGGTCCTCTATGCACTTTGGCTGTACATCCTGAATGAAGCGGGTGATGCCGGGTGAAGAGAACTGGAAAATATTCTGTGTGTTGCCTTCAGCGAGCAGCCGGTACGTCTTGTCATCCTCCAGCATTTCCTGTGTGATACGTTCTATGGACAGTTCCTGTCCGAAATGACTGTTGGCCAATGCGATGACGGCACTGAGCTTGGCGAGCTCCTTTGTCGCCAGCACATCCTCCTTCAACAGCCCGATCTCATCGACCGAGTAGCCGTCGAATTCCGACACCAATGCACCGTCCATCTTTCGGACAGGCAGGTAATCGAAACACTCGGCCGGTCTGCCGTCCCGGGCATCAGGTGTCACTATAATTGCGGAAGCATGTATGGATGCGGCCTTGGGCTGTCCGAGCAACCCGCGCACATCTTCAATGACTTCCGGATAGGTCTGGATAAACTCACGCAGTTTCCTGTTTGTCGTCGCCTGCATGAACAGCCCCGTCCAGTCCGTACCGTCATCTATCATGGCTGTGATATAGTTCACGATGGCATGCGGTATGCGGTGCACACGCGCCACATCCTTCAATGCGGCCTTGAGCTTCATGGTCGTAAAGGTTCCAGCCGAGAACACACGCTGGCGGCCATCCACATTGTAACGTTCTTCCAGATAGTCCTTGATCTCCTGCCGCCGGTCGGAAGCGTAATCGACATCGATATCGGGCAAGGACGCATGTCCGCCTTCCGTCAGCCCTCTGTCAACGAAGGAATCCATGACAGTCAAAGGGGTATCCACTTTCCTGATTTTAATGTGAGTCACTTTCATCTTATATACTTCTTATATCGAACAATGGCGCTTACCGTCTGGCGGCTGACGCCGTACTGTTTTGCCAGGGTATTCTGTGAGACTTTGCCGGAGAAATACTTCACCCGTGCCTCTTCCGCCTGTGCGTTCGTCAGTTTGGCGTTCACACTTTTCTCTCCATAATCCTGTTTGAGCCCGCCCGCAATGGCGTGTTCCATATTCCGTTGGTGCGTACACATTTCCAGATTGTCCGCGGTGTTGTTGTATCGGTCACCGTCAATATGGTTCACTTCCAACTTTGGATTCCATTCCGGAAGGAAGTGCTGTGCCACGAGACGGTGTACGGAGAATTTTGTCCCGACGCCTCCCTTATAAAGCCGCACACAGTCGTAATATGAGGTGGTCCCGCACCAATGGCTCATGATCCGTTCAGGCTGTGTCCAGGTGATACCGCCATGCGATACCTGCCGTTCCAGGCTCTTGATGCGCCCCTTGTTGCTGATTCTATACTTTCCTTTATAATTTTTGATATCCACCCAGATTTCCCGGGTGTCAGTCATTGGCTATTCTGTTATATGCTGTTTGAAAAATATCCCGGTCTATTTCCACGCCTATGAAGCGCCGTCCCATGTTCCTGCAGGCGACAGCAGTACTGCCGCTGCCCATCGCAAAATCAAGGACGAGGTCCTCCTCGCCGGTATAGGTGCGTATCAGATATTCCAGCAAGGCAACCGGTTTCTGTGTTGCGTGCAGGCAGGACCTCTGCTTGTCCGTCTTGAATCTCAATACACTGCGCGGATAGCGTTCCGTGGAGATGTAGTCCCGGTAATTGTCATGCTTCCGATATATCTCCCCGCTGTCACACTTGCGCCGGTGGTCGGCCATTACGATTTTGCACCGGTGCCCGTCCGTTTTGACGGGGTTGTATTTGGGCAGCCTGTCATAGAACACGAGAATGTCCTCGTGCGCTTTCATCGGCATACGCCCGGCATTGAGAAAACCTGTCGCCTGTGTCTTCTCCCAGATCCATTCATAACGCAGCTTTTCAAGATTGGAACAGCCCAATATGCTGGTAAAAGGATGCTGGCAGAACAGCAGTATGGGAGTTCCGGGGGCGGAAACGCCTTGTATGGCATTCCACATCCCCCGAATATCTATCACGGCATCCCAGCGGCAGTGTGTCGTACCGTATGGCGGGTCTGACAATACCATGTCGGCAACGATGCCCTGTCCTGCCAATAAGGGCAACACCTCGAGGGCGTCACCCCGGTAAAGGTCGCAGCCGTCATAGGGACGGCGGTGTTCGTAAGTCGGATTCATGGGTTTCGAGTTCCTTTAAGTTCCACAAACAATCTCGGCGGTCAAAAAGAATTTCGTCACCGCAAATCAGTTCATCGGCATATATTGTTTTTTCTTCCCCGCCGCGGAGAATCCTCAAACGGGCATCCGCACAGAGACGATAAATTTTATTTTCAGATTGTATCTCCACATATTGTTCGCCTTTGTTAAGCGTAATGTCCGGAGCCAGTACCGTTATCTCGTCTTTCCAAACCAGTCCGCAGCGCTCCGGAACAAGAAAACGTGAGAAAATCAGGTCGTATTTCAGCGGGTCGATGGAGGTTATGCCCAACAGGTAGGAGACCAACGATCCGCCGGCGGAGCCACGCCCGATACCGGTTGCAATGCCCCGGCGGTGCGCCTCACGCACCATGTCCCACTGTACAAGAAAATAATCCACGTTGTCGGTTGACTCGATGATATAGACTTCCTCGTCCAGCCGTTCCCGGTAGCGTTCCATATCCGGAACTTTTCGTTTCAACCCTTCATCAAGCAGCCGGAGAAACATCGTGCGGCGATTGCCGTACTGCTCCACTTCTTCGGGACGCATACGGTATTCGGGCATGAACATCCGTCCGGTCTCGAACACGGCTTCCGCCCGTTCTGCAATTTCCACCGTAGGGCGGCACATACGCTCGAACAGGGCATCGAAGTCCCATTTCTCGGAGAAAAGCGGACGGAGCGTGTCATACAGTTCATCCGCCGTTTTGAAATATTGTTCCCCGCTTTGTTCATGTGCGGCTCCTGCAGCAATTTTGTTCACTATAATTTTGGAAGCGGCATCATCTTTGTCCATGTAATAGCAATCCGGAAGGAGGATCGGTTCTACTGTAAACAGATCCCTCTCGGTATCATAGCAATTACAGAAATAATATTTAAGGGCTTCCAGCTGCTCCCGGTCAATACGGTCCGCCTTATATTCGTTGGCGTCTATCTGGTAATAAACCGCTTCGGCCCCTTTCCGGATCCGTTCCACTTGCTTAGGGTGTCCGGCCATCCAATAGACAGATCGGGTGGCGAAGACCGGCACACACCCTGCGGCATACATCAGCAGCTGTTCATAACGGATTGTATTGTTTTCCGAAACGACCATCACGGCGGACTGGATACGCAGCAGGTTGTGGAGCCCCTCATTGTTCAGAACATATATTTTCAGGTTTACGGCTTCTTCTTCATGAATCATTGTCAGCGAGTAGCCGAAGATGTGTTTCAGCCCGTTTGTGGCACATTCTTTTTGGAAATTGAGTGTGGCGGCCATTGTATTACGGTCACAAATGCCGACCGCCGTATGTCCTGACCATTTTGCCTTGCGGCATAAATCCTCCAGGGAACCACAGGCGTTCAGCAGTTCGTAAGAAGTATGGACACCAAGATTCACAAACGGAATGTCATGTGCCGGAGGCCCGGGACGGCCGATGTATTTCAACAGATTGAAACGGAATTCTTCCCGAAGGTCGTAATAGTACCAGTTATATCCGAACGGAAAAGCCACATGGTAGATTCCCTCCTCCATCAATACTGCCGGATTCTCCATCAGATTGAAGACAAGTTTATCGCCGTCACTGCGGAAAATGGATTCCACACCGGACAGGTCAGCCGTGAACAGCCGTCCGAACCCGGGTATGTCCACCACCTCCGCGTCAACCGGTATATAAGAAATCCGTTGTGTATCAAGCCATGCGAGCAGTTCCTGTATCATCTTTCCTGTACTTTTTTGAGTTTGTATTCAAGGACAGACAGCAGACGGTAAGCAAAGATGCCGTAAACCTCCGTTTCCGCCAGTTCATCCCAGTCTTTATCGGCATCCGCTATATCTGCGATGAATACCTCGAAGTAGGGCCTCAGCCGTTCCGCAGCCCGTTTGACCGCCTCGACGGCATCACCGTCATATCCAATAACCACGGTCCTCACGCCCTTCGATTGCAGCTTGTAAATCTGCACATCAGAAATTTTCTTTCCGAAAGTCGCTACGGCGGCAATATGCGGGTTATCGTACAGTTCAAGTTTTCGCGTCAGCGCGATGACGTCAAAAACGCCCTCTGCAACGATGACCGTATCGGTACCGTCCTTGCGTACGGCATCATAGTTATAAAGAAGTTTGGAAAAGTCGTTCTCTGTGGAATTCCGATAACGAAGTATCTTGTATTCACCTTTGTATTTCGTTTTGCGGTTGTAGGTGTCTATCGCCTCTTTTGGCCAGGTATGGCGTGAAACATATCCGACAACCATACCGCAGTCGATGACCGGGAAAATTACATAGTCGGCATACCGCGGATTGAGCCTGCCGGTTATTCCGGCAGGAAAGTATTCATAGTCATCGAAGCGGAATCCGCGCTGTTTCAGATATGGGTGGCGGAAAGTCCGTTTATAGAAGTCCGGCAGTCCGGACGGGACCAGTTCATCGTCTATATCTTCCGCCTCGTCAGGTTCCAGCAGGTGCAGGTTCAGCGGTGCCGAGATGTCTGTTGTTTCGGAAACCATCAGGTCCATGCGTCCGATAGCCGCCAATAACTGCGCAAGTGTACGGGTGGACGCCCCGCAGGAGAAACAGTGTGCCATGAACGGTCTGTGACGGACGGTTTCCTTACCGATATAGATACCGAACTTACCGCCCTGCTTGCCGCAGAACGGACAGCGCGGAACGATAAGGTTCTTGCCGCTCCCGTCCCGTTTGGCCCCCGTCTCACGGGTTATCTCCGAAACCAGATATTGATATTCCTGTACAGACAGTTCCATATGAAAGGTATAGCTGCAGTACAAGGGCTAAAGTTTAAAAACGCCTCATAAATTTCATACTGTCTTGATACGCTTTCTCAAGACGGAAATGGGTATCGCACACTACCGCAACAGGAGAGGGAGCCTCTATGCCTTAAAAGGCAGGACGAAAACCTGCCCATATGTCGTGGCGGGTGCTGGTGCGGATAACAAGCAGGTCAGTGCGAACACACCTTCTCCCGGACAGAGG
>ENA-OXQT01000394-OXQT01000394.1-human-gut-metagenome-genome-assembly--contig:-NODE-394-length-14123-cov-4.79151_pt1 | contig 14123 bp, 8 predicted proteins | sample MGYA00249584_ERZ652567 | MGnify/ENA primary metagenome ERZ652567 (study PRJEB26925, sample SAMN05826683) | human gut metagenome | biome: ENVO:2100002; feature: ENVO:00000062; material: ENVO:00002003... | reverse complement strand
TTCCTGCCGTAACAGCCGGATGGAAAATCTCTAATGAATCTTTCTTCCCGAAGAGCGAGACACTGAATTTATTGAAGATCCGTGCTTCTTGGGGACGTGTCGGTAATCTAGGATCTATCGGTTATAATTACAAATCAGCTTTATTAGGTAAGAATTATTGGTCGGAGCAGGCACAGTACGGCGTAGAATCGAACAAGATTTGGGGAAACTTCGTCTATAACTCTACCGCATTAAATCCCAACTTAACATGGGAAACTTCCGAGCAATGGGACTTAGGTCTAGATGTGAACATGTTCGACAATCGCTTGAGCATGGCATTCGACTATTTCGACAAACGCACGTTCAACTTGATCCAGTCGCAAACGATGAACTGGCCGGGAACGATCGGTATCGATGCCATGTTAGTCAATCAAGGTGAAGTCCGCAACCGAGGTTTCGAGGCGCAAATCAATTGGAACCAACAGGTAAATAAAGATTGGTCGTACTTCGTTTCCGGAAACTTCTCTTATCTAAAGAACTGGGTTTCTGATATTGGGGTAAAGAACGCAGACGGAACCCCGGGCGTTTGGACAGGTATCACCAAAAATGATGCATATTTCGATGGTAGTTATCGTAACCTTCCATATATGTATCAAACAGCCGAAGGAGAACCGCTGGCCTCTTTCTATCTGTTCAAGACTGACGGCATTTTTCAAAGCGACGCAGAGGCAGCCGCTTATGTAAACAAAGACGGAAAACGAATCCAACCGGACGCTGTAGCCGGCGATTTGAAATTCGTCGATGCCAATGGTGATGGGGTCATCAATGATGAAGACCGTCAATACTGCGGTAGCGCTACACCTAAAACTACATTCTCATTCTCCGGAGGATTCACTTGGAAGAAGCTTTCCGTAAGCGCTATGTTCCAAGGCGTAGGTGGAGCACAAGCTTTATATGTAGGTAAATATATGGCCTTAAGTGATGTAGAAGGAAACTTTAACCGCTCAAAAGAGATCATGAACGCTTGGAGTCCGTCGAATACAGGGTCGAATATTCCACGCTTATCGAAAAACGACCCGAATAGCAACTTTAGCACACCGTCTGATTGGTATCTGGAGAATGCTTCTTACTTACGTTTGAAGAACTTCACCGTATCCTATGACTTGAGTGATGTTATCAGGAAATGCGCTCACCTGCAAGAACGCAACAGCATGATGTCGGTTTACCTTAGCGGTGAGAACCTCTTCACGATCACGAACTACTCAGGAATGGACCCGGAAACCGGCGGTTGGGATGCCTTGAAGTATCCGGTTTCACGCGTATTCTCTGTCGGAGTCAAATTGACATACTAATCGGGTGTTTTAAAAGATATTCATATTAACAAAGGATCAAAATGAAAAGATATATTACAGTATTAGCATTATCCGCATTGGTTTGTAGTTCTTGTAGCGACTTCCTCGACGTTCAGCCGGAAGGAAACGCAACTACAACCTCCTATTTCTTGAATGATCAACAGGCGATTGATGCCATTGACGGACTTTATGCTCCTATTCATCAGGAAAAAGGCTTTGGACGTGAGTTGTTTTGGGAACAAGGTGCTGCTTGTGATATAGTATGGGCTAAATCACGTGGTTTCAACTCGTTAGCTACCTTTAACTATAACGGTGATGAAAGTCCCATCAGTGGTGGATTTGACTTATTCTACCAAAATATGGCTCGTTCCAACTGGATTATCAAGCAGTTGCTTGCCAAAGAGAAAAAAGGTGGACTAAGCGATGTAGAACATCGGAGTTTGGGTGAAGCTTTCTTTATGCGTGGCATGGCGCATTTTTGGATTGCTTACCGTTATGGAACGAAAGACCAAGGTGTACCTTTTGTGCGCTACGAAGATTTTGAGGGCGATTATGATAATTCCATACCTCCACAGCAGGCTTCTGTAATAGACAATTATAAGTTTATTATAGAGGATATGGATAATGCCATTTCTTATTTGCCGAAATTCGAAGAATATTCAGATGATGATAAGGGACGTGCTCACAAAGCTGCCGCTGTAGCCTATAAAGCTAAGGTATATGCCTATTGGGCTACATGGGATGAAACTCAATGGAACAATGTAATTGCTATGGTTAATTCTCTGGAAACTGATTATGGACGTGGTTTGGCTGATACTTTTGCCGAAGTGTTCTCTTCGGAGTTTACGGATTTTTGGAATAAGGAATATATTTGGTCTATTCCTTCCAATGGTGGCTCTACAGGCGGCGGTGTTGAATTCCCCGGAGTGATTTTGGAAGATAAAGCTTGGGGTGTGTATAATGGCTGGGGCCACATAAAGCCTTCTTACGATATTTATGAAGAAATGGCAAAAGACGGTGCTGGTAATGATCGTCTGGTGCGTTCTATTTTGGAATATAATCAAGAGTTCGAATTTTTTGGTGAGAAACGTAAATTCTATACTGATACAAACTTGGATGTAGGTTTCCAGATTAATAAATATATGGACCCGTTCAAACATAAGGATGCCGATACTAAAGGATACGTTAACACAAATGGCAACTGGCCCACTGCTCGTGTAAATTTCCCATTGATTCGTTTTGCGGAAATGCTGCTGTTCCGTGCCGAAGCCTATTTAATGACAGATCAACCTGGTAAAGCGAAAGAAGATTTGAATCGTATCCGCAGACGCTCTAATTTGAAAGAGTTAATAGATATGCCTACTATGGCGGATTTATATCATGAACGACGTTGTGAGTTGGCTTTTGAATATACTGACCATCTGTTTGATTTGAAACGTTGGCATCGCTCGTCAAATGTTGTAATCAAAGAATTGGCTGCAAAAGAATTGAATGCCCATCCTCGTATCCGTAAGTATGCGGACCGTTCTAATCCGGAGTCAACTTTTACAATAGAGCCATATGCCGACTATCTGAATAAGACTCCTTATCAAGATTATATGATGGTATTTCCTTATCCGGCTGAACAAATTACTAAATCAAACGGTAAGTTGATACAAAATGACGGTTATTAGCTAATTTGAAACATCTAACTTGATGAAACAGAATACTTTTATATATGCAGCTATTGCGTTTTTTGTTTGTAGCTCTTGTACATCCGGTAAATATTCTCCTGTTGACTATGTAGATCCCTTTATTGGTACAGGTTTTCACGGTCATACGTATCCGGGGGCAACTGTTCCTTTCGGTGCGGTACAATTGAGTCCTGATACCCGTGCGGGAAATTGGGATGCCTGTGCGGGATATCACTATGATGATACAACTCTAAAAGGCTTTTCGCATACACATCTAAGCGGAACCGGATGTATTGATTTGGGTGACATTTTGTTTCGTCCTACAACTCTAAAACCGGATCTGACCGCCGAAAGCATTTGCCGACCGGCTAATTTCTCACATAAAGATGAAAGGGCGTCGGCGGGGTATTATTCGGTGATATTGAAAGATGAAGGGATAAAAGCGGAATTGACCGCAACAACTCATACCGGCATGCACCGTTATACATTCCCTTCCGGAAAACCCGTTACTATTATTGTCGATTTGGCTCATTTACTTGACAATGAATATATCTATGAAGCGGAATTGGAACGGACAACATCTAATGAGATTGTGGGAATGCGTAGAACCAGAGGTTGGACAGATAATCAATATGTTTATTTTGCAGCCCAGTTCTCAGAACCTTTTCAAACTGTTGAGTTTGTACAGGATAAGAAGATAGTTTCCGCCGAAACCAAACAGGTGGGTACTGACTTGCAAGCGATTCTGACATTCGCTGACAAAGATGGAGAACCTATAATCGCCAAAGTAGGATTGTCATTGGTAAGCGTGGACAATGCGCGTAAAAATTTGGCGGAGGAAGTGAAAGACTTCAATTTTGATGCTGTGTGTGCTGCCGCCCGGAATGACTGGGAACAAGCGCTTTCATCTATTACTGTCGAGGGAGGCGGTACAGACGATTTGAAAAATTTCTATACTGCCATTTATCATGCTATGGTTGTTCCTAATGTAGTGAGTGATGTCAACGGTGAATATCGGCGGCATAATATGCAGATAGGACAATTGCCAAAAGGGAAAATGCAATACTCCACTTTCTCTCTTTGGGACACTTTCCGTGCATGGAATCCTTTGATGACGTTGATTGATACTGCATTAGTCAATAATATGGTGAACTCTTATCTGGATATTTACGATGCTTCCGGAGAACTTCCTATTTGGCCGCTTTCTGCCGTAGAGACGGGAACAATGATAGGATACCATTCGGTGTCTGTTATTGCTGACGCTTATTTGAAGGGAATTAGAGGATTTGATGCGGAAAAGGCATTGGATGCAATGAAGGTTTCCTCTGAAAAGAATAAAAAAGGAGCGGATTACTATATAAAATATGGATTTATCCCTTCGAACATAAAGAAAGAATCTATATCTTGCTTGCTGGAATTTGCTTATGATGATTGGTGCATAGCGCGTATGGCTCAAGAAATGGGAAAAGAAGATGTTTATCGGAAATATATTGAACGTTCCCAGAACTATATCAATGTGTTTGACGGTTCTACCAAATTCTTCCGTGGAAAGCGGATGGATGGCAATTGGGAGACTTCTTTCAATCCATTCGAGGTAGGACGTTCCTATACGGAAGCTACTGCCTGGCAGTATCGCTTTTCCGTACCCTATGATGTGAACGGAATGGTGCAATTGTTTGGGGGCAAGGAAAAATTTATCACTGCACTCGATTCTATATTTATCGCAGACCCAAATGTGCATGGTGATCTTGCGGATATTACAGGGTTGATAGGACAGTATGCTCATGGTAATGAACCCAGTCATCATATCGCCTATTTGTATGATTATGTAGGGCAGCCCTGGAAGACACAGGAAATGACACGCCACTTACTTGATGAGATGTACCAACCTACTCCGGGAGGTATCAGCGGCAATGAAGATTGTGGACAGATGTCCGCATGGTATATCTTGTCCGGTCTGGGCATTTATTCCGTTTGTCCGGGAAGCAATGAATTTGCATTGACCACCCCTCTGTTCGAGAAAGCGGTGCTTAAGTTGGCAAATGGAAAGAGACTGACTTTGCTTGCCAATGATCCGAAGAAGAATATCTATATCCATAAAGTAGAGTTGAATGGAAAACAGATAGATACTAACTTTATTACTTACGCTCAATTGATGGAAGGAGGAGAGCTTCGCTTTACTCTATCAGACAAGCCGGACAAAAGCAGAGGTATTTCGGAAGAGGCTTCTCCTTATTCTTATACCAAAGAAAAAGTGGTTTCCATTCCTTATGTAGATAGAGATCTGAACTTGTTTATGGATAAGGTGACAGTAGCTCTTGCCACAACGACCGAGGGCGCGGAGCTTAGATACACTCTGGATGGGACCGAACCTACAGAAAAGTCTTTGCTCTACGATAAACCATTTAAAGTAGATATGACTACACAGATTAAAGCAAAAGGATTTAAAGAGGGGTTCCGCCCGAGTAGAACTTTGTCTATTACAGCTACTAAAGCTGAATTGAAAGCGTCGCTTCCGGTACATCCTTCACGGAACGGTACATCCTATAAATATTTTGAAGGAACTTATCAAAAAGTGGCTGATATTGAAAAAACTCCATTGTTAGAGGTAGGTGTATTGCCGGAACCCTCTATAAAGGAAGCAAAACAGAAAGATCATTTCGGTTATATATTCTCTGGTCTGATTAATGTTCCCGAAGATGGAGTTTATATTTTCCAGACTCGTTCGGATGATGGTAGCGTTTTGTATATAGGCAATGAATTGGTGGTGAACAACGATGGGTCACATGCCGCTATTCCTGCTACAGGATATATTGCGTTGGAAAAGGGATTCCATCCGTATATACTTTATTATTTTGAGGATTATGAAGGGGAGCATTTAAGCTGGTTCTGGAAACTTCCTTCTGCAAAGGAATTAGCACCGATTCCTACTTCAGCCTTGTTTGTAAAATAATTAATGACATAATGCCATGGAAAAAATAATTTTATTAGTTTTGCCATTTTTCGCTGCATCATGCGGCCTAGTGAAACAACAGGCATCTGCACCGGAGCCTGTCAACGTCATGTCTTTCAATATTCGCTATGATAATCCGGAAGACAGTCTGGACAATTGGAGATACAGAAAGGATCGTGTGGCAAATGCTATTCATTTCTACGACGTGGATATATTGGGTACACAAGAAGTGCTTCATAACCAGTTGGAAGACTTGAAGCTGCGTTTGCCGGAATACGGCGTGGTTGGAGTAGGCCGTGAAGACGGTAAAGAGAAAGGAGAATACAGTGCACTTTGGTATAAGAAGGATCGTTTCAACGTGCTTGATTCAGGATATTTCTGGTTGAGCGAAACACCCGAAGTAGCCGGTTCAAAAGGTTGGGACGGTGCTTGTGAGCGTATCGCTTCATGGGTCAAACTGCAAGATAAGGTTTCCGATAAAGAATATTTTGCCTTGAATACCCATCTGGATCATGTGGGGGGGATGGCACGTCGTGAAGGTATAAGCCTTATGCTGGATAGAGTGAATGAGTTAAGTGATGGATTACCGGTAATTGTGACCGGAGATTTCAATTCAGAACCGGAATCAGATGTGATCAAACACGTCACAGATTCTGCCAATCCGGAACATCTGACGGATGCTCGCCAGGCATCTTCCATTGTTTATGGGCCTTCCTGGAGCTTTCATGATTTCGGAAAGATTCCCTATAACAAACGTCCGTTGATTGACTATGTATTCGTACGCAACGGTCTTAAAGTCTTGAGATATGGTATTTTGGCTGAAACGGAAAACAACGGTTTTTTGTCAGACCATACGCCTGTACTGGTAACGGTTGAATAGTGTATAAACTTAAGAAAGAGACAACTTAGTTAAAGTAATGATAACAATGAAAAATATATTGAGAAACTTCGTATTCATAGTTTGGGCAGTTGCATTATTGCCCGTCAATGTGTCGGCGCAAAATCGTAGAGACAAGGAGCAAACGTATGTATTGGAACAACCGTATGAAGTAACCAAGATAACTCCTTCTCAAGGAAAGAAGATAAAAAATGTCATTCTGATGATCGGAGACGGCATGAGTCTTATGCATGTATATTCTGCATGGACAGCCAACCGTGGTAAACTCTTCTTAGACAACTGTCAGGCTGTAGGTTTGTCGAAAACTTACTGTGCAGATAAACTGATTACTGATTCAGGAGCGGGGGGGACAGCTATTGCTAGCGGACAGAAAACAAACTATCACTATGTAGGTGTAGATACTTTGGGACATCCTTTGAAATCATTGGTTGATTTTGCTGCTGCCAAAGGCAAATCTACGGGAATTGCAGTAACCTGCCGTCTTTGGGATGCTACTCCTGCTGATTTCTGTTGCCATAATAAAGACCGCGATGCTGAGAGTGAGATTGTGACAGATTATGTGAATTGTAATGCGGACTATGTATTTGGTGGGGGTGCCAAACTCTTTGAAAATCGCGAGGATGGACGTGATCTGTTCAAGGAGTTACGTGAAAAAGGTTTCCGGACTCCCCGTAGTTGGGATGAACTGGCAGGTATAAAGAGCGGTAAAGTATTCGCAGTTCCTTATCCGGTAGACACCCCGCTTCCTGCTGAACGTGGTGACCTCCTTGCACGTGCTTCATTGAAAGGAATTGATTTGCTGAATCAGAACAAAAATGGTTTCTTTATGATGATTGAAGGTTCTCAATTGGATGATTACGGGCATTTTAATGATCTTGATCTGCTGATGCAGGAGACACATGACTTTGACCGCACTATTGGCGCTATTTATGAGTGGGCAGCCAAGGATGGTGAAACACTGGTTGTTGTTACTGCAGACCATGAAACTGGTGGCCTTACATTAGTAGATGGTGATTTAAAGGAGGGTAAAATCGTATGTAAATTCTCTACAGGCGGGCATAGTGGTGTGATGGTGCCGGTATATGCTTTTGGTCCCGGAGCACAGGAATTTACCGGAATTTATGAGAATACTGCTATCTTTGACAAGATAAAGAAATTACTCGATCTTTAAACTAAAACAATATTTCCCATGCTGAAACACATTTTGTTTACATGCTTCTTTTTCTTTACGGCAATTCCGTTGCTGAAAGCTCAGGGCTGTGGCAATGATGAAAAATATCATTTGCCTTATAAAAACACGTATGTAAAAGAACCTTTGGTAGCCGAGAACGAGTACCGCATAGCCAAACCCGAAACCGTTGAACCGAAGAGTTTCGAAGAAGCCCGGCAGATTCTTCCTAATCCTATTTGGGCCGGACACGAAAAGGAACTTGAAATGTATTGGAGAGCATGGGAAATAGCTGTTGGCAATATCCGTGCTCCTCAACAGGGGTCAGGTTTCGTATCAAGTTATCTGGATACGGCTTACAACGGTAATATCTTTATGTGGGATTCTTCTTTCATCCTAATGTTTGCACGATATGGTACACGCTTCTTCCCTTTCCAGCGTACATTGGACAATTTCTATGCCAAGCAGCATCCCGATGGTTTTATCTGCCGTGAAATAAAGGCCGACGGAGCCGATTGCTTCGAGCGTTACGATCCGGTCAGCACTGGTCCTAACTTGATGCCTTGGTGTGAAATGGTTTATTATTACCAGTTCGGTGATACGGAACGCCTGCATAAGATATTCCCGGTACTTTGTGCGTATTACAAGTGGTTGAAACTCAACCGTACGTGGCGTAACGGAACTTATTGGTCAAGCGGATGGGGAACCGGTATGGATAATATGCCCCGTGTGCCCGAAGGTTATAGTCCTATTTACAGTCATGGACATATGATTTGGCTGGACACCAATCTCCAACAACTGTTTACGGCCAACTTGTTACTTGAGATGGGATTCTATCTCGAACGTTGGCAGGAAATAGAGGAATTCGAAGATGAGGCCAAGATGTTAGGGAAGTATATCCATGATAATCTTTGGGATGAAAAGACCGGTTTTCTGTATGACCAATATGCTGATGGTACACTCTGCAAAACAAAAGGAATAGGTGCCTATTGGACATTGCTCACTGATGTGTTGGATGATAAACAGCTTGACCGTATGGTGAAAGAATTAGATAATCCGGCAACGTTTAACCGGAAATTTCGTATTCCCTCTTTGTCGGCAGATCATCCTAAGTATAAAGAGAACGGGCGTTATTGGCAAGGTGGCATATGGCCGGGTACCAACTATATGGTGATGCAGGGACTTGTAAAGAAGGGATATCATAAATTGGCCCGGGAGATTGCTTTGAATCATTATGCCGAGGTTCTGGAGGTATATAAAAATACAGGGACATTTTGGGAATACTATTCTCCGGAGAAAGCGGAGCCTGGATTTATGGCGAGAAAAGAATTTGTGGGCTGGACTGGGCTTCCTCCTATTGCCGAACTGATAGAGTTTATTATCGGCATTAGGGGAGATTATGTCAATCAACAGATAATCTGGGATATGAATTTGACTGAAACTAATGGAATAGAGCGTTATCCTTTCGGTTCGGAAGGAATCATAAACCTGAAAGCTGAGGCACGTCGTTCTGCAAATGATGAACCACGTATCGCTGTTGATACGAATATCGGTTTTGAGTTGCTGGTGCTTTATGGTGGTAAGGAAAAGAAGGTGAATGTAACTCCCGGTAAGCATACCTATTAAAAAAGATTGTCTATGAAAAGAAATATGTCGCGGCGTCATTTCTTGAAAACAGGAGGACTCGCTTTGGCTGCTATGGCTATGTGCCCACCTTTGTCGTTTGCCTCCTCCGAAATGCCGGTGCAGAAGTACATTTCTCTGCGTCCTCCTGTGGGCAAAAGACATTTTGTATCGAAGGCGGTAGAGGCAACTATTGAGCAGACCAGGCCAAAAATAAAAGATGAGAAGTTGCGTTGGATGTTTGAGAACTGTTTCCCTAATACGCTCGATACCACCGTCAGGTATAAAATGAAGGCCGGCCGGCCGGATACATTCGTCATAACAGGTGATATTGACGCTATGTGGCTCCGTGATTCATCTGCGCAGGTATGGCCTTATTTGCCATTGATGAAAGATGATAAGGAACTGCAACTTTTAATAGCGGGGCTTATTAACAGGCAGGCGGAATGTATTCGGATTGATCCTTATGCCAATGCATTCAATGACGGTCCGTTGGGCAGTTATTGGGAGACTGACCATACACAGCATATGGTGAAAGAACTGCATGAGCGCAAATGGGAAATAGATTCTTTATGTTACCCCATACGTCTGGCTTATCACTACTGGTTGTTGACGAAAGATATTTCCGCATTTGATGCAGATTGGCACGAGACTATGAAGCTGGTAGTGCAGACCTTTAAAGAGCAACAACGCAAACAAGGTTTGGGGCCATACAGTTTTACGCGTGATTGTGACCGCCCGACTGATTCACAAATTAATAACGGATGGGGTGCGCCGGTAAAACCGGTGGGTTTGATCGTTTCCTCTTTCCGCCCTTCGGACGATGCTACTCAATACGGCTTCCTTATTCCTTCCAATATGTTTGCAGTGGTGTCATTACGGCAGTTGGCAGAGATAGAACGTGAGGTTTATGATAATCTTCCCTTTGCGGAAGAATGTACTGCATTGGCGGATGCAGTGGATGCCGCTATCCGTAGATATGGAACATTCAATCATCCTGTATGCGGGCGGATATATGCTTTCGAAGTGGATGGTTTCGGTAATGCCCTTTGTATGGACGATGCCAATGTTCCTTGTTTACTGGCGGCTCCTTATTTGGGCTACTGTTCGTTTAAGGATGCCGTCTACCGGAATACCCGTAAAATGATATGGAGTGAAAACAATCCTTATTTTTTTAAAGGCAAAGCTGGTGAAGGTGTGGGAGGCCCCCATGTGGGGTTGAACTACATTTGGCCGATGAGTATCATTATGAAAGCTTTTACGACGGATGGCCCTGAGGAAATACGCAGTTGCCTGAAACAATTGCGTGATACGGATGGCGGAACAGGTTTTATGCACGAATCCTTCAACTCGGAGAATGCCGCTGATTTCACGCGCTCTTGGTTTGCCTGGACGAATACATTGTTCGGTGAACTTATCCTTAAGATAATCCGGGAGTATCCCGGCCTTTTATCCCAAGCATTATGAAAATGGCTTATTGGTTGCTTACTGTATCATTTGCCCTTTTTCAGTATGGAGATGAAGTAGAAATATACTAATATCAAAGAATCATGAAAAAATTAATTATTTTTTTATTCGTGTTGTCGGGTTGTGTCCCGGCTGTGGTTTTTGCGCAGCAACAATTCTCTTTTAAAGATGGGAAGTTTAAAATTGCCCAATTTACGGATTTGCATTGGACACCCCGATCTCTGGCGTGTACTGAAACAGAAGCGACCATCTGCGCCGTCTTGAAAGCGGAACATCCTGATATTGCCATATTGAGTGGAGATGTAGTAACTGAAGATCCTGCCATTGATGGTTGGAAGTCTGTGATTCGTATCTTCGATGAAGCTAAGGTTCCTTTTGTCGTTACTATGGGAAACCACGATGCGGAACACATGGCAAAGGACGATATCTATGATCTTCTTCTGGAGTCTCCTTATTATGCGGGAGCAAAAGGACCGGAAGGCATCATGGGATGTGGCAATTGTGTGATACCGGTTTATGGCTCGAGAAACAGAGAGAAAGTAGAAGCATTGCTGTATTGTATGGACTCTAATGACTATCAGCCGGACAAGCTTTACGGTCCTTACGACTGGATTCACTTTGACCAGATAGCATGGTATCGCAAGCAAAGTGCCCGTTTTACCAAAGAAAACAATGGAAACCCTGTGCCCGCATTGGCTTTCTTCCATATCCCTTTGCTTGAATACAACGAGATAGCAGGTGATGGAAAGACTTTCGGTAATAACAGGGAAGGTGAAGTCACTTCTGCGAATATCAATTCCGGCATGTTCGCTTCATTTATTGATATGAAGGATGTGATGGGTGTATTTGCGGGTCACGATCATGATAATGATTACCTTGGAATTAACAAAGGCATTGTACTTGGGTACGGACGTGTAACCGGTGCGGATGCTTATGGTGAACTGACGAGGGGAGCACGCATCATCGAACTGTACGAAGGCAAATTCAGGTTTGATACATGGATCACTACACCTTCGGGACGTGAAGCGACCTATTATTATCCTTCCGGCTTGAATTCAGAGGAAGAACGGACCGCGGACTACCTGCCGGCAGTAAAGAATGTATCTTCACCCAAACAAGGGGTGGCATATACCTATTATGAAGGAAAGTGCAAGCGGGTTGCCGGCATCGCTTCTTGTCTTAAAGTAAAAGAAGGGGTTATGAAGAATATTTCGATCAAAGAGGCTGCCGTTGCAGATCACTTTGCCTATGACTTCCATACGTTGATACAGATTCCCGAAAAAGGAATATACCGTTTCTATACATTCTCGGATGACGGTTCAATGCTTTATATTGACGGTAAATTGGTTGTTGATAACGACGGTGGACATAGTGCCCGCCGCGCCGAAGGAAAAATTGCTCTTGAAAAAGGTTTTCATGAGTTGCATTTATTGTATTTTGAGGATTACATGGGGCAGGAATTGGAAGTAGGATTCTCCGGACTGGATTTTCCGGAAGTTCCTCTGCAGGATGAAATGCTGTTCTTACCGAATTAAGAGAGCGATTCTTTCAATAGTTATCATTGGACATCATCCGGTGTTCTTTCCTGTATTCATAGGGAGAGACGTTCTTTAAAGTTTTAAATTGGCGGGACAGGTTTTTGAGATTATTTATTCCTACTTGTTCCGCCACATCTGCAATCGGGGCGTCGCTTGCCAGAAGTAATTGTGCAAAACGCTCGATCCTGAGATTTAAGATATATTTGTGAATGGATTGCTTGGTGACCTCTTTGAAACGTATCTCCAACAGACGGCGTGATAAAGGCACTTGCTTGACAATGTCCGATACAGTGATGTCATTGGCTAAGTTTCGGTGGATATATTTCAAAGCTGTGTGAATATGTGTGTTGGTGGTAGAGTAAAAGTCTGTTGAAAGCCTATTTACTATATTTACCGGTTGGAGTACCACGTCTTGGTAAGAACATTCTTCGTCGTTCAGTAAATGTTCTATAAGTTCGGCAGCTTCGAATCCACCTCTCACAATATTTTGACTGATACTGGATAGGGGAGGATCAGACAGATTGCATATTATTTCGTCATTATCAACACCTAATATGGCTATTTTGTCGGGTACTCTGATATTGTTAACCTTACAGATTTCAGTGATGCGGTTACCTTGGTTGTCATCACAAGCCATAAGCGCCGTGGGCTGTGGCAATGATTTTAACCATGTAAGCAGAGGAGGAGCTTCATAAAACCATAAATCATCAAGTGACTGCTCTTGATAGGAATAGAAATTATTGCCGAAACCATGTTCGGCTATACACTCGTAGAAGCCTTCGCAACGTTCCTGCGACCAAACGGTATCACGGTAACCATAGAAAGCGAAGTTCCGGAATCCTTTGCTTAAAAAAAACTCTGCTGCCATCCTGCCGGTTTTGTGGTAGTCGCCGGTGATGTTGGGAATATTGCTGAATCTTGATTTGTAGTCTTGCGCAATTGCGATAATTCCGTTTTTACGGAACAACTCTACATTATCATCATTATCAAATCTACCGATAATGGCGTCTGCCTGCCACGCTTTTGCCCATTTCAGAACCCCTTCTATCCCATAAGTAAGTTTATAGGAAGGTGGCATCCGGCATACAACCCATGGTTCATGTTTTTTTGAGTATGCCAAAACCCCTTTCAATAAATTGTATGAAAAGGATTCTGTAAAGTCAGTCAATAGTATCAGTCGAATCATGGTATCTGGTAAAATCAAAATAAATGAAAGAAATAGCTTTAATTTGGTTTAGAAGCCTATCAGTTGGTCGTTTCTTATCTCCTTTTGTCTTTGAATATAACGATGAAATCGTACTTAAAGAGTAATAAAATGGGATCTTACATATCGACCTGACTGATAAACAGTGGCAAGTTATAGAAAATCTTTTAGATGACAAAGGGGCAAGCGTAAATATTCTCTCCGTTCCACTTTTAATGGTATTGTTTACTTGGCAAAGACCGGAAGCAATGGTGTATGCTTCCTAAGG
>ENA-OXQT01000376-OXQT01000376.1-human-gut-metagenome-genome-assembly--contig:-NODE-376-length-14697-cov-7.76301_pt1 | contig 14697 bp, 9 predicted proteins | sample MGYA00249584_ERZ652567 | MGnify/ENA primary metagenome ERZ652567 (study PRJEB26925, sample SAMN05826683) | human gut metagenome | biome: ENVO:2100002; feature: ENVO:00000062; material: ENVO:00002003... | reverse complement strand
CTTCATATGCCATCTTACTTTTAAAGACATTTACTGAATATCCCGTAGTATGGGTGTTTGTGGCAGGCCCAGAAAGCCCGTTCTTTAAGGTGTCAGGCTTACTGGCTTCTGACTTCATCTGGCAAACTCGCTAGAGATTGTGAACACATCGGACAGAAACACCGGACTTCCTGTTACCGTTAGCGTCTACGAAGACGTCATTTTTAAGGATATAAAGACCATAGGCTGAATTACCGTTGAGGTCACTACTCCAGTAGTAGCTGCCTGTACCATCGGTATAAGCGGTAGCAGTAGTACCACTGCCATTGTTGCCATCTCGCCAGCCTGCAGCAGGCAAAAATAGACCGGTCGAGCTATTCATAAACCACATACCTTGGATACCGTTATACTTTACCAATTGCTTGTTGCTACAGCGGGAGAGACTTATGAATTCACTTCTTGTTGGAGTACGCCAACCACTACCGTATTTACTTTCGTCAAGACGTGTACAAGGATCAACAGCACCATAGCCTGTATACCCAGATGATACATATACATTCTTCCATATATAATAATAACCGTAATCGGTAGTAGAAGAAGCCCATGTCAGATTATAGTTGCTTTGGGAATTGAGATTACCTTCAGCCCATCGGAGTTTTGATAAGATGGTTTTGTCGTTTTCTGTACACCCATTTTGCGTAAGATTAATGTTACTTGCGGGTACATTAATTCCGATGGCTTTTTTGAACTGTATTTTCATCGTATAGCTTTTTCCCTCTTTCAGTTGCACGCTTTGGGTGGAGGTGATTTCCGTATTGTTGGGCACAGTCCGTCCGCTTATTGTTAGCGTATTGAAATGCACTGTAATGGTTCTGGCCCCTGCAAACGGAACCATGCGTATGGTTGTACTCAGAGTCGTGTTCGGACTGAATGCCGTCGTATTATTCGTGTTGGTGGCTACCACATTGGTCGAAGGACCGATCTTCCATGATGTGGAGTTTCCCCCTTGCTTTACGTATACACCCGTGCAATTGGTGATCGTATTGCTTGGAAATCCGGTAGGACTGATGGTAATCGTCAATTTACATAGCTTCTGGCTGAAGCTCACCGGAAGAAGATTGTGGCTGAGGCTATTTACATTCGTTATATCTCCGGAATCGAAGGTCATGAAGTCACTGTTCATATTGGAAATGTTTATCGTACTGCTGTTGTAAGTATATGATGCGGGTATAGTTCCCAAGTCGGCAGTGGTATTAAATGAGTAGCCCACCATACGTATCGTTCCCGAGCGTGTCAGCAGTTTCCCTCGTTCGAGTACAGGAGTGCCCGTACCATTGGAGGCGTAATCGGCAACCGACTGGAAGACATAGTTATTTCCGGACTTCCGGAAAACAATCAGCCGGAAACGAACTCCCGCAGGCACTGTTGCACGGGTACTTACACGGGGTAGGGTATCTTCCGTCAGTTCCATCGAGGCTATCCGTGGACCTTCATAGTCCGGTTGCTCTCCTGTGCGTGTAGGTGAGAAAGCTTTTACTCCCACCCATTCGGCGATCAGGGGAGAGTGGCTACGGGTCGAAGCGTCGTTAAAAGAGGAAGAATGATAGTCGTTGTCACCCGTCAGACTGATATGGATAGGAATTAACTCGTCGGCAGTATCCCCGCTGTCAGCAGACAGGGGAGTCATTCTGTCATCTTCCGCACATCCTGTTATCGAAAGGCAAAAACACAGCCATAAGGCTTTACCGAGACACTCTCGCATAATAAAAGTTCTATTCATATACCATGATATTAAAGTGAATAATCGTATCAAAGACGCATTGCGGACCTATACATCTTCGTATGAGTCCGGAAAGACTGTTTGATACAACTTTTATTATGCGTAAGTTTGTGTATTACAATCAGATATAACGGTCTTGAATACACAATGGTGTTTCAAAAAACGTACGTCTTTTGAAACACAATCTTTAGTTCTCGCACAGAATATACGTAAAAGAGATAAATGACTGACTGTTACAATGATGCAGAAATGTTTGCACAGACAAAAAAAGCGTCTTATCTTTGTTGCATCAGACGTACGTCTTTTGAAACAAGATTTTATAATGTAAGATGTTTATTATCAGAATAATCTGTCTTCCTTTAGTAGATTTTTTAGGTATACTTTTTCTGGACTCTAGTTGTCAGAGTCTTTGGAGAAGTTAACATCAGAATTTTTGGTGTATGCAGAACATGGTAAAGTTTGTGAAGTCAACTGTCATAATAGCTCTTTGACGGAATATCTCTAAGTGAATAACTACTTTAGACACTCCGGTACTTTCAACCATCCCAATGCTGCCGAACTGTCGTTACGGATTTCTGCCGGAGATAGCCCTTGGATACCTAATTCTTGTTGATGTTCTTTTTAAAAGAAAAATAAGTAACTGATTAAAATGGCTGCAATAATTCCGGCAAAGTCGGCAATCAGTCCGCACGTGACCGCATTACGTGTTTTTGTGATGCCTACGCTTCCAAAATATACTGCTAAAATATAGAAGGTGGTGTCCGATGCACCGCGAACGACACAACTGACACGTCCGACAAATGAATCGGGTCCAAACTGTTTCATGGTGTCGATCATCAGGCCATTGGCACCGCTGCCGCTCAGTGACTTCATTAAGGCCGTTGGCAGTGCTCCCACAAAGCCGGTGTCCAGTCCGCAAAATTCTACGATTGCCCCAATGCCGCCGACCAGTATATCCATGGCACCCGAGGTGCGGAAAACAGCGATTCCAACGAGAAAAGCCACCAGATAGGGGATGATCCGGACCGCAGTGGTGAATCCCTCTTTGGCTCCTTCGACAAAGGAGTCGTACACATTGATTTTTTTCCGGATACCTGCTATAATGAACAGTAAAATGACCGAGAATAAGATTACATTAGCAATCAGAGTGGAATAAACTCCCATCTCTTCACGGGAAAGTGTAGTTGTCAGATAGATAATTCCGCCGAAGAAAAGGCTAAGGCAACCCATTAGTGTCAATATAGCTTTGTTTATCAGGTTGATGCGTTGGGAGATGCTGACGGCAATGACTCCTACGAGTGTAGAGATGAAGGTGCTTAGCAGGATAGGGATGAAGATGTCTGTAGGTTGGGCCGCTCCCATTTGAGCCCGGTAGACCATGATGCTGATCGGGATAATGATCAGTCCCGAAGTGTTAATCACCAGGAACATAATCATCGGGTTGCTGGCTGTGTCTTTTTTCGGATTCAATTCTTGCAGCTCTTTCATAGCTTTCAGTCCCATGGGAGTGGCAGCATTGTCAAGCCCCAGCATATTGGCGGACATATTCATGAAAATAGATCCCATGACCGGATGTCCTTTCGGAATGTCCGGAAACAAGCGGCAGAAGACCGGACTCAGCCAGCGTGAAAGGGCATTAATCAGGCCGCTGTTCTCGCCAATCTTCATTACACCGAGCCAAAGCGACAACACACCTGTCAGGCCGAGAGAGATTTCGAATGCCGTTTTAGATGAATCGAAGGTGGAGTTGATGATCTCTGTGAATATTTGGGTATCGCCGAAGAACAAAAGTTTGCAGACGGCAACTACGAAAGCAATCACGAAGAATGCGATCCAGATGTAATTTAAAACCATAAATATGCCCGTTAATTTTCCTACAAAATTAAGAATATGTTTCCACTCATTGCGGCTTTTTTGACTATTTTTGTCCGTATATAACTTTGTAGACTCAAATATCCCGATGAAAGCGATAGAAATTCAAAAAGAACTGGAGACTTATATTGATCCGGTAAAAAGGGAATATCTTCCCGGATTCTTTAAAACCGGCAAGGGGCAATATGGTGAAGGCGACCGGTTTCTTGGAATAGTGGTTCCTGCAACCCGGCTTGTAGCGAAGAAGTATAAGAACGCACCTTTTGAGGTGATGGCGGAGCTTTTACAATCCGAATGGCATGAATGTCGCTTATGTGCATTACTGATGATGGTGGAGCGGTTTAAGAAAAGTGGTGGAGAGGAGCGGGAAGCGATCTACCGTTTTTATCTGTCGCAGACGGAGCGCATAAATAATTGGGACCTTGTGGACCTGTCGGCACCATATATTGTGGGTGAATACCTAAAGGATAAGTCGCGTGATGATCTTTATCGGCTGGCGGAAAGTACTCTGCTGTGGGATCAGCGTATTGCTGTCGTATCTACGGTTACCTTCATCCGGAATAACGATTTCATCGATATTCTCCGTCTTTCGGAATTGTTGCTGCAACACAAACATGACTTGATGCGGAAGGCTATAGGCTGGATGCTGCGTGAAATGGGAAAGCGGGACAAGACCCTGCTGTTGCAGTTTCTGGATAAATATAGCAAAGTGATGCCCCGCACTATGCTGCGTTATTCCATAGAGAAGCTCACGGACGAGGAGCGGAAGTTGTATATGGGGCGATGATCCGCATTGAACGGAGGAGAAATGGGCTTTCAGAACCGGAAGTGAGGCCAGTGTGTAATGAAAATGTCCGACAGAAGAACCATTGGCTTGAACTGCTTCCGGGAGAGAACCGTTGGAAAACTTTGTACGGGATATAAGTTCCGGTGCAGCGAAAGAGATCAGCTGTCCGGAGTCAGACAATAAAGAACGGCAGATTTGTCGGAGGAACCTTTGGGCTTGTCTTAGCCTAAACAAAGCTTAAACGTACTTCGTAAAGGAAAAACTCTGTGAAACTCTGCCTTACTATGTAGCGAAATCTATATCTTTGCTACCTATTTATAAAAAAGGAATGGAAGAAGATTTTAATATACGTGATCATCAGCTGACCAGCAGAGAGCGGGATTTTGAAAATGCCCTCCGGCCATTGAGTTTCGAAGACTTCAATGGACAGGATAAAGTGGTAGATAATCTCCGTATTTTTGTCAAGGCAGCTCGTTTGAGAGCAGAAGCACTGGACCATGTATTGCTTCACGGCCCCCCCGGATTGGGTAAAACCACTTTATCGAACATCATAGCCAACGAACTGGGAGTAGGATTTAAGGTAACTTCCGGACCGGTACTCGACAAACCGGGTGATTTGGCCGGCGTCTTAACCAGTCTCGAACCTAACGACGTGCTGTTTATCGATGAGATCCACCGCCTTTCACCGGTAGTGGAGGAATATCTGTATTCGGCCATGGAGGATTACCGGATCGATATTATGATCGACAAGGGCCCCTCGGCGCGTAGTATCCAGATCGATCTGAACCCGTTTACATTGGTGGGAGCCACTACCCGGAGCGGATTACTGACGGCACCTCTGCGTGCCCGGTTCGGTATTAACTTGCATCTGGAATATTACGATGACGATATTCTGAGCAACATTATCAGCCGTTCGGCCGGTATACTCGATGTGCCCTGTTCGTCTCAGGCTGCGGGTGAGATTGCTTCGCGCAGCCGCGGGACACCTCGTATAGCCAATGCGCTGCTGCGCAGGGTGCGTGATTTTGCACAAGTGAAAGGGTCCGGTTCTATCGATACGGAGATAGCCAACTATGCGCTTGAGGCGCTAAATATCGATAAATACGGACTGGACGAGATAGACAACAAGATTCTCTGTACTATTATTGATAAATTTAAGGGTGGTCCCGTGGGGCTTACGACTATTGCCACTGCACTGGGCGAAGATGCCGGAACGATTGAGGAGGTCTACGAACCGTTCCTGATCAAAGAGGGATTCCTGAAGCGTACTCCCCGCGGACGTGAGGTGACGGAACTCGCCTATAAGCATTTGGGGCGCAGTCTCTACAATAGTCAGAAAACACTGTTTAATGATTAGTGGAAACACTATTAATCACAAAAATAACATGGCCGGATTAAAATCCCTGGTAAAAGATACAGCCTTGTATGGGTTGAGTAGTATGGTTGGCAGGTTCCTGAACTATCTGTTGGTGCCTTTATATACCGCAGTTCTGCCGGCTGCATCCGGCGGATACGGAGTGGTTACCAATGTGTATGCCTGGGCCGGGTTGATTATGGTACTTTTGACGTTCGGTATGGAGACCGGTTTCTTCCGTTTTGCCAATAAGTCAGAAGAAGATCCGGTGAAAGTATATGCCAATTCACTGATTTCGGTAGGGGGCATTTCACTGATATTTGCCATTCTCTGCCTGACGTTTCTCCAACCGGTCTCTCATCTTCTGGAATATGGCGATCATCCCGATTTCATCGGAATGATGATTATAGTGATGGCACTCGATGCTTTTCTGTGCATTCCGTTTGCTTATCTGCGTTTCAAGAAGCGGCCCATTAAGTTTGTTGCCATTAAGTTTGTCTCCATCATTGCCAACATTGTTCTGAACTTGTTCTTCCTGTTGCTGTGTCCGTGGTTGCATGAACACTTTCCCGCTTGGGTCGATTGGTTCTATAACCCGACCTATTTGGTGGGGTATATCTTCGTTTCCAATCTGATAACAACCTGTCTGCAGCTCTTTTGCCTGATTCCCGAACTTCGCGGTTTCGCTTACAGGGTTGATAAACAGTTGTTGAAGCGGATGCTTATCTATTCTTTCCCGATATTGATTTTCGGGTTGGTAGGCATTCTGAATCAGACGGTAGATAAGATTATCTATCCTTTTCTCTTTGCCGACCGGCAGGAGGGACTGGTGCAGCTCGGCATTTATGGGGCCGCCACTAAGATTGCCATGGTAATGGCCATGTTCACCCAAGCTTTCCGCTATGCCTACGAGCCTTTTGTGTTCGGCAAACAAAAGGAAGGGGATAACCGCCGGATGTATGCACAGGCGATGAAGTATTTCCTTATTTTTGCGATGTTCGCTTTTCTGGTGGTAATGTTTTACCTGGATCTTTTGCGTTATATGGTGGCACCTGATTATTGGGCGGGACTGAGCGTTGTCGCCATCGTGATCGGAGCGGAAATATTCAAAGGTATCTATTTCAATCTTTCGTTCTGGTATAAGCTGATAGACGAAACCCGTTGGGGAGCATACTTTTCCATTGTCGGATGTGTCATCATTGTAGGAATGAATGTGATGCTTGTCCCCACTTACGGATTTGTGGCTTCGGCATGGGCTTCGGTGGCCGGATACGCTGTGATTACGATCCTTTCTTATTGGATCGGGCAGAAGAAATATCCCATTCACTATGACCTGAAACACCTTGGTACGTATGTGCTGTTTACAGCAGTGCTTTATGTGATCGGAGAGTGGGTTCCCATTGAGAATATCGTGCTCCGTCTGGCTTTCCGTACTGTATTGTTGCTGATATTTATGGCTTATGTTGTTCGGAAAGACTTACCGCTGAGCCAGATTCCTGTGATTAACCGAATTATAAAGAAGAAATAGTTATGAAGGCAGACAACCGAAACATTTTTGCCATTAAGGCGTTTCTGAGAGAGTATCTCGATCTGAGAAAGGATAAGGACAATGAACTGGCAACCGTCGACTCTATCCGCAAGGGAGTTGAGTTTAAAGGAGCTAATCTCTGGATTCTGATTTTTGCCATTTTCATGGCTTCACTCGGACTGAATGTCAACTCGACGGCCGTGATTATCGGTGCCATGTTGATTTCTCCGTTGATGGGCCCGATTATGGGGGTGGGGCTGTCTGTCGGTATGAACGATTTCGAGTTGATGAAGCGTTCCCTGAAGAGCTTCCTGATTACAACTGCATTCAGTGTCACGACGGCGACTGTTTTCTTTCTTTTCACTCCCATCGCTGAGGCGCAGTCGGAACTGCTGGCGCGTACGTCACCGACCATTTATGACGTTTTCATCGCACTTTTCGGCGGACTTGCCGGAGTGGTTGCCCTCTCTACCAAGGAGAAAGGAAATGTGATTCCGGGAGTTGCCATTGCCACTGCGCTGATGCCTCCTCTCTGTACGGCCGGTTACGGATTGGCTTCGGGCAATCTGATCTATTTTCTGGGCGCGTTCTACCTCTATTTCATCAATTCCGTATTTATCAGTCTGGCTACGTTTATCGGTGTGAGGCTGATGCATTTCCAGCGGAAAGAGTTTGTGGATAAGAACCGGGAAAAGAAAGTGCGGAAATACATCGTATTGATCGTAATCCTGACCATGTGTCCGGCTATTTACCTGACTATGGGAATTATCCGAAGCACCTTCTTCGAAGCGGCAGCGAATCGTTTCGTTTCCGAACAACTCAACTTCGACAATACCCAGGTCTTGAATAAGAAGATTCATTATGAAGGAGATTCATGCGAAATCCGGGTTGTGCTGATTGGTCCGGAGGTGCCGGAAGCTTCCATTGCCATTGCCCGCAGCAAGATGAAAGATTATAAACTGGAGAATACGAAACTGATCGTTCTGCAGGGGATGAACAATAATGAAGCGATGGATATGTCGTCTATCCGTGCCATGGTTATGGAAGACTTCTATAAAAACAGTGAACAACGCCTGCAGGAACAGCAAGTCAAGATAGCCACGCTCCAGCAAAGCCTCGAACGGTATAAGTCTTACGATGAAATGAGCCGGAAAATTATCCCGGAACTGAAAGTACTCTATCCGTCGGTGACGGCTTTGTCTATTTCGCATACCATCGAGACAACGGTCGATTCGATGAAAACGGATACCATAGCGCTCGCCGTATTGAAATTCACCCGTCATCCGAAGAACGAGGAAAAAGCGAAAATCAGTGCATGGCTTCAGGCGCGGGTAGGGGCGAAGAAACTTCGGCTGATTGTTGAAGAGTGACGGTAAGCGTGTCGCCAGAGAAAAGAAGATGAATAAACATGATTTATATAAATGAATAAAATGAAAGTGATTACCTCTTTCCACAACGGAAAGAGGTGGGGGGAGGCTCTGTTTCTGGCATTGCTTTTACTCTATCCGGTTTCGATGCATGCCGATGAAGGTATGTGGATGCTTGGCAATTTGAATAAAGAAACCCGTAAGACGATGAAAGAGTTGGGTTTGCAGATGCCTGCCGACCAACTTTATAGCACCAGGCACCCGTCTCTGAAAGACGCTGTGGTCAGTTTCGGAGGATTCTGTTCGGGAGTAGTCGTCTCCGAAGATGGCTTGGTGTTTACCAATCACCATTGCGGATTCAGCAGCATACAGCAACACAGTTCGGTGGATCATGATTATTTGAAAGATGGGTTCACGGCACATAGCCGGGAGGAAGAATTGCCCAATCCCGAGCTGTATGTCCGGTTTCTGCTTCGTACGGAAAACGTAACCCGGCGGGTACTGAAAGCTACGACACCCGGTATGACCGAATCCGAACGCAGCCTGGCCATCGATTCGATGATGGTGTTGCTGGGAGATGAAGTCACTAAAAAGGACTCTACACTGGTCGGCATTGTGGATGCGTATTACGGTGGCAATGAGTTTTGGCTTTCTGTTTACCGCGATTTCAACGATGTACGCCTGGTGTTTGCTCCACCGTCTTCCATCGGTAAGTTCGGTTGGGATACGGACAATTGGATGTGGCCCCGTCATACTGGCGATTTCTGCGTCTTTCGTATCTATGCCGGTAAAGATAACCGTCCTGCCGACTATTCACCCGACAACGTGCCCTATCGCCCCGAATACGTGGCTCCCATCACATTGGATGGATACAAAGAAGGTTCATTCTGCATGACTCTGGGTTATCCCGGTAGCACGGAACGTTATCTTTCTTCGTTTGGCATCGAAGAGATGATGAACGGCATGAACCAGGCTATGATCGATGTCCGCGGAGTGAAACAGGCCATTTGGAAACGTGAGATGGATCGCAGGGATTCCATCCGTATCAAGTATGCGTCAAAATATGATGAAAGTTCCAATTACTGGAAAAACAGCATCGGAACCAATAAAGCGATACGCAAGCTGAAGGTGCTTGACAAGAAACGGCAGGCGGAAGAAGCACTCCGGCAGTGGATTCAGAAGACTCCGGCAGAACGTGAGAAACTGTTGCATCTGATGTCGTCGCTCGAACTGAATTATAAGGACCGCAAGGAGGTGAACCGGGCGATGTCTTATTTCGGGGAGTCATTTATCAATGGTCCCGAGCTGGTGCAATTTGCGTTGACTATCCTCAATTTTGATTTTGAGGCGGAACAGAAACAGGTCGTGGCCCAGCTCCAGAAATTACTCGATAAGTATGCAAATTATGACGTTTCCATCGATAAGGAGGTGTTTGTGGCCATGCTGAAGGAGTATCGGAGCAAAGTGGATAAGGCTTATCTGCCCGATCTTTATCAGACCATAGATACACTTTACGGAGGCAATGAACAGATGTATGTCGACACGTTGTATGCTCATTCGGAACTTACCTCCCCCCGCGGCTTGAAGCGTTTTCTGGAGCGTGACACAACTTTCCACATGATCGATGATCCTGCAGTCTCGCTGGGCATCGATCTCATTGTAAAGCTCTTCGATATGCGTAGTCAGATGGCTGAGGCTTCCGACAATATAGAGAAGGACGAACGTGAGTTCAATGCTGCCATGAGACGGATGTATGCCGACCGTAATTTCTATCCCGATGCCAATTCTACCATGCGGTTGAGTTTCGGTACCATTGGCAGTTATTCACCTTACGATGGGGCTGATTATGGCTATTACACTACGGTGAAGGGTATTTTCGAGAAGGTAAAAGAGCACAGCGGCGATCCCGACTTTGCCGTGCAACCCGAGGTGCTGTCCCTGCTGTCATCGGGTGATTTCGGGCGTTATGCCGATACGAAGGGAGACATGAATGTCTGCTTTATCTCAAACAACGACATCACAGGTGGAAACTCCGGCAGCGCCATGTTCAATGGCAAAGGCGAATTGTTGGGATTGGCGTTCGATGGAAACTGGGAAGCCATGAGCAGTGATATTGTTTTCGAGCCCGATGTGCAACGCTGCATTGGGGTCGATGTGCGTTATATGCTCTTTATTATCGAGAAGTTTGGTAAAGCAAGCCATCTGATACAAGAACTGAAAATAGAGGGGTGAGGGCATCACTTACCGCAGAGTAACGCAGGGTACGGTTTCGACATACCTCCTAACGTTTCAGTATAATAACGATTACTGCCGAAATAATCAGCAGAATACCGATTCCGATGCTTTGGGTAAAGGGTTCGCCGAATATAAAGATACCTACACAAACAGCTGTCACCGGCTCCATGGCTCCAAGTACGGAAGTGAGCGTGGAGCCGATGCTTTTTACCGCCCGTACCAATGCCAGGTTGGAGACCACTGTCGGGATCAGTGCCAGGAGTACCAGGTTTCCACCCGTGTGCCAGTCAGGGATGGTTTGTATGCCTGTAGTAGTACCTATGCCTGCCAGCAATAAGAGCGTGCCGAACAGGAAAACATAGAAAGTAAGCCGTAATCCCTTCATCTGTCCGATTTTGAGCTGGCTGACCGTAACCAGATAAAGTGCATATCCCAAAGCCGACAGGAGGACGATAAACAATCCGAGGGCGGTAATTCCTCCCGAACTGTCGCCATAAGAGAGGCAGGAGACACCGACCACTGCGAGGGCGATAGCAAAGAAACGCCACGTCGATTTCCTTTCGCGGAAGAAGATCATCATGATCAGAGTGGTCAATACCGGATACATGAAATGAATGGTGGTGGCTACGCCGCTTGCCATAAATTTATATCCCCAGAACAGAAAGACTGCGGACATCAGATACAGAAAAGCAAGTAACATTAATGACGGGATCTCTTTCCGCTTGATATGGAAAGACTGCTTGTCTAGCAATAGGATGCATCCCAATGCCAGGCAGGCAAACAGGAACCGGTAGAACAGAATGGACTCGAAGTTCATTCCTTCACGCATGGCAGGGATCGTGAAAAGAGGAATAAGGCCGAAAGAGGCCGACGACAGCAAACCGTAAAGGAAACCATTCAATTTGTTCATACCCGAAAACTATTACCTGTTTTTTTAATTCACGCAAAGGTAGCACTTTTAAAGACAATAATAAAGAGGGGAAGGATTTTTACTATGGGGGATCGCAACTCGTGTTCACTGCGGATTCCACAGCTTTCCGCAGATAAATATCATTCGTTACCCATAGGTCAGGTTTACTCTTTGTTGCTCTGCGGTGGATGTTGTCATTTTGACTTTTTGCTTTTCCGAGCCATTCAGAATCGTTTATTTCGGCCCTCTCTCCTGTGGAGGTAATAAAAATGGCTGGATTTTGCATCAGGGAAAGGATCCGATGCTTGAGAATTCTTCTGTTTCCTTTCTGATTTTTGCTATAAGCGGTGATCTGTGAGCAAATAGACCTTTCGGATAAAAAATATAGTGCCTTTTTGATAGTTCGTTCGTGCTCCTCTTCGGATACCAACCGGCTCGGAAACGGGAGCTTTTATGAAGAATGTACCGATAGAGTGGGTCTCTTCTTCCGATGCAGCAGGCATTTGCTCCCGATGCAGTAACCTTTTGGGGTAAATGCAGTAAGCATTTCATCCGGGAGCTTGCTTGTCGGAACGGGAAAGCCCGGCTCTCCGTCTCACTCAGACGGTAGCTGAGTGGGATGAAGCGCCGGGCTTTCGTTCGGGATCTCTCTGAAAGAGTGATCTTATAAAGAGGGAAGGTTGGTCAGAAACGGCTATTTGAATCCTTTTGTAAGTCCGTCAGCCGTTTTCCCTGTCCTTTTGTATTTAGCTCTTTTTAGGCTTTCTTCTTGCCCATCCTTCTTCGCTGAAGTCGGGTTCGGCATCTTTAAAGAACTGTTTCCATTCATCTTTGCCTTTGGGGCCGCGGGCTGCGGAATATCCCCGTTCCTCACGGCTTGGCTTTTTGCCTTTCCGGCTGTCGGCTTGTTTGCTGTCTTTGCTGCCTTTGCCTCTCTCTTTGCGGTCGGCAGATGGAGCGCTGCTTCTTCCTCTGCCACCCTGATCGTTACCTTCATTCCGCTTTCCACGTCCTTTGTGCTCTGTAGATGCCTCTTCTCCGGCTACCTCTACTGTGACTTTACGTCCGTTCCAGTTTGTCCGGTTCAGCGCCTTTACGACGTTTTGTGCTTGTTTCTCTTCCACTTCGAAGAACGAGAAATTTTTCATCAGGTCGATGCGTCCCAATTCTACTCTTCCTCGTGTGTTATTGTTGAGCAAGGTGATCAGTTCGTGAGGGAAGAAGTTATCCATCTTACCCAGATTGATGAAAAGGCGGGTGTAACCCGGTTCTGCCTGGCGGCTGCTTTTTCCTTCACGGCTTTTTCCGGCGCGTTCGCTGCGGCTATCAGTCGGCACCTCTATTTCTTCGCGGTTGCGATAATAGTCGACAAACCGGTTGAACTCATGCGATACCATGCGCTTGATGAGGTCTTCTTTACTCAGCCACTCCAGTTTACGGTAAATCTCAGGCATGAAATCATTGATATCCTCCTCGTTTACCTTTACTTTTTCAAGATCGTCTATCACTTTGAGAAGCTGTTTCTCGCAGATCTGCTTACCGGTAGGCATTTCACCGGCAATGAATTTCTTACCGATGATGCGTTCTATTTCGCGCATCTTTCCTTTTTCACGCAAATTGATGATGGCGATGGATGTACCTGTCTTTCCGGCACGTCCTGTACGTCCGCTACGGTGCGTATAACTTTCCGTATCGTCCGGCAATCCGTAGTTGATGACGTGTGTCAGGTCGTCTACGTCCAGTCCGCGCGCGGCTACATCGGTGGCTACCAGGATCTGGATGTTGCGGATGCGGAACTTCTGCATCACCGTGTCACGCTGTGCCTGTGAGAGTTCTCCGTGCAACGAGTCAGCGTTATAACCTTCCTGCATCAGTTTATCGGCAATCTCCTGTGTCTCTTTGCGGGTACGGCAGAAGATGATACCGTAAATCTGCGGATAATAGTCTACGATGCGTTTCAGGGCGGCGTATTTATCTTTTGCATGTACGGTATAGACCACATGCTTCACGTTGCTCGTACTTTCGTTTTTGCGTCCGATGGTGATCTCTTTTGCATTGTGAAGGTAGTTCTTCGAAATACGGGCTATTTCCGGGCTCATAGTGGCCGAGAAAAGCAGTGTGTTACGTTCTTGCGGAACATCTGCCAGGATGGCATTGATACTGTCCGTAAAGCCCATATTGAGCATTTCGTCCGCTTCGTCCATCACTACGTTTGTGACAGTGGCAAGAGATACCGTTTTGCGTTCCATCAGGTCGAGGAGTCGCCCCGGTGTGGCAACAATGATATGCACACCCCGTTTCAGGCTGCGTATCTGGCTGTCGATGGATGAACCGCCGTATACGGGCAATACTTTCAGCCCGTCGATGTATTTGGAATAGTCGTTCAGGTCGCCTGCTATCTGGAGGCAAAGCTCGCGTGTGGGGCAAAGAACGAGTGATTGAGGTATTCTGTTTTTTACGTTAATTTTCTGGATGAGGGGCAAGCCAAACGCTGCGGTCTTACCCGTCCCTGTCTGTGCAAGAGCTACTACATCATTATTCTCTCCTAATAGGTATGGAATCACTTCCTCCTGTACCGGCATGGGATTCTCGTATCCCATCTCTTCAATAGCTTTACGTATCTCCGGAGAAACGCCAAGCTCTTCAAATGTCTTCATTAAATCTCTGTATATCTTTATTTTCGGGTGCAAAGATACGCATTAATTGTGAATAATGAATGATAACAATAAATATTCTATCAATTAAAATGTCCCGTGACAAACGTGCTCTATTGTTATAAATGATTAAATTACATGTGGCGTAAAATATTATGTGCTGTTTTTTTGTACATTTGAATAATATTAATTAAAATACTATATAATTATGACAAGGAAACTTTTATTTTT
>ENA-OXQT01000368-OXQT01000368.1-human-gut-metagenome-genome-assembly--contig:-NODE-368-length-14880-cov-6.26577_pt1 | contig 14880 bp, 14 predicted proteins | sample MGYA00249584_ERZ652567 | MGnify/ENA primary metagenome ERZ652567 (study PRJEB26925, sample SAMN05826683) | human gut metagenome | biome: ENVO:2100002; feature: ENVO:00000062; material: ENVO:00002003... | reverse complement strand
AGGTATCACGATTACCCGACTGGCTCAAATTGGCAATGCTGAAATCAATGGCAATATCATAGAAGTCAAGTCAATGGACGGATTACTGAATGAAAAAACTCCGATTGTTGTCAATCGGATCACTGATGGAATAATCTTTGTCGAAAAATTAAAATCCTAATATTCACTTAAAATCAAGCACAATTATGAATGTCGAACCTATGTATCTGACTATCTTCTTGATAGCGGGAGGTATTATCTTCCTGGTTCTTTTCTTTCATTATGTACCTTTTTTTCTATGGCTATCAGCCAAAGTATCAGGAGTTAATATCTCTTTGGTACAACTTTTTCTGATGCGTATCCGTAATGTTCCGCCATACATCATCGTACCGGGTATGATTGAAGCACATAAAGCAGGTCTGAGCAACATCACCCGTGATGAACTTGAAGCACACTATCTGGCAGGCGGACACGTAGAACGGGTAGTCCATGCATTGGTATCTGCATCGAAGGCCAATATCGAACTTCCATTCCAAATGGCTACTGCAATTGATCTTGCAGGTCGCGATGTCTTCGAAGCCGTGCAGATGTCGGTTAATCCTAAAGTTATCGACACACCACCCGTAACAGCTGTTGCGAAAGACGGTATCCAGCTGATAGCCAAAGCACGTGTGACGGTACGTGCCAATATTCGCCAATTGGTGGGTGGTGCCGGCGAAGATACAATCCTGGCACGTGTAGGTGAAGGTATCGTTTCGTCAATCGGTTCCTCTGAAAACCATAAGTCAGTACTTGAGAATCCTGATTCCATATCAAAACTAGTGCTGCGCAAAGGACTCGATGCCGGTACTGCATTTGAAATTCTCTCTATTGATATCGCTGATATTGATATAGGTAAGAATATTGGTGCTGCCCTGCAAATAGACCAGGCAAATGCCGACAAGAATATCGCGCAGGCAAAAGCGGAAGAACGCCGCGCAATGGCTGTGGCTACCGAACAAGAAATGAAAGCCAAAGCGGAAGAGGCCCGTGCTAATGTAATTCAGGCAGAAGCGGAAGTTCCAAAGGCCATGGCTGAAGCTTTCCGTAGTGGAAATCTCGGTATTATGGATTATTATAAAATGAAAAATATTCAAGCTGATACATCAATGCGTGAAAACATAGCTAAACCTATCGGTGGAGCTACCAGTAAACCGTTGAGCGATTAGAGAAAGCATTTCACCACAAACAACAGAGAGCAGTATAACCGCCGGAGAGAACAATCTCGGGAAACAAGCGGTTAATCCATGTAGTTTGTGGTGAACATATTTATTAAACTAAAACCTTTCAATAACATGAAAAAGTATTTTCCTTCCTCCGAATTAATTATCAACGAAGACGGTTCGGTATTCCATTTGCATGTAAAGCCGGAATGGTTGGCAGACAAAGTAATATTGGTAGGTGATCCCGGACGGGTGGCACTCGTAGCTTCTCACTTCGAAAATAAAGAATGTGAAGTGGAAAGCCGCGAATTTAAAACGGTTACCGGAACTTATAAAGGCAAACGGATAACTGTCGTTTCTACCGGTATCGGTTGTGACAATATCGATATCGTAGTCAATGAACTGGATGCTTTGGCAAATATCGACTTCCAGACTCGGGAAGAAAAAGAGCACCTCCGCTCTTTAGAGTTAGTTCGCATCGGTACATGCGGAGGATTGCAACCCAACACACCGGTCGGCACATTCGTCTGTTCTGAAAAGTCAATCGGCTTTGACGGACTGTTGAACTTCTATGCCGGACGCAATGCTGTTTGTGACCTTCCCTTTGAACGGGCATTTCTGAATCACATGGGCTGGTCCGGTAACATGTGTGCTCCCGCACCTTATGTTATTGATGCCAATGCAGAATTAATAGACCGTATTGCCCAAGAAGATATGGTGCGCGGTGTTACTATTGCAGCCGGTGGTTTCTTCGGACCGCAAGGACGCGAACTCCGTGTTCCCTTGGCGGACCCTAAGCAGAATGATAAAATCGAAAAGTTTGAATATAAAGGTTACAAGATAACCAACTTCGAAATGGAGAGTTCCGCCCTTGCCGGCCTCAGCAAGCTGATGGGACACAAAGCCATGACCGTTTGTATGGTTATAGCTAACCGCTTGATCAAAGAAGCGAACACAGGCTATAAGAATACCATCGATACATTAATTAAAACAGTTCTCGATCGAATCTGATGAATTTATCATTTGCCGCCATTGACTTTGAAACCGCCACAGGATACATGGAAAGTGCTTGTGCGGTAGGTATCGTTACCGTTACAGACGGAGAGATTACAGACGAATATTACAGCCTGATTCAACCACCGGAGAATGAATATTGGCGTGCAAATATGCTTGTACATGGAATAACGCCGGGAATGACAGAGTCACTCCCGGGATTTCATGCCATCTATCCCGAAGTCAAAAAGCGCTTACAAGGCAACGTAGTAGTTGCGCACAATGAACAATTCGACCGCAATGTACTGAAGAATACCATGCGGATGTACGGACTGGATTATGATGAGTTATCGCTTCCGGAACGTTGGGAATGTACCTGCCGCATCTATCGTTCTTTAGGATACAAGCCGGTCAACCTAAGCGCCTGTTGCGAACGGGAAGGCATCGAACTTAAACACCACGAAGCACTTTCCGATGCCCGGGGATGTGCAAAGCTATATCTCAATTTCCTTGAAAAATACCGTCCGCTCAGTACCCTATGGTGAAACGCTCCTGATGATGCTCCGGCTTCTCAAGCTCATCAATCATGGCAGCCGCATAATCTTCCACAGATATATGACTGTTACCTACCATATCCACAATCATCTCATCTTTCCCCAGGCGATATCTGCCTGTACGTACTCCAGGAGCCATATCTGCCGCCGGCGAGAAGAAAACCCAGTCAACCTCTTTTTCTTTCTTCAGAAAATCAAGATAAAAATCACTCAAGGCTCTCACACCAGGCAATATCTTTTCGGGAACTTCTCCCGAATCGACCAGTCGGATGCCGGGAGCAATAAACAGTGAACCGGCACCACCCACCATCAAAAAACGATTAACTCCAGCCTTTTTTACACCATCGATAATCGTCAGATAAACCTCAATGGTTTCCTTGTATATATCGGGATTATTCCACCCCGGGTTGAAAGCACTGATCACGGCATCAGCACCTTTACAAACCTTACAGACTTCATCCAATGAAGAAACATCAGCTCTCTTCACTTCCAGATTTTCATTCTCTATCCTGATCTTTTCAGGATGACGAACTACCGCCGTCACATGGAATCCACGGTTCAAAGCTTCATTCAGAATAGCCGAACCGACGAAGCCGCTGGCCCCGATTAGTACTACTTTCTTCATAATCCAATTTATCTTTATAGCATCATTTACTACAGAACATACTATATGATAAATTGTTGCATTGAAAGACCGACTATTCCTCCCTCCTATAAATAAGTTTCGATCGTTGCTTTCAGCTTCTCCAGAGGATATGGTTTTGCAATCACTTCATTACACCCTGCTTCAAGAGCTCGCTCTCCTTCCGGACAAAAGGCATATGCTGTAATTGCTATAATCGGTATCTCTTGCGAGATAGCACGAATTTTTGCTGTTGCCTGAATACCATTCATCACCGGCATTCGGATATCCATCAAAATCAAGTCGGGCTTCTCGCGTATGAAACTCTTCACAGCTTCTTCTCCATTAGGCACCCAAAGAATCGTATATTCTTTTTTCAGAAAGGCATTAATCTGCAGATAACTGGACTCCACATCTTCCGCAATCAGTATCTTCTTCTGCCGGTTCTCCACTCCCATATTACCCGCTGCGTTTTCTCTTTCGCCAACCACAACTTCCTGTACTTGCCTATTGGGCAAATAAAGAATGAAAGTACTCCCCTGCCCAAGCTCGGATTCCACTTCAATCCGACCGCCCAACCGCTCTACAATACTCTTACAGATAGGTAATCCCAGCCCTGTTCCTTGTACAAAATCATTCAACTTCTCAAAGCGGGTAAATATCAAAGGTAATTTCTCTTTGGAAATACCGCAGCCGGTATCTGTTACATAAAGTTTAACCCATTCTTCCTCTTTTACAAGTCCAAAAGTAATGCTACCCTCAATGGTATTTTTAATTGCATTCGACAAGAAATTGAACAATACCTGCGTCACCCGATTCCTATCTGTCGAAATCCAAATTTCCTCTGATGGACGAATCACATTCAGCTTGACTCCTTTTTTCATTTTAAGACGATGTACTTTATCCACTTCATCTACCAATCCGCTCATTTCCGTCAACTGACAATGCATTTCCGACTTACCCGACTCGATTCGTGACAAATCGAGAATATCATTAATCAGTTGTAACAGTAGATTGCTATTCTGCTGAATGATCCCTAAATACTCTTCTTTCTCCTTTTCATCCTCAGTCAAAGCTATAATTTCCGAAAAGCCCACAATGGCATTTAAAGGAGTACGTATCTCATGACTCATATTAGCCAGAAATACTGATTTCATCCGATCAGCCTCTTCTGCCCGTTGCTTGGCTTCAAGTAGCTCTTGCGAACGTCGCATCCGATCACCAATATCATGAATCAAGGCCAGCACCTTATTTCCCTCAAACGGAGCAATGCGTGCCTGAAAAAAATGTCTGCCGGCTTCGACATCCACAGGATACTCTATTTCTTTTAACTTCCCACTTTTTAGGCATTCATGAATACTGCTAATAAACAAGTCACTGACCTCAGAAGAATAAATAGATCGCCCATCTGCTCCTGTTAACACTTCCACCGGATGCAACAACTCTGTATCGGGTGCCATCAATACATCCGTAATAAAAAAATTATCATCAAAAATAAATATGAACTCCGGTAGTGCTTCAATAATTTTCCGGTTTCGTTCCTCAAGCTGCCTGATCTGGACTTCTTTTTCACAACGTGAAGTGATATTGGCAGTATATGCTATAATTTTATCAGAGCCATTCTCCTTATTCTTCTTATAAGCAATAAAATTATCTTCAAGCCAAATTGTTTCTCCTTGCCTCCCTACACAACGTACCACAATTTGGGAGATTTTGGTTTCCGATTCAAGCATCCGCGCAAAAGTCGTTTGGTAAGAGATAACATCCTCCGGATGGGCAAACCGATAAAAGTCATTAATATCTCTGAATATGATTCCGGCCTCCTTCAACCCTAAAATATGGAAATATTCATCTGTGAAATTACACTCTCCTGTAGGAATATCATATTCCCAAAATGCAATCTGATGTCCTGCCAGGACAGAAGTGATTTTCTGATAATTATCTTTCAAATTCTCAAGGTTTCCGGTATCCGGGAATGAATCCAGTGTGTGTGCCATAGCCATAAAGTTTGTCTTGCTGTACGCGAACAAAGATAAAATAATAAAGTATAACTTCTATCTGTTTGCTCTGTTTTTTACCAAGAAAGCTCTATCTTTGCTTCTCAAAATGAATTAGATAATGAATCAAGACACAATTTGCGCCATAGCAACCGCTCAAGGAGGAGCCATCGGAAGCATTCGTGTTTCCGGTCCTGAAGCTATTACCATCACCGGCCGTATTTTTACCCCGGCCAAATCCGGAAAGCTGCTGAGTGAACAGAAACCTTATACGCTTACTTTCGGCCGAATTTATAACGGAGAAGAAATGATAGATGAAGTTCTTGTCAGTCTCTTCCGGGCTCCACACTCTTATACAGGGGAAGACAGCACTGAAATCACCTGTCACGGATCATCTTATATTTTACAACAAGTGATGCAACTACTGATTAAGAACGGGTGTCGCATGGCGCAACCGGGAGAATATACTCAACGAGCGTTTCTTAATGGTAAAATGGATTTAAGTCAGGCCGAAGCCGTTGCCGACCTGATTGCCTCTTCCTCTGCTGCTACCCACCGTCTTGCCTTGAGTCAAATGCGAGGTGGCTTTAGCAAAGAATTGACAACTCTACGTGAGAAACTGCTGAACTTCACTTCAATGATTGAACTGGAGCTGGACTTCAGTGAAGAAGATGTAGAGTTTGCGGACCGTTCCGCCCTACGCCGACTGGCTGACGAGATAGAAGAAGTCATTGCACGTCTGGCCAATTCGTTCAGTGTAGGGAATGTCATAAAAAATGGTGTACCGGTAGCTATTATCGGAGAAACCAATGCAGGAAAATCAACTCTACTGAATGTCCTGCTGAATGAAGACAAGGCTATTGTAAGCGATATTCACGGCACTACACGGGATGTCATCGAGGATACTGTGAATATAGGTGGTATCACTTTCCGTTTTATCGATACAGCCGGTATCCGGGAGACCAGTGATACGATAGAAAGCCTGGGTATCGAACGGACTTTTCAAAAACTCGATCAGGCAGAGATTGTACTGTGGATGATTGATTCGGCTGACGCAATTTCACAGTTAACACTGCTCTCCGATAAGATTCTTCCTCGTTGTGAACACAAACAATTGATTTTAGTCTTTAATAAGGTAGAACTGATAAATGAAACTCAGAAAAACGAACTTGCCTCACAATTTTCTGAGCATATAGGTTCGGAAATAGAATCTATTTTTATTTCTGCGAAACAACGTTTGCACACGGATGAACTCCAACAGAGACTCGTAGCAGCCGCTCATTTACCAACAGTCACCCAGAATGATGTCATTGTAACAAACGTCCGCCATTACGAAGCACTAACACGTGCGCTGGATGCAATTCACCGGGTACAAGAAGGATTGGACGCAAATATCTCCGGAGATTTTCTGTCACAAGACATACGCGAATGTATTTTCCATTTATCCGATATAGCAGGGGAAGTGACAAATGATATGGTGCTGCAAAATATATTTGCGCATTTTTGCATCGGCAAATGATGGCTTGTAAACAACCATAAGCAACCATAACCATTTAGAATAAAGTCGCTGAAATCCAGCGACTTTTATTTTTATGTCCATTCCTGTCAATTCTGACAGACTACCGATTTTCAGCATCTTTTTGTACCATAATTCTACCGCCGAACAAATAAGCGGGCTTCTCGCACTCATCATAGCGACATCTTAGGCACGATGTGAGACGCTATGAGAATGAGCGGAACCGCTATAGAAGACACAACGTGAGACGCTGTGAGAAATTGTGAGACGCGTTGAGACGAAATCGACGAAATTAAAGGCGACTAATATATGGAGGTACAGAGAAAATGCCAGTGGTGCGGCAAACCATTTATAGCACACACGATGGTAACACGGTTTTGCAGCAAATCGTGTACAGAAAAAGCGTATAAAGACAGGAAGCGCAAGCAAAAATTGCAAGAGTACGAAGCGAGGCAAAGCGAGCAACCAATGCAGGAAGTCGGCATTGTGGGAGGCAAACCGTTCCTCTCCCCTGCCGAAGCCGCTACCCTTTTAGGCATCAGTCGTGCCACCATCTACCGACACATGGCTGCCGATATCATTCGGGCGTTGCAACTTCGCGGGCGTACCATCATACGCAAATCCGACATTGAAAAGATGTTCGACAATGCGCCCGACTACAAGAAACGCAGCTATGGACGAAAACAGACCGTCCTCTACTACACCACGAATGAGATTCTGGAGAAATACCAAATCCAGAAGAAAACCCTATATCGTCGCTGCAAACTATACAACATCCCAAAGGTTGAAGAAGGTAACCGTGTGTTCTACAACCGCACCCTCATAGACAAGTATTTTGCCGACCTTGCCGAAGAAATCAATCCGGACTGTTATTACACGCCGGAGCAGGTCATGGAAAAGTACGGTATGAGCCGTAATGCCGTTGTCACATTTGCCCTGCGGCACAACATTCCCCGAATCAACCGCCACCACGAGGTGTATTATTCCCGTGCTCATATAGATGCTATCAAAGAGAAACAGGACAAGCTGAATCCTGACTATTATACCTATTCGGAAATCACCGAGAAATACGGGCTTACCAAGATAAACATCAGCTATTATGTCAACAAATACGATATAACGAGGTTCAAGCAAGGAAGCCGGACTATGGTGTTGCGCACCGAATTTGACAAGGTATATCGTGAGCACCGGGACGGTACATATACACCCAAGAAGCGCGAAAGCAAATCCGATCAGCAGATACAGAAAGAGTCTTTTACAATTCCCGACGGATATTATTCGTCAGAACAGATTGCAGTCACATATCAGATGACCAAGAAAACCATTTGTAGGCTGTGCCGTGAAAACGACATCCCGAAAATCAGTCACGGAGGATTCAACTATTACGAACAACTGGCAGTAAACCGTTTCTTCGCCAAATACAAGGCTGCTGACAATATCAAAGAATGGATTGGCGCAGAACAGATGGAAACAATATACGGTATGAGTAAAGATGCCAGATGCTCGTTTGTACATCGCCACAAAATCCCCTCACGTGTAGTTTACGGTAAAGTCCAATACTCCAAAGACCATATCGACATTATCAAGAACGGCGGTTTCGACCAACGCGAAAAGTATTACAGCGTAGCTGAAGCCATGGAAAAATATGGTTTGCGCAGGGATGATGTCTATAACTATGCACGCTATAACAACATCCGAAAAATGCACCACGGCAAATCCATGTTCCTGCTGAAAGAGGATTTTGACAAGGTGATGGCTGAAAAATCCGTCACCTGAAAATTATTCCATACAGACAGGAAAATTACTCCTGACGATTATAGGTCTGCATTGAACCATTTCGTTGGTTTGCAGCAAATTAGTAACAACAATATAATATAGTAGAGTATGCACGAATGTAAAACTGTAACATTGAGGACAAGACCTCTAAAGAACAAAATGCTGTCGTTCTATCTGGATTATTATCCGGGATATAGAGACAAGGAAACGATGAAAGTAATCCGTCACGAATCGCTTGGCATTTATATCTATGCCAATCCGAAGAACAAACGGGAGCAGAATTTCAACGATGTAATGACCGAGAAAGCCGAAGCCATCCGTTGTCGCAGATTTGAATCGATTGTAAATGAACGGTATGACTTCTTCGACAGGTACAAACTCAAGGGTGATTTCTTGGAGTACTATCGCCAGCAGCTCCGCAAGCACGACCAGAAATGGGAGTTCGTTTATCTCCATTTCAAGAACTTCGTACACGGCAAATGCACCTTTGAAGAAATAGACATCGACCTGTGCAACAAGTTTCGGGAATACCTTCTGAGCGCCAAAAAACTAAGACGCAACGGACGTATCACACGAAACTCTGCATCAGGATACTGGTCTACTTTCAGAGGATTCTTGAAAATACTATATCGCAATGGGATGATAAAGACCAATGTCAATGACTTCTTGGAAAAGATTGAAACAGAAGACACTATGAAAGAAGCTTTATCTGTTGAAGAATTGTACCAGTTAGCTGAAGCGCCATGTAAAAAGCCTATTGTGAAAATCGCATCGCTGTTTTCCTGTATGACCAGCTTGCGCATCAGCGATATCCTCGTCCTACGTTGGGAAGACATAGTGGACTACTCTGCCGGAGGGAAATGTGTGCATATCATCACACAGAAAAACAAAGCGGAAGACATCATTCCCATCAGCGAGGAGGCATTAGGGCTGATAGGATACAGTTCTGAGAAGAAAGGTCTGGTATTCAAGGGACTTATGCGTAGTTGGACACAAGTACCAATGAAAGAGTGGATTCGTTCTGCCGGAATAACCAAGAACATAACATTCCATTCATATCGGAGAACATTCGCAACCCTTCAGGGTGCTGCCGGTACAGACATCCGTACCATACAAAGCATAATGGCGCACAAAAGCATCACCACCACGATGCGTTACATGAAAGTCGTGGACAGCAACAAGCGTGAAGCCAGCAAGAAAATCACTTTGACACGCAAGGGTTGAACTCCCATATTTTGCTCCATTTCATAGGCTTAGAGTATGATTTTCGAGTGATTATCATACTCTAAGCCTATATTTTCTTAAAAATTGACCGATTTACTGCATTTATTTATAACTATCTGGAAATGTGCTTATAACTTTGCACTATCATTTCATCCAAACAACAATAGATTATGACAGATAGTATTCAAATTCACAGGAAAAAGGCAAGTTTCATACTTGCGGTAAGCGTTACTTCATACTCGGTAATCGCCACTTATCTTTATAACTGCCATCAAATAAACCTGATGGAATATACCACACCTATTATATTGACCATTGTAATCTTAACTCTTTCATGTGCGTTTTCTCAAAGGTTTTTCTATCGCTACCTTATCAAGAATAACGTATGTTTTTCTTTTGGCAAGCAAAAAGAATCCATTCCACTTGAAATCAAGCAGCCATCTGATACCATTACCCCGGAAGTAGAAGTTATGAAAGTTATAGAAGTGCCGACTGTAAAGAATGATTACACAGATGGTTATGACGAACGCATAGCTGAAATAGAACGGGTAAAGGCAGAGCAGCAAGCTGACATTATGCGTGTCATGCACGAATATACCACATATAGTATGGCTGAATTTCTTTCAAAAGATGACCTTATTACACTTCACGAAAACATAGAGTGCTTTGCCCATGGACAATGTGATTTATACAAGCCCATACGTTCCAAATTCGACAACCCATTAAACACTCTCGATATACGGCATTTTGTATGGAATATCGGTATAAGGTTGAATATCCCGGTGGAAAAATGCGCAGAATTCATAAAAACCATATTCCCACACGAATTGAAAAATGCCACACTATTTTATCTATCAAAAAATCTACGGACTACAGGTATTTGTAAAATTCCACTTGACATTCCCCTAAAAGGAGAGTATTATTTCAATTACCTCAAAAAAGCAGACGACGAGACAGCTGGTTTTGACCGACTGAAATGATTCCGTCGCTGACTGAAAAATTACCCCCTACTGACGAAAGTCTGCATAGTATCATTGTGTTGGTTTGCAGCATGTTTAACAAATAAAATAGTTGAATCATGTCTAAGAATCAATTCACATTCAATGACCTTCCCGAAGTGCTGGGAGAGTTATGCGACCGAATCGCAAGTATGGAAAGTCTGCTGACCGAGAAACTTTCCAAGCAGAACGAAGTCAAGGAGAACACGCACGTCCCCATGACCGTGCAGGAGGCTTGCGCCTATCTCAAAATGCCGCTATCGACCTTTTATTACAAGGTTAAAAAGGACGATATTCCGGTTATAAAACAAGGCAAGCACCTCTACATCTATCGTGATGAGCTGGATAAATGGTTGGAGTCGTCCCGTAAGACCGCCGTTCCGCAAAGTTTCGAGGAAGAGAATGATGCGCTGCTCTCCTCCCATCGTCGTAAACCAAACTCTAAAAACTGGTAGACTATGGAGAAGACGAACAATAACATTCCGACAGCCGAGGAACTGGCTATTTACATAAAGGAGGCTACCGTGAGCGTAACCAACACATACGAACAGTCGCCTGTGGTGCTGATGGTGGGTGACTCCATTATCGGAACATTGGGCAACTTCAGTGCTTCCATCGGTAAAGCCAAGAGCAAGAAGACTTTCAATGTTTCAGCCATTGCCGCTTCCGCATTGGCCAATAACACTGTACTCCATTACCGTGCATCGTTCCCGGAAAATAAACGGACGATATTGTATATCGACACCGAACAAGGAGAACCTCATTGCCAAAAGGTGCTACAACGCATTTTATGTTTGGCCGGATTACCAAAGGATGCCGATTCTGACAATCTGGTTATGTTAGGTCTGCGGAAATATTCTCCCGAAATGAGACTTGCAATAGTCGAACAGGCCATTGGCACAATTCCGAATTTGGGACTGGTCATTATAGATGGCATCAGGGATTTTATGTATGACATCAATTCTCCGAATGAAGCCACCAATATTATCTCCAAATTCATGCAGTGGACTGACGACCGTCAGATTCATATCCACACCATCCTGCATCAGAACAAGAATGATGAACATGCCCGTGGTCACATTGGCACGGAACTCAACAACAAAGCGGAAACCATCATGCAGGTGGAAGTGGATAAAGATGATAAAACTATCAGTTGTGTTGAAGCCATTCATATCCGAGACCGGGAATTTGAGCCTTTCGCTTTCCGCATAAACGAATGTGCCTTGCCTGAACTAGTGGAATCCTATATATCCAAAGAAAAGAAACTCGGACGACCGACCAAAGAACCTTTTGAACCATACAAGGAAATCCCGGAGAGCGTACATCGTGCTGCGTTGGATGCCACTTTTGCCGATGGCAATATTACCGGTTACGACAACTATCTGGAGCGACTGAAAGACGGCTACGGGTTACAAGGCGTAAAACTCGGTCATAACAAAGCGGTCAAAGTAGCTACCTTTCTCGGCAATAAACGGATGGTGATAAAAGAAGGGAAAGAATACCAATTCAATCCTGACTACCATTATTAATCTTGATGCAATTAGTACAGCCGTAGAACTTTACTTTAATGTCTGGGCGTACATATAGGAATAAAGTAAAGTGGTCAAGGATTGCAGTATGCAGTATTCATTCCCTACCCTTTTATAGTAGGATATATCAAATTCTGATTCCAATCCGTCTGCCGATTCTGTATGTACACCCTATACGGCTTGCCGTGAAGCATCAACAGGTAACTGTTGCGAGATATGCCAAGGTATAACCTCACTGCGTTACGGTTGTACATTGGCGTTCTTGCCTGCTCAGATACTTCGCCGGTGCGGTACTCGCAAGCTCGCACCTATTCACTATTATAACAACGATTTATATGGAACAAAATATTGAGGAACAAACACAATCTCCAGAGGAAAAAAAAGAGACAAGATCCGTCTTTATCGGAGCAAAAGTAACTCCCGGCCAGAAGGAGTATATAAAATCACAGGCCGAGCAATGCGGAATGACAGTAAGCGATTACTTGCTTGCCTGTGCATACAACTACCGTCCCCGACCGAGGCTTTCAAAAGAAGAAACAGACCTGTTGCAGAATCTGGACAACTGTCGGTCAGACCTTGTGAAATACACTTCTGCACTTCGCGGGATGTCCACAAAGCAACGAATGATATTGTTCAATCAGGTGCCGTTCATGGTCGGCTGGCTCAAAGAACTTGGCAATATTGCTGAAAGCGTCTGTCAATTTCTGAATGCCGTAAAAGAGAGAAACAAGATTCCGTCTAACGAAAAATCCGAAGAAGTATGATAGCAAAAGCTAAAGCAATATCGCACGGCATAAACGCCATCCGTTATATTACCGGCGAGTCTCTGAAGAAAAAACACCCGGAGAAAATCTATCGGGTATTGGACAATCTGATGCCGTCGCAACCGGACACTCTGGGGATATGGAACTCCATGCAACTGACCTTATCACGTTTCAAACCCATCAAGAACTCGGTCATCAGAATAGAGCTAAGTCCCTCAGCCGAACACACCCGTTTCTTCGACATCGAAGACTGGCAAAAACTTTGGCAGGATTTCGCTGCAGAGTTTGACAAGCAAGTGTTTACCGGCTAGGACGGAAAAGTCCGTTCCTGCCAGACCAATCTGGCTAACAGCAAATACACGGTCTGGCTGCATAAGGAATCCGATGGCGAAGTTCCCCACCTTCATGCTGCTGTCTGCCGTTTGGATGAAGACGGTAATATCAACAACGACCATAATATTCATCTTCGTGCGCAACGTGCTGCCGAGCGAATAGCAAAGAAGCGAGGTTGGACTACTGCTGTGCAAATCCGATACACCAATATCCATCAGGTGAATCGCGATTGCATGGATGCACTGAAATCAATGTCTGAATGGTCTTGGGAAGAATATAAAAATGCCCTCACAAGAAAAGGTTACTCTGTACACGAAAGAAAGGATGCGCAACACGTTATCAGGGGCTACGCACTTGTAAACGGTAATACCAAGTATAAGGCTTCCGAATTAGGAGTTGCCCGGAATCTGATGATTTCAAAACTTCCTAAAACATGGGACAAACTGCATCATAAGCCGCAAGTTACCGCTTTGAACAATCAGTCTAAGGAAACTCAAACGGAGCAGAATTTCAAACCGTCAGCATCCGCAGAGCATACCAGATATAGCACTTATCATCCCGATACTATTTCCTATACACTTAATCATGACGATAAGGAACATCGGTTCTATATTCCAGAAAAAGTACTTGACTGTTTAAGCGATGAGTTTGACTACAGAGATACAGAGAACAGTAAGGAACTTACCGATATGGCAGTTGCTATATTTGTCGGACTGCTTGAAACGCCAAATGTTGCCACCGGAAGCGGTGGTGGAGGTTCACAAAGTGATTTGCCGTGGAGAGATAAGGACGAAGACGATTTGCAATGGGCACGCAGATGTGCTCGTGCCACTGGTCGTCTATTGGGGAAGAAACCAAAATCAGGATTAAAACGATAATCAAATGAAAAAGAAATTCGACTTTTCCGCAGAAATGGCTGAAGCGGAATCCATAAAGTCCAATCCGAATAATGAGTCTTTGGAGGAAGAAAACCGCCTACTCGATATCAATGTACAAGAACTTGCCAAGCTGAATAACAACGTGTTCAAGTTGAGAACAGAGGTCGAAAGCCTGTCTGGCTCTATCCGAGAGTGTAAACCTATCATTTCTTCAGAAATGCAGAAGTTGGCAGTAGAATTTGGAGCGCACCTCCTATGTGATTTTCTCAGTCAGATTGAGAGCAAATGCAAAGAAGCCGAGCAAAGAATGAAAAAATCCGGGGCCATCCATATTCCGGCTACCGCTTTTTACATCACTATTATAATACTGGTAGCCCTATCTTCTTTTTTCGTCAGCATGATAGTGGCCAATGCAGAAATTTTGCTTTCAGCGTTGATATGGAAAGCTGTCGCTATCTGTATTCTTATCGCAATTTCGGGGATTGTCATGGCTATAATCGTACCGAAGATTTTGG